>Ga0208514_100517_pt1 | contig 19563 bp, 16 predicted proteins | sample LakWasMet70_HOW9_2_FD_183900 | JGI IMG/M metagenome (GOLD analysis project Ga0208514, IMG submission 183900) | Freshwater sediment methanotrophic microbial communities from Lake Washington under simulated oxygen tension - Sediment Metagenome... | ecosystem: Environmental > Aquatic > Freshwater >...
CAATCATCCTTAATCAAAAAAGCACTTTGTAAATACGCTCCACTGCCCGCGCTCTGGCCACGCTCTGCTTTGCGAGTGTAGGCTTCACCACTCAGCTCCCAGCGATCAATTTCCAGTAAAAAATCCAGGCCAACGATTCGATATCTTGATCCACCAGATTTCTCATCGCGATACCCTGAATAATTCAAGCCTATGGTATTGAGGCCAGCATTCTCGTCGGTAAAATTAAAAACATTATTGATCGAAACTCTGGCGCCATGCGCATCGCGATACTGTGCTGCACCACGGCTTTCTGGTTGTGCATTCATGAGTGCGGTATATACTTGATAGTCTAGTGAACGCTCTTTAAATGCAATGTTCCCAAAGAACTGTGCACCGCTGGTAAAGCTTGGAAATAACTCAGTGGTTGCAAGCGGCCTGCTGGCTGTCCAGACCAAAGGAGAGGCGTGCAGCTGATTCCAGCGACCTAACGGTGTCAAGAAACGACCAATCCGCACATTGCTGTTTTCGTTCAAATTGACATCGAAATACAGACGTTCCGGATTGATATAGGCATCACGAAAATCCACCCCCTGCGAGTGTGTATAACTTGCGGGATCTTCCAGGTCCAGTTCGCCAAAAAACTTGATCCTGGTATTCTTGTCCCAAGTCACGATCATACTCAGTTCATTCCAGGTCAGCCGTGTAGATTCTGTACGTGGAATACGCAAGTCAGCACTGGTATAACCACCCACGCGGAACCCTTGCCAGAAAGAGGATTCCTCCTCTGCCAGTAACGGCTTGCACAACATGCAGAGGCTGATTACACTGACTGCACAACGCAGTAAAATAGTGAACATAAACACTTTCCGATCAAGCAAGTACAACGCCGACAATTAAGTCCGTATTTTCTCATACTCCATGCCTAAACATGCACCTTTAACCATTCGTAAAATGCTGCTTATCGCATTTTTACTGGCGGGCTTGCTGCCTGCATTATTGGTCAGCGTGCTGAGTTTCTATCAGGCACGTACGGCATTGCGCACCGAAATAAAACATGATCTGCAAACGACCGGTCAAGCCGTGGGTGAACACATAGACAGAGTGCTTTTCGAACGCGTACAAAATGTACGTAGCTGGAGCCAGCTGGCCATCATGCAGGACATGCAGATCGGTGATATCGACAAACGTTTGTCCATCTTCCTCGAAGAAACGCGCAACAGTTATGCAACACAATACATTTCAATAGACGTCGTCGACCTGCAATCAAACATCGTCGCCTCCAGCAATCCACGCCGAATCGGTCAACGATTATCCAGCCCCCCCATTTGGTTTTCGTTTAAGGACACGACACAACCAATGACGATCTATCGGTTACAGAATGACCAACTGATGATTTCTACCCCAGTCATTTCCAATGTCACGTTGCAGCCAATTGGCCATCTGATTGCTACATTTAACTGGGCAGTGATTCATGACTTGCTTAATCATGCGGCGCAACACTCAACAGAGTTGGCTTTAGCAGATGAAAACAAGCACTTACTGGCGCAATCCAGCAACTGGTCGCAACTACGACACAGCCTGCATGCCCACATTGCGATACAAAGCGCACTACCCATCTATGGTTGGGAGGTGCAATTGAATAAAGCGCATGATGTAGCTGTGGCTCCCGTGCATCGACTGGGTGTGACCTTTTTAATCCTCTTGATCCTGGTGCTAGTATTTTCACTGATTCTGGTCACGCCTATTACAAAAAGTTTTACACAGCCCTTGGATGAATTGCTACGTTTTATCAAGCAATTACGCCTACCTGATGCCGCACCTCCCAAGCTCAGTGGCCCGGCAGAAGTACAGGCATTAAACCAGGCATTTACAAAAATGGCAGCTGACCTGCAATCTTCTGAACAACAACTGACCCGCGCTGCAAAATTAGCCGTGGTAGGAGAAATGGCCGCTGCCATGAGTCATGAAGTGAGGACTCCGCTGGGCATCATGCGCTCGTCGGCTGATGTGCTGCTCAGGGAGGCGCAACTGAGTGAAGATGGTCGCGAGGTACTCGGGTTTATTATTTCAGAAACCGAACGCCTGAATAAACTGGTCAGCGCCCTGATTGACGCTGCCCGCCCGCGGCCGCCGAATAAAATCCCGCTGGACCTGCAAGCGCACTTGCAGCATGTCGTCGCCATGCTACAAAAACCGGCGCAGGCAAAGCAAATTACCCTCACACTACAAGCCACACAGCCCGCCATCATTGAGGCAGACCAGGACCAGATGACACAAGTGCTGGTCAACTTACTTATGAATGCGATTCAGATTTTGCCGGAGGGCGGACACATTCAGCTGCAACTCTCAGCAGATGCAGAGTGTGCCCATATTGCGGTGGCAGATGATGGCCCTGGTGTCCCGCCTGCGCAGCAAGGGCATTTATTTGAAGCCTTTTTTACCCAACGCGCTGGCGGGGTTGGCCTCGGGCTAGCCGTGGTGAAGCAAATCATCGAAGCGCACGATGGTACAATCAGCTATAGCACCAGCCCCTGGCAAGGGGCCCAATTTAACTTATCACTTCCGTTAGCGACTGCATAACCATGTCCACCCCGCAACACACTATTTTGGCTGTCGATGATGAACCGCACATGCGCAGACTGCTGGAAATCAGCCTGCGTCAGGCGGGCTACCGGGCGCTGTCTGCGGGCAATGGCCGCGAAGCACTGGAACTCATACAGCAACAGCAAATTGACCTGGTGGTGAGCGACCTGCATATGCCTGGCATGAGTGGTTTGCAATTGCTGAGCGCCATCCGCAAACAATATGAACAGTTGCCATTTATCATGGTGACGGCGCAAGGCGAAATTAAAACCGCTGTTGAAGCCATGAAACTGGGCGCCAGCGATTATATTCTGCGGCCATTTGAACTCGAAACCCTGGAAATCGCTATCCAGAAAGCCCTGGCGGTGAATCGTATCCAGATCGAAAACACGTTTCTAAAGGAAAGCAGCCAACCGCCTGTCACCGGCCTCATTGGCAATAGTGTACCCATGCAATCGCTCAAGCAGATGATTCAGCAAGTGGCGCCAGAACGGGCGACGGTATTTATTGTTGGTGAAACTGGCACGGGTAAAGAACTGGTGGCCAAAGCATTGCACGACGCCTCCTCGCGCAAGTCAGAATTATTCGTGGCGGTGAACTGTGCGGCGATCCCGGTCGATATTCTGGAATCTGAATTGTTCGGGCACGAGAAAGGCGCATTTACCGGCGCAGTAAAAGAGCGGGTCGGCAAATTTGAACTGGCCAATGGCGGCACCCTGTTCCTGGATGAAATCACCGAGATGCCTATCCAGTTACAGTCCAAACTTTTGCGCGTGCTGCAGGAAAACGTCGTCGAAAAACTGGGCGGTAACCGGCAGATTGCGCTGGACGTGCGCGTCGTCGCCGCCACCAACCGTGACCCCTTGCAAGCGGTCAAAGAGGGCAAGCTACGCGAAGATGTCTATTACCGTTTGAATGTGATTCAACTACAGATTCCGCCGCTACGTGAGCGCGGCGAAGATGTTAGCCTGCTGGCTGACTATTTTCTAGGCAAACGCCAAAGCCAGCTTAGCGAAAGTGCGCGCTTGAGCTTGCAGCAATATCGATGGCCAGGCAATGTGCGCGAACTGGAAAATATTCTGGAACGCGCCGCGATTCTGGCTGGCAGCCAGACGATACAACAGCAACACTTGCCTGCCGATATTGCTCAACAGCTGATACCGGTAAACACGGACTCCAGTCCATTGGCCGCTGACAGTCATGACCTGTCTATTCCACGTGCGACGGAGGCAATTGAACGTCGCCTGATCCTGCAAGCCCTTGATGATTGTCAGGGCAACAAAACCAAGGCCGCCAAGCTATTAGAGATCAGCGAGCGCTCACTTTGGAACAAATTGAACCAATACGGGCTGCGTTAGCTAACCGTTTACTCGGCTTAGTTTCAAGTACGCCACAGATAAGCATCCATGGCCAAAATACCATAAGTGTTTTCTGGCGTAAAACGTATGGCCTCACCAATGGCGCTGCCCGCCGCGACAAACAATGGCATCAAGTGGTCTTCACTCGGATGCGCTTGCATCCCTTGCGGACACTGAGCACGGTAATTGAACATGTGTTGCCATTGTTGCGTTTGAATACGTTCAGCCATCCAGTCGGCAAAAGGCAACACATATGGCAAAGGGGCGGCATTTCTGTCAGCCGTAAAAAAATCTGACAAATTATGCGTGATGGCGCCTGAGGCTAAAATCAGCACATTTTGCTCATGCAGGCCTTGTAACGCACGCCCAAGCGCAAACTGTTCAGCTGGCGTGCTGCGACTTTGGATCGACAACTGCGTCACCGGAATATCTGCCTCCGGGTACATCAGCATCAGCGGCACCCACGCCCCATGATCCAGCCCGCGCTGTGGATGTGCTTGCACCGCAATATCCTGCGCTTGCAACAATGCCGCTACTTGTTGTGCCAATGCTGGTGCGCCCGGTGCCGGGTATTGCTTTGCATACAACGCTGGCGGAAAGCCGGCAAAATCATGAATGGTTTCCGGCTGGTTCGCCAGGCTGACTGTCGGTACGCGCGTATCCCAGTGTGCGGAGACAACCAGGATGGCATCCGGCCTGGGCAAGGCGGCAGCCACCTCGGCCAGCACCTCGCCGGTGTTACCCGGTTCGATCGCCAGCGTTGGTGCACCATGTGACACAAACAAGGTCGTCATATGAATACACTCCGCCTATATTAACGGCGACGGTTATCCAGGCTAAACGCACCCGCGCCAAATGCCACCACCATCAGTAAGCCACCAACAATGGTCAGGTTTTTCAGGAACATGATCTGCTGCATTTGATCGGCCAGGTTATTGTGGAACATAAATGCCGTGGCGACAGTAAACACGGCAATGCCGGCCGCGGCCAAACGCGTCTTGTAACCCACCAGCAAAGCAATGCCAAGCACCAGCTCTACAAATAAGGCAATCGCATACGCTACCTCAGGCAATGGCGCACCTACACTTTGAATATAGCCAATGGTGCCAGCCGGATTCGCTGCCTTACTCAAGCCACTGATAATAAAAATCTGTGATAACAAAATACGACCAGCCACACTGGCTGCGGATTGGATTGCGTTCATGTTGTACTCCTTGTTGTGGTTGTGCGATGCGATGATCAGCCGCACATCGCACATTTCCCTGAGAAAATGTGTACTGCCGTTATTTGGCTGATGAATGGCATTGTATTCCTGAAACAAAAAAATGATAATCCCACGCATAATAGTAAAACTGTCTCATATAGGTTGACAATCAATGGCTTCATTAGAGGAAATGCACTTTTTTGTGGAGGTGGTCAAACACGGCAATTTCACTAGTGCGGCGCACGCGCTTGGCATCTCCAAGCAACTGGTCAGCCGCCGCATCATTGCGCTGGAGGCCAGATTAGGCGTGCGCTTGTTGTTGCGTACGACCCGCAAACTGTCGCCAACAGAAACCGGCAAAGTGTTTTTTCAGCGCGCGCAACAAATCCTGCAAGCTATTCACGATGCTGAACTCGAAATCAGTAATCGCTCGGACGAGTTGCGTGGACTGCTTAAAATGTCTGTGCCACTGTCTTATGCCAATTTGCGGCTGGCGCCTGCCCTCACTGCGTTTATGCAACAACATCCCCTGGTGGATGTCTGGCTGGATGCAGATAACCGGCATGTGGATATGATTAGCGAAGGCTATGATATGGTGATACGCGTGACCGACCAGCCAGAAGAAGGCATGGTGGCACGTAAACTGGAAGATGCGGCGATGTGCTATTGCTGCAGTCCAGACTACATCGCACGCTATGGCGTACCCACTTCGCCGCAGTCGCTCTCCAAGCATGCCTGCTTAACGCACCGGGCCAGCGAGTGGCTGTTTAGCGAAAACGACCAGATACACCGCATCCCGATTCAGGCCCGCTTAAAGTCCAATCACGGGGAAGTGTTGCGCGATGCCGCCGTCGCCGGACTTGGCATTACCGGCTTACCAGCTTTTTATGTGCTGGAAGATTTGCAACAGGGGCACCTGGTTGAGGTGTTAGCAGAATACCGCATGCAGCGCGCGGGCATTTATGCCATGTATCCCTACCACAAGCAGGTGTCGGCAAACGCGCTAGCCTTGATCGAGCATTTGCGCCACTGGTTTCAAACGACTGCTGCCTGAGTCGCTGGCAGCCGCAATGACAAACCCTTATTCCATTAACACCACGTGCTTGCCGCCATCCACACTGTAACCACCAGGGCCAAATGCGATGATCACCAACAAACCGCCAATAATCGTGGTGTTTTTCAGAAACATAATGACCTGCACCGGATCAGCCATATTGCTGTGAAACATCAATGCGGTGATAAAGGTGAAAATGGCAATCCCGGAGGCGGCCAATTGCGCTTTAAAACCAACCAGTAAAGCAATGCCCAAGCCTAACTCGACTATCAGTGCCACCACATAAGCCACTTGCGGTAAGGGCAGGTGCGCACTTTCTATATAAGCAATAGTGCCTGCCGGATCCATGATCTTGGCAATGCCACTAATAATAAAAATCAGAGACAACAAAACCCGCCCTGCAAAACTGACCCAACGCTGCCGTACATTCATACTGATCGCTCCTTGTCATGTTTGAACGCGCTGCCTATCGCCTTATGGACGCTACAGGCATCGGTATGATGCATGCCGGTGACAGATTCCTCCGTATTGACTACCCAGCGACTCAGCCGCGTTTCTGACCACCTGTGTATCACATATGTTACTCTGCACCATTCCGCGCAGAAACACCAGCATGATTTGACATTTAAAAATAACAGTGTTAAGTTAACGATGTTATTTTTATAAATAAAACCGCTGAATGCCTCCCAAGGTTAAAACTGACGCTGAAAAACAGACCGTGCGCATCGCCATTATGGATGCGGCGAGAGAGCTGTTTATTCACCAGGGTGTAGAAGCCGTCACCATGCGTGCCGTGGCACAACGCGTGGGCTATTCAGCCACCAGCCTTTACCTTTATTTTAGCGATAAAGAGCAGTTACTAAGAGCGGTGGTGGATGCGGATGTGATCAAACTGGCGCAAGCCTTAAAATCCACGCTCAGCATCAGCGATCCGCTACAGCGCTTTGTGCAATTCGGGCAACATTATGTGCAATTTGCGCTGACCAACCCCAACCATTACCGCATGATGATGATGACCCAGCATCCTCCTTGCGATCCGGCATTTTCCAGCATTGAACAAAACAACCCGGAGCAGGATGCGTATTCACAACTGATAGGCGTGGTGACCAGCGCCTGGCATGCAGGTGTATTCAAGCCCACCCTGACCGACCCGGCACTGATCGCACAAACGGTATGGGCAGCCATGCATGGCTTATGTGCACTGCAAATCAACCTGGCAGATGATGCCTGGATCAATTGGCGCCCCCTTGAGTCTCGTATGCAAGCCATGTTGGAGATGTGCCTGCATGGATTAATGAAAGAATCTCCGCATGCATAAATCATTCATTATTGTCAGCAGCACCTGCCTTGCCTTACTGGTAAGCGCCTGCCATCAAGCACCTGAAGAAGCCGCAGCACCGCGCCCGGTCTGGGTCATGTCCGCTGGCAACAGCGACACGCACGCTGCGGCCAGTTATACCGGTGAAGTCAAGTCACGCTACGAGTCCAATATCGGCTTTCGCATCGCAGGCAAGATTACTGCCCGCGCAGTCAACGTCGGAGAGCTGGTAAAAAAAGGCCAACTGATCGCGCAGCTAGACCCCAATGACACCCGTTTAAATGCACAGGCGGCCAATGCCGAAGTGCAGACCGCTCAGGCCAACCTGGCATTGGCACAAGCTGAACTGGCACGGCGCCAGCAGTTATATAGTCAAACCTTTATTTCAAAATCTGCACTGGATAGTTATGAAACCCAGGTAAAGACAGCGCAGGCACGCCTGGCACAAACCCAGTCGCAAGCCGCAGTCAGCCAGCACCAGACTGGCTACACGCAACTGCTAGCCGACCGTTCCGGCGTCATCGGCATGATTCAGGCCGAGCCAGGCCAAGTAGTGGCGGCCGGACAAACCATTGCGCAAATTTATGATTTGCAGACGCTGGAAATTCTGATTGCAGTGCCTGAAACACTGATAGATAGCCTGCATGTGGGCGATAGCGCGCGCGTCAGCCTGAATGATGTGCCGCAAACGTACCAAGGGCGCATCCGTGAAATCTCCCCTGCGGCCAATAGCCAAACCCACGCGTTTGACCTGCGTATTCAATTACTCAATAGCGATCAGCGCATTAAACTGGGCATGACGGCACAAGTCAGTTTTGAGCAAGCCACGACAGCCAAAACCTTAATCGTCCCTAGCACCGCCGTCACCCGCCATGGCGAGCAGGCCAGTGTGTGGGTGATTGACGCCAAACACCAGGCCCATCTGCGCCAGGTGACCACAGGCACACTCACAGAAAGCGGTATTGAGATTACCAGTGGCTTACAGGCGCAGGAAACCATCGCCACCATCGGCATCCATACGTTGACCGAAGGCATGCTGGTACAACCTGTCGCGCCCGGCCAAGAGGTATTGCGCTAATGAGCACGCCACACCACAGTGACGAAGCACAAGCCACGCAAGACTTTAACCTGTCGACCTGGGCGCTTAAAAACCAGGCACTGGTGCTATATTTTATTGTACTGACCTTGTTAGGCGGTATTTTCGCCTACACACACCTGGGCCAGTCCGAAGACCCACCGTTTACCTTTAAAGTCATGCTGATTCGCAGCAGCTGGCCTGGCGCCTCAGCCCAGGAAGTCGAGCAGCAAGTCACGGACAAAATCGAGAAAAAGCTGCAAGAAATCCCGTCTATCGACTACACCAGCAGCTACTCCCGGCCCGGCGAATCAGTGGTGTTTATCGTCATTCGCGACAATACGTTTTCGGAGAAAATCTCGGACCTGTGGTATCAGGTACGCAAGAAAATCGGTGATATCCGCCACACTTTCCCCAGCGACCTGCAAAGCCTGACCTTTAATGACGAATTCAGCGACGTCTACGGCACCATGTACGCCATCACCGCTGACGGCCTCAATCCACAACAATTAAAACGACAAGCTGAATGGGTACGCGCGCGCCTGCTCAAATTACCCGACGTGGAGAAAGTCGATTTATTTGGCGAACAACCACAAAAAATCATCATTGAAATTTCCAACCAGAAACTGACCTCCCTGGGCATCAGTCCGGCGCAATTAGCGCAACTGCTGCAACAGCAAAACGCAGTCACAGGCGCAGGCACCTTCGACACAGGTCCGGAAAGAATCCGGCTGGATGTAAGTGGCCGCTTACAAACCCTGGAAGACCTGCGAAAATTCCCGATTCGCGCAGGCAACCAGAACCTGACCCTGGGAGATATCGCCACCATCAGACATGGTTATGTCAATCCGCCCGCACAACGTATCCACTTTAACGGCACCGCTGCTTTATTGATTGGCGTCAGCATGCAACAGGGCGGCGACGTCATCGCCCTGGGCAAAGCCATGCAGCAATCCATCACCAGCGTACAAAAGCAATTGCCGGTAGGGGTGCAGTTGCAACTGGTCACCTCGCAACCAGACATCGTGCAACACTCGGTACATGACTTTGTACGCTCGCTCAGCGAAGCGCTGATTATCGTGCTGGCCGTCAGCCTACTCTCGCTAGGCTGGCGCACCGGCATTGTGGTCGCAGTGGCGATTCCCATTGTGCTGGCAGGCACCTTTCTGCTCATGGACTGGCTGGACATCGGCTTACACAAAATCTCGCTGGGCGCGTTGATTCTGGCACTCGGCCTGCTGGTGGATGACGCGATTATCGCCGTCGAAATGATGGCCGCCAAAATGGAGCAAGGCTGGGACCGCATGCAAGCGGCATCGTTTGCCTATACGTCCACGGCCATGCCCATGCTGACCGGCACACTGGTCACGGTGGCGGGCTTCTTGCCGATTGCCACCGCCGTATCGTCAACGGGTGAATACACACGCTCTATTTTCCAGGTCTCGGCTATTGCACTGACACTGTCCTGGATCGCAGCGGTGATTGTGATTCCTTTTTTGGGCTATCACTTGTTACCCAAGGCCGAGCACGCCACCAGCGAAGCAAGTGCTCGCCATCCGGTATCACTCTATGAAACAAGGTTTTATCTGCGACTGCAAAGCATCGTCGCCTGGTGCGTGCAGCACAAAGGCAGTGTCATTCTGGCCACCATCGCCCTGTTTGTGGTGGCCATGTTGAGCTTCGGCAAGGTGCAGCAACAGTTCTTCCCGGACTCCACACGGCTTGAGGTCGTGGTTGATTTACGCCTGGCCGAAAACGCCAGCGACCAATCTACTGATGCTGCCGTCAACCAACTGGAACAATGGCTGCAACGCTGGCAGAAACAGCATGGCGCACTGCAAAACGTGGTGTCTTATGTTGGCTCGGGTGCGCCACGCTACTACCTGCCGCTGGATGTGCAGTTGCCACATCGTGCCTTTGCCCAACTGGTGATTCTGACCAATAACCTGGCACAGCGCGAAGCACTACGCAACGACCTGCTGGCACTGTTTGAACACGATTTCCCGCAATTACGCGGTTCTGTGTTGCGCCTGGAAAACGGCCCGCCGGTGGGCTTCCCGGTACAGTTTCGCGTCGACGGGCAAAACCTGCCAGCCATCCGTGAGGTTGCTCACAAAATTGCTGATGCCATGCGCGCCAACCCGCATTTGCGTAATGTGCAACTGGGTTGGGAAGAGCCGAGCAAGGTCATTCATGTCGATATCGACCAGCACAAGGCTAGGTTGTTAGGCGTCAGTTCAGCAGACATTGCGCAATTGCTGAATACGCAATATTTCGAGCAAATGGTCAGCGAATTCAGGGAAGGCAACGAGCGCATAGACCTGGTCATGCGCAGCAGCAATGAACAGCATGCCCAACTATCACAACTGGCGCAATTAACGGTATTAAGCCAGCGTGGCGAGCGCGTACCGTTGGCGCAAGTGGCCAATATTCAACATGGTTTTGAAGAGGGCGTTATCTGGCGACGCAACCGTGTGCCTTCGCTCACCGTACGTGCGCATTTACGCGGCAATATGCAGGCACCAGTGGTGTCTACTCAAATTCAACAAGCGATTGCGCCCATTTTGAAAAAACTTCCTCCCGAGGTCACGGTTGAAACTGGTGGTGCCATTGAAGAGGCGGCCAAGGGCGCCACATCGGTGGCCAAAGGCGCACCGCTGTTTTTGGCCGTGGTGTTTACCTTGCTCATGTTGCAGTTACGCAGTATTTCCAACGTCATCCTGGTCGTGCTCACTGCGCCGCTGGGCATGATAGGCATCACCTTTGCGCTGCTCATTTTCAATATGCCGTTCGGCTTTGTCGCTATGCTGGGCAGCATTGCGCTATCCGGCATGATCATGCGTAACTCGGTGATCCTGGTCGACCAGATCAAGCAGGATATTGCCGAAGGCGCCTCGCTGGAACAAGCCGTAGTGCAATCCACCGTACGTCGCTTCCGGCCGATTGTACTCACGGCTGCCGCGGCCATCCTGGCCATGATTCCGCTCACACGCAGCGTATTTTTTGGCCCGATGGCGGTAGCGATTATGGGCGGGCTGGCAGCAGCAACCATCCTGACCATTTTGTTTGTGCCCGCACTGTATACATTCTGGGCTGGATTCACGGCAAGAACCATGCAATCACGGCGCAATAAACTATAATACAGCTATCAATTATCGACCATTGGGATTCAAGACATGACAGATCAGGCAACCGCACGTTTTAACATGATTGAGCAACAGATTCGCACCTGGGAGGTGCTGGACCCGCAAGTACTGGCGACGTTAAACAATATGCCACGCGAAGCCTTTGTCCCAGAAGCCTATCGCGGGCTGGCGTTTGCCGATATCGAGATCCCATTGGCGCATGGCCAGCAAATGCTCAGCCCTAAAGTGGAAGGCCGTTTTTTGCAGGCGCTGCAACTGCAAGCCAAAGATAAAGTGTTGCTGGTAGGCGCAGGCAGTGGCTACCTGGCGGCACTGATGGCGCAGCATTGCGCACAAGTGACCGCGCTGGAAATCTTCCCCGAGTTATGCGCACAAGCGACGCAATCGCTGACCAAACAAGGCATTCAAAACGTGCAGGTGATTGAGTTAGACGGCCACAACGGTTACGAATCACAAGCGCCTTACGACGCGATTGTGTTTACTGCGTCCAGCCCGGTGGAGCCCGAAGGTGTGCGCTACCAGCTCAGCATCGGCGGCCGCCTGCTGATCGTGCTGGGTCAGGCACCAGTGATGCAAGCCACCCTGATTCAACGCCTGGCAGAGCACAGCTACAAACAGGATGTGCTGTTTGAAACCAGCCTGGCAGAAATGCAAAATGCCCCACAGGCTCAGGCATTCAGCTTTTAAACCTCTCAGCCATTACACCCAAGACGCCGATGACCTTCAGCCGCCCTGCTCACTGGATATTGCTCCTAAGCAGCCTTTGGCTGGGGCCATGGGCAGAAGCCGCCCCGCAAAGCCTGTTTGATGTTTATCTGCAAGCCAAGCAAAACGACCCGCAACTGGCTGCGGCTGGTCATGGCAACCTGGCGGCACAAGAGCTGATTGAGCAAGCCAAAGCAGGCTACCGCCCCAACGTAGCGCTCAGTGCCAGCACCACTGCCAATCACACCGACCTAAAGTACAACACCGCCAATGTACCGCTGCCAGCAGGCGTCAACCGTTTTGAAGGCTATGCCGCCAAAGTGGAAGCGCGACAGCCCATCTACCGCAAAGAAAATCTTGAGCGCATAGACTTAAGCAAGGTGCAGGTCAGTGTCACCGACAAGCAACTACACCTGACCCAGCAACAACTGATGCTGCGCACCACACAGGCCTATTTTGATGTGTTGCAGGCACAAGACCGCATCGAATTGCTGGCCGCGCAAAAGCAGGCCATCCAGCAACAGCTGCAACAGGCCAAAGCCAGCTTTGAGGCCGGGATCACGACCGTCACTGACCTACACGAAGCGCAGGCGCGCTACGACCTGATCGTGGCCCAGGAAATTGCGGCAGAAAATGAGCAAGCTGTAGCGCAGCATAGCCTGCAAGCCATCATAGGCAACCCGCCACAAACGCTGGCAAAAGTGCGTGACGACCTGCAAATCACACCGGCCCTAAAACCCATGCAAGACTGGCAAACTGTGACTGCCGCCAGCAACCTGAATATTCAGATCCAGCAGGCACAGATTGAAATCAGTGACCGCAATATCAGCATCGCCCAATCCGGACACTATCCCACTCTTGATGCAGTCGCCAGCTACACCGATAGCCACTACAACGGTAGCCAAAACCGCTTTGGGACAGACCTGCAAAATGCGGTGATAGGCGTAGAGCTCAACGTGCCGATTTATCTGGGTGGCGCGGTAGACTCTCGCATCAGGCAGGCGGCTTACAACAAGCAGAAAGCACAGGATGATCTCGAAAACGTCCACCGCCAGACCATGTTGGAAACACAACGTGCTTACCTAGGCTTGAGTAGCAGCATTGCACAAATCAAGGCACTGGAACAGGCCTTGCAAAGCAGCCAAAGCCAGTTAGACGCCACCAAGCTCGGCTATGAAGTCGGCATCCGCACCAGCGTAGACCTACTTAATGCCAGACAACAACACTTTAGCGCCAAACGCGATTTACTACAGGCCCGCTACAACTACCTGGTCAGCATCATCCGCCTCAAAACGGCCAGCGGCATTATCAACGAAGCCGACCTGCAGGACATAGACCAGCAACTCACCAAGAGATAGCCATGAAATCTGCCATAGCCAGCACAGATGCTATTTGGATGTTGATTGATGTGCAAACGCGGCTATGCTCCGTGATGCCAGAAGCCACCATGGCAACGGTGAGCAAGAATACCCAACGCTTGCTGCAAGCAGCGCAATTACTCAATATTCCGCTGTGGGTCACCGAGCAATACCCGGAAAAACTTGGCGAGACCTTGCCAGACCTGCAATCATTACTCCCTGAATACACCCCGCGCACAGCCAAACTCGCCTTTTCCGCCTGGCATGAGCCCACCTTGCAGGAATCCTCCATCAGCGTTGCGCCACAAGTCGTGCTCTTCGGGCTGGAAACGCATATTTGCGTACTACAAACCGCCCTCGATGCACTCGCCGCAGGCAAACAAGTGTTTATCGTAGAAGACGCCGTCATCTCCCGCACAGAAGCCAACCGCGATAACGCCATCGAAAGAATGCGCAGCGCAGGGTGCATTATCACCAATACCGAATCCATGCTATTTGAACCTATGCAAGGCGCGACACATGCGCAGTTCAAGGCTGTGTCGGCTCTGATTCGTTAATTCCAAATTAAAGTGTAAAGCTGGGCATATGAATCAAATCGAATGGAATGATTTCACCAAAGTAGAGTTAAGAGTGGGGCGCGTGATTGCCGCCGAAGTGTTTGCCGAAGCACGCAAACCCGCTTACAAACTGCAGATAGACTTTGGCCCAGAGATTGGCGTACGCAAATCCAGTGCTCAAATCACAGCGCTTTACAGTCCGGAAAGTTTAATCGGCAAACAAGTGGTCGCCGTGGTGAATTTCCCGCCCAAACAAATCGGGCCCTTGATGTCAGAATGCCTGGTGACCGGCTTTCATGATGCAGAAGGAAGAGTGACTTTATGTGTGCCGGAACATGCGGTTCCACTGGGCACAAAGCTTCTGTAACTACTTAAGTAATAGCCTTTTTTGCAGATTATCTAGACACACAGGGATGTTAACTAGATACATTGAGTTCAACGCCGTGCCAAGCAGTAATATACTGCTTGGTGTTCTCATATTAAAAACTCGCCCAAATGAATGCGATTGATCTTATAAATGACAGTAGTTATGGAAGACGTGACTTTGTCGGCATCAATCTGAAACATCAAGATATTTTTAACACATTTCTAAAAGTCACTCATCCGGAATTATTCGAAAATGATTTATCAAATCTCTTCTCATCGCAACATCCCGTCATTTTTAGAAAAATTAATGGGCTTAATTTAGTAGACGCAAACCTATCAAACTCAATATTATTCAAGTCTAATTTCAAACGTACCAACTTCGAACGATCAAGCCTTAACCACTGTGACTTAAGATTTGTTTCGTTTGCTAACTCAAATTTGCGCTCTAGTACGCTGATTGGCGCTGACTTAAGATTTGCAAATTTCAGTGGATGTGACTTATCAAATGCAGACCTTACCAACACCAGACTCGACTTCGCGTCATTTGAAGGTGCTATTCTTGATAACACAAAACTTGATGACGCATCGCTTTTTAGTACCAATTTCAAAAATGCAGATTTGCATAATCTAGATGTCTGTGGCGCGGATTTAAGCAATTCAGAATGCTACAAAACAAAATTTAGCAAATGTGAGTTTTACGATGTGCAATTTGATCATGCAAGTTTTACCAAAACCTACTTCATAAATTCATTTATTAAAAACACAACGTTCAAAAATTCAAGACTTATAAGCAACAAACTTATTGAATCTACATTCGAGAATTGCAACCTCACTAAATCAGAACTAACAGATTGTGGCTTTAACTATTCGAAAGTTATAAATATCAATTTTGAAAATTCAAATTTGTTGAATTTAGAATTTAACAATTCACAAATTATTAAACCCTATTTTGGAAACACAAAATTAGATCGCTTATCTATATCGCATAGTGACTTAATTAATCCGACTCTTGAAAGAACAATTTTCATCAATACTGACCTATCGTTTTTTAGCACTTCTAACGCAAGACATCAGGGACAGTCGTCAGTAGATTACCAATCAATAACAAAAACATTACACTCCTCTAAACTGAGCCCACTTAAAGTAGACCCTGTACCCGAAGTTAGAGAGTTTTTAGAGAAAACGGGGATTCCCAGTATTTCTGCTATGTACATAATTGACTCAATAAGGTCGCTTAACCCAAACCAGCTAAGGTCACTAATGCAATCCACATTTATAAGTTACGGCGGCCCCGATGAGGAGTTTGCAAAGAAACTTAATGCTGACTTACAGAGAAATGGCGTTACTACATTCTTCTTTCCAATTGATGCTTCTTTTGGTGAAAAATTGCATTCAACCATGCGAAAAGTTGATGACTATGACAGAGTTATACTTATTTGCTCATCTCAATCACTAAATAGAAATGGTGTTCAAAATGAAATCGAAAAGACGCTGGAAAGAGAAGCTAGAGAAGGTGGCGAATCTTTAATTATCCCAATAGCGATTGACGATTACATTTTTAATGAATGGTCGCCAAAACGAGCTGCACTAAAACAAGAAATTCTGAATAGGGTAGTTGCAGACTTTCGCGATACTCAGAATTACCAGAATCAATTTATTAGGCTTTTACAATGTCTGAGGAAATTAGATTAACAACTCACTTAAGGCGTACCCTCTCGAGGAAGTTTGAGAGATGAAGTTAAAGGGAGATTGAAACAAAAATATACAGATTCGCTAGCATGAGGAGAGAGACAAATACCTCTTCGTAAAGATGTTTAATTGCTTTTAATGACAATCAATCTATGAGCAAAATCAGATTACCTTCTAGACTCTACAAATATCAGGCATTCGAATCGCGCTCGCTTGAAAACTTAAAAGCGCATGGCATCTTCTTTAACTCACCGCTTAGCTTCAATGACCCGTATGACTGTGCAACGAACCCCTTTGTAAAGCGCCCAAATCAAAGTGAGGTAGAAGAAATACGAAAAAGATATCTTGCCGACCCAACAATACCTACCAATGTTAAAAATGAGTTAAATAGAAAAGGTATTAGTGACTTACAGGACATGCTGGAGAATTGCGGCAAAAAGGTCATTAAAGAAACAATTAATCGTTTTTTAATTGAGAGAGGGGTTACTTGTTTTTCGGAAAAAAATGATGATTTACTAATGTGGGCTCATTATGGTGGAAGTTACAAAGGGTTTTGTTTAGAGTTTTCTACTGACTTTCAACCATTCTCATCTGCAAAAAGAGTTAGCTATCATGAACGGATACCAGAAACATCAATAACGCCGTTTCTAACAGATACCAATCATGATAATGATACTGACCTTGATTTAGTGGCTGATTTTTTCTGCATAAAACCGTCCTCATGGTCATATGAGCAGGAGTGGAGAATTATTCATCAACAAAAAAATACACTTTATCACTACGAGGCTAATGCGCTAACTGGAGTATATTTTGGCCCTGAAATTTCCCAAGAAGCATTGGAAATTATCTGCCTCATTTTGCGTGGACAAAATCAATCAGTAAAGTTCTGGCAGGGCAAGCGAAGTGGAAAAGAGTTTAAAGTGGAGTTCAAGGAGTTTAACTACATATCACACCTTGAAGCCAAAGGGTTGGGGCTGTTGTAAACGAGATGCTCTCATTAGTACAACTGCAAAATCAAATCACGGCAGTAAGTCAAGAAACCTTTGACCACTTAAGCCAGAGCCGCTTCATATGAGCGCATCGAAAGTTTGCGTCTACCTCGGGATAATATGCACCTTTGCATGCGTCACCCCAGTCTGTGACGAGATTGCATTTACACACGCTTCTACCTCGCCAATCTTGCCTTTTAGAATCACCGTCTCCATGCAGTTGTCATGATCCAAATGCACATGCTGGGCAGTGATAATCACGTCATGATGGTCGTGTTGTAGTTGATTTACCCGGCTGGCGAGCTGGCGTTCGTGATGATCATAAACATAACTGAGCGAGGCAACACACTCGGCCTGCGCGTGATCGGCATCCTCAATCACAGCCTCATCGAGTGCTTTACGCACGAGGTCACGAAAAGCTTCTGAGCGGTTGACGTAGGCCCGAACGGCGACCAATTGGTCAAAGGCGTCGGCCAGGTCGTCCTCAACAGAAATCGTGATGCGTCGCATGGGCTAAGTCCTCGCTAAAACTGATAGGTCAATGTGAGTCGTGCAGCTCTGGGTTCTACCGGGTGAAAGTGAATATCATTGACCGGTGCAGCCTCGCCTTTGAGTTGCGACTCATAGTAATAGTCGATATCGCTGGCCTTGCGGTCAAACAGGTTAAACACATCCAGTGTCAGGCTGGTGCGTTGATTATACCGGTAGCCGATGCGGGCATAGGTAAGGAACGTGGCGTTTGAGCGCACAGAATTATCTTCTATCAGTGCCCTCGGGCCAAAGTAGCGTAATTGCATGCTGCCAAACCAGTTGCCCCAGTTTGTCACTGTCGCCCCCAGGGAGGCCACTTTGTTGATTGCGCCGGGGATGTATTGCCCTGCTGGGTCGTGGTCTCTAAAGCGGGCTTTGGAGAGTGCAATATCCATATCGAGCAATAGCCAGTCGTTGACGACATAATGGTTATTCCACTCCACACCATAGCGGCGGCTGGCGCGACTGGGTTCGGTTTCACCGGCATCGCCAACAAATAATAATTCGGAGTCCATATCCAATTGCCAGATGGCCAAGGAGCTTTGCAGGCCAGGCACCCACTCGCTTCTGACGCCGATCTCGCTGCCACGAGTGCTCACCAAGGGGGTAACCGGCAAGGCAGCTGAACCATCTAGCAGGCGAGTTTGCGTGGCAGCGCGTGCATCGTTGCTATGAAAACCTTTGCCAATATTGTAGAAGAATTCTGTATTCGCCCACGGCCCGAAAATGACCGAAAACTTGGGTGAGGTAATGCCATCGCCGACATGACCCGCGTTACCTGCCAGGCTGCTTTTGACATCGAACTGGTAGCGATCATAACGTAAGCCTGCCACCGTGCGTAACTTCTCATGCCACCATAGCGTGTTTTCAGCATAAACACCGGCACTGCTTTCCTCTACCTTATCTGACCGTATCTGTGACAAGCGCTGCGTTTGCGCCGTCTTGTAGAGCGCCACTGGTGACAACTTGTCATACCGTGTTTGCAAGCCCAGTTTATTGTCCATCGCCATACCGGCAATTTCACCTAGCCACGACTTGCTCAGGTTGAGGCCCAGCATGGTGCGCTGTTCACTTTGGTCAGTCTGGTCACCATTGACAGGATCACTTAGAAAATAGGTAAAGTTGCCGAATAAATCAAGCTTGGAGCGGACGGCATAGGCATTGATTTGCCAGCCACCATGCTGATCACGGTGGTGCTTGGCAAACGACAGGCTGTAACGTGACGAGTCGCCGCCATCACTCGGGTCAATCGCATCAAAACGCCCGATTTGACCGCTGCGTACAGCACGCAATGGAATCTGGTCGGTCGAATTCCAGCGGTTCTTATACGCCATTGCAGTCAGCGTCATACCATCGCGTGCATCGCCCTCGCTGTAACGCAGCAAGCCATTGTATTTCCTGACGCCTTCTGCCACCTGCCAGGGGCCATCATAGTGATTGACATCCAGCGCATAGAGTAAATGGCCTTGTTGCAAAGCCACAGAGTTTGCCAGCAGCATGCGCTGGTAATCGTAGCTCCCCACCGTCAGGCTGGCGATCCCCTGTGGCAACTGATTCAGCAAATGCAAATGCGCCGCGCCCGCCGATGAAAAGTCACCCTCTTCTGCCGAGTAAGGGCCTTTTTTGTAATGCAAATGGCTGACCAGCT
>Ga0208514_100519_pt1 | contig 19471 bp, 17 predicted proteins | sample LakWasMet70_HOW9_2_FD_183900 | JGI IMG/M metagenome (GOLD analysis project Ga0208514, IMG submission 183900) | Freshwater sediment methanotrophic microbial communities from Lake Washington under simulated oxygen tension - Sediment Metagenome... | ecosystem: Environmental > Aquatic > Freshwater >...
CTCAAACAAGGCAACAATCAAACCCGCACCCTTGTTCGGTAGATTTTCAATCAGACGTCCGGCCGCGAGCCGCGATGCGTATGACTCGACGTCGACTACCACTGGCGTCAATCCTGCGGCTTCGGCCAAGCCTTGAATATCCTGTACTTTTTCTTTGCGGGACGCTGCAATCAACACCTCCACATCACCCGCCGAAGTAGCACTGGGTCCAATGACGCAGAAATCGAGACTCACTTCGTCCAAGGGAAATGGAATGTATTGGTTGGCTTCGTTTTCAACCTGCTGCTCCAGCTCCTGATCCGACATCCCGCCGGGTAACACAATCTTCTTGGTGATCACGGCGGACGGAGGCAGAGCCATGGCCACGTTCTTGGTCTTGGTCCCACTCTTCTTGACCAGTCGCTTCAATGCATTGGCAACTTCTTCAAATTTCTCGATATTGCCATCCGTGATCCATCCCCGCTCCAGCGGCTCAATGGCGCAACATTCCAGCACTAGGTTTCCGGCCTTGTCACGACCCAACTCAACCAGCTTTACACTGGAAGAACTGATATCCAACCCGAACATCGAAGCAGGCTGGCGACTGAAAAACGACCCCAATGAGATCAAAACGGTCCCCTGAAACATACCGGTCAAGCACCGGACAGACTTAAGAAATCACTTCAATGCTATCAGTAAGCTCCTTGTCCCGCAAAGGTTTTTTCTGTTTTAAGACGTTTCAAGCGTTGCCAAAAGCAGACGGTTTTTGTCCTTTTACAAAATCTATGGGCAGTTTTCGCAACTAACTCCAGATAGGGCAACAATGCAGGCGACCACACCGGTGCAGCCCCATCCTGTCAGATTTTTATAATGCCTGGGTCTTCCCACGCACCCTATATGCCTTCCAAGTCCACACCTCCTGAAAAAGATACCACTTCTTTAATCAAGAAGAACTCAGGCACACACTGGCTTGTACGGACCGTGTTGTGGACACTGGGTCTGACATTGGCTGGCGCACTGAGCTTGCTCATGGTCATTGCGATCGCATTGGCGGTGGCATTTCCAAACTTGCCCGATATTTCCGACCTTTCGGACTATCGGCCAAAACTTCCGCTGCGTATCTTCTCTGCGGAAGGCGATTTGATGGGTGAGTTCGGCGAAGAGCGACGCAATCTGACACCTATCGGCGAAATCCCCAAAGTCATGACCAACGCTGTACTGGCCATTGAAGATGCACGGTTTTATCAACATGGTGGTGTCGACTATTTGGGCGTCATACGCGCAGGATTGGCCAACGTCGGCAAGGCCAAGAGCCAGGGCGCTTCCACCATCACCATGCAAGTGGCGCGCAATGTCTATCTTTCATCTGAAAAAACTTTCACCCGCAAGATCTATGAAATTCTTCTGACATTCAAACTGGAGCATCTTCTTTCCAAAGACCAGATTCTTGAGATCTACATGAATCAGATCTTTCTGGGCAATCGGTCCTACGGTTTTGCAGCCGCCTCGGAAGCCTACTTTGGCAAACCGCTGAAGGACATCACGATTGCAGAAGCAGCCATGCTGGCAGGTTTGCCCAAAGCCCCATCAGCTTACAACCCGATCAGCAACCCCCAACGCGCCCGGATTCGCCAACGCCACATCATCGACCGAATGCTTGAAAACGGCTTTATCTCTGAGAAGGAAGCCGTTGCGGCCAAAGGACAAGAACTCAAAATCAAGTCCAACGCGAACCACAATCAGGTCCATGCGGAATACGCAGCCGAAATGGTGCGCCAACTGATGTACACCCAGTACGGAGACGAAACCTACACCCGCGGGCTGGATGTGCGCACGACCCTGCGTACCGCCGACCAAAACACCGCCTACAAAGCGCTGCGGCGCGGCATCATGGATTTCGAGCGCCGTCAGGTCTACCGTGGCCCCGAGAAATTCGTCGTGTTGCCTGCAAACCCCGCAGACATCGAAGATGCCATTGACGACGTGCTGGACGACCACCCCGACAACGGCGACGTCATGTCGGCAGTCGTGCTGGAAGCGGACACCAAGAAAATCAAGGCCATGCGCGCTGGTGGCGTGTTGGTGGAAATCACCGGCGATGGCCTCAAACCCGCGCAGTCAGGGCTTTCCGACAAGGCGCCGCCCAATATCAAGCTGCGCAAAGGCGCGGTCATCCGGGTGGCCCGGACGGTCAAGGACACCTGGGAGATCACCCAACTCCCGGAGGTTGAGGGTGCATTTGTCGCCATTGACCCCCGGGACGGTTCCATCAAGGCACTGGTAGGTGGTTTTGACTTTACCAAGAACAAGTTCAACCACGTGACCCAGGCGTGGCGCCAACCGGGTTCCAGCTTCAAGCCTTTCATTTATTCGGCCGCGCTGGAGAAGGGCTTTACGCCGGCAACCGTCATCAATGACGCGCCGCTGTTCTTCGACGCGGGGGTAACCGGTGGCCAGCCTTGGGAGCCAAAGAATTACGACGGCACGTTTGAAGGACCGATGACGCTGCGCCGGGGTCTGGCCAAGTCAAAAAACATGATTTCCATTCAGATCCTGCGCGCCATCGGCACCCAGTATGCACAGGAGTGGATTACCCGCTTTGGCTTTGAAGCGGAAAAACATCCGCCCTACCTGACCATGGCCCTGGGCGCCGGCTCCGTGACCCCCATGCAAATGGTGGTCGGTTACTCAACTTTTGCCAACGGCGGCTACCGCGTGAACCCGTGGATGGTTTCCAAGGTCAGTGAACAGCGCGGCAAAGTGCTGGTCGAGTCCAAACCACCTGCACTGGAAGAGTTTGACCGTGCCATTGATGCGCGCAATGCCTTCATGATGACCAGCCTGCTGCAGGAGGTGACCCGCTCGGGTACTGCCGCGCGGGCCCAAGCCACCCTCAAGCGGCCGGACGTCTACGGCAAGACCGGAACAACGAATGATTCGATGGACGCCTGGTTTGCCGGCTACAACCCGACCCTGACGGCGGTCACGTGGATTGGCTACGACACGCCCCGCAAACTCGGTGACCGTGAAACCGGTGGCGGCCTGAGCCTGCCCGTATGGATCACGTTCATGGAAAGTGCACTCAAGAATGTGCCCGTCAACGAACCCGCGGCGCCTGAAGGCGTGGTCCATGTGGGTGGCGAGTGGTTCTACGACGAGTACGCCAAGAGTTCCGGCGTCTCCGCCGTGGGCCTGGACGACAAACCCGAGTCCACGCCATTGACCCTGCCACCCGCCGAAGAAAAGAAGAAAATCCTGGACCTGTTCAGGAACTGATCAGGGCTGGAACTGCAAGGCCTGCCCCGCCTGGGCCGAGGCATTGCTGGAAAGCGCAGCGAAAAACTCGCCTTGCCCTTTGGTGTCCTGCCATTGGCCGTCCTGCCAGCGGTAATGAAAGCCACCGGAGCGGGTCGCCAGCCAGATTTCATGCAGCGGCTTCTGCTGGTTGATCACAATCTGGCTGTGATTGGCAAAGGTCAGCGTGACCATGCCGCCGACCCGCTGGTTATCCACATCGGCATCGGATTCGTCATTGATGCGGTCGCATCCCGCCTCTACGGATTTGAGCAACGCCTCGGCGCGGTCCATGAATTCTGAGTCAGTCATTACAATTTCACCATGTTGATCGCAAAGCAAATTCTAGTCAGCTCACTTGTCCTTGGTGCGGGGTTGTCCACTCTTACGGGCTGCGGCCAGACGGGTGCACTGTATCTGCCCACCGAACGCACGCAAACTGTTCCATCGTCGACTGCCGCAAAGGCGTTTCCACCTCCGCTCCCTGCTGCTGCAACAGATTGATTTCGGTTCTGCTGAATTGCTACATTTTTTATAGCTGACTGCCCAACATGGACGAGGGCTGACTGGCTTTTTTCTTAACAACCTTCGCCACACGCCAGCCCAGCAGACTACCCAAAATCGCGGCATAGACCGCCACCTCGGCAAAGTTGTTTTTGCCAGCGCGCATCCAGAAAAAATGCACGACGGCCAGCACCGCGACCACGTACACCAGCCGGTGCAACAACTGCCATTGGCGGCCACCCAAAGCACGAATGGCCCGGTTAAACGACGTCAAGGCCAGCGGCGTCAGCAACACGATAGCGGTAAAGCCAACCAGAATGAAGGGTCGCTTGACGATGTCTTTGGCGATGTCCGCCAGATCAAAGCCCATGTCAAACCAGCTGTAGGCCAGCAAATGCAACACGGCGTAGAAGTAGACAAAAAGCCCCGCCATGCGCCTAAACCGGGCCAGCGCCGGCAAGCCCGCCATGGTGCGCAAGGGTGTGATGGCCAGCACCACGCACAGCATACGCAGGGTCCAGTCACCGGTGGAGCGCTCCAGCGCTTCTGCCGGATTGGCGCCCAGCCAATCCAGCGCCGCAGCCGTCACCAGCCAGACAAAGGGCAACAATGCCAGCGCAAATGCCATAGGCTTGGCAAATTTGCTGGACAGACGCTGGTTCAGGACAACTCGCATCACTCGCTCAGAACAATTTCTTCAGGTCCATGCCGGCGTACAACTGGCCGACTTGCGCTTCATACCCATTGAACATCAACGTCTTGCGCTTTTTGGCGAACAAGCCGTCTTCACCAATGCGGCGTTCGGTGGCCTGGCTCCAGCGGGGGTGGTCCACGTTCGGGTTGACGTTGGAATAAAAGCCATATTCATTGGCCGCGGCCTTGTTCCACGCGGTGGCCGGCTGCTTGTCGGTGAAACGGATCTTGACAATGCTCTTGCCGCTTTTGAACCCATACTTCCACGGCACGACCAGCCGCACCGGCGCGCCACTCTGGTTGGGCAAGACCTCGCCGTACATGCCAAAGGCCAGCAGCGTCAAGGGATGCAGTGCTTCATCCAGCCGTAGCGCCTCCACATACGGCCAGTCCAGTACCCGTGAGCCGACGAACGGCATGGTCTTGGGATCGGCCAGCGTGACGAACTCCACATACTTGGCATTGCCCAACGGCTCCACCTGCCGGATCAGATCGGCCAGTGAGTAGCCCACCCAGGGAATCACCATGGACCAGCCTTCAACGCAGCGCAGGCGGTACAGGCGCTCCTCCATCGCACTGAGCTTGAGCAACTCTTCCAGCCCCAACTTGCCCGGCTTTTTGACCAGTCCTTCGATTTCGACTGTCCAGGGACTGGTCTTGAGGGTGTGGGCATTGGCCGCGGGGTCGGCCTTGTCGGTGCCAAACTCATAGAAGTTGTTGTACGAACTGGCGTCTTTATAGGCGGTCGGCTTTTCCATCGTGGTCGCTCCGGCAACCAAAGAGGGCTTGGCGTTCAGGGCCGCGAGCTTGCCAGGGCGCTGTACCAGCCCCGGAGTCTGTGCCAAGGCTTGGCGGGAAGCCCAAGCCGCCATTGCGCCACCCGCTACCCCCGTTGCCATCAATTTCAGGATGTCGCGCCGACCCTCGTAGTGCGCACGGTCGGTTATTTCACTGGCAACGGGATGGTTGAAGCCATTGCCCAGGGTCTTGATCAGCATGGTTATTTCCTCGTTTGTACGTTTAGAACTTGGTCGGCCGGGCGTTGGGTTTCTTACAGCGTAGCAAAAAAAAGGGGCAGAACCATCCTGCGATGCTTCTGCCCCTTTAGGGACTGTGGCCAGCGTTTGGTTCCTCTCGGAACCAATGCGATGGACGTCGACGCGGCGTTTTAGCGCAAACCGGCGACGTAATCGGCAACAGCCTTGATTTCACGGTCATTCAACTTGGCGGCAACCTGCGACATTTGCAGGCTGTTTTTGCGCACGCCATCACGGAACGCGGTCAACTGTGCCACCGCATAGTCAGCGTGCTGACCACTCAAACGCGGAAACTGCGCCGGAATGCCAGCACCATTGGGGCTGTGGCAACCCGCACAAGCTGCAATCTGGCGGTCTGCAATACCGCCGCGGTAGATCTTTTCACCCAACAGGACCAGGCTTTTCTCAGTCGCTGTGCCGGGCTTGGCTTTTTTGGCCGCCACCCAGTACGCGACGTTTTTCATGTCTTCGTCCGACAATACGGAGGCAAAACCCTTCATGATCGGGCTGGCACGCTTGTCGGACTTGAATTCTTGCAACTGCTTGACCAGGTACTCGGGGTGCTGCTGCGCCAGCTTGGGGTATGCAGGTGTACCGGAGTTTCCGTCAGCACCGTGGCAGGCAGCACAAACGGCAGCGAATGTCGCTTCGCCCTTGGCCAAATCAGGCTTCACCTTGGCAGCTGGCGCTGCGGCATGCGCTGCGGGAGCGGAAGCATTCGCGGCTGCGGGCGCCGCGGCGTCCGCTGCAAACGCAAAAGAGGACGAAACCGCCGCAGTGGCGGCGATGAGCAAATGGGCAATCAACTTCATGGTGCGGCTGTGTGTCTGGTGGGCAAAACAGAGGGCATTCTACAATGCGGCTCGGGTATCTCGCCTTATTCAATGACTACCAACACAAACTCAAACACCTTTTCCCCACCGGCACCCAAGGCTGGGGTTGGCGAAAAAACGCCCGCAGCCATCGCGTTGGGATGGCTGCATACCGCCAAATTCTTGACGACGGCACCCGAACTGCATTTTCTGCCCCCGCTGGACGTTCCGGAGATCGCCTTCGTGGGCCGCTCCAACGCCGGCAAGTCCACCTGCATCAACACGCTGACGCAGCAGAAGCAGTTGGCATTTGCCTCCAAAAAGCCCGGACGCACCCAGCACATCAACCTGTTCAGCCTGGGCAAGCAAGGCGTGACCGACGCGATCCTGACCGATCTGCCAGGCTACGGCTACGCGGCCGTTCCCAAGCAGGACAAGATCCGCTGGCAACAGGTCATGGCCAACTACCTGATCACGCGCAAGAACCTGATGGGCATTGTGCTGATGTGCGATCCGCGCCACGGCCTGACCGAACTGGACGAGATCCTGCTGGATGTCATCCGCCCGCGTGTGCAGGAGGGCCTGAAGTTCTTGATCATCCTGACCAAATCCGACAAACTGACCCGCAGCGAAGCCACCAAGATACTGTCCATTACCAAATTGCAGGCCGGCGGCGGCGAGGTCATGCTGTTCTCCGCCACCAAGCGCAAGGGCATCGATGATGTGGCCCAGCTGCTGTGGAAGTGGGCACATCCGCCGGGCAAGATCGCACCCGCCACACCCACGCCCGAGACGCCCGCCGAGGAATGATCGAGACCTACCTGCAACCGCTGCCCCACGGCATCACGCTGAGTTGCAGGGCGGCGGGATCACGGGGGCGACCTGTGCTGGTCTTCCTGCACGGTTTTCCCGAGGGTGCCTTCGTCTGGGACGCGCTGCTGGAGCACTTTTCCAAAGACGAGAACGGTGGCTACCGCTGTGTGGCACCCAATCTGCGGGGCTTTGAGCACTCGTCGGCGCCCGAAGAAGTGGCAGCCTACCGCCCCAAATACCTGGTGCAGGACATCGCAGCGCTGGTGGCCATCGAAACCAGGGAATCGCAACCGCTGGAATGCCTGGTGGCCCACGACTGGGGCGGCGCAGTGGCGTGGAACTTTGCCAACCAGCTACCCCATTTGACACAGCGGCTGGCCATCATCAATTCGCCGCATCCCGGCACGTTTTTGCGCGAACTGAAGAGCAATCCGGCGCAGCAACAGTCCAGCGCCTACATGAACTTTCTGATCCGCGAGGATGCGGAACAGTTGCTGACCGCCAATGACTACGAGCGCCTGTGGGGCTTCCTGACCCATGAATTCACCGGCGAGCGGCCCACTCCGTGGCTGACGGAAGCGGTTAAGGACCAGTACCGCGCCGTATGGTCGCAAGGCCTGCGCGGCGGCTGCAATTACTACCGCTCCTCACCCCTGCGCCCGCCCCGGCCCGAGGACCCGGCCGCCGCGGCCGTAGAGCTGCCCGCCAGCATGCTGACCATTGCTGTGCCCACGCTGGTCGCCTGGGGACTCGATGACGCAGCGCTGCCGCCGGAGTTGATTGAAGGGTTGGACGCCTATGTGCCCGACCTCACGCTGCACAGGGTTCCCGGTGCCTCGCACTGGATCATCCACGAGCAGCCTGCCCTGATCCAAAATCTTCTAGGCGAATTCCTGCGCCAGCCCTCGTAAAACGGTCGTATTCAGCTAACTATTTAATAGCAGATAGCCACTCCGTCAATATGGTGGCGCCTCGCCATTCGGCCGGTCCTTAAAACGCTTGTGCACCCAGTAGTACTGGGATGGGTCGGGCGTGATGTAGGACTCCAGTTCGCGGTTCATGCGGGTGGTATCGGCCACCAGATCGGACGTCGGAAAGTCGGTCCACGCCGGCAGCACCCGCACCACATAGCCGCCCGGCGTCATGCGGGTCACGATAGGCACCACCTGTGCGCGTCCCAGCTTGGCAAAGCGCGACAGCGAGGGCACGGTACAGGCACTGACGCCAAAGAATGGCACGAACAGCGACTCGCTTGGGTCGAAGTTCATGTCCGGCAACAGGTACAGCGGCTCGCCGGCGCGCAGGGCCGCCACAATGGGTTTAACGCCATCCAGCCGGGCCACCATTTCGGGTGCGCCAAAGCGCTGGCGCCCGGCATAGATCCAGGCATCGGCCGCTGCATTCATCTGCGGGGAGTAAATGGTGGCAAAGCGCCGTGCACTGTTGAGAGTCAGCGCCGTCCATGCCGCGTCCAGCCCCATGAAGTGCGGGGCGAACAGCACCGTGGGCGTGTCACCCTGCAGCGCCTGCACGTCGCCCTCCAGCGTGAGGCGACGGCGCAGCACGGCCTCGCTCGCATGCCACAGCCAGCCACGGTCCAGCCAGCTCTGCGCAAAGCGGATGAACACGCGCCGGGTCTGGCCCCGCAGTTCGTCCTGCGACCACTGCGGAAAACACAGCGCAAGATTCGTCATGACGACGCGCCGCCGCGACGCCACCAGTGCGTACAACAGCCACCCCAGCACCGCGCCCAGACCCCGCACCAGCGGTAGCGGCAGCAGCGCGATGGCGCGAATCACCAGCAACAGAACGCGGGTCAGCATGTGCGGGCAGTCCTATGGATGGCCAACACCCACAATGACAAGAAGGACAGCATTTTTCAAGGAAGCTACAGGTCTGGGATAAAATCGCGCGTGTCGCTGAGTTACGGAACTACTTGCAGGGCGACGCACACGGTGGCGATTCTCGATTGGGTTGCCATTGTGCCTTGTCATACTAGACAAATCTGCTAAAGCGTTCGCCGAAGCCCCAAAGCCCAAGCAACGCGACTTGATGTTTTTTTGGAGCACTGAACCATGGCGAACGATTTCCTCTTCACGTCCGAGTCTGTTTCTGAAGGCCACCCCGACAAGGTCGCCGACCAGATTTCCGATGCCATTCTGGACGCAATTTTCAAACAGGATCCCAAGTCCCGCGTGGCAGCCGAGACACTGACCAACACCGGTCTCGTCGTGCTGGCCGGTGAAATCACCACCAACGCGCACGTCGACTACATCCAGGTGGCGCGCGACACCATCAAGCGCATCGGTTACGACAACACCGAATACGGCATTGACTACAAGGGCTGCGCCGTGCTGGTGGCCTATGACAAGCAGAGCAACGACATCGCCCAGGGTGTGGACCACGCCAGCGACGACCACCTGAACACCGGCGCCGGTGACCAGGGCCTGATGTTTGGCTACGCCTGCAACGAGACGCCCGAACTGATGCCCGCGCCCATCTACTACGCCCACCGCCTGATGGAGCGCCAGGCCCAGTTGCGCAAGGATGGCCGTCTGCCCTTCCTGCGTCCCGACGCCAAGAGCCAGGTCACGATGCGTTATGTGGACGGAAAGCCGCACAGCATCGACACCGTGGTGCTGTCCACCCAGCACAGCCCGGACCAGTCCGAAACCATGCACAAGATGAAAGCCTCGTTCACCGAAGCCATCATCGAAGAAATCATCAAGCCGGTGTTGCCAAAAGAATGGCTGCAAGACACCAAGTACCTGATCAACCCCACAGGCCGCTTCGTCATCGGCGGCCCGCAAGGCGATTGCGGCCTGACCGGGCGCAAGATCATTGTCGACACCTACGGCGGCGCCTGCCCCCACGGCGGTGGTGCTTTCTCCGGCAAGGACCCATCCAAGGTGGACCGCTCCGCTGCCTACGCTGCACGCTATGTGGCCAAGAACGTGGTGGCAGCCGGTCTGGCGCGCCAGTGCCAGATCCAGGTCGCCTACGCGATTGGCGTGGCCAAGCCCATGAACGTGACCGTGTACACCGAAGGCACCGGCGTGATCTCCGACGAGAAAATCGCCGAACTGGTGAATGCCCACTTTGACCTGCGCCCCAAGGGCATCATCCAGATGCTGGACCTGCTGCGCCCCATCTACGAAAAGACCGCCGCCTATGGGCACTTCGGCCGCGAAGAGCCCGAGTTCACCTGGGAACGCACGGATAAAGCCCAAATTCTGCGGGCAGCGGCGGGATTGTGAAACTCCAGACACAACGCTTCATTGACCGCTGGGTAGGCCAGCTTCTGTGCGGCGCGGTGTCGGCGTGGGTGCGTTTCACAGGGCTGTTCGGGGCTCCGGCGCAAATGGCGATTGCGCGGAAGAATATTCTGATCATTCTGCTGTCCGAGATGGGCAGCATCGTGCTGGCCGGCCCGATGTTTGCGGCCATCCGCCGCCAGTACCCCGGCGCGGCCATTCACATCCTGCAACTCAAGAAAAACCAGGAAGTCTCGCGCATGTTGCAGCTAACCACACCCGAGTGCATGCACACGCTGGACGATAGTTCGGGCGGCTCGCTGGTCAGCGACATTCTCTCGGTCAGCCTGAAGATGCGCAGCCTGGGACTGGACGCGGTGATTGACTGCGAACTGTTCTCGCGCGTCAGCGCCCTGCTGTCGTTCTCGACCGGCGCGCCAGTGCGGGTCGGCTTCACGCCGCACACGCAAGAGGGCCTGTACCGCGGCAGCTTCATCAACCACGCTATTCCCTACAACCCCTACCAACACATCAGCAAGCAGTTTTTGTCGCTGGTGGATGCCCTGGATTCGGCCGGCAGCACACCGCGGAACAAGGCGGCCCCGATTCGCAGCCTGCCCACCGAAACCGAGCTGTCCGTGCCCTTTGCCGATGGCGAACTCGCAGCCTACAGGGCCAAGCTGGTAGCGGACCACCCGGTGGTAGCCAGCCGCAAGCTGGTGCTGATGTACGCCGGTGGTGGCATCCTGCCCGAACGGGCCTGGCCGGCCGACCACTATGCGCGCGTGGCGCAGGGCCTGTGCGCGGCAGGTTTCTCCGTAGGGCTGATTGGCCTGAAGGATGATGCCCAGCTGGCGAAAGACCTGATGGCAAAAATCCGGAGTGAGGCCTGCATCGACCTCACCGGCTACACCAGGAGCATCCGCGAACTGCTGATGCTGTTCCACGCCGCCCAGTTGTTGATCACCAACGACGGTGGCCCTGGCCACTTTGCCACCCTGACCCCCATACAAACTATGGTGTTCTTTGGCCCCGAGACCGGCAAGCTGTATGGCCCCTTGGGCTCGCGCAACGCCATCCTGGAATCCGGCATTGCATGCTCACCCTGCCTGTCGGCCTACAACCACCGCCTGACCTTTTGCGATGGCGACAACCAGTGCCTCAAACGCATCGCACCCGACCCGGTGCTGGACCAAGCCCTGGGCTTCCTGAACGGCGGCACAGGGGCATGAACGCAGTGCAACGCCTGGTGCTGTGGGGGCTGGCCTGGATCGAGCGCTACCGCTACCTCAAATTTGGCATCGTTGGCGCCAGCGGCACGGTCGTGAATCTCGTGGTGCTGCACCTGGGACACGAGTACCTGTTCAACGCCATTGAGGCCAGCTACAAGAAGCCCTATCTCTCGCTGGCCCTGGCCATCACGGTGGCCACCCTGAACAACTTCACGTGGAACCGGCTGTGGACCTGGTCTGACCGGGTGCGTACGCTGGAAGCCGAAGAAGCCCAGCCGGTCAGCCTGCGCCTGCTGGGCATGGAGTTCGGCCAGTACGTCACGGCCTCGGCCTTTGGCAGCGCGCTGCAATACGTGTTGACGCTGCTGCTGTCGGGCAGCATGGATTACCGCATCGCCAACATCGTGGCCATTCTGGCGGCCAGCGTGAGCAACTTCCTGGCCAACGACCGCTGGACCTTCAAGCGCCACCAGGACTAGTATGTTGCCCCCACGGTCGCCCACTGCGTGTGGCTCCCTGCCCCCCGAGGGGGCCGCGTTTGGCAAAACCCCAAGTCCACACCTTGGGGCGGCCCTGCGGTGAAACCGATGCCCCCACGCTCCACCGCGTCCCTGCCCTGGCCCTGGATAGCGCTGGTGGTGCTGGCCGGTGCCCTGTACCTCTTTGGCCTGGGCGGCGCCTACGCGCCCACCAATGGCGACGAGATGGTCTACATCCACATCGCCCGCATGACGGCGGAAAGCGGCCACTGGCTGCCGCTGCAATCCGAGATCATCGACACCCGCAACACCAAACCACCGCTGCTGTTCTGGCAGGCCATGGTGGCGGGCAACTGGGGCCAGAGCTGGAGCCTGTTCACACTGCGCCTGCCCAGCGTGGTGTACACCTTTGCCACCACCGCGCTGCTGGCCTTTTTTGCCCACCGCATGAGCGGGCGTGTGCGCACGGCCTGCATTGCTGCGGCGCTGTACCTGCTGTTTTTCTCCACCTTTCGCTACGGTCGCGCCTACCTGACATCCGCCCCTGAAACCTTTTGGCTGGCCCTGCCCATGTGGTGGGTGCTGTGGCTGGGGGTGCGCGGCACAGCAGGCGTAGGCGAAGACAGCGGCGCCCAGGGTATGGACTGGCGGGTCGCCACGCTGATGGGAGTTGCAATGGGCCTGGGCTCGGCCTACAAGTCCTTTGCGCTGGTGGCACCGGCAGCGGCGGCCATCTGGTGCGCGTGGCTGGCCAGCGCGCCGCGACTCACCCGGCCGCTGGTGATCCGCGCCACCGTGGGCCTGACCTGGAGCACGGCGCTGGCCATTGGCATCTTTGCACTCTGGTTTGTGCTCGACCCGGACCCGGCGTCGGTCTGGCAGGAGTTTGTGCTGGCAGAGAACGCCGGCAAGATGTCCAACACCCAGGGTTACTGGCATGCCGCGCTGTTTGGCGCTTATCCGATGTGGACGCAGCTGCTGGCCTATCCGGTGAATGCCGGTCTGCTGTTCTTCGCCGTGCTGGGCTTGGGTTGGGCCGCGTTGCGCGTAGCCTTCCAACGCCAGACGTATGTACAACTTTCGCCCGCAGCGCGGGTGCTGCTGGCCTGGGTCGTGGTGTGGCTGGTCGTGTTCACGATACCCAGCCAGCGCTCCGAGCGTTACCTCATTCCCGCCATGCCCGCCATTGCGATTGCCATGGCGCTGGCCTGGGACAGGATTGCCAAGGTCTGGTTCTGGATCACACTGGCGGTCATGGTGCCGGCGCTGGTGATGCTGGCGCGCATTGCCTGGGTCATGGGCGACATGCAGATTGCCAGCGGCCCGCAAGTTGCTATTACTTTGGTAGCGACACTCATAGGATTGACGGGGGCTACAGCCGGATTTTTCATAAGCCGTTGGTCCAGAATGGCAACCCTGGTAGCAGTGCTGGCCGTGTACGCCAGCTTTGGCCTGATGGTGCAGCCTCTGGGCACCGACTCCGCTGGCTACAGCGCCGCGGTCCAGACCCGGATGAAAGGCCAACGGCTTGCCGTGCCCAACGGCTTTACCGGCCAGTTTGAGCGCTTCCACTTCGTGCTGCCCGGCGCGCGCATCACACCCTATGACGCCGAGGGCCGCAACACCGGTGCCTTCAAACCCGAGCTTGCACCGGCCGATCGCCTGGAATTCTTGCTGGACCAGTTTGACGCCGTGGTGTGGCTGCAGGACAGCCTGGACCAGCAGGGGCCCAGCTGCCTGCCACGCTGCACATTGCTGGGCACGCGCTGGCATGTAAAAAGCCGGCACAAGGCTGGCGAGGTCACGCTGCAGAATCTGTGGCAGCCCAATGAATGGTTGTTCCGGCGCGAGTGGCTGGTAGCCAGGACCCCGCCCTGACCAGCCTGCCAACTGCAGCCGGCTGACTGGCTTACTTCAGCAGTTCCTGCACCGCCGCAATACCGGCCAGTGCACATTTCTCGTCGAGGTGACCACCGGGCGCGCCGCCCACACCCACGGCGCCAATCACCTCATCCCCCACCTTGACCGGTACACCGCCGCCCAGCAGCAGGAAGCCGGGGATCATCGCCACATTGGCGCCAGCCGGGTTCTTCTGCGCGTTTTCCATCATGGCCAGGCTTGTGTTCTTGCCGGATGCGGAGGTGAAGGCCTTGGCCTCGCTGGCGCCCAGCGTGTGGGGGCCGGCGTTGTCGGCGCGGTACACGGCGCGCACGGTGCCGGCGCGGTCAACAACGGTCGCTGTCACATTGAACTTGTCGGCCGTGCAGGCGGCTACGGTGGCAGCAGCGATCTTGGTGGCCAGCTCCAGGCTCATGTTTTTCTCGGTGCGCACCGCCTGTGCATTGACGGCCAGTGTGGCAAAGCCCAGGGTCAGGGCGGCGAGGGTTTTGGCGTGGTGTTGCATGGTGGTTTTCTCTCTCGGTAGGGGTGGAACATCGGTTCAATCAACCGTGGATGAACTGTAAAAGTTGCCATCCTTTTTGCCCATCCGTAGCTGCGCGATGGCACCTCCGTAGAACTACGGTGTCACCCCTAGGATTTGTCATCCACCAATGCCGCGTAATTGCGCACCAGCTGTGCCAGCGATTCGGTTTCCAGCTTGGCAAACAGGTTGGCGCGGTGACTCTCCACGGTGCGGGGCGACACACCCAGCGCACGGCCCATTTCCTTGTTGGTCAGCCCGGCCACAATCAGACCCAGCACCTCACGCTCGCGCTCCGACAGTTGGCCGTATCGGGCGCGGGCGTCGCGGTCAACCTGCGTGCGCTCGCGCGCCTTGACGTGCTGGCGTACACCGTTCTGCAAGGTCTCCAGCAGCAGTTCGTCATTGACCGGTTTCTCCAGAAACTCCGCCGCGCCAGCCTTGAAGGCGCGCCGGCACATGTCCACCGTGCCATGGCCCGTCAGCATCACAATGGGTTGGTCCACGCCCTGCTCCACCAGCATCTGCAACAGGTTCAGGCCGCTAATGCCGGGCATGCGCACATCCAGCACGATGACACCGATGCTCTCGCGGTCAAACTCCGCCAGAAACGTCTGTGGCGAGGCCCAGGTCTGCACCCGCAGACCCACGGTGCTGATCAGCAAGGCCAGGCTGGAACGCACGGCCTCGTCGTCATCGACCAGGTGGATCAGCGGGGACAAGGTGGTTGCGGAAGTGGCCATGGCTTCAAGACGCCTCGGTTGCCAGGGGCAAGGACACTGAAAATTCGGCACCGTGGGGCGGGGCATTGCCGGCCTGGATCTGCCCGCCCATGCCCTCGACAAGGGTCTCGCACAGGCTCAGGCCCAGCCCCAGGCCGCCCTCGCGGGTCGTATAAAAGGGTTCAAAAATACGGGGCAGCGCGTCGGGCGTTATGCCGGGGCCGGTGTCCTGCACACGCAGCAGGCCCCGTGACGCCGCAGCCTCCAGCGTGACCGTCAGCACCCGCTCGGTGCAGCCCGGCTGGTCCATGGCCTGCACGGCATTCATCAGCAGGTTGTGCACCACCTGGTCCAGCGCCACGGGTTCGGCCACCACCAGCACGGGCTGGCCGGGGGCTTGCAGCCGGGCGTCGATCTGGCAGCGCTGGAATTCGGGCTCCAGCAAATACAAGGCCTTGCGCGCCACCTCCTGCAAGGACACAGCCTGCGGCAACTCGGCCGCGCCCCGCTGCTCCACGGCGCGGCGCAAGCGGCCCACGACCTCGGCCGCGCGGCGCGCCTGTCCCACGGTGTGGGACAGGGCTTGGCGAATGGGCCCCAAGTCGGGCTCGTCTTCGGATAACAGCCGGTCGGCCGCCTGGGTGTTGGCGAGGATTGCGGTCAGGGGCTGATTCAGTTCGTGGGCGATGCCGGCTGCCAGTTCGCCCAGTGTGTTCAGGCGTGCCACCTTGCCCAGGCGCAGCAACTCCCGGTCGCGGACACGGTCGCTGCGCTGGCGCAGCAAGGTCCGGGTGGCGAACAAGGCCGCGGCCACCACTGCGGCCCACAGCAGCATCCCGCCCCAGGGCAGGGCCTGCCACCCGAGCCGTCGTTCGACGAGGATGTCCAGCGGCTGACTCTCGGCCGCCAACACTTTGCGGGCGGAGAACTGCCAACCCCGCAGTACAGTGGCTCCGTCGGCGGCAGCTCCACCCCGTCCGTGCTGCAGCAGCACGTGCTGGGCGCCATGCGACAGACTCACCACGACGGGGCTGCTGTCGGGCGGAAAGGGCCATTCACTCCACGGCACCATGCGCTGCACGTCGATTGTTAGCAAATAACTGCTGGGATCTGCACCCAGCAACACCTGGTACTGCCCCTGCGACAAGTTGGCACTGGCCAGCACTGCCCGCCCCAAGCGGCGCGACTCGGCATCGAGCACCTGCAGCGCTGCGTCGGGCCACTGGGCATCGCCGTCACGACGTTGGATGGTCAGAATTTGGGGGTACAGCGAAGGCAGGCGCAGTTCACGGTTTGCCGCCTCACCGGGTACGGCCAGCAGGGCCAGCGTGGCCAGGATGGCGTCGTGCTGCACCACGCGCTGGCTCAACAGCCGGTGCGCGATGCGGGCGTTGGTATCAAACAGCTCTTGCTGCCGGGCCAGCTCCCAGCGCGCCAGGGCCGCCGCGCCGGCCAGGGCCAGCAGCGCCCAGGCAAGCAGCCACGCGACCAGGCGTTGCGGGGCCGCGCCCATTCAAGCGACTCCGTCCGCAACGACAATCACTATGTTATTGATAGCGCATGGAATAGATTTCACGGGGGCTAGAGGCACTTTTTACTCCTGACAATTCTGGAAAATGGCCCATGCAACACCTCCCTACTTTAACGACCCGCTTAGCTACCTGTTCCGGCCAGCTTGCGCAAACTGTCCCGATAGCGTCGGCTCACCGGCACCTGGCCGCCGTCCCGCATGCGGGCGCGTGCGTCGCCCGAGTCCATCGGTTCTATCTCCTGCACATAGTCCAGGTTGACGATATAGCTGCGGTGCACGCGCACGAAGCGCGCCGGGTCCAGCCGGGCTTCGATGGAGGCCATGGTGGCGCGCAGCGGATAGTCGTGGGCCCGCACCCGCAGGTTGACGTAGTTGCCCCAGGCCTGCAGCCACTCCACCTCGGCGGCGGGCAACAGATACTCCTTGCCCAGCTTGCGGACCAAAAACCGCTCGGGGCGCTCGACCGGCTCCACCGGGGGACCGTCGTCCGGGGCGTCGAGCAAACTGGCCTCCCCCTGCAGGCGCAGCAGCAGCAGCCGGTACAGGGCCACCAGGATCAGGATGGAGCCATAGCTGCGGGCGTCTTTCAAATACTCGTACATCAGTTCCTGCGGCCAGTTGCCAAACCCATATTCCGCACCCTGGCTGGCATAGGCCAGTTTGCGCAGGCCCACCATGGCCAGCACATGGACCAGGCTGAACACCACGCTGGCCAGCACATGCCAGCGCAGGTTGGCCCGCCAGCTATCCCATTGCAAAGGAAAACGCCGCTCAAACGCGATAACCGCCGGCACCAGCGCCAGCAGCACCAGGTTGCTGCTCCACTCCCACACCACCGGCTCCCAGCGCGCAAAGCCCAAGCCGGTGCGTTCAATGTCCAGCCAGACGGTCAAGCTGTTCAAGGTAGCCTGGCCGCAAAAGAACAGGATCCACAGCACGGGTTCGACCACATGCTGCCAGAGCCGGTAACGCGCCAGCCAGGCCTGGACGTCCGGGGATGGGGGAATTGAATCGTTTGCCATGCGGGCGATGGTAGCGATGCCGGGCCTTGCCGGCGCCGAAATTCGTCCCCAACCACCCGCCACTGGTCCCTGCAGGCCCCCAAACCGTCACATTTGGCCCCACCGGGGCCTGCCTGCACCTAATCTGGCGCCCTTTTCAACCCCAATGCGAACTACCAGCCTATGAACCGCCGCCACGATATCGACGCCCTGCGCGCCCTGGCCTTTGGCCTGCTGATCCTGTACCACCTGTCCATGCTGTATGTCACCGAATGGGGCTGGCATGTCAAAAGCAGCTACCTGTCCGAGACCCTGCAAATACCGATGCTGATGCTGAACCGCTGGCGCATGGACCTGATCTTTTTGATCTCCGGCATCTCCACTGCCTTCATGCTGCAAAACACCCGCATCGGCGACTTTTTGCGCCAGCGCAACTGGCGCCTGCTGCTGCCGCTGACGTTTGGCATCGTGGTCGTGGTACCGATCCAGCCCTATGCCGAAGGCGTGAGCCACGGCGTGGTGCAGCCGGGCTTTGTGGCCTTTCTGGCGCGCTACTACACCGCTGCCGCCTGGCCCGACCACGCTTTTGCCGGCTGGCAGCACGGCTACACCTGGAACCACCTGTGGTACCTGGCCTACCTGTGGTGCTACACCCTGCTGTTGGCCCTGTTGCAGCCCGCGCTGGCAACACGGGCCGGCCAGCGCCTGCAGGCGGCCTTCACCGGCCTGCGCGGCACCCGCTTACTGCTGCTGCCCGCGCTGCCACTGCTGGCGTACACCGTGACGTTGCAAGCGGTCTTTCCGAACACGCATGAGCTCTTCAATGATTGGTATGCGCACGCCATGTACTTCACCATCTTTGCCTACGGCTGGTGCCTGGCCCGGTCCAGCGCGCTGTGGGCCGAGCTGCTGCGCCTGCGCAAACCCGCACTGGCACTGGCGCTGGCCTGTGGCGCCATCTACCTGGCCCTGGTGCTGCGGTTCAGGGCCGATGAAGATGTCTCCACCGGCACCCAGTGGCTGATCTGGGCGCTGCGCAATCTCTATGTCTGGGCCACGTTGTGCGCCATCCTGGGCTGGGCTTATGCACTGCTGAACCGGCCGTTTCGCTGGTTGCCCTGGGCCACGGAGGCGGTCTACCCCTGGTACATGCTGCACCAGAGCCTGATCGTGCTACTGGCCTACTGGCTGGTTCCGCTGCAGGTGGGAGCGGTGGCCGAACCGCTGCTGGTGGGCGCAGGCACGGTGCTGGGCTGCTGGCTGCTGACATCGGGCCTCATCGTGCGCACACCCTGGTTGCGGCCACTGTTTGGGCTCAAGCCGGCCCCAAAGGCTTTGAGCCGGGCGGAAGTGCGCTTGGCGTAAATACTTTTGCCCTGTTTGTCGAAATCTGCAAGACTCAAACGTCATGGTGGAGATGGGGCCATCGCCGCATCGCAACCCAACGACCAAGGAGTTCCCATGAAATACCTGTTGATGATCTACGCCAGTGAAGCCGCCGAGAACGCCATGCCCCCCGCAGAGATGGGCGCCATCATGCAGGCCTATGGCGCCTATACCGACGCCCTTGTCAAGGCCGGTGTGATGCAGGCCGGCGAGCGCCTGCGCCCGGTCACCGACGCCACCTCGGTACGCGTGCGCAATGGCAAGTCCGAGGTGCTCAACGGCCCCTATGCCGACACGCAGGAACAACTGGGC
>Ga0208514_100520_pt1 | contig 19447 bp, 19 predicted proteins | sample LakWasMet70_HOW9_2_FD_183900 | JGI IMG/M metagenome (GOLD analysis project Ga0208514, IMG submission 183900) | Freshwater sediment methanotrophic microbial communities from Lake Washington under simulated oxygen tension - Sediment Metagenome... | ecosystem: Environmental > Aquatic > Freshwater >...
GGTCTTGGCGTACCGATTGACATGGTCAGTTGGGGGACGATGCTCTCAGAAGCCCAGACCGAACTGGTTCAAGGTAAGTGGTGGCAACTGGTTGCCGCCACCACCATGATGGCCACCTTTGTTACTGCATTTGCACTGCTGACCGACGCACTGCGTGACGCCCTTGACCCGAAATTGCGGTAATAAACATGAATAATTTGATTAGCGTGCAAGACCTGAAGGTCTCCTTCAGACTTAGCAAGACTGCGATTGGTCAGGCCGTCAAGGGCGTGAGTTTCGACATCCCCGTCAACAGCACCGTGGCACTGGTGGGCGAGTCGGGCAGTGGCAAGAGCGTGAGCGCCATGAGCATCGTGCGCCTGCTGCCCGAAAACGCCATCGTCGATGCCAACAGCAAGATTCTGTACAACGGCAAAGACCTGCTGCGCGCGCCGATTGAAGACCTGCGGGCCTTGCGCGGCAAGGACATTTCGGTGGTCTTCCAGGAGCCCATGAGCTCGCTCAACCCGGTGTTCACGGTGGGCGACCAGATCGCCGAAGTGCTGCGCATCCACCTCAAGCTCAACCGCAAGCAGTCGCTGGACCGCGCGCTGGAGCTGATGACCGAGGTCGGCATTCCCAACCCCAAGGAACGGCTCAACGCCTACCCGCACCAACTCTCCGGCGGGCAACAGCAGCGCGTGATGATCGCGATTGCCATTGCCTGCGAGCCCAAGCTGTTGATCGCCGACGAGCCGACCACGGCGCTGGACGTCACCGTGCAGCGCCAGATCGTGGAACTGCTGGCCAGGCTGCAGCAGCGCCAGAAGATGAGCATGCTGTTCATCAGCCACGACCTGGGCCTGGTAGGTGAAATATCCGACCGCGTGGTCGTCATGCGCAACGGCGTGGTGCGCGAAACCGGCGACGCCGAGACCATTTTCACGACGCCGAAAGATGCCTACACGCAGGCCCTGCTGGCCTGCCGCCCGCGCCTGGATGCGCGCCCACGCCGCCTGGCCGTGATCGACGACATCATGAACCAGCGCCCCGTCATCACCGAGGAGCGCATCAGCGCCCCCGCCAATGGCCCGGCGCTGATTGAGGTCAAGGGGCTACGCAAGGACTACCCGCTGAAGACCGGGCTGTTCAAGCACAGTGTGTTCAGCGCGGTCAAGGGCGCAGATTTTTCCCTGCACAAGGGGCGCACCCTGGGCGTGGTGGGCGAATCCGGCTCGGGCAAGACCACGGTGGGCATGATGCTCACCCGCCTGACCGATGCCACGGCCGGCAGCATCATGTTTGAAGGCATTGACCTGGCCACGCTGAGCGCGGCGCAGATGCGCGCCTACCGCAGCCGCATCCAGATCATTTTTCAAAACCCGTACGCCAGCCTGAACCCCCGCTTCACCGTGGGCCAGATCCTGATGGAGCCCATGCGCATCCACAGCATTGGCGCAAACGACGACGAACGCGCCCAGCGGGCCGTTGCCTTGATCGAAAAAGTGGGCCTGCCACCCGAGGCCTTTGGCAAATACCCGCACGAGTTTTCCGGCGGCCAGCGCCAGCGCATTGCGATTGCGCGCTGCCTGACCATGAAGCCCGAGATCATCGTCTGCGACGAAAGCGTCAGCGCGCTGGATGTCAGCGTGCAGGCCACCGTGCTGAACCTGCTGCTGGACCTGCAGGAAGAGTTTGGCCTGACCTATGTCTTCATCAGCCACGACCTGGCCGTGGTCAAGTACATGGCCGACGACATCCTGGTCATGAACCAGGGCGAAATCGTGGAGCGCGGCAGCTCGGACGAGATCTACAACCGGCCCCAGCATGCCTATACGCGGCAGTTGTTGGGCGCAATCCCGAAAGGGCTGGAAGGGCACGTGGCGCGAGAGACTGCTTAACGAAATGTGGCTCCAGCCCTCGTGGAACATGCATATGTTGCTATAAACTATATAGCAAATTGTTGCTGCAACCGCTCCGACAGCGCCTGCCGATTGGGCCGACTCCCGGGTGCACAATTCTGACAGTGAGACAGACACAGGGGCATGCAATCTGCCCGTCAGTCTTTCACAGTAGGATGGAATCCCACAAGGGATTTTCAATATCCGGAAGACGGAAACAGGGTCATATGCAAGAAAACCCAGAGGCACAGGCAGCCGCCACCCCGGTGGAGCAGGAAGCGGCTTCAACGCCTGCACCACCTGAAGCCGCCAACAAGCCCTTGCCGGTTGCCCAGGCCCTGGACGCCTGGGACCAGGTCATGACCCGCGCCCATCGCCTTCTGAGGGAGGAAACCATAGACGCCGCCTGGATCACGCGATTGACCGAACTGGAAGTCGCCGTCCGGCAGCTGGCGGCGCGCGACCCCGATGTGGCGTTGTATGTGCTGATCGAGGCCAATGGCAGCAGCATGGACCAATACAGCGCCCAGCACGCCATGACCTGCATGGTGATTGCGGAATTGGCCGCCGAGTGGATGGAATGGCCACCGGAAGAGCGGCGGGTGCTGGCGTTGGCCGCTTTGAGCATGAACCTGAGCATCACGGTTTTGCAGGATTCCCTGGCCAAACAAAGCGCCTCGCTGTCCGATGGGCAACGGGAACGCGTGGGCTCGCATGCCGCGTCCAGTGCCGACATGCTGACGCAGGCCGGTGTCACCGATCCAGTGTGGCTGCACGTGGTCCGGCACCACCACACGGTCGCGGCGGCCGACGCGGTGCAGGAGTCAGACCCGGGTCCACGTTTGGCCGAACTGCTGCGGCGGGTGGATATCTACTCCGCCAAACTGAGCCGGCGCGGTTCGCGCCAGTCAGTGACGCCAGCGATGGCCGCACGCGATGCCTGCCTGGACGCCAGTGGGCATCCGGACAGCATAGGCGCAACCCTGTTGCGGGTCGTCGGACTGTATCCGCCGGGTACGTTTGTGGAGTTGGCGAATGGCGAGTCCGCCGTGGTCATCGAGCGCGGTGCCAAGGCGCACACCCCCATTGTTGCCAGCATGCGGCGCAAGGACGGTGGCTTGCTGATGCAACCCGTGCGCCGGGACACCCTGCGAATGGGCTTTGCCGTGAAGCGCGGCGTGGAGCCCAGCCGTGTGCGGGTGTTGCTGAACCACCGGCGCATCCTGTCCTGTGCTTAGGCGTTCACTCCTCGCCCGCAGGCTGCTTGTAACGGGCGTAGGACCATAGGTATTGCCCCGGCGCACGGCGAATCAGCCGCTCCATGCCGATGTTGACGGCCGTGGCGGCAGCCTCGGGTGTGGCGCTGGCGTCGCCAAGCGCGGGCGCATCCAGCGGCTCGAAATGCATCACATAGCCCTGTCCAACCGGCAACCGCTCGCACCAGCACAGCAGAACGCGCGCGCCGCTTTGCTGCGCCAGGCGTGACAGCAGGGTCATGGTGTAGGCCGGCCGCCCAAAAAACGGTGCCCAGACGCCCTGGCCCAGCGGCGGCACCTGATCCGGCAGGATGGCGGTGTAGCCGCCGCCGCGCAGTACGCGGATCAGGCTGCGCACGCCCGACACGCTGGTGGGCACGGCCTTCAGGCCCGGGCGGTCGCGTGAGCTGGCCACCAGCGGCCCCAGCCAAGCCTTGCGCGCGGGCCGGTACAAGGCCACCAGCGGACCGCGCGTGGGGCCATAGCGCTCGGCCAGCGACTGGCCAATCATCTCCCAGCAGCCCAGGTGCGGCAGCGCCAGGATGACGCCCTTGCCGGCGTCCAGTGCGGACTCGAAATGTTCAACTCCGTCCCACTGCACCAGGTGCAGCACACCCTTGTTGGCGGGGCGCAGCCACAGCCACGGCAACTCGGCCACCATGGTGCCGATGGCGGCGCGCGCCGGCCGGTACTGCGCCGGGCTGAAGCCTGCGGCCACTGCCTGGTCCTCAAAGCGCTGGCGGTAGGCGCCCGACAGTGCCCAGACCAGCCAGCCGAGCACCGCACCGACGCGCTGCAACAACGGCAGCGGCAAGCGGCCCAGCAGGCGAAACAACCGAACCATGAACACGGCTACATGGCCTTGAACAGGCCGGCGTAGCTGCGGCTGACTTCGAGCTTTTCCGTCAGGCCGCGCACGCTCACCAGCTGGCGGCCGCGCTCGTCGCGGCTGACCCCGGCGATGGCCTTGATATTGACCAGCGTGGAGCGGTGGATTTGCCAGAACAGCTGCATGTCAATCTCTTCCACCAGCTCCTTGATGGGCTTGCGGATCAGCGCCTCGACCGTGGCGGTCTGCACCCGGGTGTATTTTTCGTCCGAGATGAAGAACAGCACGTCTTCCACCGGAATCATCTGGATGGCCTGGCGCACGGTGGCCTGTATCCACTGCAGCTTCGGCGGAGCCTTCGGGTTGAGTTGCACCGCGAGGCGTTGCAGCAGTTGCTGCATGTCGGGGGTGTGCGCAGGCAGTGGAGCGTCGGCATCGTCGGCTCCTTCGGCGCTGTGCCTGGCGCGCTCGGCCATGCGCTGGCGAATGCGTTCAACCGTGACCATCAGGCGCTCGCGCTCGGCGGGTTTGAGGACATAGTCCACGACGCCCTGCTCAAACGCCTGCACCGCGTACTGGTCATAGGCCGTGATGAAAACAATCTCGCAGCCCGGCCAGCCCTGGGCGTCGTCAAACGTCGGCAGTTGGGCGATCTGGCGGGCGGCGTCGACCCCGGTCAATCCGGGCATGCGGATGTCGAGAAACACGATATCGGGGTGGTGCTGCTCGGTCAGCGCCACCGCTTCCAGGCCATTCTTGGCCTCGGCCACGATCTCCAGCTCGGGCCACACCTCGCTGAGGCGGGCGCGCAGTTGTTCACGCATCAGGCGTTCGTCATCGGCAATCAGGGCACGGGTCATGTAGTGCTATCTCCATCCTTGGAATACATCGTCTCAAATTGTCTCGCTCTGCTCGGGCGCCGTGCGGGCAACATAGGGGATCGTAATCGTCACAGAGGTCCCGCCGCCCGGCGTCTCCTTGACGACCAGGCTTGCCTTGCCACCATACAGCAACGCCAGACGCTCCCGGATGTTACTCAGGCCAATGCCGGTTCCGGCCGTATCCGCCTTGCCAAAGCCCAGCCCCGTGTCCGCCACCGTAACGGCCAGCTTGCCATGCACGATCTCCGCGCTGACGGTCAACGTGCCGCCTTCCGCCTTGGGCTCCAGACCATGCTTGATGGCATTTTCCACCAGGCTTTGCAGCATCATCGGAGGAAATTCGGCCGACAGCAGGCCATCGCTCACCCGCACGTCGGTCTGCAGACGCTCTTCCATGCGCACCTTCAAGATTTCCAGATAGGGGCGGATCATGGCCAGCTCCTTGCCCAGATCACGCGTGGCTTGGGCATTGGCCTCGCGCATGGTGGGCATGCTGGCGCGTAGCAGCGCAATCAGGTTCTTCTGCATGATGCTGGCGCGCTGTGGGTCGGTCTCGATCAGGTGGTCAATGCTGGCCAGGGTGTTGAACAAAAAGTGCGGCTCCACCTGGGCCTGCATGGCGGCCATGCGTGCCTCCACCACCTGGCGTTTCAGCGACTCGGACTCCGCCACTTCGGTAGCCTGTGCAGCCTTGGCTTCGGCCTGGACTTTACCCTTGTAGGTGATCTTGAGAATGGCCGACAGCAGTATGAACCACATGGTCAGCGGCATCAGCGGGTCACCGATCTTGTGGCGGATGATGCGTGGCTCGCGCGGGGCGTTGTCTTCCTCGAAGGCGTTTTCTGCCTCCTTGCGGGCCTCTTCCAGCGCGTCCTTGATCTCTTTCTTGGCCTCGTTGATGGCTTTGCGCACTTCGTTCGAGTCAGAACCCGGTGGCAGTTTGATGTGAACACCGGGCAGATTGACGGAAACGCCCGCGCTGGCAGCCGGTTCAGACGCGGCGGCCGTGCTGCCGCTCGCGGGTGTTGACGCGCCCACTGCGGGAGGTGCCGGTATGGCGGGCAGGGACGGTGGGCTGGCAGGGGGCGCGGTCGTGATATGCACGCCTTTTTCGTCGATGGAGATGTTTACGCCATCTCCTTTGTCCAGGATGGCTTTCTTCTGCGGCGGTGGGCGGGGTGGCTTGGGCGGGTGCGAAACATCGGGTTCCACGACTTCGTGGTACGTAAAGCTCAGTGGAGGGAGGTCATGAATGATCCCCATGACGATGATCAACACCAGTGACAGCACAAAGAACCGCCCCCACGTGATGCTGACCAGCCAGGCGGCATACCGATGAAAGGCCGTCACACTGGTTTCGGAAAAGCGTGACCATGCGCTGGGAGGACTGGCGGTATTGGAAGAAGTGTTCATGGCGGTTGCGCTCGCTGGGCTACTGTGAATGCCCTGACTGTACCCACGCGACCGGCTGGTCTGCCAGCGCGAAGCGATGCACTGCCCAAACGGCGGACAGGCTGCAAAGTGCCGCGACAAGCCGGCAAGGGCGGGTTGCCACCCCGGAAGGCGCAGAAATAGAGCGTCTGCGCAAGGCAGGTTTATCATTGGCACTATGTCCAGCCCCCCCGATCTGGCACAGATTCGCTTTGACAACGCCCTGGCCCTGTTTGACGAGTTTGTGCGCAACACCATCAAACACCCCGACGCCGCCACCCTGCGAGGCCTGGAAGGCCGGTTTGCCGAACGGGTGCAGATCCAGCCCAGCTACTGGAGCCAGATCAAGGGCCGCTCGCGCCAGATTGGCGAACGCCTGGCGCGCCAGTTCGAACTGCTGTGCCACAAGCCCAACGGCTGGATGGACCAGGTACACACACCGGGCGCCAGCCCTGCCAAGCCGGCCGCCGTGGCCGACGCTCCCAGTGACAGCAACGCCCCCCGCGACGACGATGAACGCTTCATCGTCGGCCTGGTGCTGACCTACTACCGGCGCCACCCGCAGCGCGCCCGCACCCGGCTGCTTGATCTGCTGGGCGAGGTGCTGACACCGCCCGCCGCTGCGCCGGCCAAGCCCGCCGCACCCGCAGCAACGCCGGCCAAGCCCGCGCCCAGCCCGGCCGACGCCCATGCCCTGTGGCTGCGCTCCCAGGCCGGTGTTGCACCCCTGCGACAAAAGAAATAATCACGCGTCAATTCGGATAAATACCATTTGCTCAAGATAACGTTTCGTTTATCATTTGAGCAAGTTTGTAGCCACGCCTTCGCCCACCGGGCAGCGCCGCCACAGTTCCGATCAACCCTCCAACCGATAGACATGCTCCTGTTTTCTTCCAAAGGTATTTGCCACAGCCAGCGCCGCCGGGCGCAGCCGTTGGGCAATCCAAGGGGCCATGACCTGTCGGCTGGAATCAACCGTCGCACCCATCCGGGGGCGCCCGTGGGCTGAGCGCGTCTTTGCGCGCAAAGCGACTCCACAGGGCCCGGGTGCGAAAGCAGTCCCGGGCTTTTTTTTGTTTGTTTTTCTTGCCACCGCACTTCTGAAAAGGAATGACCATGACTAATTTATCGCTGATTCCGCCCAACCTGTGCCCACCCCTGTTCATGGCCGGTAACGGCGCGGACAAATGTGCGCATGTCGCCGGCCGCTCCCGACGCTGTGTGCCCGGCCTCTCGAAACCACCCTGTTGCTAGTTCAATCCGGCGCCCGCCCCTGATGCGGTCGCCCATCCAAGGAGACCCATCATGATGACCAGTTTGCCCACACGGACCCTGCCTTTTCTGACCCCCGGCGGTTCGTCTGTCCGCCATTTGTTGGCCGCGCTTTTGCGGGTTGCCAGCCGTGGCCTCACCCGCCTGGCGCGCAGCCTCAGCGCCGCCGAACGTTCGCGCAAATACGCCCCTGCTGCGCAAGTGTTCGAGTTCTACGCCGAGGCCGGCGCCCCCGAAGGCGCGCTGTATGTAGACGGCCACTTGGTCGGCTATTTACCGGGCGTGACCCGGCTGTAAGCGAGACCCCGAGCAGCAGGGCTGGGGTGAGCGCCAAAGTGAGGTCAAGGAGGAGCCCGTAGGGCGGGGGACACGAACGGCGGCGCTTACCCCAGCCCTGTTGCGGGCGCACCCCTGAAGCGGCGGAGCGTGGGGGCCACTCTTTACAATCGCGGGTTTGCGCCACACCCCGGCGCCAACACCCTTCCCACAAGGAACCGCGATGACTGCCACGCCCTCTGTTTTTGCCCAACGTATTGCCACCGCCCAGGCGGCCATGAAGGAGCTGGGGCTGGCAGCCTGTCTGGTGCCGTCCAGCGATCCGCACCTGTCTGAATACCTGCCCGCGCGCTGGCAGGGTCGGGAGTGGTTGTCGGGCTTCACCGGCTCCATGGCCACGCTGGTGGTCACCACCACGCGGGCTGCACTGTTCGCCGACAGCCGCTACTGGACGCAGGCCGAGACCGAACTGGCCGGCAGCGGCATCGAGCTGGTCAAGATCGACACCGGTGCCGCCACCCACCACGTGCAGTGGCTGGCGCGCAATGTGGGCGCGGGACAGACGGTGGGGGTGGACGGCGCGGTGCTGGGACTGGCCGCCGCCCAGCAACTGCGTGACGCGCTGACCGCAGTGGGCGCGACGCTGAACACCGGCGTGGACCTGCTGGCCCACATCTGGCCGGACCGCGCGTCCCTGCCCCAGGCGCCGGTGTATGAACATGACGCCGCCTTTGCCAGCGCGCCCCGCGCGGCCAAGCTGGCGCAGGTGCGTGCCGCCATGCTCGGGCATGGGGCCAGCCACCATTTCATCTCAACCGTGGACGACATTGCCTGGCTGTTCAACCTGCGCGGCTCGGACGTGTCCTACAACCCGGTGTTTCTGGCCCATGCCCTGGTCGACGTCCATGCGGCCACGCTGTTCGTGGCTGACGGCAAGGTCCCTGCGGACGTGGTGGAGCGGCTGCAGGGTGACGGCGTGGCCGTGCGCGACTATGCCCAAGCCGGCCCCGCGCTGGCGGCGCTGCCCGCCAGCGCCGTGCTGCTGCTGGACCCGCGCCGTGTCACCCTGGGCCTGCGCGAGAGTGCCCCCGCCTCAGTGAAGGTGGTCGAGGCCATCAACCCCAGCGTGCTGCTCAAGAGCCGCAAGGGTGCGGCTGAAGCAGCCCATGTGCGCACCGCCATGGAGCAGGACGGTGCGGCGATGTGCGAGTTCTATGCCTGGTTTGAGGCGGCCCAGGGCCGTGAGCGCATTACCGAGCTGACCATTGACGAGCGCCTGACCGCCGAACGCGCCAAGCGCCCGGGTTTTGTCGGCCTGTCGTTCAACACCATCGCCGGCTTCAACGCCAACGGCGCGATGCCCCACTACCGTGCCACGGCGGCGAGCCATGCCGTCATCGAGGGCAACGGCCTGCTGCTGATTGACTCCGGCGGCCAATATCCGGGCGGCACCACCGACATCACCCGCGTCTGGCCCATCGGCACGCCCAGCGCCGCCCAGAAGCGCGACTACACGCTGGTGCTCAAGGGCACCATCGCGCTGTCCCGGGCGCGTTTCCCGATGGGCACGCTGTCGCCCATGCTGGATGCGCTGGCCCGCGCCCCGCTGTGGGCCCATAGCATGGACTATGGCCACGGCACGGGTCACGGTGTCGGCTATTTCCTGGCCGTGCACGAAGGCCCGCAAAGCATTTCCAAGGCCATTCCCGATGCCAACATGGCCATGCAGCCCGGCATGATCACCTCCATCGAGCCGGGGCTGTACCGCGCCGGTCAATGGGGCGTGCGCATCGAGAACCTGGTGCTCAATGTGGCCGCCGCCACCGACGAGCCATTTGGCGACTTCCTGGAGTTCGAGACCCTGACGCTGTGCCCCATCGATACCCGCTGCATCGATGCAAGCCTGATGCGCGCCGACGAGATCGCCTGGCTCAACGCCTACCACGCGACCGTGCGCACGCGCCTGAGCCCGCTGGTCGGCCCGGCCGCCCTGGAATGGCTGCATGCGCGCACCAACGCTATTGAATAGCCAGCGCCACACCCGGGTAATTCCCGGGGAGGGTAAATGCGGATAGGGCGTCCAATGGCGGTACGGAACTTGCAAGCAGCCCTACAATAACTTGACCAATTGGTTAGCTTTTTGCCCATGATCCCAGATTCCATACCCGCCGTCGAGGTCTGCAATGCCAGTCTGGTCTACCAGACCGCCGACACGCCGGTCAAAGCCCTGAGCAATATCGACCTGCGCATTGGCGAGGGCGAGTTTGTGTCGCTGATTGGCCCCTCGGGCTGCGGCAAGACCACGCTGCTGCGCGTGATCGCCGACCTGGAGCAGATCAGTGAGGGCACGGTCCTCGTCAACGGCGTCAGCCCGCACGACGCCCGCCTGGCCCGCGCCTATGGCTATGTGTTCCAGGCACCAGCGCTGTTCCCGTGGCGCACCGTTTTGGGCAATGTGATGCTGCCGCTGCAGATCCAGGGCGGAGAGAACGCCCAAAACCGCAGCATCGCACTGGAGCATCTGGAGCGCGTGGGCCTCAAGGGTTTTGAGGGCAAATACCCCTGGCAGCTGTCCGGCGGTATGCAGCAGCGCGTCTCCATTGCCCGGGCGCTGGCCTTTGAGCCCAAGATTTTGATGATGGACGAGCCCTTTGGGGCGCTCGACGAAATCACCCGAGACCGGCTCAACGAACAGTTGCAGCAGCTGTGGCAGCGTGAGCGCCGCACCGTGGTGTTTGTGACCCACTCGATTGCCGAGGCGGTCTATTTATCCACCCGCATCGTCGTCATGTCACCCCGGCCGGGGCGTATCGTCAAAGTGATCGAATCCCCCCTTCCCGATGAACGCCATCTGGGGCTGCGCGACACGCAGGCCTTCATGGATGTGGCGCACCAGGTGCGCGAGGCGCTGGCCGATGGCCACTTCGAATAAAGCGCCCACCCCGCCGCTGACCCGCCGGATGTGGGACAACGGCCTACCCGTGGCGGTGATCCTGGTCGCTTTGCTGTTGGCCTGGTACGCCGCCGCCTGGGGCATGAACAGCAGTGCGGCGGTCGAGCGTGTACTCGCGCCCACCGGCAATCCGTGGACCTGGCAAGACTTGCTGACCACCACCTGGAACATGGAGCGCCCGGTGCTGCCCGCCCCCCACCAGATTGCGCTGGATTTCTGGTCCGGCATTGTGGACTGGCCGCTGGATTCCCCACGCAATCTGCTGTTCCATGTGGCGGTGACCGGCGAGACCACCTTGGTCGGTTTTGTGCTGGGCACGCTGCTGGGCCTGGTGCTGGCCGTATTGATCGTGCATTCCCGCACGCTGGACCGCGCCCTGCTGCCGTGGATCGTGGCCTCGCAGACCGTGCCGGTGCTGGCCATTGCGCCCATCGTGCTGGTGATCCTGGGCAGTCTGGGCATGGAAGGCCTGGCGCCCAAGGCGGTGATTGCGATGTACCTGAGCTTCTTTCCGGTTACCGTGGCCATGGTGCAGGGCCTGCGCTCGCCGCAGGTCATTGAGACCGAGATGCTGCATACCTATGCCGCCACGCGTTGGCAAGCGCTGTGGCTGCTACGCCTGCCCGCAGCCCTGCCGTTTCTGTTCCCCGCGCTGCGCGTGGGCATTGCCGCCAGCCTGGTCGGCGCCATGGTGGCCGAGCTGCCCACCGGCGCCACGGCCGGCCTGGGCGCGCGGCTGCTGACTGGCTCCTACTACGGCAACACCTTGGCCATCTGGTCGGCACTGGTCATGTCGGCACTGCTGGGGCTGATGCTGACCACGCTGGTGGCCGCCACCGAACACGTGGCCTTGCGGCACCGGAGGCAGCCATGATGCCCGCGTTGCCAGTTTCCCATCGGACTACAGCGTTGGCCGTACTGGCTTCGCTCGTGATAGCCGGCCTGCTGTTCCTGCACCCTACGGCCCAAGGCGGCAGCGCGCCCACCGCCCTGTTCTGGCTGCTGCTAATGGCCCTGGGCGTGGCCGCCCTGTGGACCATACGCCGCGTCGCCGCCATCCAGGGAACGCGTTTTGACGGCGTGCTGACCGCCGCACTGTTTGGCCTGTGGGTGCTGTACTTCTGGCAGATGCTGGTGGTCGCGTTCGAGGTGCCACGGGTGCTGCTGCCCGCGCCCACGCTGATCGTGCAATCCCTGCTGGAGAACTACCCCAAGCTGTGGGGCGACTTCACGCAAACCGTGCTCAAGGCCGTGGGTGTGGGCTGGCTGCTGGGCAGTGGCCTGGGCTTCTGTGTGGCGGTGGCGATTGACCGCATGCCGTTCTTGCAGCGCGGACTGCTGCCGCTGGCATCGCTGACCAGCACCGTGCCGCTGGTGGCGGTGGCGCCGATTGCGGTGATGTGGTTTGGTTTTGAGTGGCCGTCCAAGGCCGCGGTCGTGGTGCTGATGACCTTTTTCCCCATGCTGGTGTCCACACTGGCCGGATTGAAGGCCTCGGGCAAGCTCGAACGCGAACTCATGTACAGCTACGCTGCCAGCTACACCCGCACGCTGTGGTCGTTGCGCCTGCCCTCCGCCACGCCCTTCATCTTTGGCGCGCTCAAGGTCAACGCCACGCTGGCCCTGATTGGCGCCATCGTCGCCGAATTTTTTGGCTCCCCCACGGTGGGCCTGGGCTTTCGGATCTCGACCGAAGCGGCCCGCATGAACATGTCTTTGGTGTGGGGCGCGATTGTGGTGGCTGCGGTCACCGGCTCGCTGGCCTACGCCTTGCTTGTGCAGCTGGAGCGGCGTGCCGCGTTCTGGCATCCGTCGATTCGTGGCAAATAATGCGCTCTGCATCCATGTCCCGTCGTTTTGTTTCCATCCACAACCCAAGGAGTGTTCCATGACCCATTCTTCTCTGGTGAGCAAAGGCCTGATGGCCGCGGTATTGGCGGTGTGCGGCATGACCGCCCACGCGGCCGACAAGGTAACCATCCAGCTCAAGTGGCTGCCGCAGGCCCAGTTTGCCGGCTACTACGTGGCGCAGGCCAAGGGCTACTACAAGGCCGAGGGTCTGGACGTGACCATCAAGCCCGGCGGCCCCGACATTGCCCCCGCCCAGGTGATTGCCGGTAACGGCGCCGATGTGGTCGTGGACTGGATGCCCTCGGCGCTGGCCTCGCGCGAAGCCGGTGTGCCGCTGGTCAATATTGCCCAGGTGTTCAACCAGTCCGGCCTGATGCTGACCTGCAAGAAGTCCAGCGGCGTGGCCACTCCCAAGGACCTGAAGGGCAAGACCCTGGGCGTCTGGTACGGCGGCAATGAATACCCCTTCCTGAACTGGATGGCCAAGCTGGGCAACAAGCCCGACACCGACATCAAGATCCTCAAGCAGGGCTTCAACGTCGACCCGCTGCTGCAAAACCAGGCCGCCTGTATCTCCACGATGATCTACAACGAGTACTGGCAGGTGGTGGACGCCGGCGTCAAGGAGAGCGACCTGGTCACCTTCTTCTATGAAAAAGAAGGCGTGGCCACGCTGGAAGACGGCCTGTACGTGATGGAAGCCAAGCTGAAAGACCCGGCCTTTGTGGCCCGCATGGCCAAGTTCCTGAAGGCCAGCTTCAAGGGCTGGAATGACGCAGTCAAAGACCCTGAAGGCGCCGCCAAGGTGGTGGTGGCCGCGGACGCATCCGGCAGCGCGACTATGAAAGTGCAGAAGCGCCAGATGGAGAACGTGGCCAAGCTGATCACCAATGCCGGCACACCCAAGATCGGCTACCTGGAGAAAGCTGCCTATGAGCGCACCGTCAAGGTGCTGCTGGCCGGTGGCAGCTCGCCGGTGATCAAGAAAGACCCGGGCGCTGCGGCCATGTCGCATGTGGTGTGGGAGGCCGCAGCCAAGTAAACTGCCCAGCCTGATTGCATTCACCATGACTGCAAGGGGTCGTATCCACCGGGATGCGGCCCCTTTTTTGCCAAGAACATGAAAACATCCAACCAGCGTGCACCCGCGCGCGTTGCCGCAGCGGAGGCGGACGACGACGCGAGCAAGGGCCAGATTCGACAAGCCAACGAAATCCGAATTCTGAGCGCGGCCGAAAAGGTCTTCGCCCGCGCCGGTTTTGGCGGCGCCACCATGGCGGCCATCGCAACGGCCAGTGGCCTGCCCAAGGCCAACCTGCACTACTACTTTGGCAGCAAAGAGGTGCTGTACCGCGCGGTGCTGGCGCGCATCCTGAGCGACTGGTTGGCACCTGCACAGGGCATTGCCACCGACGCCGATCCGCGCACCGCGTTGGAGCAGTACATCCGCGCCAAGATGGCGCTGTCGGCCCAGCGACCGGACGGCTCCAAAGTTTTTGCCAACGAGATGCTGCATGGCGCACCCATCGTCAAGACCATTCTGACCGGCGAGCTGCGCCCCATGGTGCGGGAAAAAGCCGCCGTCATCCAGGGCTGGATCGATGCCGGTCGCATGGCGCCGGTGGACCCAACCCACTTGTTTTTCACGATCTGGGCCGCCACCCAAACCTATGCCGACTTCGACGTGCAGGTCTGCGCGGTGTTGGCCCGCAAGACGCTCACCGCCAAAGACCATGCTCGCGCGACCGAGCATGTGGTGTCTTTGCTGCTGCGGGGCTGCGGCCTGTAGAACGAACCCATGTGTGCGCCAGCAGACCGACGCGCCGCGTGATCGGGCGAATACTGGCTTCTTGTTTCCGATTTGCAACAAGGAGCCCAAAATGCTTGAAACACTCGTCGTCTTACTGGTCCTGTTCTGGCTACTGGGCATGGTGTCCGCCTACACCATGGGTGGCTTTATCCATATCCTGCTGGTGGTCGCCGTGGTCGTGGTGCTGGTACGCGTGATTCGCGGCCGCAGCCCGCTGTAGGAGGGCACACACCATGAACGCACTTAGATTAACGGCCATCGTGCTGATCGTTGCAGGCCTGCTGGGCGCAAGCTACGGCGGCTTCAGCTACACCAAACAAACCCATGAGGCCAACATCGGGCCGTTGCACCTGCAGGTCGTTGAGCAGGAACGCGTGAACATCCCGCTGTGGGCGGGACTGGGCCTGGCCGCCGTCGGCATGGTGTTGCTGCTGGCCGGTTCGCGCAGGCCCTAAGCCCCTGCGGGGGTGGCCTGCCATGCCAGTCGTTGCGCCACCCGCTGCAAATCCGCCAGGGTGTCGATGTCGGTCACGGCACCGGCATCCGATACTACCAATTCAATAGCGCAGTACGCAGCAACCACGAGGGCTGCGCCCTGATTTCCCTTTAGGCTTTGGAGTGCATCGCGGCACAAGGTGGCAAATCCCACCGGGTGCCCGTGCTGGCCCTCAAAGGTCGGCCGCACCACGGCATGGTGCGCCAGGGCCTGCGCCACGGCATGCAGCGTGGCGGGTTGAATCAACGGCAAATCGCCGGGCAGTATCAACCAACCGGTGGCGTGGGGCGTGGCGCGGACGGCCGCAGCAATCGAGTCGCCCATGCCGGGGTGGGACGCGGTTTCCAGGTGGTAGGGCAAGCCGCTGGCATGCACCGCATCCACGGTGTGCTGCAACACGGTTTTGCCCTGCAGCAGGGCCTGCAACTTGGAGCCCGAGCCCCCGGACGCGGTGAAACGCTCGCCGCGGCCACTGGCCAGGATCAGGACGGTGGGTAACTGGCCAGACACGCGGCGGGCTCCTGCAGCGACGACGGTGGCAACTGCGGCTGCAACCGTGGTGGCGGCACCGCATTCTTGACCTGAACGATCTGTGCCATCACCGACACGGCGATTTCCGCCGGCGTCTTGGCGCCAATGAACACACCCACCGGGCCATGCAAGCGTGCCAACTCTTCGGCTGACAAATCAAAGTGCTCGGCCAGGCGCTGCTTGCGCGTCGCCTGGTTGCGCCGCGAGCCCAGCGCGCCCACGTAAAACGCGTCGGAGCGCAGCGCCTCCAGCAGGGCCATGTCGTCGAGCTTGGGGTCGTGCGTGAGCGCCACGATGGCGGTGTGGGCATCGGGCACCAGTTCGCGCACTACATCGTCGGGCATGCCCAGGACGCGGCGCACACCGTCCTGGTGCAGCATGGCCGCGTACTCCTCGCGCGGATCGCAGACCAGTACCTCAAAGTCCAGCATCAGCGCGATCTGTGCCACGGCCTGCGACAACTGGCCCGCGCCAATCAGCAGCAGGCGCCACCGGGGACCAAACACACTGCTGAGCACGCTGCCATCAAAGTGCAGGGCCTGGCCGCGCACAGCGGGCAGCAGGCGTACCACGCCGGTCGCCAGCGTGAGTTGCCGTGCGACGATTTCATGCCGTGCCGTGCGATCGAGCAGCTCTTCGATCCAGGCGACGTCTGGCAATGGCTCGCGCACCAGACGCAGCGTGCCGCCGCAGGGCAGACCAAAACGCGCGGCCTCTTCCTTGCTGACCCCATAGGCCAGCATGGACGGCAACCGTGCGGTTGTGCGCGCTCGGAGGCTGGGCGGCAGAGGGTTCTGCTCCGTGTCCCCCGCCCGCTGCGCGAGCTCCTCCTTGACCTGCGCAGAGCCCTCTGCCGCCCAGCCTCCTTGGTTATCAGCGCTATGGAAGGCGGCTTTGGTTTGCGCGATCAAGTCATCTTCTACACAACCACCGGAGACCGATCCGCTGACCACGCCATCGTCGCGCACCGCGAGCAGGGCGCCCGGTGGACGCGGGGCGCTGCCCCAGGTCTCGACCACGGTCACCAGCGTGACCGCATGGCCGGCGCGGCGCCACTGCAGGGCGTCGGCCAGAACGCGAAGGTCCAGGCTTTCCATGGCTCAGGTCTTCGATGCCGGCATCACGCCAGCTTGAAGGGCAGGTCGCGCGGCGTCTTGCCGGTCAGCTTGGCAATGGCGTTGCCAAAGGCCGGCGCCAGCGGTGGCAGGCCGGGTTCGCCCATGCCGGTGGGCGGCTCGGCGCTGGGCACGATGTGCACCGCAATCCTGGGCATGTCGGGTATGCGGGCCACCACGTAATCATTGAAATTGCTCTGCTCCACGACGCCGTCCTTGAACGTGATGGCCGCGCCGGGCAGACAGGTTCCCAGGCCCATCAGGGCCGCGCCCTGCACCTGGGCTTCCACGGTCTTGGGGTTGACCGCCAGGTTGCAGTGCACGGCCGCCGTGACCGCATGCAGCTTCGGGCTGCCCTTGGTCACCGAGGCCTCGGCCACGTAGGCCACCACGGTGTCAAACGACTCATGCACCGCCACGCCCCAGGCCTGGCCCTTGGGCAGCTTGCGCTTGCCATAACCGGACTGCTCCACGGCCAGCATCAACGCAGCCTTGTGGCGGGGGTGCTTGTCGCCCATCAGCTTCATGCGATACGCGACGGGGTCTTGTTTGGTGGCGCGGGCGATTTCATCGACCAGGGTTTCCATGACGTAGGCGGTATGCGTGGAGCCCACACTGCGCCACCACAGCACCGGCACGTTGACCTTGGGGTGGTGCACCGACAGACGCATGGGCACGTCGTAGGGCTCGCGCATGCCTTCGGCGATCGTGAAGTCAATACCGTCCTTGACCATCATGCCTTCAAACGGCGTGCCCTGGGTAATGGACTGGCCAACGATGACATGGTCCCAAGCCAAGACCTTGCCCTTGGCATCAAAGCCGATCTCGGCGCGGTGCACATGCATGGGCCGGTAGTAGCCGCCCCTGATGTCGTCCTCGCGGCTCCACATCACGCGGATCGGGGCGGTCACGCCGGCGGCCTGGGCCAGTTTGGCCACGGTGCAGGCCTCGACCACATAGTCGGCCGTGGGCACGGCGCGTCGGCCAAAGCCGCCACCGGCCATCTGCACGTTGACCTTGACGGCTTGCGGGGGCAGGCCCAGGACCTTGCTCGCCGCCATGCCGTCAAAGCCCGGCATTTGCGTGCCCAGATAGATAGCGGCCTTGGCATCCGCCCCGCTGCCGGTGACGTGCACGGTGCAGTTCAGCGGTTCCATGGGCGCATGCGCCAGATAGGGGAACGTGAACTCGGCGTTGATCTTCTTGGGCGCCTTGGCCAGCGCGCCCATGTCCGCGTTGAACTTCAGCATGCCAGTCTTTTTGGCCAGGGCTTTGTAGCTGGCCAGTTGGGCGGCGCTATCGACCTTCTCGACAGCCGACGTGTCCCACACCAGCTTGAGCGCATCGCGGCCCAGCTTGGCAGCCCAGTAGCCCTGCGCCACGACAGCCACGCCTTCGCCGCCCCGGTCGGTGGGCATGCGCAGCACGGCGGTCACGCCCTTGACGGCCTTGGCCGCACTGTCGTCCACCGACTTCAGCTTGGCGCCAAACACCGGAGGATGCGCCACCACGGCGGTCAGCATGCCGGGCAACTGCAGGTCCATGCCAAAGCTTTGCGTGCCGGTGGATTTGGCACGGGCGTCCAGTCGTGGTGTGGCCTTGCCGATGATGCGGAAATCCTTGGGATCTTTCAGCGCTACCTTGTCCGGCACCGGCATCTTCATCGCCGCATCGGACAGATCGCCATAGCTGATGGACTTGCCACCCGCGCCTAGGACCATGCCGTTTTCGGTGCGCAGCGTGTTCGCATCCACACCCCACTGCGCAGCCGCCGCCGCCAACAGCATGGCGCGGGCGCGGGCACCGAGTTCGCGGTACTGGGTGTAAGAGCGCTTGATGGAGCCCGAACCACCCGTCAGGTGCATGCCAAAGGCCGGGTCCACATAGGCGCCATCGGCATCCCCGTGCACAGCGCGCACCTTGGCCCAGTCGGCGTCCAGCTCCTCGGCCAGAATCATGGGCAGCGCGGTCAGCACGCCCTGGCCGAACTCCAGCCGGTTGACGGTCACCGTGACCGCGCCATCCTTGTCAATGCGCACAAAGGCTGCGGGTTGTTCAAAGGGTTTGAGCCCGGCTGGTGCGGCTGCCGGCGCGACGTTCTGCGCGCCCGCCAGCAGCGGGTAGGCACCCAACGCAAAACCCGAGGCCACGCCCATCTTCAGAAAAGCGCGCCGGGGCAGCGCATCATCTGCTATTGTTTTGGAAGCGCCTTGCGCTCGTTCCACGCGGGCTAGCAGCCCTTTTGGCAATTGGTCCATCAGCTCGGGGGATACGGAGTCGAAATGCATGGTGATTTCCTCGCGTTAGGGGGTTAGGCCAGCGTCGCCGCAGCGGCATGGATGGCGCTGCGCACACGGGCATAGGTACCGCAACGGCAAATGTTGCCGGCCATGGCCGCGTCGATGTCGGCATCGCTGGGCTTCCTGTTTCCCTTGAGCAAGGCGGTGGCACTCATGACCTGGCCACTTTGGCAGTATCCGCACTGCGCCACATCGTGGGCGACCCAGGCGTTTTGCACCGCCAGGCCGACGCTGTCGCTGGCCACTGCTTCGATGGTGGTGATCTTCTTGCCGGCCACGGCGGACAGCGGTGTGGAGCAGGAGCGCGTGGCCACGCCATCCACATGCACGGTGCAGGCGCCGCACAGGCCGGCACCGCAACCGAACTTGGTGCCGGTCATGCCCAGCGTGTCGCGCAGGGCCCACAGAATGGGGGTGCTGGGATCGGCATCGACCACAGTGTCTTTGCCATTGATGTTGAGCGTGGTCACGGGCGTCTCCTCGAAAACGACGGCCACTGCGGCCGGGTCGGCGCAATGTAATCCAATTCAGAAAACTTTGCTGGGACCGCCCATTCACGGTTCGAT
>Ga0208514_100521_pt1 | contig 19423 bp, 15 predicted proteins | sample LakWasMet70_HOW9_2_FD_183900 | JGI IMG/M metagenome (GOLD analysis project Ga0208514, IMG submission 183900) | Freshwater sediment methanotrophic microbial communities from Lake Washington under simulated oxygen tension - Sediment Metagenome... | ecosystem: Environmental > Aquatic > Freshwater >...
GGTTGCCACGTCCATGGCCAGCACTTTGCCCAACTCCACGCCCCACTGGTCAAAACTGTTGATGCCCCACAGCGAGCCGCTGACGAACACCCGGTGCTCCTGCAGCGCGATCAGCGCACCCAGGCTGGCCGGGCTGAGTTCGTCCAGCAGCAGGAAGGTGCTGGGCCGATTGCCGGGGAAATGCTTATGCCCGCCAGCATCCGATTTGCCCACCATCAGGGCCTGCGCCTGCGCCAACACATTGGCCAGCAGCAGCGTCTGGTGTCCCGCCAAGGCATGGCGCTCCTTCTTCACCGCGACAAACTCCACTGGAACCACCTCCGTGCCCTGGTGCAGCATCTGGAAATAGGCGTGCTGACCATTGGTACCCGGCTCGCCCCACAGCACCGGCGAGGTGCTGAACGGCAGGGCCTCGCCGGCCGCATCCGCGCGCTTGCCGTTGCTCTCCATCTCCAACTGCTGCAGGTAGGCCGGCCAGCGTTTGAGCGCGCTGTGGTAGGGCGCAATACTGCGGCTGCCAAAGCCGTGGAAGTTGCGGTACCACACGTCCAGCAGCCCCAGGCGCACCGGCAGGTTGGCGGCCAGTGGTGCGGTGCGGAAGTGTTCGTCCATGGCATGCGCGCCGGCCAGAAAGTCCCGAAAACCCTGCGGCCCGATGGCGATGGCCAGTGGCAGGCCGATGGCCGACCACAGCGAATAGCGCCCTCCCACCCAGTCCCAGAAGCCAAAGGTGGTGCTGATACCAAAGGCCTGCGCCGCTTCCACATTGGTGGTCAGTGCCGCAAAGTGGCGGGCGATGTCGGTGCCGCCCTGCGCCGCAAACCACGCCTTGGCCGACCGGGCATTGGTCATGGTCTCGATGGTGGTGAAGGTCTTGCTGGCGATCAGAAACAACGTGCTCTCGGGCTTGAGCCGCGTGAGCGTGGACGCCAGCTCGTGCCCATCCACATTGGAGACAAAATGAAACCGCTTGGCCGGCATGGCAAACGCATCCAGCGCCAGCACCGCCATCTGCGGCCCCAGGTCCGAGCCGCCAATGCCGATGTTGACGATGTCGGTAATGGCGGCGTCCGAACGTACGGTGTCCGCATAGGCCAGCATCGCGTCCAGCGTCTGGTGCACCTGCTGCAATTCAATTGCTACGTTTTTAGTAGCAGAATGCTCAGTATTTGCGAGGGCTATAGCCGGATAACGCAATAGCCAATGCATCACAGCACGCTGCTCGGTGGTGTTGATCGCGGTGCCAGCAAACATCGCATCGCGGTGCGCCTCCAGACCGCATTCGCGTGCCAGGTCCAGCAGTAGCCCCTCGGTGGGCGCGTCCAGCAGGTTCTTGGACAGGTCCGCAAACACGTGCGGCGCGGTCTGGCTCAGGCGCGCAAAGCGGTCCGGGTCGCAGGCGAATGCCGTGCGCAGGTCAAAGCTGCGGCTGTCGGTGTCCAAACGGGTTTGCAGTGCAGCCCAGGCAGCGGTGCGGTCACATCGAATACGGGTCACAGTGAATCCCTTTTTTGCAAGGTCTTACGACGCCAGCAACAGCTGGTCGAGCTTGACGGCGTCGGCGCAGAAGGCGCGAATCCCCTCCGCCAGCTTCTCGGTCGCCATGGCGTCTTCGTTGAGCGCCAGGCGAAAGCCGCCTTCGTCGAAGTGCACCGGCTGCTGCTCAGACTGCCGTGCCACGGCTGGGTCCAGCGCCCGCGTAAGGGGCGCGTCGGTGGCCGCCAGGGTGGCCAATAATTCGGGGCTGATGGTCAGCAGGTCGCAGCCGGCCAGCGCCGTGATCTGGCCCACGTTGCGAAAGCTGGCGCCCATCACTTCGGTGGCGATGCCGAATTTCTTGTAGTAGTTGTAGATCTGCGTGACCGATTGCACACCGGGGTCGTTGGCACCGGCCCGGTCGGCCTCCACCCACGCAGTCCCGGCGGACTTCTTGTACCAGTCGTATATGCGGCCGACAAAGGGCGAAATCAGCTGCACCTTGGCCTGCCCGCAAGCTACCGCCTGGCAGAACGAAAACAGCAGCGTCAAATTGGTGTGGATGCCTTTGCGCTCCAGTTGTTCGGCCGCCGCAATGCCCTCCCAGGTGGCGGCTACCTTGATCAGCACCCGCTCACTGGCAATGCCCTGCGACTGGTACAACGCAATCAAACGCTCCGCGCGGGCGACGGTGGCGTCAGTGTCAAAACTCAGGCGCGCATCCACCTCGGTGGACACACGGCCAGGAATGATTGACAGGATTTCGCAGCCAAAACGCACCAGCAAACGATCCATGACCTCGTCGAGTGGACGACCCCGGTGTTGCGCCACGGTGTCGGCGAGCAAGGGCGCGTAATCGGGCTTTTGCACTGCCTTCAAAATGAGCGACGGATTGGTGGTGGCATCGGTCGGCCGAAAGGCCCCCATTTGTTTGAAATCGCCGGTGTCCGCGACCACGGTGGTGAATTGTTTGAGTGCGTCGAGTTGATTCATGCTTGAATTATCGGTGAAACAAAGTTACATTACGACGTCTTCTTTCATGTAACTCACAAATTATGAGCTTTGATCTTGTCTTGTTCGGCGGCACTGGCGATCTGGCCTGGCGCAAACTCATGCCAGCCCTGTTTCAGGCCTTTCGCCACGGCACACTGCCCGAAGGTGGCCGCATCATCGGTGTCGGCCGGGACGATCTCAGCAGCGAGCAATACCGCACCCTGATGCAGTCGCGGTTTGACAAGGTCGACCTGTCCAAGCGCCCCAGCGCCGAAGAGTTCGCCCGCTTTGCCGCCCTGCTGGACTTCGTCCGCATGGACCTGTCCAAGCCTGACGACTACGCACACCTGGCCAACACCCTGCAGGCGCGCAATGCCGACACCGTGGTCATGTATGTGGCCACCGCACCCAACCTGTTCACCACCGTATGCGAACAGTTGGGCGCGGCGGGCCTGAACACCCCGCGCACCCGCATCGTGCTGGAGAAACCCCTGGGCCATGACCTGGCGTCCAACCGGGCGATCAACCACACGGTACGCCAGTTCTTTGAAGAAAAGCAGGTGTTCCGCATCGACCACTACTTGGGCAAGCCGGCGGTGCAAAACCTGTTTGCACTGCGCTTTGGCAATGCACTGTTCGAACCCCTGTGGCGGCGCGAACACATTGCCAATATCCAGATCACCATTGCCGAAGACCTGGGCGTGGAGAAACGCGGTGCGTTTTACGAAACCACCGGCGCGCTGCGCGACATGGTGCAAAACCACGCGCTACAACTGCTGTGCGCGATTGGCATGGAGCCCCCGATCAACTCGCACGCCGACGCCATCCGCGACGAGAAGCTCAAAGTCCTGCGCTCGCTCAAACCCTGGACCCAGGAGTCGTTGTCGCAAGACGTGGTGCGTGGTCAATACGCCAGCGGCAGCATTGACGGCACCAAGGTGCCGGGCTACCGCGAAGAGCTGGGAGTCAACCCGCAGAGCAATACCGAAACCTTTGTCGCCCTGCGCACCGAGATTTCCAATTGGCGCTGGGCGGGCGTGCCGTTTTACATCCGCACCGGCAAGCGCCTGGCCGGGCGCGACGCACGCATCGTGGTCAACTTCCGGCCCACACCGCACGCGATTTTCAATTCACAAATCGGGGTTGCCAATCGCCTGGTAATCAACCTGCAGCCCAAGGACGGACTGGAGCTGCACCTGCTGGCGCAGGGCCAAGCCAGCCGCCAAAGCAAACCTGGCCAAGCCCAGGCCCTGGTACCCGTGCAACTGGACCTGGACTTTGACAAGCGCTTCGGCTCGGAGCGGGTCGGCGCCTACGAGCGCCTGTTGCTGGACGTGATTGACGACCGCCTGAACCTGTTTGTGCGCAGCGATGAGCAAGAAGAGGCCTGGCGCTGGGTCGAACCCATGCTGGACTTCTGGGCCAACGACGCGCAGGGCCTGCGCCCGTATGCGGCAGGAACCTGGGGGCCGAGTGCGTCGAGCGCTATGATTGCGCGAGACGGACATTGTTGGTCTGAAGAAAGCTAAGAATATGAGCCCCCACGCTTGTCGCTTTGCGTACTGCGCTGCCCCCCATGAGGGCTGCGCCTGTCTGGGGGCGGCCCGGCGCCGCGGCACATGCTAGACCGTATCCAGGCCGCATTGCCATCACTGGCCCCTGCTGAGCAGCGTGTGGGCAAGCTGTGCTTGGCGGACCCGCGTATGTTTGCCAAGCTCCCGGTCAGTGTCCTGGCTGACCGTTCTCACGTCAGCAAACCCACGGTGGTGCGCTTCTGCCGCAGCGTGGGTTACGACGGCCTGGCGGATTTCAAACGCAAACTGGCCGGCACGGTCAACGAGGGCGTGCCTTTCATCCACCGCAGCGTGGATACCGATGACAAGACGTCGGACGTCATGGTCAAGGTGATTGACAATACAGTTGCGGCATTTTTGAAATACCGCAACGAGGCCAGCACCATTGCCCTGGAAAAAGCCATTGCCGCACTACTGGCGGCCTACCAGGGCAAGCATCGCATCCTGTTTTTCGGCGTCGGGAACTCCGGTGTCGTGGCACAGGACGCGCACCACAAGTTTTTCCGGCTCGGAGTCAATACCGTGTCCTACAGCGACGGCCACATGCAGGTCATGAGCGCGTCTGCACTGGAACCCGGAGACTGTGTGGTCGTCATCAGTAATTCGGGCCGCACACGCGACCTGATGGATGCCTGCGACATTGCGCGCAAGAACGGGGCGACCACCATCGTGATTACCGCCAGCGGCTCGCCGCTGGCCAGCGCGGGGCACATCCACCTCAGTGCCGACCACCCGGAAAGCTTCGACAAATACAGCCCCATGGTGTCACGCCTGCTGCACCTGATGATCATCGACATCCTGGCCACCTGCATGGCACTGCGCATTGGCGGTGACACGTTGCAGCCTTTGCTGCGCGAGATGAAAAGCAATTTGCGCAGCAAGCGCTATACCTAAGACTTCAAGCCATGAAAAAACCCCGCTACGTTGCCGTAGCGGGGTTTTTGACTTTAAACCGTCAGCTGGCGTATGCCAGCATCAGATTAGAAGTTCATGCGAACGCCAACACCGTAGATGTCAGCATCAACTGCGGACTTGCCGCCAGCCTTGCCAGACTTGCCGTCACGACGGTAGTCGAAGTAAGCGGTAGTACGCTTGCTCAGGCTGTAACCAGCGTACAGCAGGTAGTCGGTGTCGTCAAAGCCGGTGTCTTGTGCGACGTCAACCACGAATTTCCATGGGCCCATGGGGATTGCAGCACCCAGGGTGTAACCAGTGGAAGTGCCAGCAGCGTCCTGGAACGAACCAGCAACGGTGAACGAACCGAAGTTGTAGGAAGCGCCCAAGGAGTAGTTGCCATCAGTCGACTGACCAGCAGCGACCTTGTCGTTCTTCCAGTAGGACAGGCCAATAGCCAATGGGCCAGCAGCGTAGGTTGCGTTCATGTCGAACTTGCTACCCAAGCCACCGTTTTCGATGCCGTCCAACTCGGTCACATAGCCCAAAGATGCGCCAAAACCGTTTGCTGCAAACGTGTAGCTGAATTCGCGGCTGTTACGCGAACCGCCGCCGGCAAAACCGAACTGGTTAGCCACTGCGGAGAAGTTAGCAGCGCCAGTCAGTTCCCAAGTAGCAACACCGAAGAACGATGGGGACAGGGTACGGCCAGCCTTGAAACGGCCGATGCCGGTGTCCAGAGCCAGGTATGCGTAACGAGCGTCAGAAGTACCGGTAGCGCCAGTGGAGTAGTCGATGTTTTGCTCGAACTGGGCAGTAGCCTTCATGCCACCACCGAGGTCTTCCACAACCTTGATGCCCCAACGGCTGTTGCCGTCGTTGGTAGCATCATTGGTCTTCATGTTCAGGTCGCTCTTGACGCCAGGAACATTACCGATCGCGCCGAGGGAGACGTCAGCAACACCGTACAAAGTCACTTGCGCCATGGAGGCGGTCGAAGCGGCCAAAACGGCCAAAGCGATGAGGGTTTTTTTCATTTCGGGTTTCTCAAAAAGGTTAAACAGCGGGCTCAGGTCCGACGGGATCAGAACCCCGGGCCAACCTCCTAGTTCAGGAAGTTGGGTCTATTGCACCAGACCCATGCCGGTTTGGCAAAGCATTGACCCCAAAAAGGCCTGAAAAACCCTAAATCCAACACCTTCCGTTGCAGGGTTGCAACAATTTGTTTCCCCCCTTTGACTATCCATTCGCGCTAGACTCACGGACCGATCTTATTACGGAGTCTGACCATGGATTCGCTGCTAAATGCCGCTGATTCCGCCCTGCGCACGCTGTTTGCGCGCCCGCACGCCACGCAGGCTTGCCCAACCGTGGCGGACAAGGTAACCAGGCTCGACGCGGCTGAGAGCCGCTCCTCCGCAGGCCTGATGCGGGTTAACCATGTGGGAGAAGTTTGTGCCCAGGCGTTATATACGGCACAGGCGCTGACTACGCGCAACCCGGTGTTGCGTGCGCAATTCACGCGTGCGTGCGTGGAGGAAACCGACCATTTGGCCTGGACGGCTGAGCGTTTGTCTGCATTGCATTCCCGCCCTTCCCTGTTAAATCCGCTGTGGTACGCCGGGGCCTTTGGCTTAGGGCTGTTGGCTGGCCGCCTAGGGGACAAGGTGAGCTTGGGATTCGTGGTGGAAACCGAAGTTCAAGTGGGCGCACACTTACAAAGCCACCTCGACCGTTTGCCAACCAGCGACCACGACTCACGGGCCATTGTGGCGCAGATGCGCGACGATGAACTGCGCCACGCCCAGGACGCCCAAGACGCCGGAGCCATGGAGCTGCCGCGGCCCGTCAAGGATCTGATGCGCGCTGCCGCCAAGGTGATGACCACCGTGGCGCAACGCGTTTGAGCCCAGCCGGACATTGCCGGGCTGGGCCGCCTACGCCTCGACTAGCTCAAAACTGGTCGTGATTTCGGCCGTCTTTGCCAGCATGATGCTGGCGGAGCAGTACTTTTCATGGCTCATGGCGATGGCGCGCTCCACTGCGGTGGCGGGGATGCCTTTGCCGGTCACGGTGAAATGCATCAGTATCCTGGTGAATACCTTGGGATCGGTGTCGGCCCGTTCGGCGGTCAATTTGACAGTGCAGCCCGTCACCGCATGGCGGCCGCGTTTCAAGATCAACACCACGTCGTAGGCCGTGCAACCGCCGGTCCCCGCCAAAACCGTTTCCAGCGGACGGGGCGCCAGATTGCGCCCGCCGTTTTCCGGCTTGGCGTCGTCTGGTGCGCCATCCATGACCAGGGTGTGCCCGCTACCGGTTTCGGCCACAAAACCCATGCCAGAGCGGGTATTCAATCCTCCGGTCCAGCTGACTGTGCATTCCATGTTCTCACTCCTTTGCATACGCCGCAAACCGCATCGGCGGCAAGGTGGCGATTATCATGCGTCCACACTTACCCGCGCTCCATGACGACCAAACAGCCCAAACCCCTTTCACCGGCCGACTACCTCAAGAAGATACTGATGGCGCGTGTCTACGATGTCGCCACGGAATCGGCTCTGGAGCCGGCCAAACAATTGAGTAAGCGCCTGCACAACACCGTGCTTCTCAAGCGCGAAGACCAGCAGCCTGTGCGCAGCTTCAAACTGCGTGGTGCCTACAACAAGATGGCACAGCTCAGTGCAGAGCAACTGAAAAACGGCGTGATCTGCGCATCCGCAGGCAATCACGCCCAGGGCGTTGCCTTGAGTGCCCACAAGCTGGGCACGCGTGCCGTCATCGTGATGCCCACCACCACGCCACAGGTCAAGGTCGACGCGGTCCGTGGCTTTGGTGGTGAAGTGGTGTTGTTTGGCGACAGCTACTCTGACGCCTACGGCCATTCGCTCACCCTGCAAAAGAAACAGGGCCTGACCTTTGTGCACCCGTTTGACGACCCAGACGTGATTGCCGGCCAAGGCACGATCGCCATGGAAATCCTGCGCCAGGTGCAGACCCTGCACACCCGCAACACCCCCGCGGGACAGGCCCTGTCTACCCGCCCCGCGCTGGATGCGGTATTCGTCGCCATTGGCGGCGGTGGCCTGGTCTCGGGCGTGGCGAACTACATCAAGGCTGTCGACCCGCGCATCAGGGTCATTGGCGTGCAGATGAATGATTCGGACGCCATGATCCAGTCGGTCTCTGCCAAACAACGCATCACGCTCGCGGACGTGGGGCTGTTCTCCGACGGCACCGCGGTGAAGCTGGTGGGCGAGGAAACGTTTCGCATTGCCAGTGGCCTGGTGGACGAGTTCATGACGGTGGACACCGATTCGGTCTGCGCCGCCATCAAGGACATTTTTGTCGATACACGCAGTATTGTGGAACCTGCCGGTGCGCTGGCCGTCGCCGCCATCAAACAGTATGTTGCCCAAAACAAGACCCGAGGCGAGACCTACGCCGCCATTTTGTGCGGCGCGAACATGAACTTTGACCGGCTACGCTTCGTGGCCGAACGCGCCGAGGTGGGAGAGGAACGCGAGGCCTTGTTCGCGGTCACCATTCCCGAGGAACGCGGCAGCTTCAAACGTTTTTGCGAACTGATTGGCGAGCTACCGGGCGGCCCGCGCAACGTGACCGAGTTCAACTACCGCATCAGCGATTCGGCCCAGGCGCATGTGTTTGTCGGCATCACCACGCAGGGAAAAGGCGAATCGCTGAAGATTGCCACCAATTTCACCAAGCACCAATTTGCCACGCTGGACCTCACGCACGACGAACTGGCCAAAGAACACGTTCGTCACATGGTGGGCGGCCACTCCGCGCTGGCGGACAACGAACGGCTGTTGCGCTTTGTCTTTCCGGAACGCCCCGGTGCCCTGATGAAGTTTCTGAGCCTGATGCGACCGGGCTGGAACATCAGCCTGTTCCACTACCGCAACCAGGGCGCGGACTACGGTCGCATTTTGGTCGGTCTGCAGGTGCCCAAGGCCGACGACAAGGCGTTTGCCAAGTTCCTGCAAACCCTGGACTACCCCTATGTGGAAGAGACCGCCAACCCGGTGTACCGCATGTTTTTGCGCTCGTGACTGATTGGAATCTCCATGGCAATGACACTTGACGGCAAACTGGTAGTCGCCATTTCCAGCCGCGCCCTGTTTGATTTTGAGGAAGAGAATCAGGTCTTCGAACAGGCGGATGACACCGCATATATGGGCCTGCAACTGGAACGGCTGGAAATTCCGGCCAAGCCTGGCGTCGCGTTCTCGCTGGTGCAGAAGCTGCTCGCCTTCAACGAGGAATTGTCGCAAAAAGTCGAGGTCGTCATCCTGTCGCGCAATGACCCGGTCAGTGGCCTGCGGGTCATGAAATCGGCGGCGCACTATGCGCTGCCCATCATCCGTTGCGCATTCACGCGCGGTGAACCGCCCTGGCGTTACCTCAAGCCCCTGCATGCCAACCTGTTTTTGAGCACCCATCTGAGCGATGTGCGGGCGGCTCTTGCGGCGGGCGTGCCTGCCGCACAGGTTTACCCGCATTCCGCGCATGCCAGTGATACGCACCCCAACGAAGTGCGCATCGCCTTTGACGGAGATGCTGTGCTGTTCAGCGACGAGGCCGAGCGTGTCTACCAGTCCCATGGCTTGAACGCGTTTCAACAGCACGAGACCGACAAGGTGTCACTGCCCCTGCCCGACGGCCCCTTCAAACCCCTACTCGTCGCACTGCACCGCTTGCAGCAGGCCGCCACGCCTCGCATGCGCATACGCACGGCGCTGGTCACGGCCCGCAGTGCACCGGCCCATGAGCGTGCCGTGCGCACGCTGATGAACTGGAACATCGCCGTCGACGAAGCGATGTTCCTGGGCGGGCTGGACAAGGGCGAGTTTTTGCGCGAGTTCGAACCGGATTTCTTCTTTGACGACCAGACCGGCCACATCGAATCGGCCGCCCGCCACGTGCCGTCAGGCCATGTGGCCAGCGGCATCCGCAACTGATTACCCCGCAGTCGGCGCCAGATAGCCCGCAAAGCCTTTGGCCCGCAGCTGGCAGGCGGGACACTCGCCGCAGCCGTATCCCCAGGCATGGCGATGGATACGGTCACCCAGATAACAGGTATGGGTGTGCTCCACGATCAGGTCCACCAGCGGCTGCCCCCCCAGGTCATGCGCCATGGCCCAGGTGGCGGCTTTGTCGATCCACATCAGCGGGGTTTCGATCAAGAAGCGTTTGTCCATGCCCAGCGAGAGGGCCAGTTGCATGGCCTTCATGGTGTCATCACGGCAATCCGGGTAGCCTGAAAAATCGGTTTCGCACACACCCGTGACGATCACCTGCAAATCGCGCCGGTAGGCCACCGCCGCCGCCAGCGTCAAAAACAGCAGGTTGCGGCCGGGTACAAAGGTATTGGGCAAGCCGGTGCTTTCCATGCGGAAGGCGGTTTCGCGGGTGAGCGAGGTCTCGCTGACCGACCCAAGCACGGCCAGATCCAGCAGATGGTCTTGTCCAAGTTTCGGCGCCCAGTGCGGGAATTGCGCGCGGATCTCACGCAACACCTCCAGCCTGGCGTCCAGTTCGACGCTGTGGCGCTGCCGGTAGTCAAAGGAAATGGTTTCCACACGCTCGTAGCGATGCAAAGCGTGGGCCAGACAGGTGGTGGAGTCTTGTCCACCGGAGAAGAGTACGAGGGCGCTGGTATGCATAGCCCCGATGGTAGATCAGAGCCGCTCGTTCTTTTTGATGGTCGGGTGGTCGTAGACCAGCACTTGCTTAGCAAGGTCGCCAGGCACTTCGGAAGGTACAACCGCCGTGGGTGGATTCAGCTGGTTGCTCACTTGCTCAAGCTGAACCGCGCTGGCGCCTGCGGTCCACATGCGGCTGAGGTGCTCCATCAGCACTTGATACATGGGTTTGGGTGGCGGATCTTCCACCTTTTCAGGCGCTGGCCGGTGGATGGTCCAGTCGCGAGGTGCCGTCGCCGCCTCTGACCCGTGTCTGCCAGGGTCCGACACACTGGTGTACACCGGCTCGCCCTCAGTGGTCTTCAGGGCGGGGTTAACCATGTCTACGACGCTGGGCACGGGCTGGATGCTGGGGTGTGCACTCACCGCTGGATTCACCGGAGCAACCGGAATGACCCTGTTTGCCCCAGACGAAACCATGTCTGCGCCGCTAGGCCGCAGATTAGGTGTTCGATCAATGGTAGGCAATTGCATTTTGTTTGGGCTTTTGGCCCCTCCACTTACTTTTCTTCGTAGACGTATGTTTCTTAACGGCAGATTTAGAGGGTTATTTAGGGCTATTTTCAAAAATATTTTGAAAATCCACCGGAAATACTTGTCACCAGTCAATTTGCACCAGCGTGGTGCATTATTTCGATCCAGGGCAACCGATTCACTGTAGCCGTTTTATGGGGTACGCTCGGTCACCTGCCCCTTTGACAAGGCCACCCATGCCGTTGCACGAAGAAACGACCGCACAGCCGGACGTGTCCAGTTTGCCTATTTTGGTCGCTGCCGGTACGTCCGGCGAAACCGCGGAGTTGGCGGGGTTACTTCGGTCGCTTGGCTACTCGGGTGTCACCGCGGTCAACGGCCCGGCTCTGGTACCGCCCGCAGAGGTGGGCGCCTCCTATCGTCTGGTCGTCCTGGGCCTCACAAACCCTTTGGGCACGGGTCTGGACACCATCGCACTCATCCGCAACCGCCTTCCCGCTGCGGCATTGCCCATACTGGTGGTGTCACAAGCATTGGACGGACCCGCCAAAAGAAGTGCCTTGCGGGCCGGCGCCAACGACTTCCTCACTATGCCGATGGATGGTGACGAATGGTCGCTGCGAACCCGAAACCTTCTACTGATGTCGGATCAGTACCACGCAGCATTGAACGACAAGGAGCAGCTGCGTGTGGAGCTACAAACGCGCTCCTCCCGGCTACGTATGCTGATCGAAAACGGGCTCCTGATGGCCAGGACCCATGATCGCACCAGCTTGCTGCGCCACACCCTGTTTGAAGGGCAGCGGCTGATCGCCTGCGACGCAGCATCCGTGTATCTGGTGACCCCACAGAACACCCTGCGATTTGCCATTCGCACCCGCGACGATGCACTGGCACAGGAAGAAATTCCGCTGTACGACCCGGACTCCGGTGCGCCCGATGCGCACTACGTCTCTACCTGGTGCGCGCTGCACCAACAGTCCATTCTGGTCGATGACGTGGCGAGCGAAACCCGCTTTGACCTCAGCGGCACGCGCCGATTTGATGCCCACAGCGGCTACCGTACCGTGTCTTTGCTGACGGTGCCCATGGCTGCGCGCAAGGGCGAGGTGTTGGGTGTACTGCAGTTCATCAACAAGCTTGACCCGGCCACAGGCCGGGTCATCCCGTTCCCATCCGAGTTGGTTCCATTGGTCGAGGCGCTGGCGGCCCAGGCCGCCGTCGCGCTGGACAATCTGGGTCTGCTGGACGAACGCAGGGCCTCCATGGAAAGCCTGATACGCACCATTGCCACAGCCATCGACGCCAAGAGCCCGTACACCGCGCGGCACTCCGAACGCGTCCCGGAACTGGCGCTGATGCTGGCAGAAGCGGCCCATGCCGAGGCCCATGGAGCACTCGCCACCTTCGGCTTTCACACCGACGACGAATGGCATGAGTTCCGGGTGGGCGCGTGGCTGCATGACTGCGGAAAAATCACCACGCCTGAGCACGTCATCGACAAGGCCACCAAACTGGAAACCATCTACAACCGCATTCACGAGATTCGCACCCGGTTTGAAGTGCTGTGGCGGGATGCCGAGATCGAACGCCTGCAGGCACTGGCCGCGGGCGACGATGTCACGGCGGTCGAAACCCGGTGCGCCGCGCAAAAGGCGCGGTTGCAGGATGACTTTGCTTTCATCGCCCAATGCAATCTGGGTAGCGAAAACCTGAGCCAGGCGCACCGTGATCGCATCCAGCAGATTGGTGCCACCGCATGGCTGCGCCATTTTGACGACCGTCTGGGCCTGGCCGAGGAGGAACTCGCGCGCCGGGAGCGGGAACCATTGCGCACCTTGCCAGCAACCGAGTTCCTGTTGGCCGATCAACCCCACCATGTGATCGTCCGCGGACTTGCGGACTTGCCCGATGCCGGCATGGGCTTCCAGCTCGACATGCCAGACCACGCCTACAACCACGGCGAGATCTACAACCTGTCTATCCTGCGGGGAACGCTGACACCGGAGGACCGTTACAAGATCAATGAGCATATGACCCACGGCATCACGATGCTGGAACGCATGCCCTTCCCCAAGTCACTGCGCCGCGTGCCCGAATATGCGGGCACGCACCACGAGACCCTCAAGGGCACGGGCTACCCCCGCAAGCTCGGGGCCGCCGACCTGTCGGTGCCGGCCCGCATCATGATGATTGCGGACATCTTCGAGGCCCTGACGGCGACGGATCGTCCGTACAAAAAACCCAAACCGCTGTCCGAGGCACTCCACATCCTGCACACGCTGAAGCGCAAGGGCCACATTGATGCCGATGTCTTTGATCTCTTCCTGACTTCCGGGGTGTACATGCGCTATGCCAGCAAGTACCTCGCGGCCTCGCAAATCGATGCCATAGATATCCAGCGCTATTTGGGACCGGTGCCTGACCCACAGTAGCCCTGACCGATATTTGCTATTATTTTAGTAGCTGTAGCTCTATATTTTACGAGGGCTAGAGGCGACTTTCCCAAAAACGTATTCCTTGTAACAAGCATGCAACGATGACGCAACGCATCGCAATCATTGGCAGTGGCATGGCTGGGCTGGCGGCGGCGTGGTTCCTGGGTGATGCGCACCACATCACGCTGTTTGAGCGCCAACCGCGCCTGGGCATTGGCGCGCACAGTGTGCAAGCGCCGGGCGGCGTGGTCGACGTGCCCTTGCGGGTCATCTACCCGGGCTACTACCCCGAGTTGTTTGCGTTGCTGGCCGAAGCCGGCGTGGCGGTCGAGGCGCTGGACGCATCGCTGGGCTTCAGCGACCTGGGCGGTGCCAGCTACTTCCGATACCGCAACCTGCACGCCCTCGGCAAGACCTTGCCCTGGGTCACGCCGGCCACCTGGTTGCGCCGTGAACCGCAGCAAATCCTGTTCGATCTGGCCCGCTTTCTGTGGCAGGCGCCACAGGCCCTGGCGACCGGCGCGCTGGCAGACCGCACGATCGGTGACTACCTGGCCCGCCAAAGCTATTCCAGCGCCTTCACCGACCGCTTCCTGATCCCCGCCTTTGCCGGTATCAACACCGTGAGCTGCCAGGCGGTGCGCGAGTATCCTGCCGAGTTGATCGCGCAGTATTTCAACCGCGGCTTCGTGGTCTCCAGCGTCTACCGCGCAGTGGGGGGTGCACACGCCATTGCACAGGCGCTTTCGGCGCGCGTAGCGCAGCTACGGCTAAACGCCCGTATACGCAGCGTGCACCGGCAGGCCCGTGGCGTTGCCATCACCATGGAGGACGGCAGTGTCGAGACATTCGACGCCGTAGTCTTTGCCACGCAAGCCAACCAGGTGAGGGCCATGCTGGACGACGCCAGCCCCGCCGAACGCGTCGTGCTGGAGGCCGTGCGCTACGACGCGGTACGGGTGGTGATGCACCACGACGCGCGCCTGATGCCAGCGGCCCGTGCGGACTGGGGTCCTGTCAACTACATGCTGTCACCGCAGTTTGATCGGCCCATGGTCAGCATCTGGGTCAACCGCCTGCTGCCGGCCTACCAAGACCCACGACCCGTGTTCCAAACCATCAATCCGATGTTGGAACCCGCAGCGGAGTTGGTGTTGCAAGACTGCAGCCTGCAGCGCCCCATCGTGGACCTGGCCACGCAAGCTAACTTGCAACGACTGGACGCCCTGCACACGCAGCCGCAGCGGCGCGTGTTCTTCTGCGGTGCCTATGCGACGCAAGGCATTCCCTTGTTGGAGAGCGCAGTGGCCTCGGCCCACCGCCTGGCACACCGGCTGACAGGTGCCAATACGGGGTACATTGACACCCATGCAAGCCTTGTTAGACACCATCGCGCAGATGGCCCTGCCCCTTGACGCCCAGCGCGTTTTTCATGGCCGTGGCGGCTTGTACCCAGGCTGTGAGCAGTGGGCGCTGGATGCCTTCCCGCCGGTTTGGCTGCTGACCAGCTTCCAGCCAGCGACCGACGCCGAACTGGCCAGCGTGGACGCGGCATTGCGGGCAAGACTGCACCAGCTTGCCCCGGAGCAGCCGCTGAACTGGGTCTACCAATGCCGCCACAAGGGCCAGACCGAGACACGTCTGATGGCGGGCGCGGTGCCCACCCCGCATATCGTCACCGAAGACGGGGCGCGCTACCTGGTGCATTTACTCAAGGGCCAAAACCATGGTTTCTTTCCCGATATGGCACAAGGCCGGCGCTGGGTGCGCGAGTACGTGGCACAGCGCCCCGGCATCAAGGTACTCAACCTGTTTGCCTACACCGGTGCGTTTTCGGTCGTGGCACTGCAGGCCGGTGCCAGGCAGGTGGTCAACGTCGACATGAGCCATGGCGCCATGGCCCTGGGGCAGCAGAACCACCAGCTCAATGGTCTGCTGGCCGGAGCGAGTTTTTGGGCGCATGACATTTTCTCGACCTGGGGCAAGATCCAGCGGGCTGGCCCGTACGACCTCATCATCGTCGACCCGCCCAGCTTCCAGAAGGGAAGCTTTGTGGCCACCAAAGACTACGCGCGGCTGGTGCGCCGCCTGCCCGAACTGTGGGCTCCTGGCGGGCACGTGTTGCTGTGCCTGAACGCGCCCGAACTGGACACCGCATTTTTACAGGCACTCATGGCCGAGCTGGCCCCGGAGTTCATATATGTTGAGCGTGTGGACAATCCACCAGTCTTTGCAGATGCGTCGCCACAGCGCGCCCTCAAGGTCCTGGTCTACAGGGCCCCTGCGTCCTATGCTTGCGCGGCTACTGATCACTGACCCGAGACCCAACCAATGACCCCAAAACCCAAGAATATTCTCATCGTTGGCGCCAATTTTGCCGGTCTGACCGCGGCTATCCAATTGCCCAAAACGTGTGACGTGACCGTGGTCGACCCCTCACCGGACTTTGAGTGGATTCCGGGCATCCACGAAATTCTCTCCGGCGTCAAAACCCCGCAAGGCCTGCGACTCAATCGCTCCCAGATCGTCGCCCGCGCGGGGCACCGCTTTGTGCAGGACCAAGTTACCCACATCGACACCCGCCGGCGCCACGCCACCACGGCGGGTGGCGACATCCTGCCTTTTGACGGAGCAATAGTCGCCGTGGGCGGCATCAGCAACAACTACCACATACCCGGCGTGGACCAGCACACCTGGCCGTTTCGAACCGTTGCAGACAGCCTGGCCATTGAAAAGCGAATGGAAGAATTGCAGCACAAACCGGCACCCCTGCACGTGGTGGTGGTAGGTGGCGGCCTGTCAGGCGTCGAGGCGTTGGGCGAACTCCTGCGACGCTACCGCCACCGCCCCGAGATTTCCTTTGCCATGGTTGAGGCCAGCGCCCAACTGATGCCCGGCTTCCCAAAAGCGCTGGACGCCGACCTGCGACGGATGTGCCAGGAACACCGCGTGTCGTTTCACACTGGGGAATCGGTTGCCCGCGTGACGCCCCAAGGCGTCTGGCTGGCGTCCGGCAAGCGGTTACCCTCAGCCCTGACCATATGGACCGCCGGCCTGGCACCACCGCCCCTGCTACGCGACGCCAAGCTGATTCGACCGCCCCACACCTGGGCAGCCGTGCACCAGACCTTGCAGAGTCGCTACGCCTCCAGCATTTTTGTGATCGGCGATGCAGCGGCCCTGCCCAAGCCCGCCAGCAAGCAAGCCTTCAACGCCATCGACATGGGTGCCTTGGCAGCGCAGAACGTGACCCGCTGGCTGGCGGACGAAAGCCTGAAGGATTTCAAGGCGCCGGCCACGCCGATCCTGTTGGCCTTTGGCGACCTGCAGACCTACCTGGTGGCCGGCAAAACCGTGCTGGCCAGCAAAACCCTGGCGGGTGCCAAGGAGGGGGTCTACCAGCTCTTTATGGCGCAAACCGCACCACAGCCTGGATTACAGGGTGTGCCTGGCGCATTGCGCCGGCTGCGCAAGAGCTGGAAAGAGCTGGTGGTGCCCGGCCTACTGTCCATCAAGGACTTCCGTGCAACGCCCGATTGCCGCCCGTTAAAACTGCTGTGAAACAGGACGCGCCGCGGTCCCCGGTGGCGCGTGACCCAATGCCCGGCCCACGGCGCAATCAGAACTTGCGCTCGAACGCCGTCAGCGCGCCCTCCAGCTGCCATTGCAGGCGCGCCTTGGGGCTCTGCTCCAAATAGGCCTGGCAACGCGCGGTGGTCTTGGTGGCACCGGGCCGGTTGCCCGCACAAGCGGGCGCGGGGTGGAGGCGATCCACGTCTTTCCACAGCGGGGAGCCTTCTACAAATGCGTAGTGCAGGCTGTTGCGCGCCATGGTTTTCAGTTGCCGGTAGCTGACGTTCTGCTCTTGCACCGCCTTCACGTACTCGTGGGTCATCTCCGAGCGCGAAACGCCCTCGTCATCCGTCGCCAGCGCAGTCGGAACACCGTACTTCAGGTAGGCCGACAGCGGGTGCCGGGTGCCGCTGACACCCAGGATGCCGGTGTTACTGGTCAGACAGATTTCCACCATGATCTTGTTGCGCGCCATTTGCTTTAGCAAGCCCACCGCGTCGTCTTCCTGCATGATGGCCACACCATGGCCGATGCGCGTGGCATGCCCGAGCGCGATGGACTCGCGGATGTGAAAGCGCAGCCCCTCGGGCGGCACCAGGCCGGGCACCAGCTCCCCCGCGTGCAGCGTGACCTGGACCTTGGGGTAGACGCTGTGCAGGTAGTCCAGCAGGCGCATGTGCAGCGAAAAGTCGCGCATGGGCACCAACGCATCCTCTGGCATGACCAGGTTCAGCCCGACCACCTGGGTGTCTGCCCGACTGGCCAGCTCAAACCCGGCCAGCATCTGGGCAAAGACAATCTCCTTGGGCAGGCCGCGCAGCACTTGGTAGAGATAGCGCACGGTCACCGCGCAGCCGGACGCAGCCTGGGCGGTGCCGCAGCGCAGAATCTCGGCCTTGCGCGCGTTGGCACGGTTCAGTTCATCGGCGGCAGCCTGGGCTGCCTCTAGCATGCCACTGTCCAGCATGGCTGCGCGCATCTTGCCAAAGTCGTCATTCCACTGTGCCTTGGCGGCCACTCTGCCGACGCCAGAGCCGCCGGGGGTCAGCATCAACTCCAGATAGCTGACCTGCCCTGCGCTGGCTCGCGCGGCCACTTCGGCCAGCATGTCACCGGTGCGGTTCTTGTTGGACAGGCCAAACTTGCCAAAGCTGTCAAAGAACTGGTCGTGGCCGCTCAGGCCGGAGGTGGCGGCGTTGCGCATCGACCAGGCATCGATCATGCGGCGGTACAGCACGCCGTCGGCTTGCGCGTCCTTGGCCGCAACCTGGCCCAGCGCCGGGTCGCAGGGCGGCTTCACCACCGTCAGCGTTTTGGGATCCACGCACAGGCCGTCTTCCACCGCCCAGCCCACCATCGATTCGGCATAAATGGCGCCCGACAAATGGCTGTGCAGGTCGCCGCCTTTGGGCATGTCTTTGAGAAAGGCCCACAGCTCGGGCGGCTGCGCGCGGATGGTCCGAAAATGCGCTTCTGTGCGTTGCTGTGGGTTGGTGGCGGGTTTGGATTGACCGAATACCGGGAGGGTCATGCATGCAGTCACTGCCAGGCTCATGCAAAGTGTCTTCAGTGTGATGTTGGTGTTCATTTTTCTCTTTCCCTCGGGTACTGAGGCGCCATATTACGATGATCAGCGTAGGTTCTTGTAGGGCGCCAACTCTGCCAATACCAATGCATACACCTCGTCCAACACCGGATTGGGCGCGCGCTGGGTGCGCTGAACCCAGGCCACTTGCGAATCCAGCCCCGTCGTCGGAAACGGCAGCTGCACCAGGGCATCGCACGCCAACAATTCCCGGGCGCTGGCCAGCATGCCCGCGTACACCGCGTCGCTTTGGCTCACCACCTCCAGCAAGCTTGCAACGTCCTCGCAGCGCAGCGATACGAACGAGGCCGGATGGGCCTGCGGCCCGAAGCGGTCGACCAGCTTGTGCGCCAGCGAGTCACTGACCTCGGTGCTGGCAATCGGGTACTGCAGCACATCTTCCATGTTGACCGCCTGTTTTCGGGTCAGCGGATGGCCCTTGCGGCACATCAGCCCAATAGCGAACTCGCCTACTTTCTCCACTTGCAGGTCACCGCTGGCATGGGGCACTGAGCGCAGATCCACGACCAGCGCATCCAGACGCCGCTCCCGCAAAGCGCTCACCTGCTGCTCCATCGGTCCCAGTGAAACGGTGATGCGCATGCCACCCGCGTGCTGGGCAGCAAACCGCAACAGGGGTCGAGTGAGCAGGGCATTGGGAGTCGGGCTCAGGCCGATGCGCACATGCCC
>Ga0208514_100524_pt1 | contig 19330 bp, 18 predicted proteins | sample LakWasMet70_HOW9_2_FD_183900 | JGI IMG/M metagenome (GOLD analysis project Ga0208514, IMG submission 183900) | Freshwater sediment methanotrophic microbial communities from Lake Washington under simulated oxygen tension - Sediment Metagenome... | ecosystem: Environmental > Aquatic > Freshwater >...
AGGCTAATGACAACGATACTGCGGCAGATCCGATATCTTTAGCTCTGCCTGATAGCTCATGATGCTCCAAACCAACGCGGTCTACAACTGCTTCGACAGCAGAATTTAATAATTCCACAATCATAACCAGCACGAGACTGCCGATTAAGAGCAATTTTTCTATATTTGTCTGTCCTAGCCAGAGCGCAACCGGTGTTGAAACTAAAAATAAAATAACCTCTTGTCTAAAGGCTTCTTCGTGCGTCCATGTTGCTTTAAGACCTGCGATTGAAAAATAACAAGCATTAATTAAGCGTTTAAAACCTTTTGCATTTTGATTTGCCATTACTTAAGTTTTCCAAATAAAAAAAATTTGCACTATTACACAACCATATGTCAATTATGTTACAAATTTACAGACCGTAACTGGAAACTTGACAGCTAATTAGGCTAACCAATCATGGCTTGATAGTCAACTGCATCCATCAGGCTGTTGAGTTCGGCTGGATCATCGGCTTTAACGCTAAATATCCAAGTGCCAAACGCGTTGTCATTAACCAGCTCCGGTTCATCGCCTAGGGCTTCGTTAACGGCAATAATCTCGCCGGTTACAGGGCTAAACAAGTCAGATGCTGTTTTAACAGATTCCACCACGGCGCATTGCTCTTGAGCATCAACAAGGCGACCTACTTCAGGTAAGTCAATAAATACCAAATCACCCAATTCTTTCTGAGCAAAATCGGTGATGCCCACTTTTACTATGTTATTTGCCTCCAGCTTGGCCCATTCATGGCTGGCTGCATACTTTATATCGTTTGGTAGTTTGCTCATTATTGCTCTCTAAAAAATAATAAAAAATCTGGTCTCAAGGATAACCCGCTATTTTTTAAAAACAACAAAAAAATGACTTTATAATCCACGCTGGCTATATAATTTCCGACCTTAAATGCCGGTTTAGCTTAAACCTTATGAAATTAACCAAAAATAACTGTTTATTCTTATTTTGCCTGCTGTTGGTTTTTCAGTCAGCCAGCGCTGATGACGATGATCCTGTTGCGCCCGCTGGCCAATCTAACCCGCAGCAAATTGTAATAAGCGGCACAACCCAAGGCCAAGCCGGTATTCAAACGGCAGTATTAAAAGCAGCCAGCCATCGCACAGAGTTTACCGCAACGGGCAGAGGCGTAAATTTACAGGCATTATTAAGTCTGCGAAATCGCTATCTGTTAAGCATTGCCGAAAATCAAAGTGCTAAGGCTAAGCTCAATCACTCCTCACAAAATTTGCAGCGATTACAAAATTTGTACGAAAACGGTGTTACCGCCAAGCGCAATCTGCAGGCTCAACAAACGCAACAACAAACTGAACAAGCTTTGGTTGATACCGCCCAAATCCAATCCCAAGCGATCAAGGATGAAGCGTTACTGAGTTGGGGTGGTACATTAACGGATTGGGCATTATCAAGCAATGGCAAGGCTATTCAACCGTTTTTATCTGGTCAGCAAGCGCTGGTTTTGGTTTCTTTACCGGCAGGTAAGTCGTTGCCGGATTCTAAACAGCAAATTTACTTGGATGCCAGTGGCAACCGAAGCCATGCATTACCCGCCAAATTTATTTCCAGCGCTCCTCAGCCAGACACCTTATTACAAGGCGAGCATTATTTTTTTCAAACCAATGGAGCAAAAGTTAAACCCGGTATGAAAATAGTGGCTTGGTTACCGGAACAGCAAAAGCAAGCAGGGGTGCTGATTCCTAAAAGCGCAGTGGTTTGGTATATGGACCAGGCCTTTGTGTTTATTCAAAGCGATAGCAATAAATTTACCCGTCTGGCCATCACGGATTATGCCAATACCCCGGATGGTTATTTTGTTGGTGCAGGGTTGGAAGCAGGGCAGGTTATCGTGATTTCCGGTGCGCAATTGCTATTGTCAGAAGAAATACGCGGGCAAATACCGGATGATTAAGGCATAGGCTTAATCAGTCAAGTTTGCACAGCTGATTTAGTTTGCCTGACTAGATCAGCTGTGCTATCCCAAATGCTGCCAAATACGTTGCCAGGAAATAGCTGGTCGATAGAATCATGCCTGCAAATCCATTGACTACGAGTGCTTTTTTAAAAACATAGGCAATCATTGCATATCCCCAAATCCCTAAAATGCCGGCAATTATATAGCTGGCTGGGTGGTTGGTAACCGTTAACCAGATGGCTACCGGCACGATCAGAATGGATACGATATTAGTGCAACTGAGTACAGCTGAAGCAACTTGAATGAAGGTGTATAAGGTTTTGTTGATTAATAGTACAAAACCGATAAACATCAAAGCCAGTAGTAATTGCAATAGAACTTCAAAGAATGATTCGAAAGGGTCATCAATCATATTCAATTGCATAAAGTACTCGACAACAAAGCAAACCAACAGGTTTTGTTTAAAAAAACCGATTGATCTGGGCAGTGCTGCAGGGTCTTTTTTAAACCAGCATAACGGCAGGTATTGTTTAATAAGCTCCAAATTATCCATGATTGTGACGCCTGGGCTGTTTTATAATTATTATGTGTCGTGCGTTTTTAGCAGTTTTAATGCGTATTAAGAGCTAATTTGTTCGCAATGTGCTTTTAAAAAGAGCAGCACTTACAAGGCTTCCGGCGACTGCATCCATGCAGGCAGACTGTTGGTGCTCTACCTCCTGCTTCCATGCAGTCGAGGACAAGCTAAAACCTGATAGCTGCAAATTGGCATTTTAATATAAGCCTGTGCAAAGCGCCTATTTTTGATTTGGGTAATCGTTATAAGTACTGAAGGTGTCATTTAACGATTGCACGAGCTCTCTGGTTTTATCCGCTAACAGCGAGATGCGCGCCTTGGTTTTTTTGTTCCAGTCGACCGGTTCTGAAATCGGCAATAACATTCTGGAAACCGTAACGTTTTGCTCAAACATGCCCGCCAGATTTTCCAGCAAACCAAGTTCTTTTTGTCTGGCATGCAATTGGGCAATCACGGGTTTGGCTTGAAATTTACTGAATAACAAATGTAGCGGTATCATAAACAGGGTAATGCTGAGGATTATGGCCGGTCCGATGATAGGGTCAATCAATAATTCTAAAATGCCAAAAGAAATTTCCGCAAAAATAGCCAAGGTAGCGATAAATCCAAGCACGATTAAACTGGAAAATGTCGAGCGATCCTTCCAGGTTTGTATGCCTTTTTTTACCTCGGCAACCGCGACCTGCTCAAGATCAACAATGCTATCGTTTAAAGCGTTTAACACCCGATAGGATCTTACATGACCCACGTTGGCCATGCGCTGGTCAATCGTTAAAAAGCTGATATGGTTTTGCAGGTCTACGCCGCTATCCTGATTGGGCACAACGATAAATTGTCCAGTGTTTAAGCCAAGATCGGCCAGTTTGCGTTGCCAGGAGGAAACCAGTTCATTATTGCTGATTGGGCTGAGCGATCTAACCGGCTCATCAATAATGTACACAAATTTATTGGAATCCTGATGGGCGATGATGTTTTTTATCAATTCGTTGAGCATGGGCGATGCTGAGTCGAACGCATCGGTAAAAACCATCACTAAATCTGAATTTTCAATAATATGCCGAGTTAAAAAAATGCCGACCGGGCTATTTGGATTCGCGTTTATGTTTGGTGCGTCAATAAATAAACGGCCTTTTAGGCGCGGGCTATCCAGTGTTTTTAGCTCCAAATATGAATTTATCCGGTTCCCTTCGCCTCGTTGCTGCTGTTCAATTTTTTGGCTTATTTGAAAAAACGGATAGCGGGGATCAACGTCTAGCGCTGTACCAGGCAGTGTAGCGGGTGTTGATTGGTTATTATGCAGGAGTACCGTGTATTTGTGTGTGGATGCCTGTATGCCGGACAGTAATTTGTCAGATCCCAAATAGCTGTTAATAAATCTGGATTTGGCTGTGGAGTTGCCCCCCATCAAGCTAATAATCGGCCACCAGGAGTTTTTACAGGCGGTGGTTTCTTCCTGTTCAATGAGTCCTAAATCAAACTCTATCTGATCCAATTCGTGGAACACCTTTGAGGCTTTCAGCAATACCGGATTATCAATGGCGAAATGTTTTTCAAGGTTTAGCAGGTATTTGCTGGTAGTCTTTTCAGTCATCTGTAGGCCCCTTGGATTAGTAATTGTTATTGTAACGAGTGTTCAGAAAAGTATACACCTAGAATAATGCCACAAATATAAGAAAAAACCAGTGATCTTACTCAATGCTATACTTGGCATTGTGTACTTTTTTAAAGAAATTTGCGTCAGCTTGTCCAACTTGGTGCACTTTGTAGTATATTGCCGCGCTTTTAGAGGCATAAATGCCTGATAAAATTTTCGCTTCTGTTTCAAAACTATGGGTTCTATGCGCTTTAAAAAATCGATAATAATACTTTTTGTTTGTGTACTGCCTGCTTGCGGCCTGCCTTTTATAGGTGGTTATGGCTCCAACGGGCTATCCAAAGAAGAATTTACCCGCTATGTGGAAGCTGTGTTTCGGTTGCAAAATAGCTTAACCAGCAAAGCGATGATGTTGATGGAGGAGGATGAAAGCAATGCGGTTTATTTACCCGTTGTGCTTGCGGAAAAACAAATGCATCTGGCTTGTCGTTATCTAAATGAATATGCAACGCGCGATGCCGAGGGTTTAAATATTAGTTTTGCTTTACAAAGGCAAGTGCAAAATACGGCGGAGTCCTGTGATCTTGCCGCCAAACAACTGGCGGCAAGACTGAGTGAGCTGCGATAGTATTCGCTACTTGGCTGAGTTTGGTGACAAGATAGTGTTTTTGGGTGGTTGACTGTTATCGGTTTCAGGATAATCCAGTGTGTAATGCAAACCTCGGCTTTCCTTGCGTTGTTGGGCGCAACGGATAATTAATTCTGCCACGATTACCAAATTACGTAATTCCAACAGATCACTAGTGACTCTAAAATGGCTGTAGTATTCGGCAATCTCACTTTTTAACAGCTCAACACGGCTCATAGCTCGACTCAAGCGCTTGTTGGATCGAACAATACCCACGTAATCCCACATAAAATGCCTTAGCTCATTCCAGTTATGAGAAACCACAACTTCTTCGTCTGAGTCAATCACCTGGGATTCATCCCAGTCCGCCAGTTCCGGGACAGGGGCGATGGCATCCAGTTTTAACAAGATGTCTTCACAAGCGCGCTCTGCAAACACCAGACATTCCAACAAAGAGTTGCTGGCCATGCGATTTGCACCATGCAGACCTGTAGACGCTACTTCACCTATCGCGTAAAGATTGGTTATGTCGGTACGCGCATGATTGTCAGTCAAGACACCGCCGCAAGTATAGTGGGCGGCCGGTACGACTGGAATAGGCTGCTTAGTGATGTCAATATCAAATTTTAAGCATTGCTTGTAAATAGTTGGAAAATGGCTTTCGATGAACGCTTGTCCTTTATGGCGAATATCCAAAAACACACAATCAATACCACGTTTTTTGATTTCATGGTCAATGGCTCTGGCCACGATATCTCGAGGCGCTAACTCGCCTCTGGGGTCATAATTCTGCATAAAAGGCCGGCCATCCGGTAATATCAGCTTGCCACCTTCGCCTCTTACCGCTTCTGAAATAAGAAAAGACTGGGCATGAGGATGGTACAAACAGGTAGGATGGAACTGCATGAATTCCATATTGCTGATACGGCAGCCGGCACGCCATGCCAAGGCAATGCCATCGCCTGTCGCACTTTGTGGATTGGTGCTGTACAAATACACTTTGCTTGCCCCGCCGGTCGCTAACACAACCACCCGGGCGGTCATGGTTTTCACCTGCTGAGTACTGGAATCCAATACATAAGCGCCCACAACCCGCTTCTCTGCTGGCTTGTTTTTAGGCGTGGTGATTAATTCAATAACATTATGATGCTCAAATAAATCAATATTAGGATGTTCTTGAGCCCGCTCGATCAATGACAAAGATACCGCTTTGCCCGTGGCATCCGCCGTATGCACAATGCGGCGATGCGAGTGACCGCCTTCACGGTTTAAATGCAGCTTGATTTCGCCGGATTTCGTTCGTTCTTCAGTAAAAGCAACACCTTGGTCGCGTAACCAATCGATTGAACTTTTGCCGTGCGTGACGGTTAGTCTGACTATATCAGGATCGCAAAGACCGGCTCCTGCATCCAGAGTGTCTTCAATATGGGATTCAATGGAATCTTCCGCATCAAAAACAGCTGAAATACCGCCTTGAGCATAAAAAGTGCTACCGGCTGTGAGCGCAAATTTGGACAAAACAGCAATTCTGATCGGTTGCTCGGCCAGTTTTAAGGCTAAACTTAAGCCAGCACCGCCGCTGCCGATGATGAGAATGTCATGAGAAGTTGAATTAGGCATATTAATATTCGTTTAGACTCCACTTAAATTGAGGATTTTCTGTGTATTTAAATGATGTTTAATTGGCTTAGTTGTGAAGTTCATGGATAATAAAGCTTTTTAGAGTGATAGCACAATTTTTATATCACTAAGAACTTATTCGTTTTAATCCTGTCTACAACTATACAAGAGCAGTAGTGAACAGTCATACTAGGGCAAGTGAACAACTAGACGAAGATTTGGTGTTGCGTGTGCAACAGGGTGAAAAGTCTGCTTATGATTTATTAGTCATAAAGTATCAGCATAAAATCATCCAACTGGTTAATCGTTATGTTAAAGATCCCAGTGAAGCTCAGGATGTTGCTCAAGAGGCTTTTATTAAAGCTTACCGGGCGCTGCCAAGCTTTAGGGGTGATAGTGCTTTTTATACCTGGTTGTACCGGATTGCCATTAATACGGCTAAAAATTATCTGGTCTCCAGAAACAGACGCAATTCTGACTATGAAGTCGATATACAGGATGCGGAACAAGTCGATAATGCTCCTCAATTACATGGCTTAGACACGCCAGAGCGTCTATTATTAAATGACGAAATAGTGGCGGTTATTCACCAAGCAATTGAAAGTTTGCCAGAAGAGATGAGGACAGCAATTATGTTACGTGAATTTGAAGGAATGAGTTATGAAGAAATAGCTCAAGCAATGGATTGTCCAGTTGGTACGGTTCGCTCACGCATTTTTAGGGCGCGTGAAGCAATCGATAGTAAGTTAAACCCCTTGCTCGATTAACGGTGATTTTCGATGCATGACGAAATTAATCAAAAAATCTCTCAATTGCTGGATGATGAATTGACTCAAGCTGATGCTTTGAGTTTATTGAAAAAAATGCAATTGCAACCCAAGCTGCAAGATAAACTCAATCGTTATGAAGCGATTAGTCATACTTTAAAAACAGAAGTTTTTTTACTGCCCGATAATGATTTTGCCGCTCGAGTTAGCGAGCAAATCCAAAATGAACCCAGTTATCTGATTCCACAACGGCAACGTTTCCAATACGGGTACAAAATGTTGGCCCTGGCGGCATCTGTTGCGGCAATCGCCTTGATTGCATCATGGGATATGATCCATCAAGAAATAGCTCAGCCATTTAAAGTAAATACCATTGCGCAAACAGCCGAGCAATTGCCTGGTGCTAATCCCGATGTCGTAGCAAAACAGACCCAGTCTGAGCAAGTTCCGCTAAATGCCCGAATCAACGATTATCTGCAAGCGCATAATAACAGCGTTTACACCAACGGTGAGGCTAACTTTAAGCCGTATGCCAGAGTAGCTGCCTATAACAGGGAATGATTGTGCTAAAACGATTGTTTATGGTGTTTTGGTTTTCATTGAAGACCGTGTGTGCCGAAGAATCCGGTGTTGACGCTCATCAAACACTATCAAGCACATTAAAGGCGATGAGTGCATTAAATTACCAGGGTACTGTTGCATTTTTGCGTAACGGTAAACTGGAGACCATGAAATATACCCATATCAACGACAAAGGCATAGAGCAGGAACGGTTATCTTCGTTAAATTCACCTTTACGTGAAATTGTTAGGGACGCTGAACAGGTAACTTGCTTATTTAAGGCAACGCAACAAACCATTATTGATCACAGACCATTTGAACGTTCCTTTTTAGTTGATTTACCTAAAAATTTAGCTGATTTGGATGCAGGCTATCATCTAAGTATTGTGGGTGAAGAAGACATCGCCATGTTGCCAGCTTACGTTGTACAAATTCAACCCAAAGATGACTATCGGTATGTCAGAAAAATCTGGATAGACAAGCAGCAGTTTTTGCCGCTAAAGCTTGAGGTCTATGATAATTCTGGCGCAACGATTGAGCAGTTCGTTTTTACAGATTTACAAGTGAAGGACGGTTTAACCGCAGTTGATGTCAAGGCCGCTGAAACCTCAAAATCAAAACACATACATCAAATGCAAAATCAGTCATCCGATCAGGCTGCTTTTGTAATCAGTGAATTACCCGTTGGCTTTAAAGAAGTGTTTTTTGCCAGAATGGTTGGGCAGGATTCAAACCAACCTATTGACCATTTGCTGTTGAGTGACGGCATAGCTTCTGTTTCGGTCTACATGGAGAACAGAACGACGCTAATTCAGCCTGGATTGCAAACCTCCGGGGCAATCAATTCTTTTAGCCGTATCATCGAACATTCCGAGCTCACAGTCATGGGCGAAGTGCCAGCCAAAACTGTCGAATTAATAGCCAGAGGAATTACCTTGCGTAATTTGCCTGCAACCAAATAAATTTAATCAAAATTTTAGTAAGAATGGTAGGTTTATGAATACAAACGGAGGTTATATGCTTAAAAAGCTAAGTGGGTGTCTATTTCTGCTGGCGGTTTTTAGTCAGACAGTTTTTGCCCAGTTACCGGATTTCACCGAAATGGTTAAGGCAAACGGTGGTTCTGTCGTCAATATCAGTACTACTCAGAAAGCGACTGCTCCAGGTCCTGAAATGTTGGGTGATCAACAAATGCCGGAAAATATGCCTCCCGAAATGGAAGAGCTTTTCAAGCATTTTTTCAATGGTCAAGGCGGGGGCGGTGGTGATTATGTTCCCAGGGACACCAAGTCACTTGGTTCTGGTTTTATAATCTCTGCTGATGGTTACATATTAACTAACCATCATGTCGTTAAAGATGCCGATGAAATTGTGGTTAAATTGTCCGATCGCAGAGAATTGCTGGCTAAACTGATCGGATCTGACGCCAGAACTGACATCGCCTTATTAAAAGTCGATGCGACCAATTTACCGGCAGTAACCATCGGTTCACCAGAAAAGCTGCAAGTGGGTGAGTGGGTACTGGCAATCGGCTCGCCTTTTGGTTTCGAGCAATCAGTTACCGCTGGTATAGTCAGCGCCAAAGGCCGAAGTTTGCCTGGTGGTAATTATGTACCGTTTATTCAAACCGACGTTGCAATTAACCCCGGCAATTCGGGCGGTCCGTTGTTTAGCATGGACGGCAAGGTAGTGGGTATTAACTCGCAAATATACAGCCGTACCGGTGGGTTTATGGGATTATCATTTTCCATACCTATGGACGTGGTAATGAATGTGGTTGGGCAAATTAAATCCAGCGGCAAAGTTTCTCGTGGCTGGTTAGGCGTTCAAATTCAGGATGTTACCCGCGAGTTGGCCGAATCGTTTGGTATGAAAAAACCACAGGGTGCGTTGGTTGCTAAAATTTTACCAGGTAGCCCCGCTGAAAAAACAGACATCCAAATCGGTGACATTATCACTGAGTTTAATGGACATCCCATTGAAACGTCAGGTGAACTACCTCCATTGGTTGGGGTGACCCCAATTAACGAAGAAGCAACTCTAAAGATTATTCGTCAAGGCGATGAAAAGTCGGTAGAGATTAAGATTGGTCTGTTGCCGGAGCAGGATGAAAAAGTGGTTGCAACCAAGTCTGATCATAAAACTACTAACCGCTTAGGGTTAAATGTAACTGAACTGACTGAGGAAGACAGACAGGCGTTACAAATCACTAAAAATGGCGTAGTCGTTAAGGATGTTGGTAAAGGTGCTGCACAAAGCGCGGGTATCCAACGTGGAGACGTGATTTTGCGGATCCAAAATGAGCCGATCCGTAATGTGGCTGATTTTGAAAAAGCCAGCAAGAATCTACCGGCTGGAAAATCAGTTGCAGTGCTTATTCAACGGCAAGGCAATCCCATATTTTTAGCGCTTAAAATAGATAAATAACGCTGTTACCAATAAGTGAAGGGGGCTCTGTGCCCCCTTTTTGTTTAAGTCATTTTTTTACGCTTGGAAACAAGCTGTGCCGAGTCAACCTTGCAAAAGATCATCAAAATCGTGGTTTTAGCCATAGGCTTAAGCTTTTGTTGTAATCAATTAGTGCAAGCCCATGCGGGTGAGCATCACAGCAGCAGCTGTTTCTTTAGCATTGGCGAAACCAAAATGCGCCTTACGGGTTATTACGTTGATAGCCAGTTTGTTGGCAAACATTTTTGCAGAATCTTTCCTAATAACGGACAAATAGTATTGGCGGTTGATGTATTGGCTGATGGCTTGGAAAATGCTCAAGTCGGTTTGAGTTTATTCAAGCTGACTGATTGGTCTGCATGGCCTGGACAATTCTTTTCACTGATCAAACAACAACCTGTTAAACAAGCTAATGCCGGATTGTTAGCCTTGCAGCAAACGATTGAACAAGCCAATATTTATGCGTTGGATATCAGTTTGCAAGATGCTTTAGGACAACAGCAGACAGAGCGCTTGTATTTGGTTGCCGGTGTGCCAGTTACCAAAATTCTTATTTACTTTGCAGGTGTTATGCTGATGATAATAATTGGTTTTTGGCTTAAAACGACGGCAATCAAAAGGTAAGTTGACCACAAACTGCGACACGCGTTAACAAATGCGCGTTTATAGATTACTAAGCGCTTCCAGTGGTAATCAAATTAGAAAATGCCATTCGGCAAGAGCCAGAACGAATTATTTTAGGAATGAGGATTTAAGAATCTGTAGGGGACGATTTTTCTTGCCTGTGGCAGATAAAAATTGCCCAGCATCAGCAAACTGACACTGGGCAATGCGGAATTATTTGCCTTTTGCGGCAGCTTCAGCAGCGGCTTTTACTTTGTCAGCTTCTGCGCCAACTGCGGCAGCAGCATCTTTAGTGGCTTCAGCGGCAGCAGCTACTGGTTTAGCAGCTTCTTCTTTTACGCCTTCAACAGCCGCTGCAGTTGCTGCTGCGGCTTTTTCAGTAGATTGTGCAACAGCGGCTTTAGTCGCATCTACAGCATTAGCTGCAGCGTTGCTGGTTGCTTCAGCAGCGGAAGATGCAGCTTGACCAGCGGCTTCAACAGCAGCAGCGGCAGGTGCAGCAACAGGGGCGGCTGGTGCTGGTGTTGCGGCAACAGGTGCGGTGGCTTCTGGCGCAGCGCTGGTGCTGGCTGTGTTTTCCTTGGCCTTATCACAACCTGATAATAAAGCTAAACCTACCAATCCAGTTGCGATTATTATTTTTGTATTCATAGATATATCCTAAAGTTTTGGGTAATATTGCTATTTTCCTTACCTCAAAACAGCCGAGGTAATTAAATATATTAATACATGGATCATTAATTCTTGCAATCGAAATTAAACACAGGTTTTATCAATGTTGATGTTGACTTAGGCCAGCAGCTATTTTCGAATATATTTCATAGAAAGAGCGGAATAGATATACAACTAGAGTTATTTCAATGCTCAATCAATACCAATTTGCAAATGTTTGAATGTGATTTTGTTAACATATTGATTATTATTTAATTTAAATCAATTGCCAACCATTCACAGTTTTTTGTTAAACTAGTATTTTTACGATTAGCTAAAAGAGGAAACCGTGAGAAAAATTCAACTCCAAATCACTTCAATGGTCACCGTTTTACTTATAGGATTTACTATGTTTTCATTGGCAAACGCCACCACCCCGGAAGAAAATAAAGCAGCTGGAGCTAAATTTCTTGCAGAAAATGCAAAAAAGCCAAATATAGTTACCACAGCCAGTGGTTTGCAATATGAAATTTTAACTGCCGGTACAGGTACAAAATCACCTGCAGCAACTGATAATGTTACTGTGCATTATCGCGGTACATTACTAGATGGCGAAGAGTTTGATAGCTCATACACTCGTGGTGAGCCTGCAACATTTCCTTTAAACAGAGTGATTCCCGGTTGGACTGAAGGCGTGCAGTTGATGAAGGAAGGCGCAAAATACCGTTTTTACATTCCTTCTAATTTAGCCTACGGCGAACATGGAGCCGGCCGCGCTATTGGCCCAAACAGCGCATTAATTTTTGACGTTGAACTCATAAAAATTGAATAAATAAATTCTTACGAAAGGCGCAAGTATCAAGTCAGGACTTGGTGCTTGCGCCTTTTGCATTTTAGCCGTCTGCACAATTTCGTTACCCATCATGCCTAATTATCAATTATTTGCCTCAACCCCAAAAGCAATGGAATCCATCCTCAATGATGAGCTCCATAGCTTGGGGATTACAGATACCAAAGCGACTTTGGCTGGTGTGGCTTTTCAAGGCGATTTGGAGGCTGCCTATCGAGCGTGCCTATGGTCCAGGACAGCCAATCGCATATTATTGGTATTAAGCACCTTTAGCGTTAAATCACAGGAAGACTTGTATAACGGCGTGCAAAAAATTAACTGGTTTGAGCATTTCAACCCGGACGATACTTTTGCGGTCTCTTTTAGCGCCAAAAATTCCGAAGTCATCAATAACACCCATTTTGGCGCATTAAAGGTTAAAGATGCTGTGGTCGACCAGATGCGGGCAAAATTTCAAAAACGGCCCAGTATTGATACTGAACAGCCTCATATCCGCATCAATGTTTACCTGAATGGCGAAACCGCACAACTCAGTTTGGATTTGTCCGGCGAAAGCTTACATAGGCGCGGTTACAGAGATGTCAATATCAGGGCACCCATTAAAGAAAATCTGGCTGCCGCCATGTTATTGCGCAGTGGCTGGCCTAAAATTGCCCAGCAAAACGGATCCTTGCTTGATCCTATGTGTGGATCAGGTACGTTGCTATTAGAAGGCGCAATGATCGCCGCCGATTATGCCCCTGGTTTATTGCGCGATTATTTTGGTTTTATCGGCTGGAAAAAACATGACCAAACGCTTTGGCAAACACTAATTGATGAAGCCCAGCAAAGAAAAGAAACAGGGTTGGCAAAATTGCCAACTATCGTCGGTTTTGACAAAGATCGCCAAACCGTAAATGCGGCATTAACTCATATCGCCAATGCCGATTTACATAACAAAATTCATATAGAATGTCGCGACATAGCTTTAGCGGCACCTGCAAAAAGCTGGCAGCCTGGGCTGGTTATTTGTAATCCACCATACGGAGAACGCTTGGGCGATGAGCAAGAAACGGCCGAATTATATAAACGCTTCGGTGAGGTACTAAAAGCCCATTTTATCGGCTGGAAGGCCGCCATGATAATAAGCGATCCAGAATTAGGATTTCGCTTAGGCATCCGATCTAATAAGCCAGTAACCTTGTTTAATGGCGCGCTTGAATGCAAATTGCTGCGCTTAACCATTGAAGAAAAGGCTTTTTTTATCCCCAAAGCCAAAACGCAAGAAGAACGCATTGCTCAAGTGACCGAAACCAGTCTGGCAACTGAAGTTGAAAGCATAGGTGCTGACATGTTTGCCAATCGCCTAAGCAAAAATTTAAAAAAATGGTCTAAATGGGCCAAGAAAAACAACATTAACTGCTACCGCGTTTACGATGCAGACTTGCCAGAATATGCCGTGGCGGTGGATATTTACCAAGGTGAACAAACCTGGGTAAACGTGCAAGAATACGAGCCACCCAAAAGCATAGACCAGCATAAAGCCGATCAGCGTTTGGCCGGATTATTGGCAGAAATTCCAAAAGTCATCGGCGTGCCGCGCGAACAAATTTACTTAAAAATTCGTCGCAAACAAAAAAGCACTGACCAATATGAAAAAGTTGGCGATCAAGGTGTTTTTCATGTTATTGAAGAAGGTGGTTGTCGGTTACAAGTTAATTTTGAAGATTATTTGGACACAGGGTTATTCTTGGACCATCGGCCAATTAGAGCCTTAATCCAAAGCCAAGCGCAAGGTAAACGGTTTTTAAACTTATTTGCCTACACTGGCAGTGCCACTGTACATGCGGCCGTTGGTGGAGCAAAATCGACCACGACCGTCGATATGTCGAACACCTACCTTAACTGGGCAAAACAGAATATGGCTTTAAACCCAAGCCAGGGACGACATGAATATATTCAGGCAGACTGTTTGGAATGGTTAGCGATAGAAGCGGAACAAACGCAACGCAGGCAGTATGATTTAATCTTTTTAGACCCGCCCACATTTTCCAATTCCAAACGCATGGCCGATGTGTTTGATGTACAAGAAGATCATGTAAAACTGATTACCCATGCCGCCAGTTTATTAACGGCTGATGGCATTTTGTATTTTTCAACCAATTTCAGACGTTTTAAGCTGGATTCTGAAGCGTTGAAGGCATTGGCATTGCAAGTAGAGGACATCAGCAGTGCCAGCATTCCGGATGATTTTGAACGGAATCCAAAAATCCATTATTGCTGGAGAATCAAGCATGCTGCAAAAATTTAAAATCGTGGTGGCTGGCCGGGTGCAAGGCGTTTATTTCCGCATGTTTACCCAAAACAAAGCCAAGAACTTGGGCATAAAAGGCACAGTATGCAATTTACCTGACGGGCGGGTAGAAATTATCGCCGAAGCAGAACAGGAAGCAATGGAAAAGTTTCTAAAATGGTGCCACAAAGGCCCAATTACCGCGCGTGTGGATCATGTTGAAATAACGGAGCTCACGCCAGAAGAGCCGTTGCTGACGTTTGTGATTAAAGATAAAAAGTGACATAGATTTACGTAAGTACTGGATTATTGGCTGCATTTATGCAAACCTGAAAGCATTCTAACGATGCTAAGTAGTTGGTTAGTAGTCAAATAGCGTTGTTTTTGATGACTGGAGGGGCTGTGAACTTAAATCAATTGTTCCAAACTGTGTGGCAGATTGTGCGGCAAAAACCATTGGATACAGTTTTGTACTTGGTGGTTGGCGGTATCGTAATAAAGTTACTTAGCTTATATTTTAGTGTAAGCGTGGATGACGGTAATTGGGAGCAATTTAGGCAGGCGCATCATTGCCAGATTCAGGTGAGTAGCGGCAAGCAAGACTCGGGTTGGTTATGTGATGATGGTAAGGTGTATTATCGTTGGCGGCAGCAGCGTTAGTTTTTTAAAATTATTGAAATTGTTTTGTGATTGTAAGCAGGTGTTCATATGATTCCTAACAAAATCGTCGCGGCTAAAGCCGCTCCCACGATTAATATCCATCAAATTTAACGTTAAACAACTTATTTAGCGTTATGTAATCCGCGTAGCTCCGATTAGCGGCGGCGTAATCGGAGGAATGATGAAGCCACTACCGCTACATGCCTACGCTGGCGCTAATCGTACCTGCGGGAACTTAAGTGAACTTAGTCTAGCTTAACTGCATTCCCTACATATCCCGCTGCAACCCTGGTACACCAATCTCTTGAATGCGTATGGCATTTTCACCTTCTTCATACGCTGGCAAACGGCCTTCTTTTTGCCACAGCCGAAAGGCGAGGGCATATGACAATACTCTGATGGGGTAATCTCTGGGTAATTGTTGTAAATAAGGCTGGATGGTGATGAAATCCGTAACGCCATATTGTTGCATGATAAAGCGCAAACCGCCGTTCGTTGGCCCAATGTTGTAAGCCAGCAAGCCCAAAAACAAATCATTTTTCATTTGTTGTAAATAGAATTTAAAGGTGGCGGCAGCAATATAGGCGTTGTGGCGGGCGTTATTTAAATCGGGTTTATCGACATCAAGCCGTTTTGCCGCGCTCGCCATGATGTGTTTGGGTACCAGGGTGATTTGGAACAGACCATGCCCGCCGTCAAAACTATCGCGCGGTAAAAAAGACGATTCTGTGGCCGCTATGCCTTGCAGCAGGTTAACATCTAAGGAGAATGCTTTGGCGGCCTCTATAATGGCTGGATTAAACGGTTTGCTGCGATCGACCATTTGTTGCAGCATGCCATTGTCATAGCGCCGATAAGCCGCATACACTTGATGAGCTAGCGTAACTCGGCTGACTTCATGCTTGCCACCCACTAATGTTCTAAAATGGCTGACTGCTCGGCTAAATTCAGTATGCAATCCAAACCAGCCCACCAGAATAACAAAACTAATCGGTAAAATGGGACTAAAGACCGGGAATCGCCGGTAAAGTGCGTTGCGTAACTTCCACCAGCAGATAATGACTACCGTGGCGGCAAGAACCAATGCCAAAACGCTACCGGCAAAGGGTAGCAAGTTATTCAATAAACTAGTTCCTGATAACCAGTTGGCTGAATTGCCTAGAAAAACCATAATCGCGTACACGGCTACCAGCATTAGGCAGATGGCTTCAATGCTTAGCATAAGCAAGCGATGCTTTAACTGAAAAGTTGTGGTTTTATGAGCAGGTTTTTTGCTTGGAGAGCGGGGTTTGCGAGTTGGAGTGGAACCAGCTTTGGGTTTAACTATTGAAGGTTTTGTGGCTGGTTTATTCATTTAAGGAATAATTTTAAGTCGTGTGGTTAGATAAAATATAGTTAAGTATCGCCAATAGCAATGATCAGTTTTGTGATCAAAAAGTTGGGTATTATGTAACTATTCAGTCCGTGTAGCTTCGATTAGCGGCAGCGTAACCGGAGGATGTTGAGCCACTCCATACGTTCGATTACGCTGTACCCACCTAGTCTAAAGGCTTTGCCGAAGGAGAACCCGTTTGCAGTTCGACAAGCTCACTGCGAACGGGTCAGCTCTTGATTCGCATTACAGTTTAACCAGCAATTATTACTTGGGCTTTAAGCCTAATTGCTGTTCCTTTTGCAAAACCAACTGCGTAGTTTGCAATACCGTATCAGGATTTAAACTCATGGAATCAATCCCGCAGTCCACTAAAAATTCGGCCATTTCTGGATAATCGGATGGCGCTTGCCCGCATAATCCGCAATGCCTGTTATTGCGATGTGCGCCAGTGATGGCTTGCCGAATCATTTCTTTTACGCCTGGATCACGTTCATCAAAGTCGATGGCAACAATGGCGGAATCACGGTCCACGCCTAATGTTAATTGGGTTAAATCATTGGAGCCTATCGAAAAGCCGTCAAAATGTTCCGCAAAGGCATCTATTTGTATGACGTTATTGGGGATTTCGCACATAACATAGATTTGCAGGCCATTATCACCACGCTTTAAACCCAGCTTAGCCATGTAATCCAACACGCGTTTGGCCTCATCCACGCGCCGGCAGAATGGGATCATTAAGATCACATTGGTTAAACCCATGCTTTCCCGCACCCGCTTCATGGCAGCGCATTCCAGGGCAAAGCCTTCGGCATAGGCGGGATGAGTGTAGCGGGACGCGCCACGAAAACCAATCATCGGGTTTTCTTCATTAAACTCAAACCAACTGCCGCCTAGTAAAGTGGCGTATTCATTGGTTTTAAAATCTGACATGCGCACCACAACTGGCTTGGGATAAAAGGCCGCTGCGATAGTGGCAACGCCTTCGGATAATTTTTGGATAAAGAATTCCGCGCCTGATGGGTAGCTTTGGGACAGTTGTTTTAATTGCGCTAGTTCATCGGCATCTTGCACGCGATCGGGATGGATCAAGGCCATCGGGTGGGCTTTGATGTATTCGGTAATTATGAACTCCATGCGTGCCAAACCGACGCCATCATTAGGCAAAAAACTGGTTTTAAAGGCCAATTCCGGGTTGCCAATATTCAGCATGATATGCGTTTTAGGACGGGTTAAATTCGATAAATCCGTGGTTTTTATGTCAAAAGCCAGTGTGCCCGCATAAACTTTACCAACATCGCCTTCAGCACAGGATACGGTGACTGGGGTGTTGTTTTTGATAGTGCTGGTGGCATTATCACAGCCAATAACAGCAGGCACGCCTAATTCCCTTGATATAATTGCCGCATGGCAGGTGCGGCCACCGCGATTGGTAACGATGGCAGAAGCAATCTTCATAACCGGCTCCCAATCCGGCGTGGTAATGTCTGCCACTAGCACATCGCCAGCTTGGAAGTCCGATAATTGCGACAGCTTCTCAATAATGCGTGCTTTACCCGTGGCGATTTTGCTACCGACCGAATGACCAGTGACTATCGGCACAGCTTTTTCTTTCAGTTGATATTGCTCCAACACCATGCCGCGCAATTGCGATACCACGGTTTCCGGTCTGGCCTGCACAATATATAACTCACCATCAAGTCCATCTTTGGCCCATTCCATATCCATCGGTTTGGTAAATCCAGCTTTCTGGCTGTAATGTTGCTCAATTTTGATGGCGTAATCGGCAAGGGTTAACACATCCTGGTCATTGATACAAAACTGGCGGCGTTCCTGGTTGGACGTCACTATGTTGTGGGTTGGCTCGCGAGTTTTGCCATCGCTGTACACCATTTTAATTTTTTTGGCGCCTAATGTGCGCCTTAATACCGCACGATGGCCTTGCGCGAAAGTGGGTTTGTGCACATAAAATTCATCGGGATCCACCGCACCTTGCACTACGTTTTCGCCCAGGCCATATGCGCCAGTGATAAACACCACATCACTAAAACCGGATTCTGTATCCAATGAAAACATCACGCCACTGGCATCTAAGTCGGAACGTACCATTTTCATAATGCCAATGGACAAGGCGAGTTTAAAATGATCGAAGCCTTGGTCGATGCGGTAATGAATGGCGCGGTCAGTAAACAAACTGGCAAAACAGCGTTTGCAGGCTTCCAACAAAGCGTGTTCGCCACGGATATTTAAAAAGGTGTCCTGTTGACCGGCAAAACTGGCGGTGGGCAAGTCTTCAGCAGTGGCGGAGCTACGCACAGCCACACTTAAATCATCGGAATATTGCGCCTGCAATTGGGAATAAGCACGCAATATTTGTTGCTCAAGATCCTTGGGAATAGGGCAGGCATAGATAATTTCCCTGGCTTTTCGTGCTCTGATGGCAAGATCAGCTACATCATCGGGATTAAGATCATCTAACGCCTGATGTAATAACGTCCATGCATCAGCCTGATCCAGTACGTGTCGATAACCATCGGCTGTAATTGCAAAACCGTTTGGAATTTTGATGCCTTTGGGTGTTAGCTCTTGATACATTTCCCCTAGCGAGGCATTTTTGCCACCAACGATTGCAATATCGTCAATGGTTAATTCATTAAACCAACGAATAAAATGATCTGAGGTGGACATTTTTTTCTCCTAAAAAACGATAATCAATTCAATATGAATTTTACTTTTATTGTATTGTCATAATGTGTAATT
>Ga0208514_100525_pt1 | contig 19268 bp, 13 predicted proteins | sample LakWasMet70_HOW9_2_FD_183900 | JGI IMG/M metagenome (GOLD analysis project Ga0208514, IMG submission 183900) | Freshwater sediment methanotrophic microbial communities from Lake Washington under simulated oxygen tension - Sediment Metagenome... | ecosystem: Environmental > Aquatic > Freshwater >...
ATGCTCAACCGCGACCAAAAAGACGACTTCAACGCGCTGCTTCCCGGTAAAACCTCCGAAGCGGGCGCTACCCGCCGCACTGCGCTCAAAACCGCGGTGGGCGTCGGTTACGCGGCAGCGGCCATGCCCATCATGGCGCAGACGGCCATCAAAACCCCCTCCACCGGCTTGTCCAGCGGCGAAGGCGTTTATGACGTGGACGGTTTCAAGGTCCCTTTCTTCTACGCGGCACCCGAGGGCAAGAAGAACCTGCCGGTGATTTTGGTGGTTCAGGAGATATTTGGCGTGCACGAATACATTGCCGATACCTGCCGCCGTTTTGCCAAGGCGGGCTATCTTGCGATAGCGCCCGAGTTGTATGCCCGCCAGGGCGACCCCGCCAAATATGGAGAAGTGGCCAAGCTGATGGCCGAACTCGTGTCCAAGGTGCCCGACGCACAGGTCATGGGGGACCTCGACGGTGCCGTGAAATGGGCCGGAGCCAACGGTGGCAATCTGAAGAAGGTGGGCATCACCGGCTTCTGCTGGGGCGGTCGCATCACGTGGCTGTATGCCCAGCAAAGTCAGAACGTCAAGGCCGGTGTGGCTTGGTACGGCCGCCTGGTGGGAACGGCGTCTGCGCTCACACCCAAGCACCCGGTGGACCTGGCCGCTGGCATCAAGGCGCCGGTGCTGGGCCTGTATGGGGGTCAGGATGGTGGCATTCCGCTGACCACGGTCAACCAGATGAAGGATGCGCTGGCCGAGGCCGGTGCCAAAGGCAACAACGCGGCCAAGGCCTCGGAGTTTGTGGTGTACCCTCAAGCACCCCATGCGTTCCATGCGGACTACCGCCCCAGCTTCCGCAAAGACGCGGCTGAGGACGGCTTCAAGCGGGCGCTGGAGTGGTTCAAAGGACACGGCGTCGGTTGATCCGTTCAGACGCCTCCTTCCCGAACCGCCCCGAGGGGCGGTTTTTCGTCTTTGTATTTATGAGAAATAGGGCTCTAGCCCTCGTAAAATATGCGTAGTTAACTATGATTTTGGTAGCAATATTGATGGGAACCCTGGTAGCCGGCATCGGCTCGGTGTGGCTGGCCGCGGCCCTGAGCTTTGGTGCACTGGCCCGTTACACCCAGCACATGCTGAGCCTTGCCGCCGGCGCGCTGATGGCGACGGCCTTCTTGCATCTGTTGCCCGAGGCATTTGAGAGCCAGGCTGCTGCCAAGGACCTGTTCCTGACCTTGTTGCTGGGGTTGGTGTTTTTCTTTCTGCTGGACAAGGCCGAGCTCTGGCACCACGGCCACGAGCACCACCACCATGGCGATGACCACGGCGCGGTACACGTCCACGATCACTCCCACGGTCACGATCACACGCCACAGGCCGGCAGCTGGGCCATCCTCACCGGCGACAGCGTGCACTGCTTTGGTGATGGCATCCTGATTGCGTCGGCCTTCATGGCCGACATGCGTCTGGGCGCCATCGCCTCGCTCGCCGTGCTGGCCCATGAGGTGCCGCACCACATGGGTGACCTGATGGTGCTGCGCTCGGGCGCCAGCAACAAGCGCATGGCGCTGGTCAAGGTGTCACTGGCGGGTGCCGTGACGGCGCTGGGCGGTCTGGCCGGCTACTGGCTGGTGGATTTGCTGCACGACTACCTGCCGTATTTTCTGGTCGTGGCGTCCAGCAGTTTTGTCTACGTGGCGTTGGCCGACCTGATTCCGCAGCTGCAAAAACGCCTGACCCTGGCTGAGACGGTCGCACAGATCACCTGGCTGCTGGTCGGGATCGGCATGGTCACGGTGCTCAGTGGCCTGGCGCACGGGCACTGAGCGTGCGCGATCTGGTTATTCATCCCCTGCCTTCGGGGCGCACCGCGGGATATTGACTGTCACCACCGTACCAGCACCTAGCGTGGACTGTAGGGATACATGGCCGCCCAGGGTTTTGGTCACCAGGTTTTCAACAATGGACATTCCCAGGCCGGTGCCGCCCTTGCCAATCTTGGTGCTGAAAAATGGTTCGAACATGTGCTTCAGCGTTTCCTCGGTAATACCTTTCCCGTTGTCCTGGAATGTCAGGGTTACCCACTCGCCCTCGGCCTGCGCCGCAATGGTGAACAGCCCGGGTGTTTTGTCGTCAAAGGCGTGGAGGTAGGCGTTGTTGATCAGGTTGATCACCACCTGGCCCAGGGGGCCGGGGTAACTGTCCATCGCAATGTCCGGCGCCACGGCCAGCACCACGCGGTGGGGCTTGGACTTGAGGCTGGGCGCCAGGGTGTCTACCACTTCCTGTATGGCCTGGTGCAGGTCAAATGTGCGGCGCTGCTCGCTGGCCTGGTCGGCGGCGACCTGGCGGAAGTTCTTCAGCAGCTCTGCGGCCCGCTCCAGGTTGCGCACCAGCAGCGTATTGCCCTGTGCCACCTGCGCCACAAACTGGTTCAAGTCAGAGCGGCGCAACTGCCCGGAGGCGATCAACTTGTCGAAGTCCCGCGCCTGGTCAGCCAGCGTACTGGCAGTCATCATGCTGTTGCCCATCGGTGTTGCGAGCTCGTGGGACACACTGGCCGCCAGCGTGCCCAGCGTGGCGCGGGCTTCGCTGCGGGAGAGATCTTCCTGCGAGCGGCGCAGGGTTTGCTGGGCAGCTTCCAGTTCGGCGGTCCGCTCTGCCACCCGGTTCTCCAGCGTGGCATTGAGCTCGACGATGCGGGCTTCGGCTTCCTTGCGCCGTGTGATGTCGGTCAGCGTGCCGGCGAATACCTCCGGTCTTCCGTTGGCGCTGCGCGACAACACCTTGCCCCTGCCGGCGACCCACAGCCAGCTACCGTCTTTCCGTCGATGGCGGTACTCGGCTTCGTAATGGTCAACCAGTCCGCGCGTGTGGGGCCGCAAGGCGGCGGTAACAATTCCGTGGTCATCGGGGTGGATATAGTCGTGCCAGTCGTATTTGGGCAGGGCCTCCCACTCGGCCAATGTCATGCCACTCATGGCAGCCCAGCGATCGTTCACTTCCAGTTTGCCCGTGGTGTAGTTGTAGGTCCAGGTGCCGGCATCGGTTGCCTCGATGATGTTCTGCAGCCGCTGGCGCTCGGATGCCAGGGTGTCCCGGACCTGCTGCGCCAGCAGCTGGGCCTGCAGCAGGCTGCGTCGGTTTTTCTGTACCCGCGCCACGGCCAGCAGCAGTAGGGCCGTGGTAACCAGTCCGGCACCTCGCACCCACGCAGACAAGGGCAGCGAGCCGTTCGACCCAAAGGATGGTCTGGGGTGCAGCACAATTTCCCAGGACTGGCGGGCAAAGTCCACCGTGGTGGCGTGTGCATTGGGTGCAGGGTTGCGCCTCAGGTCCATACCGGGTTTCAGGTCGCTTTCGGTGCCCAACCAGGTGTAAATGGGTTGCCTGTCTTTTGCATTGAGGTCATAGACCAGCATGTCCATTTTGACCTGGTCGGCACGCAAACTGGCCTCCTGAAACAGCGTCGGCAGGTTGATGACGGCCGCTATATAACCACCAACCGACTGGTCGGCACGGTACACCGGTGCCGATATGGCAATGCCTTTCGCGCTTGGTGTGGTGCTTCCCGTCTTCAGGATGTCAAAGACGCCGGATGCCACCGGCTGGCCAACTACGCTGGACTCCAGCTTGGACTGCATGCGTTCGGGACTGGCGCCGAGGTCATAGCCGGCTGTGCCCGCGTCTTGCGGCCAGACGTAGAGCACGGGAATGTATTGGCCACGTCCATGCACAGGCTCCCAGCCCTTGCCGGTGCTGTCCGGCTGGACAACGCGGTAGTTGCGCTGGCCGCCCGCGCGTGCATCGGCTTCGAATCGGGATAGCCTGGCGGCCGGCACAATCGGTTGCCATTCCATCATGTTGATGCTGCGCAGGTTGACCGCAATTGATTCAACGTAGTTGTTGAACTGCTCGCGGCCCAGGCTTTGGTGGGACTCAATCATCAAGGCTGTGCCCCGCACCGCTTCGGTGATGCGGGTCAGGTCCAGGTCAAAGGCGCCCAGCACGGATTGGGTCGCCGCCATGCGCAACTCGCGTGCCCGCAAGGCCTCGGTTTCTTGCAGTGCGGCACCGGCAATCAGGCTCAACGTGGCGCCGGTCACCAGCACCAGCGCCAGCAGGAAAGGGTCTTTCCATTTGCGTGCTGGCGGGGTCACTGGATCGCCAGGGGTTGCAGTGCCTGTCATGGCTGCATTTTGAACGATATAGCCGGCTGCCGGAAGAGCCGGATCGCGGTTCGTCCGCCCGCAGGGGTCTGCCTAGCCCTGTGCCACCGGCCGGTCCGGGTCACTGCACCATTCGCTCCAGCTGCCGGCAAACAGTGCGGTTCGGCCCAAACCCGCTACTTCCATGGCGATGATGTTCGGCACGGCACTGACACCGCTGCCGCAGTGGTGCACCACGGTGGCGGGATCGCGCCCTCCGAGCAGCGCATCAAACTCGGCACGCAACTGGGCGGCTGGCTTGAAGCGCCCGTCCGGCGCCATGTTCTCGGTGAAGGGCCGGTTCAGTGCGCCCGGAATGTGGCCAGCCACAGGGTCCAGTGGCTCCACCTCGCCGCGGTACCGGGGGGCACCGCGGGCGTCGATCAGCGCCTGGGCACCTTTGCCCGTGCTGCGTCCCAGGCGGCTTGCTACGGTTTCGATAGTGGCAAGACCAATCAATTCGGGGGCTAGCGCGTAGTTTGATGGTGATGTTTGGGGCTGGGGCCCGCTCGCAACCGCACCACCGGCGGCCTGCCAGGCTTGCAATCCCCCGTCCAGCACGGCTACGTTGTCGTGGCCTGCCCATTTCAGCATCCACCACAGGCGGCCGCAGTAGTTGGCGCTCTGGCGGTCGTAGACCACGGCCTGCATGCCGTTTGTAAAGCCCACGGAACCCAGCCATGCCGCAAAGGCATCGCGTGTGGGCAGCGGGTGGCGTCCACCACTGGCGCTGGTGCCGGGGGCTGCCTTGCCCGTCACCGGGTCTTTTGCGGCGCTCAGGTTCTGGTCCAGGTGAGCGTAGATGGCGCCGGGGATGTGGGCCTCGGTGTACATGGCAACGCCGGCCTGCGCGTCCGTCAGGTTGAAGCTGCAGTCAAACACCATGAAGGCTTGCCCGCTGGCTTGCAGGGTCTTCAGTTGGTCAACGGAGATCAGGGTGGTGTACATGGCTTCTTCCTCAGTGGTCTTCGGCAGGGGTGTTCGGCATGGCACGCGCGCGCAGGGCCGTGGCCAGTATGCCGCTGGTCACGATGACGGCAATGCCAATCCAGCCAATAGGGGCAATCTGGTCGCCAAACAGGGTCAGGCTGTAGATGGCGGCAAACACGATGCCGCTGTACTGCATGCTGGCCACCACCAGCGTGGCGCCGTGGCTATAGGCGCGCGTCATGCACCATTGGCCCAGCGACGCCAGCACGCCAATCGGGATGACCCAGGCCGCGGCTGTGAAGCTGACCTCGGACCACGGCGTGAAATCGGTAAACAGGGCGCCGACCGCCCCCACGACCACGGTGCCGACCGAGAAATAAAACACGGTGCGGACCTCGGGTTCGCCGACCTTGCCCAGCGCCGTGACCTGCATGTAGGCCAGTGCCGCGCCCATGCCCGACAGCAGGCCGATGACGCCGGCAAACAGCTGGTTCTGGTCAATGGTGGGGCGCAACGTCAGCACCACGCCGACAAAACCCAGCAGCACCGTGCCCAAGAGCGGCCCCTGGCGCTGGGCCTGGCCGTAGAGCAGGCCGCCGCCGACGATGAAGGCCGCCACCCAGACGCCGCTCATGTAGTTCAGCGTCATGGCGGTGGCCACCGGCAGGTGGGCAATGGCGTAGAACCAGGCGCTGAGTGACAGGATGCCGATGGCGCTGCGCCACACATGCATCATGGGCACAGGGGTGCGCAGGGGGGTGCCGCTGGCCCGCAGCACCACGGCCATGAAGACCACGCTGACGATGCCGCGGTAGAACACCAGCTCCAGCGTGCCGAAACTGGCGGATGCGAACTTGATCCCGACTGCCATGGTGGCAAACAGGAACGAGCCCAGCACCATCCACAGGGCTTGCACTAGATGCCCATTTGGCGGCGGTACCACTGGTGGAAGTGGGGCATGCCGTCTTCCATCGGGCTCTGGTAGGGGCCGACCTCGTTGTCACCGCGCGCCAGCAGGGCGGCACGACCGGCGTCCATGCGTTCGCCGATCTCGTCGTCCTCGATGCAGGTCTCGTTGTAGGCGGCCTGCTGGGCTTCGACAAACTCGCGCTCGAAGGCGGCGATTTCCTCGGGGTAGTAGAACTCGACCATGTTCATGGTCTTGTTCGGCCCCATGGGGTGCAGCGTGGAGACGGTCAGCACATGCGGGTACCACTCCACCATGATGTGCGGGTAGTAGGTCAGCCAGATCGCACCCTGCTCGGGCGGCTTGCCATTGCGGTAGGCCAGCAGGGCCTTCTGCCAGCGCTCGTACACGGGGGAGCCGCCGGTGGTGTCGGCCTTGGCCAGCTGCGCGGCCACGCCCACGGTCTGCACCGAGAAGTTGTCGGCAAACTGCCAGCGCAGGTCGTCGCAGCTCACGAATTTGCCCAATCCGGGGTGGAAGGGGCCGACGTGGTAGTCCTCCAGATAGACCTCGATGAAGGTCTTCCAGTTGTAGTTGCACTCGTGCATGACCACCTTGTCCAGCACAAAGCCCTCAAAGCTCAGCGCATCGCGCAGGCGCATGCCGGCCAGGTCGGCGGCCACATCGCGACCGTTTTGCTCGAACAGCAGGCCGTTCCATTCCTGCAGCGGGTAGTTTTTCAGGTTCAGGCAGGGGTCCTGGTTGAAGTGCGGCGCGCCCATCAGGGTGCCGGCTGGCACGGGGGCGCCGTGGGTGTTGGCACCGGCATAGGTCCAGCGGTGCAGCGGGCAGACGATGTTGCCGCCGGCACTGGCCACCTGGCGGCCATGGTCCGTGACCGGGTTGACCAGCGAGTCGCGGCCCTTGAGCATGATGGCCTGGCGGTGGCGGCAGACGTTGGAGACCAGCTCCACCACCCCGCTGGCATTGCGCACCAGTGCCCGCCCCTCCAGCTCTTGCGGCAGGGCGTAATAGTCCCCGACATTGGGCACGGCTGAGGTATGCCCCACATAACGTGGCCCTTGCTGAAAGATACTTTGCAGTTCGCGCTGGTACAGCGCCTCGTCAAAATAACTTGAAACGGGTAGTTGCGACGCAGTATCAGTATCGGCTGGCTTTGTCGAAACCGGCATGCCTAGGGGCTTTGCGGGGGGGGTGACTTTCGTTGGAAAGTCATCTATGCACAATGTTTGCACAATTCTCGGTCCTCTAGATGCAAAACCCCCGTTGCCGGGGGTTCGGTGAGGCAGCTACCTTGAGAGCTGCCTAGGGGTTTGGATTGTAACTCGGTGGACAATGCCCTTTACCGCTCCAAGCGCCTAAAATCGCGTTTTTCAGTTTTCCGTCCACACCCATGACCAAGGCCAGTGCCAAACCCGTTCCCACCGCCGACTCCCCCATGGTCAACGCCCTGCCGGCTACCTATGAGGGTGCCCTCGGTGAGCTGGAACAGCTGGTTGCGCAACTGGAATCCGGTGCCATGCCGCTGGACCAGCTGCTGGCGGGCTATCAGCGCGGCGCCCAGTTGTTGCAGTTTTGCCGTGACAAGCTGCAGGCGGTGGAAGACCAGATCAAGGTGCTGGATGAAGGCACACTCAAGGCATGGAAACCCCAATGAGCGGCATGGCGTCTGATATGGCAAGCCCCGCACGCCTGGCATCGACGGCTTTTGACCTCGACACCTGGGCGGGTGTTCGCCTGGTGCAGGTCGAACAGGCGCTGGACCGCTGGGTCACCTCCGACGTGCCGCAAGGCCTGAGCCATGGTGCGCCGGCCGAGCTGGTGGATGCCATGCGCTACGCCGTTCTCGACGGCGGCAAACGGCTGCGACCCTTGCTGGTGCTGGCGGCGCACGAGGCAGTGTGCGACGAAGACTGCGTCACATGCTTCGCAGCAGCACTGCGCGCGGCCTGTGCGGTGGAGCTGATCCATGCCTATTCCCTGGTGCACGACGACATGCCCTGCATGGACAACGATGTGTTGCGCCGTGGCAAGCCCACCGTGCACGTGCAGTTCGGCGAGGCCAGTGCCTTGCTGGCGGGCGACGCGCTGCAGGCCCTGGCCTTTGAGCTGCTGACCCCGCAGGACGGGTCGGTGGCGCCGACGGTGCAGGCCAATTTGTGCGGTCTGCTGGCGCGCGCCGCTGGCAGTGCCGGCATGGCCGGCGGGCAGGCCATCGACCTGGCCAGTGTCGGCTTGCCGCTGACCGAGTCCCAATTGCGCGAAATGCATGAACTCAAGACGGGTGCTCTTCTGCAGGCCAGCGTCGTCATGGGTGCGCACTGCGGTGCACCGGAGCCGCATGCCCTGCGGGCACTGCGGGCCTATGGGGCGGCCATCGGCCTGGCGTTTCAGGTGGTGGACGACATACTGGATGTCACCGCCGACTCGACCACACTCGGTAAAACTGCCGGCAAGGACGCCGACAACAACAAACCGACCTATGTGTCCCTGATGGGGTTGCAGGCCAGCCAGGCCTACGCACAGCGACTGCTGGCCCAGGCCAGGCTGGCGCTGGATGACAGCGGCTTGCCGCAGACCCGGACACGGGCGTTGCGGGCGTTGGCCGACATGGTGGTCAACAGGGCCAATTGACGCCCAAAGATATTTGTGAAAACAGCCGCCAGCCCTCGAATACTGTGTGCAAGCCGCTCCTAAAAATATAGCATATGTCAAAAAAACAATATCCACTGCTGCACACCATCAACTCACCCGAGGACCTGCGCCTGGTGCCACGCGACCAATTGCGGGAACTGACCGACGAGTTGCGGGAATTCTTGCTGCACAGCGTGGCCAAGACCGGTGGGCATCTGAGCTCCAACCTGGGTACCGTGGAGCTCACCGTGGCGCTGCACTATGTGTACAACACGCCGCACGACCGCGTGGTCTGGGACGTGGGCCACCAGACCTATCCGCACAAGATCCTGACCGGCCGGCGGGACCGCATGGACACGCTGCGCCAGCTCGGTGGCCTGAGCGGCTTCCCGCAGCGCTCCGAGAGCGAATACGACACCTTTGGCACGGCGCACTCCAGCACGTCCATTTCCGCCGCGCTGGGAATGGCGCAGGCCGCGCGCATCCAGGGCATAGATCGCCACGCGATTGCCGTCATCGGCGACGGCGCAATGACGGCGGGCATGGCCTTTGAGGCACTGAACAATGCGGGTGTTTCGGAATGCAACCTGCTGGTCATCCTGAATGACAACGACATGAGCATCAGCCCGCCCGTGGGGGCCCTGAACCGCTATTTTGCGAAGCTCATGAGCGGGCGGTTCTATGCGTCGGCCAAGAACGCCGGCAAGACCGTGCTCAAGGGCGCGCCGCCGCTGTTTGAACTGGCCAAGCGCCTGGAAGAGCACGCCAAGGGCATGGTGGTGCCAGCCACGCTGTTCGAGAAATTCGGTTTCAACTACATCGGCCCGATTGACGGACACGACCTGGACTCCCTGATCCCCACGCTGGAGAACATTCGCCAGCTCAAGGGCCCGCAATTCCTGCACGTGGTCACCAAGAAAGGCCAGGGCTACAAGCTGGCCGAGGCCGACCCGGTGGCCTACCATGGCCCCGGCAAGTTCGACCCCAGCGTGGGGCTGCAAAAGCCCGCGGTGGCGGCCAAGACCACCTTCACCCAGGTCTTTGGCAACTGGTTGTGCGACATGGCGCAGGCCGACCCCCGCCTGGTTGGCATTACCCCGGCCATGCGCGAAGGTTCCGGCATGGTCGAGTTTGAGCAGCGCTTTCCCGCGCGCTACTTTGATGTGGGCATTGCCGAACAGCACGCCGTGACCTTTGCCGCAGGCCTTGCCTCCGAGGGCTTGAAGCCCGTGGTGGCCATCTATTCGACTTTTTTGCAGCGCGCCTACGACCAACTGATCCACGACGTGGCCATCCAGAACCTGCCGGTGGTGTTTGCGCTGGACCGCGCTGGCCTGGTCGGTGCCGATGGCGCCACCCATGCCGGTGCCTACGACATCGCCTACCTGCGCTGCATCCCCAACATCAGCGTGGCCTGCCCGTCGGATGAAAACGAATGCCGCCAGTTGCTCAGTACAGCGTTTGCACAGAACCACTCGGTGGCCGTGCGCTACCCGCGCGGAGCCGGGGCGGGCGTTGCGCTGCAGGCCGGACTCGAAGGCCTGCCCTTTGGCAAAGCTGAAATCCGCCGTGCCGGCAAAGGTATCGCCATCCTGGCGTTTGGCACCCTGCTGCACCCGGCGCTGGAAGCGGCCGAGAAGCTCGGTGCCACCGTGGTCAACATGCGCTGGGCCAAGCCGCTGGACACCGAACTGCTGCTGCAGGTGGCACGCAGCCACGATGCGCTGGTGACCGTGGAAGATGGCTGCGTCATGGGTGGCGCTGGCAGCGCCGTACTGGAGGCCCTGCACGCTGCCGCAGTGGAGCTGCCAGTGCTGCAACTCGGTCTGAAAGACGCGTTCATCGAGCACGGCGATCCTGCGAAATTGATGACATTGCAGGGCCTGGATGCGGCCGGCATTCAGGCTTCGATTGCACGGCGCTTTGCCGCCCTGTTGGCGCCGATGGTGCGTGCCGCTTAGGTTGCTGCGCGCATTCCTTGCAGAATCCTGAAGAGCGGCGCTTTGGGCAGTTTTCGAGGGAAAACCCCCACGTTTTGCAGTTCGTGGGTTCCTACAATCCGAAATGACTCACAGCAGTCCTTACCGTGTGGAAGTTCCTGCGCGGCAAGATTGTTTCAAACCTCTTTTGGAGTACCACGAATGGATCGTCGTTCAATTATCAAAAACGCCGGCATTGCCGGCGTGTTGGCTGCAGGTGCCGCACCAGCGGTGCACGCTCAAGGTGCCGCCATTCGCTGGCGCCTCGCATCGAGCTTTCCCAAGGCGTTGGACACCATTTTTGGTGCGGCCGATACCTTCGCCAAGAAAGTCGGCGAAATGTCCGGTGGCAAGTTCACCATCACCACCCACGCCGGTGGCGAGTTGATGCCTGCCTTTGGTGTGGTGGACGGTGTGCAGAACGGCACCGTTGAAATGGCCCACACAGCGCCTTACTACTTCCATGGCAAGGACGAAACCTTTGCACTGGGCTGCGCCATTCCCTTCGGATTGAACAGCCGCCAGATGACCGCCTGGATGTACCAGGGCAACGGCGGCAAGCTGATGCGCGAGTTCTACGCTAAGTACAACATCGTCAACTTCCCCATGGGCAACACCGGTGCCCAAATGGGCGGTTTCTACCGCAAGGAAATCAAGTCCGCTGCCGACATCAAGGGCATGAAGATGCGCATCGGCGGTTTTGCCGGCCGCGTGTTTGAGCGCATGGGTGGTGTGCCACAAAACATTCCTGGCGGTGAGATCTACACTGCGCTGGAGAAGGGCACCATTGATTCCGCCGAGTGGGTTGGTCCTTATGATGACCAGAAGCTGGGCCTGAACAAGGTGGCTCCCTTCTACTACTACCCCGGATGGTGGGAAGGCGGCCCTCAGCTGGACCTGTTCGTCAACGACAAGGCCTATGCCGGTTTGTCCGCCGAAAACAAGGCCATCATCGAATGCGCCGCGGCCATGGCGCACACTGAGATGCAAGCCAAGTACGATGCCAAGAACCCCGCTGCCCTCAAGCAGTTGGTAGGCGCTGGCACCAAGGTATTGCCCTTCCCCAAGGACGTGCTGGAACTGGCGTTCAAGGAGGCAACTGCACTGTACGAGGAAGTGGGTGCCAAGAACGCAAACTGGAAGAAGGTCTTTGCAGACTATTCGGAATTCCGCAAGGACCAAAACCTGTGGTTCCGCTTTGCAGAAGCGCGTTTTGACGACTTCCTGCAGGCACAAAAGCTGTAATCAGAAGCTACTGTGTCAAGAAAAAACCCGCTTCGGCGGGTTTTTTTGTGTGTTGGTGAACGGTGTCCCTGTTTGGCCAGGTCTTTCACAGCGAGGGCAGATCAGGCCATGCCTGCGTGTCAAAACGCCTGGTCCCAGCGTATCGACAGGCGAATGGCAGCGTTGATCAACCCGACCATGCTGTAGGTCTGGACAAAGTTGCCCCATTGCTCGCCAGTGCGCAAGTCCATGTGCTCTGCCAGCAATCCATGGTGATTGCGACAGGACAGCAGTTTCTCAAACAGCGCACGCGCCTCCTCCCGGCGATTGAGGGAGACCAACGCGGTGACATACCAGAAGGTGCAAACAAGAAATGCATTCTCTGGCGCTCCAAAGTCATCCACTTCGACATAGCGAAAGATGAAGTCACCGCGGCGCAAGTCGTGTTCCACCGCCGCGACCGTGCTTGCAAAGCGTGGATCGTCGGCTTCCAGAAATCCGAGTTCCACCAGAAGCAGAAGGCTGGCATCCATTGCATCGCCCCCAAAGGTTGAGGCGAAAGCCCCGCGTGCCGTGCTCCAGGCCCGTTTGCTGATGGTGGCGTGGATGGAATTTGCGTGGTCCTGCCAGTAGTGTTCACGCTCAGTCAGTTGCAATTGCTTGGCAATGCGTGCCAGGCGGTCGCAGGCGACCCAGCACATGACGGATGAAAACGTGTGCACGCGTGCGCTGCCACGGAGTTCCCAGAGACCCGCATCCGGCTGGTCGTGGCATCGCCGCGCTTGTTCACCCAGGGGCTCCAGGTGCCGGAAAAGAGCCTCATCGCCGCGACGCGTCAGGCGCTGGTCAAAGAAAATGTGGGTGGCCGCAAGGATGGCGGAGCCATACACGTCGTGCTGAATCTGTTGGTGCGCCTGGTTGCCAATGCGCACCGGGCCCATGCCACGGTAGCCATCCAATGTCGAGACTTCGCTTTCATGCAAATGCGCGCGTCCATCAATGCCGTAGACCGGCTGTAGCGCTCCACCCGCGGTGCCAGCCGCAATGTTGATGATGTAGGCGATATACCGCTCCATGGTGTGGGTGGCGCCCAGTCGATTCAGCACATTGACGACGAAATAACTGTCGCGCAACCAGCAAAACCGATAGTCCCAATTGCGGATACTGCCCGCCGCTTCGGGGATGGACGTCGTCATGGCCGCGATGATGGCGCCGGTGTCGTCATACGCGTTGAGTTTGAGCGTAATGGCGGCGCGAATGACTTCGGTTTGCCATTCGAACGGTATGGCCAGGTTGCGCACCCAGTTACGCCAGTACTGGGTGGTTTCTTCCAGGAATCGCCGTCCAAGCTCGCTGACCGTCTCGTTGATGGTTTCATCCGCGCCCAGCAACAGGGTCACGCTGTCGTCGAGCAGGAACGAAGTCTCCTGCAAGATCGCAGTGAGTGATGCATCGGTCGTCAGTCGCAACGTGAGGCTAGGAGCCACGTAGCGGATGTGATTGCTACCCCAGGTCACGGTCGGTCGGCTGGCTCCGTTGTCACACGCTGGGCGCATGCGCAGCACCAGTCGTGGGCTGCCACTTAGCCGTTGAATGCGGCGCACCAGCATCATGGGGTGAAAGCTGCGGCCGTGTTGTTTGAAACGGGGAGCGAAGTCGGTGATTTCAATGGCACCACCGAATGCGTCGTACAGCCGAGTGACCAGAACGGCCGTGTTCTCCAGATAGGTTTGCTCGCTGCGTGCACAGTCTGCAAGATCCACTGAAAAAAAGCCAAAGTCGTCTTCGGACTTCAGCAGCGCGCAGAACATGGGGTCCGCGTCAAAGCGGGGGAAACACGCCCAACTGATCATTGCCTTGGTATCAACCAGGGCCCCAATCGTGCAATTGCCTATCAGGGCCAGATCAAGATCTCTCATACGGTACCTCTGTTCTTAACGCGGTCAAGGCCAAGCCCAGCCAGTGGCGCACAGCGGCCACATCACGCAACCGAAATCGGGCGCAACTGGGACCATTTCCCACTTTGATCGACACGCCACCTAGTGCATTGACGGCCGCAAAGCCCTGCTCATCATTTTGATCGTCGCCGATGAAAACGGGAAGACGACCCTTGAAGGGCGACTCAGCCAGATACTCTCCAATGGCCGTGCCTTTGTCGACGCCCGCCGGCTTGATCTCGACGACGAACTTGCCACGCTGCAATTCCAGCCCTTGACCATGTACTCGCAGAAGTTGGTCCATCAAGCGATGCACGTAGGCTCCCAGCATCGGCGCCTGCCGGTAGTGCAAAGCCAGCGTCAGGCCTTTGTCTTCGAGGATCAGCGCCGGTTGCCGCGCAAGCAAGGGCCCCAGAGCGTCCTTGATGGCACCTTTTGCAGCGGGTGGTGTTGCGTGAATCCAGAGGCGTCCGCTGCTGTCCCGGCGTTCCAGGCCATGCAGCCCCGCCAAGGGCAACTGCACCAGTTTGATGCGGTCTTGCAGATCAGAAATCATTCGGCCGCTGACCAGGGCCAATGCCCCCCCGCAGGCGACATGGAGACTAGCGATCAATTGCAGCAGTGGTTCCTCGACCAGGACCGCCTGCGGCGTCTTGGCCAAGCTGAGCAAAGTGCCATCCACGTCCAGAAAAAAGGCCCAACTCAATTGGGGCGCGGGTGGTGGCGTGTGGCGTGCTCTTTCCATCAGTCCGCTCTTTCCGGCTTGCCCACCAGTCGGCGCCGTTTGCGCTTGGACGCCGCGTCCAGCAGCATGCGACCCGCCCAGCGGAATACATTGAACTCAGCGACCAGGCCCCGCATCAGGCGCATGCGGTCACGCTGCTCCAGGTCGGGCATGCTCAGCGCCAGGTGCAATGCCGCGGCACACTGGTCGGAATCATAGGGATTGACAATCAGTGATTCAGGCAACTCCCGGGCAGCGCCCGTGAATTCCGACAGGATCAGCACACCCCGCTCATCGTCGCGTGCCGCGACAAACTCCTTGGCCACCAGGTTCATGCCATCGTGCAGACTGCTGACAAAACACAGGTCCGACGCGCGAAAGTACTCGTACACCTGTGGGGTTGCGTGTTGCTCGACTTTTAGCACGATGGGGGGCGGTCCCCGTCGATCAAAGCGTGCGTTGATACGCGCCGCCAGTGCTCGGACTTGTGCCTCATGGTGCTGGTATTCGTCAATGCTGGAACGCGTTGGCGCGGCGATTTGAACAAATGTGAATCGGCCAATCCAGTCGGGATTCAACTCCAGCAGCCGCTCAATGGACCGAAAGCGTTCCAGTATTCCCTTGGTGTAGTCCAGCCGGTCCACGCCTATGCCCAGCTTGTGCTCCTGTGGCAAGCCATTGCGCGAGCGGATCTCGCTGCGGCACTCCGGCACGCTCTTTTTCAGCAGTGCGGGCTCCGGTGGCCACTCGATCGAAATGGGATACCGCCGCACGGCCGTCATCTTGCCGCCAAAGGAAACATCAAAGGACTCGCGGTCCACACGTGCCTCCAGGAAACGGTCCACCGTGTCGACAAAATTATTGCAGTGGAACTGGGTATGGAAGCCCATGATGCTGCTGCCCAACATGCCCGCCAGTATCTCTTCACGCCAGGGGCAGATGGCGAAGGACTCCGGGTTAGGCCATGGGATGTGCCAAAAGCTGATGATCGTGGCGTCTGGCAGTTCGTCGCGAATCATCTTGGGCAGCAGTGCAAAGTGGTAGTCCTGCACCAGCACAATCGGGTTGCGGGTCTTGGACTCCTTCACTACCGCCTGGGCGAACTTGCGGTTGACGGCGACGTACTGCGCCCAGTCGCTGGACCGAAAGATCGGACGCACGTGGGCAATATGGCATAGGGGCCACATGCCTTCATTGGAAAAACCATAGTAGTAGCCGGCTTCCTCTTCCGGTGTCAGCCAGACGCGGCGGATCTGATACGCAGGATGCTCAGGCGGCACCGCAATGCGATCATGGCTATCGACCACCTCCTGGTCGGCCGACCCGCTGCCGTGGGCGATCCACGTGCCCGAGCAAGCCCGCATGATGGGCTCCAACGCCGTCACCAGACCACTGGCGGGACGCTGCACCTCGACCATTTCGCCCCGTCGCTGGTGGATGTAGGGCTCACGGTTTGACACCACAATCACATCCTCGCCGCGCAGTTCACCGTGCAGAATGGTCCGCAGCGTATCGGGCGACCAGGTCAGCTGGCTTTCGTCGCGTGCGCGGTTCTCGGATTCCAATTCTTTGATGAGACGCTGCAGGTCCCTGGCGATGGGCTTGAAGCCTGGAAGGCTTGACTGGGGGGATACCTCCGGTCGGCGTAACAAGCCCTCACCGCGCAACAAGGCTTGCATACCGGCCATCCAGCCCCGCCACGACAATTGGGCAACGACCACGGTAATCAGCGATACGGCCGCCGCCAGTGCCATGAATACATAGAACAGGTAGCGTTTGGTCTCTTCGCTGCGACGGGTCATGAAGCTCATGTCGTGCACCAGTACCAAGTGCCCGGCTGCGGTGGTGGTTGGCGTCGTTGTGTCGGTTTCTGTCGTTGTGTCGGTGACCACCGGTGTATCGGTGTTTACAGGTAAGACGGCGACATGCAGCAGGCCTCTGGCGCCTGACAGCAATTGCTCCCCCGGCGCTTTCCACCGCTGTAGGCTGGCGCAGGTTACTTCGGCGGGCAGCGTGCGGCTCGCCAGCATGGGGGCCGTCGTTGTGGCGCAGTAACCAATGGCGTAGAGACGTTCATCCTGCAAAATCCGGTTGAAAAACTCACTGGTCTTTGCCTTCTTGCCGGCTGCCAGTTGCTCCAGCAGTGGCCCGTGAATGGTATTGGCGATCAGTTCGGCGCGAATTTCGATATCCCGCACAAACCAGCGCAGCGTCATCCGGTCTACAAGTGGCGCCACAGCGTAGGCGATCCCGGCCAGGACCAGCAGCAAAGGCAGTACAAAGCGCAAAGATAGTCTCATGGATACTCCTCAATGCAATATTTGATGCTGGATCAGATAGACCCCCGCGCCCGCCAGATAGCCTACGAGCGCAAGGCCACTGATCTTCTTGACGTACCAGAAGAAGTGAATCTTCTCCAGTCCCATGGCCGCAACACCGGCCGCCGAGCCAATGATCAATATTGATCCACCGGTGCCGGCACAGTAGGCCAGGAACTCCCAGAAAAAATGGTCCGGCGGGTATTGGGCCAGACTGTACATGCCCATGGCCGCCGCCACCAGCGGTACGTTGTCCACAATGGCGCTGGCCACGCCGATAAGCATCACGATGACGGATTGGTGGCCAATCGTCTTGTCCAGCCACTGCGCCAGCGCAGTCAGGATGTAGGTGTGCTCCAGGGTTGCGACCGACAGCAGGATGCCGATAAAAAACACCAGCGATGCCATGTCAATCCGGCTCATGGCGTGCACCAGTGTGAGCGGCTGGCGGGTGCCTTCATCCATATTACGGTGCACCAGGTCACCCACCACCCACAGGATACCCAGGCCAAACAGTATGCCCATGAACGGGGGGAGGTCGGTCACTGTTTTGAACACGGGGACCGCCACCAAAATGCTGAGCCCGAGGAAGAACATCAGGTTGCGTTCAAACACGGTCGTGTTCTGCTTCTCAGTGGTTTGTTCACGCGCAGGCGCCACCACCCGTTGTCCGCGCAGGACATGGGCCACAATTGCCAGCGGGACCAGCATGCTGACCAGAGAGGGCAGTATTACTCCCTTGACGATGGCCAGGCTGGTGACCTGCCCACCAATCCACAGCATGGTGGTTGTCACATCACCAATGGGCGACCAGGCACCGCCTGAGTTGGCCGATATGACGATGATGCCGGCAAAGAACAGCCGGTCTTCGTGTTTGGCCAGCAGCTTGCGCATCAGCGAAATCATGACAATGGTGGTGGTCAGGTTGTCCAGGATGGCACTGAGAAAAAAGGTGACAAACCCGACCAGCCACATCAGCGTGGACAGTTTGGTGGTTTTGATGCGGGTGGTGATGACATCGAAGCCGTGGTGTGCATCGACCACTTCCACAATGGTCATGGCCCCCATCAGGAAGAACACGATCTGCGCCGTTCCCATCAGGGACTCGCCTAACTGTTCGCCCACCAGGTGGGCATCGCCCACCGACACGGCGTAGATCGTCCAGAGCAGGCCAGCCCCCACCAGGGCGGAGCCCGACTTGTTGATTTTGAGCGGGTGTTCCAGTGCAATCGCCGCGTAGACGATCACAAAGATGGCGATCAGAGCGGCGAGCACAAGAGGGGGATGGCTGGAGAGCAGGGGCATGGTCGTAGTTACTCCGCGTGGCGGCCCGACCAGCGCATCAACCTGTCACGCTGCAATACGCAACGTGTACACCCTGGGCCATTCTATGTGGTGACGAACACGTAACCGAACGATCGGCCTGCACTCAGATTTGTGCCAGGGGCGTTTCTTCTGCCGCTTCGTCGGCATTTAGCACGTCAATCAGCTTGCCAAGGTCTTCGTCCAGGCGCAGCAAGGTGTCTCCACTCAAACTGCTCAGTGCATCCGGAAGCACACCCTCAAACGGGCCAGGTACTTTCTTCAAAAGCCGTGATCCGGCTGGCAAGATTTTGAGTCGCACATTACGCCGATCATCGGGGGCTTTTTCCAAAGTGATCAGTTCTTTGCGGAGCAAGGTCTTGATCAAATTGCTGGCAGTGGATTGGTGGACTTCCATGTTCGAGGCAACCTCGCCCATGCCAATGCCGGGGTTCGCTTTGATCACACTCAGCGCCCAAACCTGGGCGCCGCCCAGTCCCACTTGCTTCTCCATCTGTCGGAAATGGGTGCGTACCGCGTTGAATACCACTCGGAATCGGCGCAATACCTTGGCGGGTGTGACCGATTCAACTGGCAAGGGGGCTGCGGATTTCATGGCTTTAACGTACTTTGACTTTGACCCCCTGATGATAGGGTTCAAACGCTGTCACATCCTAGCGCCGGCAGCTTTCTCACTGCACGGCAAGTTGTTCCCGCAGCTTCTTCATCAACAAGTCTTCAAACGTATAGAAGCCTTTGTCGCAAAGTACCAGTTCATTCAATGCAAACGCGGCTCCCGTGCCAAACGCCTCGCGTTTGATCGAGTCATGTGTAAGTCGCACTGTTTGATAGGGAAACCCAAAAATCACCTCGTGGTGCCCAACAATTCCGCCAAGTCGCAGGGACGTTATTTTTTCCGATCCCAACTCCAGGCTCTCGGCAATTTTTCTTGCGGTGCCTGAAACCTCCGGCTTTTCCTTGAAGTGTTGCTCCAGGATTTCGACGTCTGCAAACGGGGCGATGCTCCTCAGCAACTTGGCTGCCATGATCAAAAAGTTGATTCCCAAAGTGATGTTGGGGGAGCACAGAATGCGGG
>Ga0208514_100526_pt1 | contig 19267 bp, 17 predicted proteins | sample LakWasMet70_HOW9_2_FD_183900 | JGI IMG/M metagenome (GOLD analysis project Ga0208514, IMG submission 183900) | Freshwater sediment methanotrophic microbial communities from Lake Washington under simulated oxygen tension - Sediment Metagenome... | ecosystem: Environmental > Aquatic > Freshwater >...
TCCCTTTCTGATGCCTTAACGCGAGTAAAGGAAAATAGTAAATCGGCGGTTTCAAAAGCGGAGCAAGCTGAGCCTAAAACAAAAACCAAGACCGGCGGTCAAGTGACAGTAGAACCATTGGATAATACCGATCATTCCTCTCAGTCGGAAACTCCCACAATCACCTCAAAATCTTTATTTTAAAAGGGCTACTGTCATGACTGATTTAAAAGATGGACAAATTATTCGACCCACAAGGGTGTTTAAGATGGGTATGGTCAGGCTAGCCGATCCTGCGCCTGATTTGCCACCGGATGAAGCTCTTAAACTTTACAGTGCTAACTATCCGCATTTAGCCAATGTCGCACTAGGACAACCCCAATTAATTGGGGGCGAGATTATCTATGAAACCATTATGCCCGATGTCAAAACCAAAGGTTAGCCAAAACGGTTTAGATATATTAATCGAATGGGGCAATGAATCGCCCCATGAGTTCCAATCACCAGAAAAGGTAGAAACGGTATGTTATCAATTCCCATTGAGGCAGATAAAGCTATCTCGACATCGCCCAATTACAACCATCACATCACATCTTCTGCCCATGATTTAACTCTATTCAACCGCCCCCGTATGGGGGTTGGTCTTGATAAATTGATCGAAGATGTGCTTGATACGCATCAAAAAGCTGAATTTTATAATTACAAATCAGGCATTGCCTCATTTTTACTCATTGCTCATAGCCTTGGTGTCGTTTCGGAGCAAGAAATTAATGAGAGTATAGAAGCGGGTTGGAAAGCAGTTTTCAAGCTATACCGCGAATCCTTGGTTAGAACTGAACTGAAACTCAATCATGAGTCAATGAACATTGCCGGAAGCCGAGAGAATCATAATGATTTTGGCAGTCTGTATAGTACGTTAAGACGTGCGGATGATGGATTCTTCCTGCATTTAACCAGTTGTCTTCGTTTTGCTGATTTTGATCTGCTCAAAATAGATGTAACTGTTAGTTCCTTGGTGTTTTCGTGTTTGTATTGGGTAATTAGAGAATTGGGGTTTGGCGTATTCAGCTTTGATGTTATTTCATATTCAATCTTTCTTGACGATGAGCTGGGGGCTTTCAATGAGCTAAGGACTGACTACCCCGACAAGAGCTTTTCTCAATTAGCAGAGTTAATTCTCGATTCTGGCAATCTTTACCCTTTTTGTGAAATCTATGATGAATCGACAAAAAAGGAAACCGTTGTGGAGCGGTTAGTATTTTTACAATCAATAAATGACGATAAGTTTGATTGTTATTTTGGAGATAGGTTAGACATACAAAAAATTCGAGAAATTTTAATTCATTGGCGATTATCTGGTAATGAACACTATAAAAACCCTTGGGTTCGGTTTATTAGAAAGGTCATAACCACCTGGAAATGGGCTATGAAAAACTCACTAAAGGAACGCTCAGTCGATTTGAAGATTGACGATGTTTATGAGGAAGACAACGAGACTTTGTTTGATTTTGCCTATGTGATTGGAGTCGGTTTTTCATGGGAGAGTGAAGTTGTTGATTCGCATTTCCAATATATCCATGAAGGCGGTGAAGACCCGACAGAGAAAATTAAACTTACACCGGCTAGGGCAAACGATATTGCCTTAAAACTAATCGGCTATGCGAAAGCACGAGGCTTGTTGAGGTTAGCAGAATTAACCAGTTTGACAGAGGATAAAAATGAATACGAGTGAGTTTTTTACCATTCAGCACGGCGGCAATTCGCCTTCGATTAAACCAAATATGGCAATTTTGCTACATAAAACTAATTCAATTGGGTCGTTTGCCGCCCAAGAGGATTTCGTAGCATCCCTCCATAATTTTATTGTAGATGAAAATAACGATTCAGTGATTGGAGCAGGTCAATTGTTATCCAAAATGGATATTGAGGACTTGTTAAGGTCGATGCTTCGGCTTGGTGAGCATAGAGCAAGGGTTTTGCCGAATAATATTTTGTCAATCTCTGACGTGCATATCGCATGGGTAGTACCTGCACAAGTGAGACCGATGATTTTTAATATCACGGGGATGCCGTTGAAAACCATAAATGTGCCGTGGCCTCGATTGCTAATAATGGTAACAATTAATGGCTCACTCGCGGTTGCTGCATTAAAGGGAACCAGAAAACCAACTGAAAAAACAACTCTTTTTAACGCCCCGCTGATGAATGTCAATAATACCGGCTCTGTTTGTACTGGCACAGCAGAAATACCTCGTTTTTGTAACCCTGATTCTTTGTTGGCATGGGAGTCGGTGTTATTTGATACTGCGTTCTCGCATGTAAACAATACCAACACCTTAAATTTGGATATAGAAAAGTCAAAGGAATCAAATACGGGTGTTAGTAGTAAAGACCATTTTAAATACTGGCTTGCCCTATCCAGAAAAAAAGCGAACATATTCCCAAATGATCAGCTAGTTCCAATGCGAATGAATATCGGGGATTTTCTTTCACGCCATTCCCGTTAATACAATTTAACGATAATCATCACTGGAGCAGCTATGAGTAATAATTTGGGGTACTTAACCGACCTTCGGGATATGGTTATTTTTGAGACCACTCCCACCTTGTTACAACCTAAATACGGTAGCAAGTTACCAGAGCCGCCACTTGGAACGCACAGGTTTGTTTGTGGCTCAGCAGGGTTATACATTGAGGCTAAAAATGAAGTGTTATCGGTTCGATTACCAATAGCCGTATCGTCACTGAAGTTACCTTACGGTGATGTTGTTCATACAGGTATTCATTTAGATTTTGGTTTGATTCCAAGGTTCATCTTGGACTTAGCAATAGCAAAGGCGAAGATCGCTACACCGAATGAGTGGGCTGGCTACATTGTCTGGGTTGTACAAGAGAATCGCTACACATTGTTCGAGCCGGATGTTATGTCTGCTAGTCTCAGTAGAATAAGCTACTCAACGGCTATACCGTCTGGATTAATCCCTGTGATGGATTTGCACTCACATGGACGATCTAGTGCGTTCTTTTCTGGAACGGACAATGTGTCCGATTTGGGTGGCTTTTATGTTGCTGGAGTTATCGGTAATTGCGATCTGGCTGAGCAAACTTTCGCGGCACGAATGGTTGTGAATGGTCACTTTTTGCCTTGCCCTGCCCTGTCCGTTTTCTTTTGTTAGGAAAGTCTTTTTAGTCAATGGCTTATTGCATTATACGACTTTGATGAAAAAATGAAGGTAAATTCCCCCCTACGTTTACTGTTGAAGGATAAGAATTAAATGACCACACCACTATCAGATGAGCAAAAAGAAAAGAAATCAGCCGATCTAAAACGAAGAATTACTTTGGCACGATCCAGGGTTAAATCTTGCAAAGGAACTTTGGATGATAAATTACAGTTATTACAAGCTGTCAAACAGGCGGAAGCCTCTTTACATGATTTTCGATTAAATTGGTTCAACCATTAATATTGGGACTAATAATTATGGAATCCAGCGAAATAAAATTTTTCACACCTTCATCTTGGTTTCACCGTCCTGTAAATATTTGGGTTATCGGGGTTGGAGGCACAGGGTCGGAAGTATTAAGTAGTTTGGCGCGAATTGATTACGCTGTGAGGGCGCTGGGTCATAGTGGTTTGAAAGTGACTGCGTGGGATGGCGATAAGGTGGAAGCTCCGAATATTGGTCGCCAAGCTTTCTATCCTGCCGATTTAGGTAAAAATAAGGCCATTGTAACCATTGAGCGGATCAACTATTTATTCGGTAATCATTGGGTAGCAAATCCAACCATGTTTGATGCTGAAAGCGGTTTAGGTGGCTGTGATTTATTAATTACCTGCGTCGATATTGCTCAATTCAGAGCAGACATTGCAAAAGAATCAGTAAATTATTATTCATCCGTTTTATGGTTAGATACCGGCAACGGTTCTCACGATGGTCAAGTAATTATTGGAAGATTAGGAAGGTATACGCCCAACGATGAAGTGCCGCTACCCAATGTGTTTGATTTTTACCCCTCGCTCGATGGAATGAAAGAAGATAACACGCCCTCATGTAGCATGGAAGAAGCCCTTGCCAATCAAGATTTACCGATCAATCGAGCAGTCGCAAATGTTGCCATGCAGTTAATATGGTCACTTTTAAGGCATGGTGGCTTAAGTCATCAAGGTGCGTTTTTGGATATTCGGCGTGGGACAGTGACACCAATCAATATCATGACAAGTGGTAAGTGAGACAAGGTAATGACAAAATCAGCAGATACTCCGCTAAAATCATGTCCATATTGTGGGTCTGAAGAGTTTTTTAGGAAAGGGGTAATGTCTGGCTTCTATGAGTACCGATACAGATTTGACGGAAAACCAGCCGATAATACTCACCTCCACGACTCTCTTGATTATCGAGAATACAAGACAGCGTTTTGTGCTGAATGCAAAAGATCTTTAGGAACAAAAATCATTGTTCCAGATTAACTTCCCTCAAAAATTATTCAGCACCCACCTCTAAACCACAAACAAAGGAATCTTTGATGCACTTTTGCTCCAGACTAATTTCCAGCAAGCTCACTATTTTTAGCCCCAGATTACTTGCAATCATTATCATTGTTTCCAGTCACCCTAGTTTAGCCGACAATTTCTCCGGCAAGATTATTGGAGTCCATGATGGTGATACAGCCACATTGCTAACCAGTGACCACGTTTCAATAAAAATAAGATTGGCATCTATTGACGCTCCTGAAGCAAACCAAAGTTTTGGACAGAAATCTAAGCAGTCCTTGTCCGAAATGGTTTTTGGTAGAGAAGTGGTCGTCGAGAAGGAAACGATAGATAAGTATGGTAGAACTGTAGGGGTAATATTTTTAGGGGATACAAATATTAATCAGATGCAGTTGGCGCGAGGATTTGCCTGGGTCTATCGCAAATATTCAAATGATGCATCATTATTGGCACTGGAAGAAAATGCTAAACGAAATAAATTAGGTCTTTGGCAAGATGCTAACCCGACACCACCGTGGGAGTTTCGCCACGGATCTGCAATGAATAATCCCCCAAGTATTAACAGCAACTGTGGCCCAAAAAAGTATTGCAGCCAGATGACCTCATGTGCCGAGGCATTGGAGTACCTTAAATGTGGATTATCGTCACTTGATCGAAATGGTGATGGTGTGCCATGTAATAAGATATGCAGTGCCAAATAACATAATCCTACAACCTATGTTTTGCCTTCGTTGCTGCTTATACGCCTTCGCATAGGCAGCTGCGTATTCCAATTAAAAACCCGCCACTTATTCCTATAAAAAGCCTGAATGGTTCATGAATTGATCATCATTCGATGTACCGCTGTGATTTTGTTTTGGATAGCATGGTTTTGAATTCCAGGCCTGAATTAATCGGCACTAGACATTAACTCAGGTTGCCGTATTCCAAATGGAATTCATACCTTATCGCAAGTAGTGACCAATTAAAACTCATTTGGTTGACCAGCTTGATTGCGATATGCCTAATCAACTTTATATAAGAGTAATATTTATGAAAAAATTATTAATACCCTGCGTAATATTGGCCGCAATCTATGCAGATGTAACCCAGGCAGCTATAACACTGATCGGAGATAAAATTAGTGTATCAGAAGATCTTGGTAATTATACTTTGCAGGGGCCAAGTGTTATAAACTCAACGCGTACCACATACAATGCCGATATAACACAGTTCCCGCTGATGCCGCGCGTATTTAACGGGCCTGATGGCAAACCATTTTTTTCACTATATCTAGACGGATACGGTTTTAGCTTGTATTCGATGTCGAAACCGACTGTCGGATTTTTGGATTTAAACCTTAAGGGATTGGATTTTAATCCGACAGTGACAACAGATCCGTCGACAAAAATAACCTCGACTAATTATAACGTTCTGAACAGTTTAAACCCTTTGTACGCTGTATCGACGAACCTGCAATCCAGCTCGGTACAGATGCTTAATAACGGGGCTCAAGATCCAAGATATGATATGAATTTACGCTTAAAATTGGATCCGAATACTCCGTTCTTTTACTTTCATGGCAACTTCAATACTGTTGCTGTGAATGACGCTGCCGCTAGGTCACATTACGTGAATCATTTAGCGACTGGTAATATTGACACTGCAATCGGCGCATCACCCGTCCCAGTCCCCGCAAGCATTTGGTTATTCGGATCTGCAATCTCAGCTGCTTGCTTAAGCTTTAGAAAAAAACAAATGCAAGTGGCCTAACTGTAAAAATTGAGTTTGTAACGATTTTTTTACAGATTACCTTCACCGAAAATTGTGAAGCTAGATCATTTCTGCTCCCCCCGATAGGCTTAACGTTGGGCTGGTTTCGCAGTGTGACGTAGGAAACCAGGAAGACATCGTTAGCCGCCGTCAAGTCATTCGGAGCCTATGTTCCGCCTCTAAGTTTGGTATGGACGAGGTGACGAGGATGAATCGGGGGTGCTGAAGGCATGTACGGAACAAAAAGATCTATCTCAGAAATAGCCCCCCGCTTTTGCAGAGCAAATAATTAACTCTACATAACTTTCTCCTGAAGAGTTACGAATTTGCAAAAACTAAATATTGAATCTCATATCCAGGAGCTTGCATAACCATAACAATATGGATAATAAGATTTAAAAAGATTAACCTATTAAGAAAGTTATGCCGCACAAATATCAAGAGAGTTTGAAAAGAGAATTAGACAGTAATTTGAGTAGTTACACTGTCAAAACTATGTATGGGTGTCGAATAGTTACTGGTCATACACCCATTAATGATGTGGCGATGGTAAGCGGTTATTAACCCACATACTTGCACAGTTTCACAAACTAGCTATTTTTTTAAATTCCACGGCAGCAAGGCTTCAATCTGTTCTACAGTTTCGGCATAAGGCAGTGCCTTGAGCACATGGGTTAAATACGCATACGGCTCCAGACCATTGGCTTTAGCCGTTTCAATTAAGCTGTAATGTATAGCACTGGCTCTGGCGCCTTTGGGTGTATCACTAAACAGCCAGGCTTTGCGACCAATCACAAAAGGGCGAATGGCGTTCTCGGCCAGGATATTGCTGATGTTCAGTTCGCCATTCGTGCAATAGATGGTTAGCTTATCCCATTGATTGGCTAAATACGTCATGGCTAGTCCAGTTAAGCCCTCTTTGGGTACTTTCGGCCGATTGTCATCCACGTACGCTTTTATCTTGTTTAAAATCGGTCGGCTTCTCTGGCAGCGCTGTTGGAATTTCTCAGCGGCACTGAGTGGCTTGATCTGCCGTTCAATCATATACAGGGTATTGATTAGACTGAGGAGATGATCGGCTTTACTGGCCCTCTGTGGTTTGCCCTTTTTAGGTTTGGGCTGTGCATCTTGCGCATCTTTAAATTTGCGGCGCGCGTGATCCCAACAGCCCACCGGAATGATGTCGTTGGCGACGCACACGGCATGGTATCCGGCATACCCATCGGTTTGCAGATAGCCGTGAAACCCATCAAGCAGGCGCAACGGTACGTCCTGGCTTCGAGACGGATCATACTCAAATAGCACGCTGGGTTGACCAGGCGGACCGCCCAAGGTGACCCACATGAATTTATCCGAGGTCGCAGACCGCCCCTCTTCTTTGAGCACCTGTATTCGCGTTTCGTCGGCTTGGATGATGTCCCCCGCCAGTTGATGATCGCGGATGAGGTTAACCAAGGCTTGCAGTGGTCGGGCCAGGGCGATGATCCAGTTGGCGAGTGTGGCTCTACCGAGTTCACCGCCATAGCGGGCCAAGATGCTTTCTTGCCGGTACAGTGGTAAACCATCGCAGTACTTGCTGACCAGAACATAACACATCAGGTTTATACTGCCCATCGCACCTGGAACGGGGTGTTTAGGCAGCGTAGCGGCGATGATTTTGCGGGCTTGCTCAGGTTGATGGGTATCAAGGAACACCGCTTTCTCCTGCATGTACTCTAAAACGCGCACCTGGGCGGGGATAATATCCAGCTCTTCTTTGACTTTGGTAAAAAAGGTTGAAATCGCACCGGCTTTTTCTTCATCACTCAAGGTGATAAAAATTTGTTCGCGCGGCAAACTGCTGGCAAACGGTTTACGACCGGTTTTTTGTTTGGGTTTTGCAGGCTCGATGACATCGAATTCGGCAGTGTCTGTATCCAGATCGTCATCGGTAGGGGCGTCGGATTCCAGTGTGGCTTCATCCGCTGTCGCTTCCAGTGCAATGGTTGATTCAACTTCAGCCTCATCAAATACTGAGGTTTGCCCTGACTGTTCGCTTGAAGGGGCAAAGCGTTTGATTCTGGATAAACGCAGCGCTTCTTCCAACACCTGGATACGCTGTTTCAGCGAGGTAATGACTTCGGAATTCAACTCAACGGTTTGCGTTAACTCATCAACGCGCTGAGCTTTTTCAAGCAGCTCAGCGACCAACTCCGGCGCTAGGGTAGCGGCGAAATCATCAGGATCTGAAGGCGGAAAGTTCGGTAAAATCATGGGTTTATTATACCCGATTTCACCTATAAAATATTATTTTTTCCCTTAAAAAACAGACTCATAATGCCGAGTTTGGTGGGCTTTCATGACGGAAAGATCATAGCCATCCAACAACCAATTCAGTTGTTGACCGGTTAGCGTCATCAGCGATTCATTTCCCTTCGGCCATTTAAACTTATCCTCAACCAGCGCCTTGTAATACAGCACAAAACCGGTATTTTCCCAGAACAAACATTTGATTTTAGTACGCGGCTTATTGGTGAACGCATACAACCCGCCGTCGAACGGATTACGGCCGAGCTCGCATTCCACAATCGCCGCCAACCCGCGATAGGACTTGCGAAAATCAATAGGCTGCCGGTAAAGATACACGTGGGTCAGTTCCAACGAGGGGCGCATCACGACTGTCATCGCAACACCTCTATCAGTTGTTTGAGCAATGCCATATTGTCCTGAGTAATCCCAGTGACTTGAACACCATCCTGAAAGAGCAAGGTCAACTCCTGCGCAGACGTTGCCGGAATTTGTGCAACCATTTGAACTCGCGCAAAACCACTGGCGGGTTTCGGTACAACTGGCTCGTTCATCGTCAATAGTTTGCACTTCCAATAACTGAACTGATGGGCAGTCAGCTCGTGCTGACGACAGTAGCCTGCTTGGGATAGCCCAGAGGCTTGCCACTGCGCAATGTGTTGCCGCCAAAAGTCATCGCCTGTGTTGCTGTTGGTTGATGTCATGAATAGCTCCCATAATGTTAATACTGGGAAAGCTTGTCATGATTGGCGCGGGTTGGGAATAATGCGGAGAATTGATCAATTACTGGCGATGTTTAATCATGGTTATAGCAAGCGTGCTGTAATGGCATTTGATATTACCGGTTTACTCGGTGCAACACTCGTGATCGGGGAGCCAGAAAATATTGAGAAGTTAACAGAAGTCGGTTTACCCCCTACAGAACCAAGACGAAAGGATGCTCAGGCTGTCAAAAATCAGGGTTTACTACCGTCCATTGTAGACTGGTTGTTTAGAGGCGAACGGGGACTTTCCTCGGATGCAATGTGTGCAGCATTCTACGGTTTACCAAAAAAACAATCCTGTTGCTCATCCTCTTGATGTTGATGATCTTCGTCGCGATATTACATTTTTCAAATTAGTGCAACCATCTGATCTGCCCCGAATGAGCATATTAGGTGAGGTTTCGGTTCAATGGGCTGGAATTGTCAAAAATTGGGGCGATTTAATGGCAGCTTTTGAACATTCCCCAGAGACTATCAATTCGATCTTAAACCGGATTATTTCAAAATGAAAGCTAAACCCAAAGATGGCTGTCTTTGATTTAGCTACAGATTGTATGAGCAACCCCTATCGTCCCTTCTGAGACCGCCGGATAGGGAGTTAAGCGTTCATAAAACGGTCACTGGCAGAGTGGTACTACCGATATGGCTCGGCCAGTTAAATGCACGCCAGCACCAGTGAGTTAACTTTTCATCGCTAGCCTATAAAACCACGGTAGAATTGAGTTTTTCATCGAGATTATCTTCATGACAAAAGTCCATTGTGATCAGTGTGGTGACAGCGTTCCCAGCTACGATATAACCCACTACGGTAGTGACGGCAGCTATCGTGATCTGTGCAATCGTTGCCTTAGTGCAGCGGTGGCTAAGGTTTGTGGGTTGGATCCTATTGACTATGCTCGACTTGAGCCTATCGGTATCACTGACTGCGACGGCGGCTCTCACCAGTTCTATTTCACGACCCGTTTGCTTGGGCACATTGTCACTCTGGATGCCTTTGAACTGAATGAGGGGCAACAGGCGGGTTATCAATTTCAGATAATCGGTGGTCCAGAAGAAGACCAGTTTGCCTTATTGGGGCGCATGATCGGGAGAATACGCAAGTCTCTTTCCGTGAAAACAATTAAGGATAATGGTGATGGACATGGGTTTCAGATTATCGACATGCTGGTACGAGGGCGTATCACATGTGACACCTCCCTGGATACTACGACACCCATTGTAGTTATTGATGGCCAGGAAATATCATGGGAAGAATTTGGTCACATGATGAATTCATATGAAGGGTGGCAGTTCAAGCTGGAGATTCTTGATCGCAGTGATGAACTGTAGTCTTTTTGATAAGCGACCACTCAAAACGGGGAATTTTTTGTTTATGGGTCGCCCGTTGTCGACCCTTTGCTGCCTGTTACCATTAACTGCTGGGTGTCTGGATATTGCACCTTAGCTGACTCTCACTATCTCCAAACACAAAAAATAATGATACTGGCCTCGTAAATTGGGTGGCCAATCAGTGAAGGGATAAGTTGGGAATACCTGTATTTATCCCAATTGTTTAGTTGTTGAAATCATGATAAAAGAAAAAATCCAAAGACGGAGTTCGATCTAAGGCTATTGTCCGTTTTACGTCCATTGGCAGAGAAGCTTTATCCATAGTGATTTAAATTCACTCTTCTAATCAATTCGTTAGGAGAAACAGCATGAAAGTATTCGCTCTATTCATAATTGCTTAGATAGCATTTAGCAGTCCCATTGCGTTTGCCGCTGAAGAGCAACAGAAGCCAATGACCGAAAAGGAGATGCAGGAACAAATTAAGAAATTGGAAAAGGAATTAGCCGAAATCCGCAAGACGAATAACCCCCAAGAGCGCAGACAGATGATGGATCAACATATACAGCACATGCACGACATGATGGGAAATGATGGGTGCTGCGGAGGTCACCAATGATGGATCATGAACCCAAACAATTGTAAATGACTCCATGGCCGTAATTTAATTGATCAGAGCTGTCCCATCGCTCTTCTCAAAAGAACGATGGGACACACGGTTGGCAGACAGTATTTGATTTCCTGGGCTTCAAAGTAGGTAAGCTCAACCCTATTTAGTCTGTAGCAATCTCAATCCATTTGCTACAACCAATAAAGAAGCTCCCATGTCGGCGGCAATGGCTTCCCATAAGGTCGCCGCTCCTGCAAAGGCGAGCACAGCGAAAGCAGCCTTGACTGTTAGTGCAAAGGTAATATTCTGTCTAATGATCGATAACGTTCGCTTGGAATGTCCGATCAGCCAAGGCAACTTGGACAGATCATCGCCCATTAAGGCGATATCAGCTATTTCGATTGCCACATCCGAGCCTAATACCCCCATGGCAATCCCCAGATTGGCCCGCCCCAGCGCCGGTGCATCATTGACACCATCACCAATCATCGCCACTTGTCCGTATTTTTCGACCATTTGACCAACGATCTCCACTTTATCGGCGGGCAACAATTCAGCATGTACCTCATCGATGCCAATTTGGGCCGCGATGTTGTTGGCCGTCACCTGATTATCGCCGGTCAACATCACGAGGTGTTCGATCCCCGTTTGTCTCAGGGATTGCAAAACCGATTCGATTTGGTCGCGGGGCTGGTCGGCGACGGCAATCAAGCCGCAAATGTGCCGCTCGCTGCCAATGGCAATCACGGTTTGCCCGGACTGTTCAAGGGCAATCGCTTTTGCGCTGATTTCCGGAATTTCCTGGCTACGCTCCAAGAGATAACGACGCGATCCCAGCCAGTAATCGGTGCCATTAAACAATCCGGTTACCCCTTTGCCGGGCAGAACCGTCACATTGTCAGCGCTGGCAACCTGGATACCCCGATTTTCCGTGTAGTGTAAAATGGCTTGCGCCAGCGGATGATTGCTGCGCGCTTCCAGCGCGGCCGCACGGCTTAACAGTTCCGCTTCGCTATGACCATTAAACGGGTATACGCCAGTGACTATCGGCTCGCCACGGGTCAACGTACCGGTTTTATCAAAAGCAATCGCCTTAAGATGGGCTGGCGTCTCGATATACATGCCGCCTTTGATCAGGATGCCTTGCCGGGCTGCGCTGGCCAATGCCGCGACAATGCTGACCGGTGTTGAAATGACCAAGGCACAAGGGCAGGCAATCACCAGTAACACTAAGGCGCGGTATAACCACTCGTCCCAGACGCCCGCTAAAAACAACGGCGGAATCACCCAGACGGCCAGCGCCAAGATCATCACCGCCGGCGTATAAATGCGCGCAAATTTTTCCACCCATTGTTCGGCTTCCGCCCGCTTGCCATGCGCTTCCCCAACCAGACGCGTGATCTGCGCCAGCGTGGTGTCCGTGGCGAGCTTGCTGGAGCGGATTTCCAGGGTTCCTTCGCTATTGATACAACCGGCAAACACCTCATCGCCAATTTGCTTGGCGACCGGGATGCTTTCACCGGTAATCGGCGCCTGATTGACCGAGCTGGAACCTCGGATCACTTCGCCATCGAGCGGGATTTTATCGCCTGGGGAGAGAATGAATTGAGTGCCTATACTGACTTCTGCGGCAGACATTATGTGTTCCTGTCCGTTTTCATCCTTGACCCTAACCGTGGATGGCGCTAAATCCAGCAAGGCTTCGACGGCATGACGGGCACGGCCTATACTCCAGCTTTCAATCGCCAGAGACAGGGAAAACAGGAAGCTGACGGTGGCCGCTTCGAACCATTCGTTAATGAATAGGGCACCGATAACGGCAATCGTCATTAGCAAATTCATATCGGCCCGCAAGCGCTTCAAGGCATAAAACGCTTTCACAATTACATGTCGAGAACCGCAAGCGATGGCTAGGCCGAAGGCTATTTTTTCAGGCAGCGGCATCGTCAACTGAGCGTGTGCATTCAATAAGCTATGCAGATAGTGAGTCACCACGCCCCATTGCAGTTCAACATTTTCTTGCAGGCTGAAAACGGTTTGCAGATTTACTAAGCCTTCGGCCATGGCGATATGAATGATCATGCCGGCCACGATAAATAAACCGCTGAGCATGGTATAAACAGTCTTCGAACGATGCAATTGTTTGACATCAGCCTCTGTTTGACCGGCTTGCCAGCGAGCCGCCTTCATACCCGTTGCGGCTACCGCCTTTATGATAGCTTTTTCCGTCACAGGCTCCGCATCAGATAACAGCGTCATGTGCCCGTTTAAGACATCAAAGGCTAGCTTGTTACTACCGCCCACTAACGGCCCTATCGCGCTTTTCAAGGTGGCAACTTCTTCGGCGCAGTCCAGACCTTCTATTTTGAAAGTCATTCCACATGCTGGAATTGATACATTGGGTTGATCGTTATCCAGTTTATCTCCTGCACAATCGCAAGGTTTGTCTGGTTGGTTGCATGATTTCATCTATTTCTATCCTCATTAAGTCCAATGGGCATTTTTTCCGGTGTCAATGCACCTGTTTGTTCATCGTTGTGATGTGCTAACCAGTATAAAATCGGTAACACCAGCAAAGTCAGCATCGTTGACGACAGGATGCCGCCGATCACCACCGTGGCCAGGGGCCGCTGAACTTCAGCGCCGGTACCGGTGGCAAGCGCCATCGGTACGAAACCGAACGAAGCCACCAAAGCCGTCATGAGTACCGGTCTAAGCCGGGTCAGCGCCCCCTCGAAAATCGCCTTATCCAGCGACATCCCTTCTTCACGCAGGCTGCGGATAAAGGCAATCATCACTAGACCGTTCAGTACCGCAACCCCCGACAAGGCAATGAAACCCACCGCCGCCGAAATCGACATCGGAATGTCACGCAACCACAACGCAAACAAGCCGCCGGTCAATGCGAATGGGATGCCGCTAAAAACCAGCAGGCCATCCATGATGTTGCCAAACATCATGAACAGCAAGGTAAAAACCAGTATCAATGCCACCGGCACCACGATTTCCAAGCGCTGCGTGGCCGATTGCAATTGCTCGAACTGTCCACCCCAGGTAGTCCAATAAGCGGAGGGTATTTTGATTTGTTGCTCAAGATGTCCTTGTGCATCGGCAACAAATGAACCGATGTCGCGGCCTCGTACATTGGCGCTAACCACGATCCGGCGTTTGCCGTTTTCCCGGCTGATCTGGTTAGGCCCTGGTGACAACTCCAGACTTGCCACTTCGGCCAGCGGAATATATGTCACCAAACCATTTCCGCCTGGCACCCGGGGTAATGAGATAGGTAAACGTTTAATGGCCTCCATATCACTGCGCAAGTTCTCCGGCAGACGAACAATAATGTCGAAGCGGCGGTCACCTTGAAATACAGTGCCGGCCTCTGTTCCGCCAATCGCAGTAGCCACAGCATCCTGCACGTCGCCGACGTTCAAACCGTAGCGTGCAGTTTTGTCCCGGTCAATGTTGACCGTCAGCATGGGCAGACCTGTGGTTTGTTCGACTTTTACTTCGGATGCGCCAGGAATATTCTTGATAATCGATGCAATTCTGTTTGCCGTATCGTTGAGCACAGCCATGTCATCGCCAAATACCTTGACTGCCACATCGCTACGCACGCCTGAAATCAGCTCATTCACTCGCAATTGAATGGGCTGGGAAAATTCGTACAGGTTGCCGGGGTGTTCATTGACCGCTGCTTGTACGGCAGCCAGCAGTTCGTCCCTTGATTTTCTGGGTTCGGGCCACTGTGTTTCTGGCTTGAGCATGATATAGCCATCCGAATTGTTTGGCGGCATCGGGTCTGAGGCAATCTCGGCGGTGCCGGTTCTGGAAAACACCCGCTCGATTTCCGGGAATTTCTGTTTCAGAGAGCCTTCAATCTGCTGTTGCATGGCAACCGATTGCGATAAACTGGTGCCGGGCGTACGTAACGCCCCAATAGAAAAATCGCCTTCATTCAAGCTTGGCACAAATTCACTACCCATACGGGTCGCCAACAGGCCGGACAAAATCACCGCTACCACCGCGAAGGTTAATACTACGGGTTTGTTGTCCATCGCTTTATCCAGCACCGGCGCATAAAATCGCTTGGCCATTTGCATCAGGCTATTGTCTTTCTCGGTCACTTTATCGCCGATGAAGATGGCCACGGCTGCCGGAATGAAGGTCACGGAAAGAATCATGGCGCCCACCAAGGCAATCACCACCGTAAAAGCCATCGGGTGAAACATCTTGCCCTCCACGCCGGTCAGCGCAAAGATCGGCAAATACACGACCATGATGATCAACTGGCCGAACAGCAGCGCTCGCCGCGCTTCTTTCGAGGCTGTAAATACTTCCTGAAAGCGCTCACTACGGTTCAATGGCCGCCCTTGCAGCGCCTGGGCGTGAGCGAGCCGTCGCGCACAGTTTTCGACAATGACCACTGCGCCATCGATGATGATACCGAAGTCGAGTGCGCCCAGGCTCATCAAATTGGCGCTCACCTGATACGCCACCATGCCGGTAAAGGTGAACAACATCGCCAGCGGAATCACCATCGCGGTAATGACGGCAGCGCGGATGTTGCCGAGGAACAGGAACAGAATGGCAATCACCAGGATCGCGCCTTCCATTAAATTCTTCTTGACCGTATTAATGGCTTTATCGACCAATACCGTCCTGTCATAGACCGTGACAGCCAGCACGCCTTCCGGCAAGGTGCGATTGATGTCCGCCATCTTCTTGTCGACCGCTTGCGAAACGGCGCGGCTATTCTGGCCGATCAGCATGAACACCGTGCCAAGCACGACCTCGCGGCCATTTTCGGTGGCGGCACCGGTGCGCAGTTCGCGGCCAAATTCGACTTGGCCGACATCGCGGATGCGAATTGGCACACCTTGCACGTTGCCGAGAATAATGTTGCCAATATCCTCTATCGAACTAACCTGACCCGGTGCGCGGATCAAATACTGTTCGCCGTTCTTCTCAATATACCCTGCACCGACATTATTGTTGTTACGAGCCAGTGCGGTCACGATGTCTTGTAAAGTCAGGCCGTAGGACGCGAGCTTTTCCGGAATCGGTGCAACCTGATATTGTTTGGCGTAACCGCCGATGGTATTGATCTCGGTCACCCCCGGTACGTTGCGCAACTGCGGCTTGATGATCCAGTCCTGGATTTCACGCAAGTCAGTTGCAGTATAACTTGAGCCGTCCGGTTTTTTTGCGCCCTCTTTAGTTTCGACAGTCCACAGGTAAATTTCCCCTAGACCTGTGGCAATAGGCCCTATCTTTGGGGTAATACCATTGGGCAATTTATCTTTCGCTTCCTGGATGCGTTGATTGACCAGTTGCCGTGCAAAATAAATATCGGTGCCGTCCTTGAAGATCACCGTTATCTGCGACAGACCATAGCGCGATAGCGACCGCGTCTGCTCCAGATGAGGCAAGCCCGCCATCACGGTTTCCATCGGGTAGGTGATGCGCTGCTCGGTTTCCAACGGCGAATAGCCGGGGGCCGTGGTGTTGATCTGCACCTGGACATTGGTGATGTCCGGGACGGCGTCAATGGGGAGTTTTTGAAAACTGTAGATGCCTAGCGCCGCCATACCGGTTACGAACAAAATAACCAGCCAGCGATGTTCTATGGCGATGCGGATGATACGCTCAAACATGTCAATTCCTCTGTATCAATCGGAGTCTTCGGCGCTACTTTTACTCAGCTCCGCTTTGATAATGAAGCTGCCATCGACAGCGTATTCGGTATTCGGTTCGAGCCCGGCCACGATCTCGGTGTGTGCGCCATCGGATAGCCCGGTTTTGACCGGTTGGGCGATAAAGCCACCGGGTGCCCGAACAAAAATCGTGGGCTTGTCGTTGATCGTCTGGATGGCTTCGGTCGATACGGCGACCGGCACTTCGGTTTCGTTGGCAACGACCTCGACATTAATGAACAATCCCGGTCGCCAAGCCATCTGCGGATTCGCCAGGGTCACACGAGCCTTGGCGGTTCGGGTTTGTTCGCCCATTAATGCGCTCACGTAGGACACCGTACCGGATGCCGTGGAATCGAACGCTGTCGCTTTGATCGTGACCTTTTCACCAACCCGAACCACATTGAGATCCTTTGCCGACACGATAATGTCGGCCCATACCGTTGATAAGTCGGAAATCGTGAAGATGTTGGCGTCTTCCTTGACCGCTTCGCCCAAAGCAATATGTTTCTCGACCACCATGCCGTCGAACGGTGCGCGAATTTCATAACGATTGATCGCACCGCTATTGGCTGATACCGTAGGGCTTGCGCCAAGTGCAAGCAATTTTTGTTGGGCGTTATGAACGGCAATTTCCATTTCCCGCATCGCCTGCCGGGCTTGCAAATAGTCTTGTTCAGCAGAGATTTTCGCTTCCCATAAATGCTTTTCCCGCGCGAAAGTGGCACGAGCTAATTCCAGACGCTTTTGCGCCGATAGCAATTCACTGCGCTGTTCGGACAACGCCGTACTGGCAATCACCGCCATGACCTGACCCTTTTTGACTTGTTGGCCCAAATTGGCGGGTACGCTTTCGACCACACCTGCCAGACGAGGGACGACATGCGAGGTCTTATCTTCATTAAAACGAATTTCACCTGGCAGGATTACGACGTTTTTGATGTGAGCTGTGCTTACTGCCTGTATCGATATGCCGTTTTCTACGATCTGCTGATCGGTCATTGCCACCAATGCACCTTCTTGCAAGACCTCGTCACGATCAGGCGTTTGTGATTGATTTTCTTTATCGGAACGCTCGCGTTTATCATCGTCCTGGGGCATCTGAGATTTAGCGGCTGTGGAGCCTTCTTCAACCAATTCATCGGCTTCCGTCATGGTCTTATCGGTGCGCAAAATGAATACGCTGAGCAATACGCCAACAACGATAATCGCGGCGATAGAGATCCCTTGTTTTTTATTAATCGTGTTCATGGTGATACCTCGGGTTGGCTGTCCGCCACTGTCTCGTTCATGCCGCTACCAATCAAACGTTCTACGTCAGCCACGGACTTATGATAATTGGCCAAGGCCACTAAATACTGATTTTGGGCACCAAACAGGGTGCGTTGCGCGTCCAGCACATCCAGAAAACCGAACTTGCCCAAGCGATAACCTTCACGGGCAGCATCGTAGGCACTTTGCGCACCGGGCAGAATCTCTTGCCGTAAAGTCAGAATTTCGGAATAGGCGCTATCCAAAGCCTGATAGGCGGTGTTCAATGCCGTGGTGATGCGTACTTCGGTATTGCGCATGTCCTGTTCCGCTTTGGTCAACCGATGTTCGGCTTCCTGAATGCGGCCTTGATTGCGATCAAACACCGGCAAGGGCACCGAGAAACCCACCACTAAGGCGTAATCATTGGGCATCAGATATTTACTGGCGCCGACGGTCGCGGTCACATCCGGGATGGCTTTGGACTTTTCCATGGAGATGAGTGCCTGCCGTTGGGTGATTTCGGTGGCCCAACGGGCTAAATCGGGATTTTTAGACAGGCGTTGTTGCAATGAATCCAGGGATGCCGGCGCAGGTAAGCTATCCAAATTACCAATCACCGAGTCAAAACGTGGCGTGGTGCTGCCCCAATCCGCAGCCAAACGTTTGCGGGCGGCTTGCAGTTCTTTCCGGGCACGCATCAGCTCAATTTGTACCGAGGCACGCGCGACTTTGGCTTTGGTTTCTTCGACGGGCGATACTTTACCGGCCTGAACCCGTGCGGCTGTCGTCACCGCTGTCTGATTCGCCAAGTCATGCGTTTGTTGGGTTAGCGCCAAGCGCTGCTGAGCGGCCAACACGTCAATAAAGGTCTGTGTGACTTGGGTAAGCACATCGGCACGTTTGGCTTCGTAATCCCAATCGGCGAGTTGTTTGGTCAGCGCGGCGGCTTCGATGCGTGCGCTACGCTTACCGCCCAACTCAATCAATTGACCCAGCTCCAAGGTGACGACATCGCCATCGAAGCCTTGAATAACCCGATTGCCGAAGTTCGCTGCATTGGCGTTGAAGGTGGGATTGGGGAAGAGTCCGGCTTGTAAGGTGGCGGCT
>Ga0208514_100528_pt1 | contig 19256 bp, 20 predicted proteins | sample LakWasMet70_HOW9_2_FD_183900 | JGI IMG/M metagenome (GOLD analysis project Ga0208514, IMG submission 183900) | Freshwater sediment methanotrophic microbial communities from Lake Washington under simulated oxygen tension - Sediment Metagenome... | ecosystem: Environmental > Aquatic > Freshwater >...
CGTAAGCAGCGGCGCCGGCATGGTGAGCCTGGGCAAGCTCAACTGCGATGAGTTCGCCATGGGTTCGGGCAACGACAACAGCGCCTACAAACCGGTCCAGAACCCCTGGGACACCACACGCGTGCCGGGCGGCTCCTCGGGCGGTTCGGCGGCAGCCGTGGCCGCGCGGCTGGTGCCGGCAGCCACCGGCACCGACACCGGCGGCTCCATCCGCCAGCCGGCCGCGCTGACCGGCATCACCGGCATCAAGCCGACCTACGGCCGCTGCTCGCGTTACGGCATGGTGGCGTTTGCCTCCAGCCTGGACCAGGCCGGCCCGATGGCGCGCAGCGCGCTCGACTGCGCCCTGCTACTGTCCAGCATGGCCGGCCCCGACCCGGACCGTGACTCCACCTCTCTGGACCTGCCGGCGCTCGACTACGCTACTGATTTGATAGCGTCTGGCGCAGCAGCGACGGGCGCCACACCCCTGAAAAGCTTGAAGGGGTTAAGAATAGGACTGCCCGCGCAGTTTTTCGGCGCCGGCTGCTCGGCCGATGTACTCAAAGCCGTGCGCAGTGCGCTGGCCGAGTTCGAGAAGCTGGGCGCCACGCTGGTGGACGTGAGCCTGCCGCTGACCGAGCTGTCGATCCCGGTGTATTACGTGATCGCCCCGGCCGAGGCCAGCAGCAACCTGAGCCGTTTCGACGGTGTGCGGTATGGGCACAGGGCCGCCACCTATACCGACCTGACCGACATGTACAAGAAGTCGCGTTCCGAAGGGTTTGGCGACGAAGTGACGCGCCGCATCATGATCGGCACCTATGTGCTGTCGCACGGTTATTACGACGCGTATTACCTGAAGGCGCAGAAAATCCGCCGCCTGATCGCCGAAGACTTCCAGAAAGCCTTTGCGCAGTGCGACATCATCGCCGGCCCGGTATCGCCCACGGTGGCCTGGAAAATCGGCGAAAAATCCGACGACCCGGTCGCCAACTACCTGGCCGACATCTACACGCTGTCGTCCAGCCTGGCGGGCCTGCCCGGTATGAGTGTGCCGGCCGGTTTTGGCAAAGGCGGCATGCCGGTCGGCCTGCAGCTGATCGGCAACTATTTCAAGGAAGCGCAGTTGCTGGGCACGGCGCACCAGTTCCAGCTCGCAACCGACTGGCACCTGCGCCAGCCCACAGGTATTTGAGTGATTCAGAAAATGAGCCAGACCCCACCCCCCGTGAACTCCTTCGCCCAGATGCAGGCCGGCCGGCCCACCGGGCCGCTGGTGCAGGGTTATGAAGTCATCATCGGCTTCGAGACCCACACGCAGCTGACCACCCACTCGAAAATTTTCAGCCGCGCCTCGACCGCGTTCGGGGCCGAGCCGAACACGCAGGCGTCCGCGGTGGACTTTGCGCTTCCCGGCGCACTGCCGGTGATGAACAAGGGCGCGGTGCAGCGCGCCATCGAGTTCGGCCTGGCCGTGGGCGCGCACATTGCAGAGAGCAGCGTGTTCGCGCGCAAGAACTATTTCTACCCCGACCTGCCCAAGGGTTACCAGATCAGCCAGTTCGAGATCCCGGTGGTCCAGGGCGGCACGGTGGAATTTTTCCTCGGTGACGAGAAAAAAGCCGTGCGTCTGGTGCGCGCCCACCTCGAAGAAGACGCCGGCAAGTCGCTGCATGAAGACTTCATCGGCATGAGCGGCATTGACTTGAATCGCGCCGGCACGCCGCTGCTGGAAATCGTGACCGAGCCCGACATGCGCTCCTCGGCGGAAGCCGTGGCGTACGCGAAAGAGCTGCACAAGATCGTGACCTGGATCGGCATCTGCGACGGCAACATGCAGGAAGGCAGCTTCCGCTGCGACGCCAACGTCTCGGTGCGCAAGCCCGGCGCCGAGCTCGGCACACGCCGCGAGATCAAGAACCTGAACAGCTTCAAGTTCATGCAGCAGGCCATCGACTATGAAGTGCGCTGGCAGATCGAGCAACTCGAGGATGGCCATGCGATCCAGCAGGCCACCGTGCTGTTCGACCCGGACACCGGCGAGACACGTTCCATGCGCACCAAGGAAGACGCGGCGGACTACCGCTACTTTCCCGACCCCGATCTGCCGCCGTTGGTAATTTCGCGCGAGTGGGTTGAGAAGACCCGCGCCGAAATGAGTGAACTGCCGCGCGTGATGGCGCAGCGCTTCGTGAGCGACTACAGCCTGCCCGAGTACGACGCCGGGCAGTTGACGCAAAGCAAGGCTGTTGCCGCCTATTTCGAGGCCGTGGCGGCTGCCAGCCAACAACCCAAGCTGGCCAGCAACTGGGTGATGGGCGAGTTGTCGCGCCGCCTGAATACCGAAGACAAGGGGATCGAGCTTTCGAGCGTCAGCGCACGGCAACTGGGCCAACTGATCTCGCGTATTGCCGATGGCACGATTTCCAACAATGCGGCACGACAGGTTTTTGATGCCCTCTGGACCGGCGAAGGCAGTGACGTTGACGCCATCATCGAGGCCAAAGGCCTCAAGCAGATGAGCGACACCGGTGAGCTCGAAAAAATCATTGATGACGTGCTGGCCGCCAACGCAAAGAACGTCGAGGAAGTCCGCGCTGGCAATGCCAAGGCCTTCAACGCCCTGGTCGGCCAGGCCATGAAGGCCACCAAGGGCAAGGCCAATCCCGCCCAGGTCAATGAACTGCTGAAGAAAAAGCTGGGCTGAAACGTGGCGGGAACAGCGGCGGATTGCTACTAAAAAAGTAGCATCCTCCGCAATGTCGGAAAGGACAAGAAGCCTTTCCCACTTGAATTTTTATTTCCTGGCGGTGGACGCTGCCGCTGCGGCAGGCACAGCACCACCCATCGCCCACAGCTGGTTGAGCTTGACCAGTTCTTCGTCGAAACGCATGTTGACGCGTTTTTTTTCCGCATCCTGATCGGCGATAAAGCGTTTCTGCACCGCCAGGCTGCTGTCGTTTTCCTCGAGCCGGCGCTTGAGCGAGGCCGGTGCCCTGGCCGGATCGGATTTGTAAAACTCAAAATCGGCATCGATGGCCTTGCGCTGGCCGGCCAGTTCGGTGGTTCGCTTGCTGGCGGCCTTGATGACCACATCGATCTGGTCCAGCGCCTCGGCGCGCTCCTTGTCATGCACGGCCCGGCTCGGGTAACGCAGCAACAAGGCCCGGTCGCGGCGTTTTTCCTCTGCCTCACGGGCCCGCACTTCGGCGGCCGCCCTGTCTTTCTGTTCCTGCGCGGCCCTCTCCTGTGCGGTCAGCGAAGGCCCCACGACACGTTTGACGGTACCCGAAGGATTGATTTCCCGCTGCGGGCGGTCAATACATTCGGCAATCGGACGGTCGGCGGTGATCCTTCGGCCCTTGCCATCGACACAGCTGTAAATGCCCTGGGCCTGGGCCAGGCTGCACAGGCAGGCCGCCAGCGCAACCCAGGCCACTGTGGTCATCGTCTGTACATGCATTTGCATCACCAGGAAGGTCCTTAATCCACGCCGTAGCGCTGTCGGTAAGCCAGCACATGCTGGTAATGGGTCTGAAGCGAATCGCCGGTGGCCAGTTGCGCAGAATCTTGCAGGGCGCGACTCGCCTCAGACAGATACTGCAGCAAGTCGGTCAAACGGGCAATCGCAAAAACGTGCAGCCCCAGCTGATTCGTAACATATTGCACGGCGCTGTAGTCGACGTCCTGGCCGTTTTCCATGGCCTTTTCCTGACGGTCCAGCGCGATGGCCACCGCGTGCGGGGTCGCCCCGGCCGCCCGGATGATGGAGATCGACTCGCGCGTGGCCGTTCCGGCCGAAATCACGTCGTCGATGATCAGCACCCGCCCCCTGACCGGCGCGCCGACCAGCGTGCCGCCCTCGCCGTGGTCCTTGGCTTCCTTGCGGTTGTAGGCAAAGGGCACGTTGCGGCCCAGCCGGGCGAGCTCCACGGCGACCGCTGCCGCGAGCGGAATGCCCTTGTAGGCCGGGCCAAAAATCATGTCGAACTGCAGGCCGCGCGTTTTCTCTTCGAGCAGCAGGCCGCGCGCATAAAATTGCGCGAGCCGACCCAGTTTTGCACCGTCGTCAAACAGCCCCGCATTGAAAAAGTAGGGGCTCAGGCGCCCGGCCTTGGTCTTGAACTCGCCGAAACGCAGCACGCCAGCCTCGATGGCAAACTGCACGAATTCCTGCGCCAGCCGGCCGTCTTCAGCGGTCTGGCCGCTGTTGTTCTGTTTTTGCCCTGGCGTGACCGTTGGGGTGCTCATTGGAGATTTCCTTGTTTAAATTGACCAGCCTGAACCTCAATGGCATCCGTTCCGCAGCCAGCAAGGGACTGCAGGAATGGGTGGGCCAGACCCAACCGGATTGTATTTGCGTGCAGGAGCTCAAGGCCCAGGCGGCTGACGTGGCTGGCCGCTTCGAGGAAATCGCCGGACTCAAGGGCCACTTTCACTTCGCCGAGAAAAAGGGCTACTCCGGCGTCGCCGTCTACACCCGCCATGAGCCCAGCGACGTGATCACCGGTTACGGTTCGACCGAATTCGACGCCGAGGGCCGTTACGTCGAGCTGCGCTTTGACCGTCCCGGCCGCAAGCAGGCACCCAAACTGTCCATCATCAGCTGCTACTTTCCGAGCGGCTCCTCGGGCGAGGAACGCCAGGCGGCCAAGTTCCGCTTTCTCGCCGAGTTCTACCCCTACTTGGCGAGCCTGAAGGAAACGCGCGACTTCGTGCTGTGCGGCGACATCAACATTGCGCACCAGGAGATCGACCTGAAAAACTTCAAGGGCAACAAAAAGAACAGCGGCTTTCTGCCCGAGGAGCGTGCCTGGATGAGTGAGTTGCTACGCGATGCGGAACTGGCCGAAGAAGCCCTTGAAGAGATGACCGGCGGTACCGGCCAGCCCTCGGTGAAAGCCGTGCGTGGCGGCGGCATGGTCGATGTGTACCGGCAACTGCAGCCCACGGCCACCGACACGGCTTACACCTGGTGGAGCAACCGCGGCCAGGCCTATGCGAAGAACGTGGGCTGGCGCCTCGACTACCATCTGGCCACGCCGGCCGTGGCGGCCCTGGCCCAAAGCGAAACGATTTACAAAACCCAGCGTTTTTCCGACCACGCGCCGATCACGGTGGACTACGCCCTCACGCTCTGACCCACTGTTCCTGCGTCAGCCGCCAAGGCCGCCGGCAGGCGCAAGGAGGCACGCAGTCCGCCACCGGCGGCGGGCTGTAAGCTGAGGTCACCGCCGTAAAGGCCTACCAGGTCCTGCACGATGGCCAGGCCCAGGCCGGTGCCGGGCACCGACTCGTCCAGGCGCACGCCGCGGGCGCCCACCGAAGCGAGGTGTACGGCGTCAATTCCGGGCCCATCGTCCTCGATGTGGATCTGCATCTGGGGTGGGGCACTGCCCATGACGGGTTCGGCAGCGATCATCACGGCTGAACGCGCCCATTTGCAGGCGTTGTCCAGCAGATTGCCCAGCATCTCCTGCAAATCCTGCTCCTCACCGGCAAAAAACAGTGGCGCATCGGGCGCCTGCACGATGATGGCAACACCTCTTGCGGCATGCACCCGCTCCATCAGCCGCACCAGGCCGGCGATCACCGGCCCGACCGCGGTGCGCTGCCCAGGCAGGCGCTGGGTGGCGGCCACCCGGGCGCGGGCCAGGTGCCAGTCGATGTGGCGGCGCGACAGCCCCACCTGCTCCTTCACCAGCCGGGCCAGTTCGCTGTCGTGCACTGCCAGGGTTCCGGCCGCGGCCTGGTCCAGCACAGACAGCGGCGTCTTGAGCGCATGGGCCAGGTTGCCTGCCTGGGTGCGCGCGCGCACCACCACCTCGGTGTTGCGGTCCAGCACCGCGTTGAAATCGTCGATCAGCGGCTGCACTTCGGTGGGGAAGCGGCCCTGCAAACGCTGCGTCCGCCCTTCATGCACATCGGCCAGCGCGCGCTGCATGGCGCGCAGCGGCGACAGCCCGAGCGCCACCTGCGCCAGCGCCGCCAGCGCGAGCAAGACCAGCAACACCGCCAGCGAAGCCGCCAGCACACCGTTGAAGCTGTCCACGGCCCCGGTGACTTCCTGCATGTCGGACGCCACCACAATGCGCCAGCGGGCGGCGGACTGTTCGGCGATTTTTACCTTGCGCTCGAGCATCAGCAGCGGGGCGTCCAGCGGGCCCCGGCCCTGGTGCACATGCAGCGCGCCATCGGCCAGTTCGTCGGCAAGCAGCGACAGCTGGGTGTCCCACAGCGAGCGCGAGCGCAGCACACCGACGCGGGACAGGCCATCGCCGGAGACACGATCGAGCTGCCAGTACAGCCCCGAATAAGGCTTTTGCCAGCGCGGGTCGGACAGGGCCCGGGGGTCGATCAGCGGCTGGCCGGCGGCATCCAGTTCGAGCCGGGCGGTGAGCTGATCGAGCTGCTGCGTCAGGGCGGTCTCGAACTGCCGCATCACGTGGTCGCGAAACAGGCCGCTGAGCAACACGCCCGCGAGCAGCAGCGCCAGCGCCAGTGCCACCAGCGTCGCAGCCAGCAGGCGAAAACGCAGCGAGGCGGCGCGGTGCCAGAGCTTCATGGCGGCGGCACCAGCCGGTAACCGAGTCCGCGCACGGTTTCTATCAGTCCGGGTGGGAGCTTGCGGCGCAGGCGGCCCACAAACACCTCGATGGTGTTGGAGTCGCGTTCAAAATCCTGGGCATAGATGTGCCCGGTCAGTTCGGTGCGCGACACCACGGCGCCTGGGCGGTGCATCAGGTAATCAAGCAGCTTGTACTCATGGCTGGTCAGGCTCACGGGCCGGCCGTCCAGCGTGACGCGGCCGCTGCGTGTGTCCAGCGCCAGCGCGCCGCACTGCAGCACCGCCGAGGCCAGGCCGCTGGCGCGGCGGATCAGCGCGCGCACACGTGCCAGCAGCTCTTCCATGTGAAAAGGTTTGGTGAGGTAGTCATCGGCCCCCGCGTCTATGCCGGCCACCTTGTCGTGCCAGTTGTCGCGCGCCGTCAGGATCAGCACTGGCATCGTTCGCCCGCCCTCACGCCAGCGCTTGAGCACCGTCAGGCCGTCGAGCACCGGCAGGCCCAGGTCGAGCACCACGGCATCGAAGGCTTCGGTGTCTCCCAGGAAGTGGGCGTCGCGGCCATTGTCAGCCTCGTCCACCGCGTAGCCGGCCTGCATCAGCCCGTCACGCAGCTGGGCGCGCAACGTGGGTTCGTCTTCAACCAGGAGCAGGCGCATGGGCGGACAGCGGGGTGTCAGGGACGCTTGTCACGGTCAGGGCGGTGCTCGTCGCGCCTGTTGCTGCCCTTGCCGGGCAACAGGGTGGCGGTTCGGGCATCGAGCTTGAGCTTGACCAGCTGGCCCTGCGGCTGCAGGAGCTTGATCTCATAAACCCAGCGACCGCCTTCCTGCTCCAGTTCGACTTCCAACACCTGACCCGGGTGCTCGCGCTCCAGCCGCTCCAGCACTTTGCCCAGCGGCAACACCTGGCCGGCCTGCAAGGCCTGGCGCGCACGGTTGTGGTCGTCGTGGCTGCCGGACCAGGCCGGCTGCAGCCCCAGGCTGCCCACCAGCAGCGCCAGCACCCACAGCCCGCCCGGCCGCGAACGGCGGCGTTTGCCGGGAAGGAGGAAGGGCTGGACGGATGTCATGGCGTGATTGTCCTGCACACATTGTGAACCGCAGATGAACGACGTCTTCAGGAAGGGTTCAAACGCCTTCGCCAAAACTACCTCCCATCTCCTGCAAGAGTCCATCCCACCCGAAACGCAGAAAGCCCAGCATGACCTTGATCCGCAGCTTCTTTCCCGCAGCCGCCCTGTTTGCCGCGCTGGCCGGTGCACTGCTGCCCGCCACCAGCGAGGCAGGCGACACCACGCCGGCGCAGCAGCTCAGCCACTGGAGCGCCCAGGCCAGGACCCCGGGCAATGCCGACAAAGGCCGAGCATTTTTCACTACCCGACACGGCGGCGAATGGTCCTGCGCCTCATGCCACGGCACACCACCCACGGCGCAGGGCAAACATGCCAGCACCGGCAAGTCGATAACACCGCTGGCCCCGGCCTTCAACCCCAAGGCCTTCACCGACAGCGCCAAGGTGGACAAGTGGTTCCGCCGCAACTGCAAGGATGTGCTGAGCCGCGAATGCAGCGCTGGCGAAAAAGCCGATGTACTGGCCTACCTCAACAGCCTCAAGCCCTAGTTCACCCACCGGAGTTTCCTCATGAACACCCTCCCCGCCGTCCGCGGCCTGCTAATTGCCGCCACCTTTGCCCTCGCTGCGCTGCCCGCCCTGGTCCGGGCCGACAGCAGCCGTTTGCTGCCGGGCAACGTGCCTGCGGCCTACACCCAGGAGTGCGCCGCCTGTCACACCGCCTATCCGCCGGGCATGCTGCCCGCACGCTCCTGGGAACGCATCATGACCGGCCTGGACAAGCACTACGGCACCGACGCCTCGCTGGACGCGGCCACGGTGCAACAGCTCAGCACCTGGCTGAAGGTCAACGCGGGCACCTACAAACGCGTGGCGGAAGAGCCGCCGCAAGACCGCATTACCCGCTCGGCCTGGTTTGAACGCAAACACCGCAAGGTCGATCCCGCCGTCTGGAAACACGCCAGCGTCAAGAGCGCTGCCAACTGCGCGGCATGCCACACCGCGGCCGACAAGGGCGACTACAACGACGACAACATCCGCTTCCCGGCCGGGCTCGACGCCCGTTACCGCCGGGCTTGGAACGACTAGGAGAACCACCATGCATGCCACCCCCTCCATCCACACCACGGCCCAGGCCGCGCGCGCAGCAGCCACCCCGGGCCGCCGGGTGACCGACGCACCCACGCGCATGTTTCACTGGCTTTTTGCGCTGAGCTTTCTGGGCGCCTACGTGACCGCTGACGGCGAAAGCTGGCGGCTGCTGCATGTCACGCTCGGCTACACCATGGCCGGCCTGCTGGTGTTTCGTGTGCTGTACGGCCTGCTGGGTCCGCGCCAGGCGGGCCTGGGCCTGATGTGGCGCAAGCTGGCCGGCGCGCCGGCGTGGCTGAGGTCGCTCACGCAAAGCCGATCATTGGCCGGCATCAACTGGCGCCAGGGCCAGAACCTGCTGATGGCGCTGGCCGTGGTGGCCCTGCTGCTGATGGTGGTGCCGCTGACGCTCAGCGGTTATGCCACCTACAACGACTGGGGCGACTTTCTCGGCGGCGACTGGCTGGAAGAGGTTCACGAATTTTTTGGCGAGGCGTTTCTGTTTGTCGTTCTGGCCCACCTGGCGCTGATCGCGGGCCTGAGCCTGCTGCGGCGGAAAAACCAGGCCCTGCCCATGCTGACGGGCCGGATCGACGGCAAGGGGCAGGATCTGGTGCAGAAAAACCGCGTCTGGCTGGCCGCCTTGCTGCTGCTCGCCGTGCTGGCCTTCGGTGCCTGGGAATGGCAGCAATCACCGAACGGCCTGATTTCCAACAAGGCCTCGAACAGCCCGACGGCCGGTCAGGCCCACGATGACGACTGACATGGTCCGCGTCCCCATCCCCATCATCCCCAGTGAGGAATTCATGAACGTCTACATGTGTGTCGTCTGCGGTTTCATCTATGACGAGGCGGCCGGCCGGCCCGAAGACGGCATCGCCCCGGGCACGCCCTGGGCCGCGGTGCCCGCCGGTTGGGTCTGCCCGGAATGCAGTGTCGGCAAGGCCGACTTCACCATGGTGCTGGTCTGAACACCCGCCAGCCAGCGGCCTGGCCGCGACACCTGCGAGAAATAGCAGGGAGAGGGGGCGTTCGATCTTCTTTAAACTCAAGCCATGCACATCCTCTGGACCTACCTGCGTCCGTACCGCGCGCTGGCGGCGCTGGCGCTGCTGCTGGCGGCCATCAGCCAGGTACTGGCCCTGGTGGATCCAATCATTTTCGGCAAGATCATCGACGGTTACGCGGTCGGCCACCCCGGCATGTCCGACGAGGAGCGGGTGTCGGGCGTGCTCTGGCTGCTCGGCCTGGCGGTGGTGGTCGCCGTGGTGTCGCGGCTGGCCAAGGCGCTGCAGGAGTATGTGACGCGACTGGTGGTGCAGCGTTTCGGCACGCAGATCTTCAACGACGGGCTGCGCCAGGTGCTGCGCCTGAAGTTCCAGGAGTTCGAGGACCTGCGCAGCGGGGAGACCCTGTCGCTGCTGCAGAAGGTGCGCGCCGACTGCGAACGCTTCATCAACACCTTCATCAACACCGTGTTTGCCGCGCTGGTCGGCATGGGGTTTCTCTGCTGGTACGCCATCACCACACACTGGCTGCTGGTGCCGGTGTTTCTGGTGGGCGTGCTGGTGATGGGCGGGCTGACCGGGCTGCTGAGCCGCGAGATCAAGACGCAGCAGCGCTCCATCGTGCGCGAGACCAACCGCAATTCGGGCTTCATTGCAGAATCGCTGCGCAACATCGAGCTGATCAAGAGCCTGGGCCTGACCTTCACCGAAATCCGGCGCCTGCAGGCGCAGACCCTGCAGGTCTTTGCGCTCGAGATGCGCAAGGTCAAACGCATCCGCTTGCTGTCCTTTCTGCAGGGCACCACGCTGAGCCTGCTCAAGCTCGGCATCCTGTTTGCGCTGCTGTGGCTGATCTTTCGTGACGTGCTGAGCACCGGCGAGCTGATTGCCATGCAGTTCATCTCGGTGGCGATATTTGCGCCGCTGCAGGACCTCGGCAACGTGATCGTCGCCTGGCGCGAGGTCGAGGCCTCGCTGCTGAACTTCGACGCGCTGATGAAAAAACCGGTCGAACGGCGGCCCGAGTCGCCGCAGGACATCGGGCCGGTCACCCACCTGCGCTTTGCCAATGTCAGCTTCCGGCACAAGGGGGCGCCCGACAATGCGCTGGAGGACATCTCGTTTTCCGCCGGCCTGGGCGACACCATTGCGTTTGTAGGCCCGTCCGGATCGGGCAAGTCGACGCTGGTCAAGCTGCTGGTGGGCCTGTACACGCCGGCCAGCGGCGAGGTCTTCTACAACGACATCTCGACGCGTGACCTGCGTTACAACGAGGCGCGCCGGCAGATCGGTTTTGTGACGCAGGAGACACACCTGTTTGCCGGCACCATCCGCGACAACATGCAGTTCGTGAAAGCCGACGCCACCGATTTGGAAATTGTGGCGGCGATGGAGCAGGCCTCCTGCGCCTACCTGCTGCACAAGTCCCCTGAGGGCCTGGACACGCAAATCGGCGAGATGGGCACCAAGCTGTCCGGCGGCGAAAAGCAGCGCCTGTCGATTGCGCGCGCGCTGATCCGGCAACCGCGCCTGCTGATTTTCGACGAGGCGACCTCGGCGCTCGACTCCATCACCGAAGAACAAATCACCGACACCGTGCGGCGTGTGTCGGCGCGCAGCAGCCAGATCACGCTGCTGATCGCCCACCGGCTCTCGACCATCATGCATGCCAACACCATCGTCGTGCTGGAAAAGGGACGCATTGTGGAAAGCGGCGACCACGCCGCGCTGCTGGAGCGCAAGGGCCTGTATTACGCGATGTGGCGACAGCAGATCGGCGAACGGCCTGATCCACGCCGCGCCATGGAGCCGTTGCCGGAAGAAGAAAAAGACGACATGTTGCCGGCGCCGGACGCTATGGATATGTGAGCTATTGACGACCATCCCATAAGGGCTGAAGCTGGTTTTTCTTTCTGATTTACGGGCGAATGCCCCTATCGCAACGCCTGGCCCAGCCGGCGTGCCTGGTGCACCTGGTGCAGCGTGATCTTGCGCACCTCGACCTGACTGGCCTGGATGTGGGCGCGCAGTAGCAGGGCGGCCTGGCCGTCGCGCCTGCGCTGGGTCACCGCCGCAAACGGCCTCTTCCCCGCAACGGGCAAATGACGGCATGACACCCCTTAACGCGGTACCATCCGCCTGTGCCGGGGGGAATTGCGGCATTAGCGGAGGAAATCCATGCCGAACCTGTGCCATCGCACGTCCAGACAATGAAACTTTTCGCATTCCATTCCGGTTGGCAAAAAGCACGTGTGATGCTGATATCTCGCAGAAGGATTTTCGGTGCTGCACTTTTATGCGCAGCGCTGTTGCCGGCCTTGACTGCCGGGGCTGCGACCAGCGACACCCACCGGACCGTGCATATACGGGGCTCGACCACATTTGAATCCATCGTGCAATCGCTGGCCGAGCAGTACATGCGCAACAACCCGTCCACCACGGTGGTGGTCAGCGGCGGCGGCACATCGCGCGGCTATCTCACGCTGCTCGACAACACAGCCGACGTGGCCATGGTCAGCGGCTCGCCTTCTGAAGAAACCGGAGATGAAATTGCCCGAAGCGGCTTGAAGCTGGTCAACGTGCCGTTTCGGCGGGTGGCGATGGCCGCTGCCGTCCACTTCAGCAACCCTGTCAATGACCTCAGCGCGATCCAGCTGCGCGAAATTTTTACGGGGCGTATCACCAACTGGAATGCGGTCGGTGGAAGAAATGCCCCGATCAATGTCTATATCGGCCCGCCCGGCGATGGCATCACCAACACATGGTACGAGAAAGTGCTGGGAGATGCGGATACATTCACACCCCGGGCACGCAACGCCGAACTGGAGCAGCGCATTGCCGGCGTGGGAGCCGACCCCTTTGGCATCACCTACCTCGCCACCGAATCGCTCAAGGACCGGGCGCTCAAGGTGCTGTCGGTGGACAAGGTCACGGCGGGCGCGGACAGCGTGCTCAGCGGCCGCTATACCCTGACTGCACCGTTGATGTTTGTCACGCGTGAAAAGCCGTCGCCAGAGGTGCAAAAGTTCTTGCACTTTGTCAACAACCTGTCCGCGCCGATTTCCAACTCGGTGTTTGCATTACCGGCTGCCCGATGAAAAGACGCTATCTTGCAGGTGGACTTGCTGCAGGCGCTGCCGCAATCGCCGCTTATCCTGTTTGGCAATGGATGCAGACTCGCCGCGCACCGCCCCGGCACAACGCCCTGCTCATCGGCGGCGCATCGGCCATGCATGCACTGAATGTCGAACTGGGCAGGGAGTTCGAGAAGCGTTATGGCGTGAAAGTCATCGTGGAACGCGGAGGTTCATTGCAGGGACTGCTGGCCGCCAAACGCCACTCCATCGACATCGCGGCCATGGCGCGCGACCTTGAGGGCGCTGAAGCCGAACCGCAAGCCCACAACCATCTCATTGCCAGGGATGCCATTGCGGTCGTGGTGAACGCCGGCAATCCGGTTCGGCAACTCCGGCATGAACTGGTTCGCGATGTCCTGACGGGAAAAATCGACAACTGGAGAACCCTGGGGGGCGCCGACAGCCCCATCGATGTGGTGATGCGCCCGCGCGATTACCCTACCACCCGGTTTGTCAGTGAGGTTGTTCTTGCAGGCGCCGACCTGGCGCTGCAAGCGCGTTTCAAAAAAACAAAAGATGAAGTACTTGCGGCGATTCGCCAGAATCCGCATGCGATCGCTTGTGTTGCCACTGACGACGGCGGCTTGCCCGCCGACATTGTCACCCTCGAAATCGACAACATTCCCATCACCCGTGAAACCGTCCTCAGCGGCCGCTACCCCTACAAGCGATCCCTTTATCTCATGACGTACGGGGTGGCGCGGCGGCAGGCGCTCGATTTCATTGCCCTGGCCGAATCGCCCGAAGGCCAGGCCATCGTGCACCGCGCCGGTTTCATCCCCGTGCGATAACACCTCAAGGACCACTTTCTTGGCCAACGAAGCACGCGGAATACTCAACGACTGGCTCAAGCGCGTGCAGCGCAACGAGCGCGTGCGCAAGACCCTGGCCTTTCTGCTGGTCATGGTGTTGCTGGGCATCGCCGGGCACTACGTTTATGAGGTGTTGCCCAGAAACTACTCGATGAGGATCACGGGCGGCGATATCCTGGGCAACAGACACTACCTGGCCGGAGCCTTGCGCGATGAAGTCCTGTCCAACGGAGTGAGTCTGGACGTGCTGCCCTCAGACGGGTCGCAAGAGGCGCTGTCCGAGGTTTCCGAGGGCAAGCTGGACTTCGCGCTGATACAGGGGGGACTGGACCTTCCTTTTGCGAACGTGACGCACGTTGCCAATCTCGCGCCTGAACTGCTGCATTTTCTGGTGCGCCCCGAGATCAAGGACATTTCAGGCATGCGGGGCATGCGCATCAACCTCGGGAGCAAAAAAGGCGGCACGCGGGTCATCGCCAAACAGTTGCTGGCATTTTCAGGCATGCACGATGGTGTGGACTATGTTGAAACCAACCTGGGCACAGAGGATTTGCTGGCACTGCGCAAGGACCGCATTCCGGACGTGATTGTCATCACCTCTTTCGCGCCATCCAATGTCGCGGACTACATCGTCAGGCAACACGGCTACAGCCTGCTGGAGATCCCCTTTCCCAGTGCCCTGGCCTTGCGCCAGGGCTGGGTAGCAGACACCAAAGTCATGGCCTATATGTACAGCGTCCAGCCCCCCGTACCGCCGCGCGATGTGAAAACGGTGGGTGTCAACCTGCAACTCGTTGCGAATGCCAACCTGGACCCGCGCGCCGTCTACAAGGTACTCGAAGCCATCTACAGCCCCGGCCTGCAGATGCGGCTGAAGATGAAATTTGACGAAGACAACATCCTGGAGTCCTCCAACTATCCCTTGTCCAGCGGCACGCGCTTGTTCATGGACCGCAAAAATCCTTTCCTCTCGCAGGCCACGCTCAAAAAGATCGAGTCGCTTTTCGGCTTGATACTTTCCGTGGCATCCACGTTGATCGTGGTGTTCAAGTGGTTCAAGGGCGCGCCGCCTGAAGAGCCTGCGCCCGAGACCGACGACGCATTTTTCGTCGCGCTGGCCGAACGCGCGTTGGCGGTGGACAGCAGCATCGACGCCCTGCCCGGCGGTGTGTTGCCCTTCGAACAAAAGGACGCCCTGCAAAAGGAGCTCTCCGACATCAAGGCGGCCGCGATGCGACGCGTTTCAGCCAATGGGCCGCTGGCCAATGCCAACCTGGTGCCGCAGCTTTTTTCCGCAATCGCTGATTCGCGCGCCCGGCTTGAATTCTCGAGGACGAAAACATGACCACATACCTGCACACTGATGTCCGCCGCGCGGGCGCTGCCCTCATCTGGATGGTCGCGCTGGCGCTGTCCGGGTGCGCGGCCGTTGCGCCATCCGGCAGCTCTTCCAGCGCCCTCTACGAGGCTGCGATCGCGGACGCTGCCATCGCGAGTCCCCGCAAGGTCAGTCCCCTGATGCCTTTACCGACGGGTGACAGGGTCCGCGTTGTTTCCTGGGTGACGGAAAACCGTACCCCCTGCAAACCACCTGAGACCGGTTGTGCCACCACCACGCCGCCAGCCCCGATCTGGGTCACGCTGGCAGGTGAAGTGCAGGCACGCTGTCGTGCATGGGGCATGCGGGGCGATGCCTTGCGCCAGCGCCTGGAACAACTGCTGGGCCTTCCGCTGGACCCGCCGCCGCAATTTCGCAAGACCCGGTTTGTGACCATGGAGGTCGCCCGCGAGCGACTGGACAGGCCCTGCCTCGGGATTGATGAAACCAACCCGCTGAGTCCTGTCTGCACCGTCGGCATCCAGGCCAACAGGGCGCCGGATGTGCGCGACTACGTTCTCAGGCAAATGGCGGACTCTTTCGTGGTGGGTGGGCCGGGAGGGCCGGGCTATCCATTTACCCGCCTGGGTTACACCTACGACTGGAGTCCGGTCAACGCCAGGCCCAACCGCTACGGCGCTTCGGAATTCCTGGTCCAGGCCAACACGTCTGCGACCGTCATCCTGCAGCAGGAAACCGACGCCTATTGCGCCGCGCCCTAGGGCCTGTTCAAGGTGTCCCTGTTGACCCGCTTCCTGGATGACGCGCACCATGCGGAGCTGTCAAAGCGGGTGACAGCCAACGGTGTCAGGCTGGAGGATGTAATTCGCTCGGGCGCGCGCCATCCGGACAGTTTGATCGGCATCTATGCGCCCGACTTCCAGAGCTACAGAGTCTTTCGTGAACTGTTTGACCCCATCGTCCAATGTTTTCGGGCGCCCTCCCCGGGGCACTGCCACGACCAGGGTGGCCTGAACCCTGCAGCCGTCGCGTCCACCAGGATCAGGGTGGCGCGCAACCTCGCCGGCCATGTGTTTCCAGCCGGAATGTCACGGCCGGAACGCCTGAGCGTGGAAGCGAAGATAGTGCACGCATGCGCTGCGCTGGCGCCTGACTTCCCGGGCTGGATCAGGAAGCTCGGGGACATACCGGGCCACAGGCTTGATTCCATGATCTCGAGGCGTCTCGCGTTCGGGCCGGAGGACAAATACATGGCCGCGGCGGAGATTCACGCCGACTGGCCGATCGGCAGAAGCGTGTTCAACACGCGAAGAAGGCAACTCTCGGTGTGGATCAATGAAGAAGACCATTTGCGCGTTGCGGTGGTCATGCCGGGCGCATGTGTTGGCGCCTGCTCTGAGGCAATGGCGCTGGTGATGTCCCGTCTGGCAGCGCATCTCGATTTTTGCGCGGATGCGAAGCTCGGCTATTTGACCAGTTGCCCCAGCAACGTAGGTTCCGCAATGCGGGTGAGCTACAGGGTGGATCTGGGTCTGGACACTTCCCGGAAACCGCTCCTGGAACGGATGGAATCCGCAGGCACCCTTCAAATCCGTGGTACTGCAGGGGAGCACTCCGCACACAGCGGCGGAATGGTCGACATCAGTTTTCGCAATCGCGTTGGCATTTCAGAAACGCAAATGCTGCAGGACATGAACAGCTTGCTCACGAAGACCTGACCGCACGGCAGCCGCACCAGCTGGCATTTTTCTATCAGATACGCAGTTGCTTGCGCCTGGCATTATTGGGCTACAGGTATTGGTCCGTCATTTTCTGGCGGAAAAATCCCCATGGCCCTGCACGGCCTGCCTGGCCATGTGCACCTGGTGCAAGGTGATCTTGCGCACCTCGGCCTGGCTGGTCTGGATGTGCGAACGCAGCAGCAAGGCGGCCTGGTCGCCGCGCCTGCGCTGGATCGCCTTGAGAATCTTGGCATGTTCTTCGTAGGTCGCATCGATGCGCGGCTGCTTGGTGAAGTCGAGCCGGCGGATCACACGGATGCGTTCGGTCACGTCGCGGTGCACGCGGGCCATCTCGGCATTGCCGGCCGCCGCGACCAGCGCGCAGTGAAAGGCCTCGTCCCACTGCGCGACCTGCACGGTGTCGCTGCTGCGCTGCTCGGGGCTGACCAGCCAGATCGCGACCAGATCGTCCAGCAGCGCCGGGTTGACCTTGAGCGCGTCTTCACACAGGCGATGCGCGGCGGTGGTTTCCAGCACCATGCGCAGGTCATACAGCTCTTCGAACTGGTTGAAGTCAAAGGGCAACACGCGCCAGCCGCTGCGAAACAGCACCTCGACAAAACCTTCATGCTGCAGACGGAACAGCGCCTGGCGCACCGGTGTGCGCGACACACCCAGGCGTTCGCTGATTTCGGTTTCGGTGAAGCGGTCGCCGGGCACCAGCTTGAACTCGGACACGTCGCGCTTGAGCTGTTCGTACACCTCGTCGGCACGCGAGCGGTGGGCGGGAGCGGCGGCAAGGGCAGGCAAAGGGCGGGCAGCGGTGTGCATGGCGGAACTCTAGCAGTCTTGCAGCAAAGGCCGCAGTTCGCCGCTGGCAGCGGTCCAGCCGACGATGGCGCCCTGCGCCCGCATCATCTCCACCGCCGCCGCCTTGAACGCCGGAAAGTAACTCTCGGTGCAGTCTTCCAGCAGCAGGCTGTCGTAGCCGCGGTCGTTGGCTTCGCGCATGGAGGTCTGCACACACACCTCGGTGGTGACCCCCATGAACAGCAGGTGCGTGATGCCGGCCTGCTGCAGCAGCTCGTGCAGTGGCGTGGCGTAGAACGCGCCCTTGCCCGGCTTGTCGATAACAATCTCGCCCGGCAATGGCGCCAGCGCGGGAATGATCTGGTTTCCCGGCTCGCCGGCGATCAGGATGCGGCCCATCGTCCCCATGTCGCCGATGCGCAGTGAAGGATTACCGCGGTTGCGCTTGGCAGGCGGGCAATCGGACAGGTCGGCCCGGTGCGCTTCCCGGGTGTGCACCACGAGGCCGCCGGCGCCGCGCCAGGCTTCGAGCACCGCCTGACAGGCCGGCACGATGGCCTGCAGCAGCGAGACATCATTGCCCAACGTCTCGCCAAAACCTCCGGGCTCGATGAAGTCGCGCTGCATGTCGATGATGACGAGGGCGGTGGACTTCAGCTCGAAGTTGTAGGGGAAGGGTTGGGCTTGATTTAGTTGCATGATGGATTCGGTGTGGGTTTCATGCTGCCGCTGGCGTATTTGCCAGTGCCCGCTTAGCCAGTGCTTCGGACAAGCCGGGGGTAGCCCGGCGGCTACTCACTTTCTTTTGTCTCGCCAAAAGAAAGTAAGCAAAGAAAAGGCGACCCTGCTGTCTGCGTCCCCCTTCGCTCACGCTACGGGGGCAACCTGCGGTGCTCGGTCCAGCCGGGGCCGGGCTCGAACTCGCTACGCTCAGACAATCGCCCGTCCTGATCCGTCTGGACCTCCGCTCCTCGGCGCAGCCAGAAGGGGGGTGGGAGCGGATTCGGGTACGGAAGCGGGCTCCGGCGGGGACGCGCTTTGCGCGTCCCCGCCTCCCCGCATCCGCATTGGTATTCGTCTGCCCCACCCGTCGGGCCGGGCCGAGGAGCGCAGCCGAAAGTGGATCAGGGCGAGCGATTGTCTGAGCCGAAGGCGAGTTCGAGCTCGACCCCACTTTCGGCGAGCACCGCAGGTTGCCCGCAGCGAAGCGGAGGGACCCGGACCATCGGGTCGCCTTTCTTTTCCTTAGGTTTCTTTGGCGAAGCAAAGAAAAGTAAGTCGCCCGCCGGGGCGAGTCCCGGCTTGCTGAAAAACTCAAAAGCACATTCACATCACAACCTCAGGCAAGGGCGCAGGCGCGTGATGCCCTCCACCCATGTGCGCGCCAAGAACATGCCGCTCGGCGTCCGCAGCGGAAGTTTCAAAAACAATGCGGCCTTCGCTCATCACCACGATGCGGTCAGCCAGTTCGAGCAGTTCGTCCAGGTCCTCGCTGACCAGCAGCACCGCGCCACCCTGGTCGCGCACGCCGCGCAGGCGGGTGTGGATTTCCTTGACGGCCGCAAAATCCAGGCCGAACACCGGGTTGGCGGCGATCAGCACATTGATCTCGCCATGCAGTTCGCGCGCCAGCACGGCACGCTGCACATTGCCGCCCGACAGGCTGCGGATGGGCGCGTTTTCGCCCTGGGTCTTGATGCCGTAGCCGGTGATCCAT
>Ga0208514_100529_pt1 | contig 19166 bp, 9 predicted proteins | sample LakWasMet70_HOW9_2_FD_183900 | JGI IMG/M metagenome (GOLD analysis project Ga0208514, IMG submission 183900) | Freshwater sediment methanotrophic microbial communities from Lake Washington under simulated oxygen tension - Sediment Metagenome... | ecosystem: Environmental > Aquatic > Freshwater >...
GTTGGCGGCGTTCCCCAGCAACACATCATTGCTGCCCGCATTCAGCGCCGTGGTACCCAAAGACTGCACGCTGGTATCCGGGGTTTGGCTGATGTTGCCGCCGGTGGAGGTGATATCCAAAGCACCGTTGGTGTTCACATTGCCTAAGACGATACCGCCCGTGCTATCCGCCAAGGTCGCATCGTTGGCCGTCACCGTGACCGGACCACCGAAGTTGTTCGCTGCATTCCCCAGCAACACATCTTTGCTGCCCGCATTCAGCGCCGTGGTGCCCAACGACTGCACGCTGGTATCCGGGGTTTGACTGATGTTGCCATCGGTGGAAGTGATGTCCAAAGCACCGTTGGTGTTCACATTACCTAAGACGATACCGCCGGTGCTATCCGCCAACGTCGCATCGTTAGCCGTCAACGTGACCGGACCACCGAAGTTGTTGGCGGCGTTCCCCAGCAACACATCATTGCTGCCTGCATTCAGCGCCGTGGTGCCCAACGACTGTACGCTGGTGTCCGGGGTTTGACTGATGTTGCCGCCGGTGGAGTTAATCACTAACGCGCCAGTGGTAGCAACATCCCCCAAAACAATACCGCCGGTATCATCTTGTAAGGTAGCATCACTGGCAATTACACCTACAGGTCCAACGAAGTTATTGCCGGAATTACCCAAAATTACGTTACTAGTGCCCGCATTAAAAGTGCTTGCAGCGAGCGCATCCAACACTGTGCCTGATGCTTGACTTATATCGCCATCAGTTGATGTGACACTTAGCGTGCCGTGGCTGGTTAAATTACCCAAAGTTACGCCACCTTTAACATCGGTAATTGCTGTATTTCCGGACACATTAACCGAACCCGTGCCGGTTTGGGCATAGTCTTGGTTTACCGTAAAGTTATCGCCTGCCGCCAAAGTGCCTGCACTTTGATTAAAACTATCCAGAATAACCGGTCCTACACTGCTTAAATCGCCGCCGGTTTGGTTAATGCTACCCAGAGTAATACCACCGCTACCTACACCCAACTGTCCGCCACTCATGTTCAAACCGCCACCAGCTTCACGCAGGCTATCGATTTGTACCGGCCCACTTTGTGCTGGCGCAACAACTGTACTGCCAAAGTCGACAGCCGTACCGCTTGGAATAATCACATTAGCGACATTTGCTAAATCCGGCACAGCACCGCCCGCCCAATTGGCAGGATCAAACCAATTTCCAGTCGCGCCACCGACCCAAGTTACAGAATTTAATCGTGTAATATCAGCAATAGTGGAAGCGTTGTAACCGGCATTTGAGCCAACTAAGGCAGAATGTAATGGATTTGCTGAATCATATGTGAGGGTGTAATTGTTTGCAGCCGTTCCGGTTAAGGAAACGCCATCCAGATTTACCAATACCCCCGTATTAACATTCTTATCTACAAATGCTGCAGTCTGCAGTACCGTCACATCGTCGCCATTAACAGGTGCGTAATTAGCATTAGCATAAGTTACGCCGACTGTAGCGCTTGTATTGCCATCATATACTTTATTCACGCCAATAAACGTGACTGCCAATGGCCGTTGATAAATCACCCCATTGGTACCTGTGCTACTAGTCCCCCCGTTTAACATATAATTTCCGACATTAGCGCCTGTTAACTGTATGCCTGTTAAAGTGTAAGACTTGTTAAGACCTGCCCCGGCAGTATCAAATAAGCCACCAGTTGCCACTGCGGTTAGTGTATCGCCAGCAACTACCCCAGAATTGGCATCACCCGTAACGGCAGAAACAGTTAGCGTAGCGCCATCAGCAGATTGGTTGCCGTCATAAACCTTAGATATACCTGATGCCAAAGCAACCTGAACAGATCTTGCTGTAATAGTAGCCGCCACATCTTTAGTAACAGCATCCAATACATAGTCTGTAGTCAGTCCAGTTCCACCGGTAATACTACCAATGGCCAAACCGGAAACGGTTACTTTATTAGCATTGGCTACACTTGCATCATTGTAAGCTGAATTTGTAGCCGTGATAGTAGCGTTGTCAGTACCGACTAAACCGACCACATTCCAATTGGGGGTAAAACCGCTCGGGGCATTCGTGGTTGCATCGTAAACTTTAGTTACGCCAGCATTTACCAAACTTGGCGTCAATGTCTGGGCGTTGATGGTCGCCGTATTACCAGTATTATTACTGAATGACCCTGCTACACCACTCACTAACGCAGTATTACCAGGCAGTATGTAATTGCTTACCAAGCCCGTATCATTTGCCAACGTTATTGAATTGATGTACTTACCTGCTGTTGCAACATGAAAGTTATTTAGTGTTGCATTCGTTACGAGCAAGTTTTCATTTTGCAGCAAGCCATTCAAAGTAACCGCGTTAGTTACAACATCACTACCATCGTAAGTTTTAGTTGCCAACAAAGTCAGTGCTTTCGGGTCGATAACTACACTGTTATCCAGAGCGCTGTAAACAGTTGTCGCTTGATAATTACTCGCCAAACCACCGTTACTGCCATCCACCAGGGTGATGGCGTTAATATATTTATTGGCTGTTGCTACATTGGAATCGCTGGCAGTGGCGTTTGAATAGTCCACGGTTTCAGAACCAACAAATCCACCTAAAGTTACTGAAGTTCCAGTAAAATTCGCATTCCCGTCGTAGATTTTATGAGCGCTAATGGATAATGTTTTAGCAGTGATATTAGCAAAGGTGCTACCTGTAGAAGAAACAGTGTAGTTTTGCGCATCGGTGTTACCTAGACTCACACCAGTAATATCTATCTGCTTATTACCTACGTTCTTATCGCTAAACGCCGCAGCAAAATTAATACTCAGTAAGTCGTTCAGCACTCGATTATCACTGGTAGTAACATTGGCAGTCACTGTTCCATCATAAACCTTATCTTGCCCGGTGTAGGTAACGTTCAATGCCCGTGGTGTAATATCAGCAGTTGAGACGGCTGTTGCAGACAGGTCATAATTGCCTGATTGCGCACCAGAGATAGAAAAGCCCGAATAAGAGACAGCTTTATTTGTACCCACATTCTTATCAACAAAACCTGAAACACTGCCAGTGTTGAGGTCAACCACATCAGTACCAAGCACACCTTGCAAAGTTGCAGCCCCTGCGTTCGAAAGCGAGATAGCCGTGGTTCCATCATATTCACGACTGGCAACAGGCACAATCAACGAAAGAGTAAGTTTGGTTATGTCGGCAACGGTGGTTGCGGTAGTACTGGTAAGGCTGTAGTTTCCTGCATCCGCACCGGCTAAAGTAATTCCAGTCACAGAAACGCTAATACCGGTGTTTACATTTTTATCGGCAAAAATACCGGTTGTATCAGCGTTCACCGTCACGGTATCGCCGGATATTACGTCAGCCGAGGTAGCATTGCTACTGCTCACGGTAGCGTTTGTATTGTTATCGTAGATTTTATTGGCAGCCGTAAAGCCAGTTGCAGTTAAGGCTTTAGCTGTGATGTCCGCTGTCACAGTGGTTTGACTGGTGATGCTGTAGTTGTTTATATCAGCACCCGTATAAGTGCTGGCCAGTGTGACTGTTTTGCCTGTGCCCACATCCTTGGTATCAAAAACACCCGTTATATTGTTAATACTCAAGTCGTCACCGGCCACAACACCAGACAGGTTTGCACCCGCTGTTTGTAAAGTGGCGGCTGTGGTGCGATCGTACACTTTGTTATCGGCGGTAATGCCGCTCACCGTTAGCGCTTTTGCCGTGATGTCAGCTGTTGTAGCGCTGGTCGTGCTGGCAAGGCTGTAGTTGTCTTTATCAGCACCCGCCAAGGTGATGCCTGATACAGAAACGTTTTTGCCGGTTCCTACATTTTTATCAGCGAACGACCCGGCGGCATCGGCACTTACCGTCACGTTGTCGCCAGAGACAATATCAGCCGAGGTTGCAGCACTGCTACTGACGGTGGCATTGGTGTTGCCATCGTAGATTTTATTGGCCGCACTGAAGCCAGTGGCAGTTAGGGTTTTGGCTGTGATGTCCGCTGTGGTTGTGCTGGTTGTGTTAGCAAGGCTGTAGTTGTCTTTATCAGCACCCGCCAAAGTTATGCCCGTTACTGAAACATTTTTACCGGTTCCAACATTTTTATCAGCGAACGACCCGGCGGCATCGGCACTTACCGTTACGGTATCACCGGAGATAATATCAGCCGAGGTAGCCGCACTGCTGCTAACGGTCGCATTGGTGTTGCCATCGTAGATTTTATTCGCAGCCGTAAAACCAGTTGCAGTTAGGGTTTTGGCTGTGATGTCCGCTGTTGCAGTAGTTTGATCGGTGATGCTGTAATTGTTTATATCAGCACCCGTGTAAGTGCTGGCCAGTGTGACTGTTTTACCTGTGCCCACATCTTTGGTATCAAATACACCGGTCACACTGTTAATACTCAAGTCGTCACCGGCCACAACACCAGACAGGTTTGCGCCCGCTGTTTGTACAGTGGCGGCTGTGGTGCGATCGTACACTTTGTTATCGGCGGTAATGCCGCTCACCGTTAACGCTTTTGCCGTGATGTCCGCTGTTGTAGCGCTGGTCGTGCTGGCAAGGCTGTAGTTGTCTTTATCAGCACCCGCCAAGGTGATGCCGGATACAGAAACGTTTTTGCCGGTTCCTACATTTTTATCTGCGAATAAGCCTGCGGCATCGGCACTTACCGTCACGGTATCCCCAGAAACAATATCAGCCGAGGTTGCTGCACTGCTGCTCACGGTGGCATTGGTGTTGCCATCGTAGGTTTTATTCGCAGCCGTAAAGCCAGTGGCTGTTAGGGTTTTGGCTGTGATGTCCGCTGTGGTTGTGCTGGTTGTACTGGCAAGGCTGTAGTTGTTTTTATCAGCACCCGCCAAGGTGATGCCGGATACTGAAACGTTTTTACCGGTTCCTACATTTTTATCAGCGAACGACCCTGCGGCATCGGCACTCACCGTTACGGTATCACCGGAGATAATATCAGCCGAGGTAGCCGCACTGCTGCTCACGGTCGCATTGGTATTGCCATCGTAGGTTTTATTGGCAGCCGTAAAGCCTGTGGCGGTTAGCGTTTTGGCTGTGATATCCGCTGTTGCAGTAGTTTGATCGGTGATGCTGTAGTTGTTTATATCAGCACCTGTGTAAGTGCTGGCCAGTGTGACTGTTTTACCTGTGCCCACATCCTTGGTATCAAAAACACCGGTAACACTGTTAATACTCAAGTCGTCCCCGGCCACAACACCAGACAGGTTTGCACCCGTTGTTTGTACAGTGGCGGCTGTGGTGCGATCGTACACTTTATTATCGGCCGTAATTCCGCTTACCGTTAGCGCTTTTGCCGTGATGTCCGCTGTGGTTGTGCTGGTTGTGCTGGTTGTGCTGGCAAGGCTGTAGTTGTTTTTATCAGCCCCCGCCAAGGTGATGCCGGATACAGAAACGTTTTTACCGGTACCTGCATTTTTATCAGCGAACGACCCGGCGGCATTGGCACTCACCGTTACGGTATCCCCGGTTACAATATCAGCCGAGGTTGCTGCACTGCTGCTGACGGTCGCATTGGCATTGCCATCGTAGATTTTATTCGCAGCCGTAAAGCCTGTGGCAGTTAGCGTTTTGGCTGTGATAGCTGCTGTTGCAGTGGCTTGATCGGTGATGCTGTAATTGTTTATATCAGCACCCGTATAAGTGCTGGTCAGTGTGACTGTTTTGCCTGTGCCCACATTCTTGGTATCAAAAACACCGGTCACAGTGTTAATGGTCAAGTCATCACCGGTCACAAAACCAGACAGGTTTGCGCCCGCTGTTTGTACAGTGGCTGCTGTCGTGCGATCGTACACTTTGTTATCAGCAGTAAGGCCACTCACCGTTAACGCTTTTGCCGAGATACTTGCAGTTGTGGTGGCGGGAGATGTGAAAATATAGTTTGAAGAATCAGCCCCGGACAGACTTCCACCAGTTAGTGTGACCGTTTTTGCACTAGCCACATTCTTGTCACTAAAAACAGCCGCAGTGAATATGGGCGCGGTAACTAAATCATTAGTCATCATATTTGACAGTGTGCCAGAGCTTGCCAACACAGCGTTTGAATTACCGTCATACACCTTATCGTTAACGACAGCATCGTTAACATAAAGTGATCTGACGCCCACTGTTATGCTGTTTGAGCTGCCACTATAGTTATAACCTAATTCCGCAAGGCCGACCGGGCTTATACCATAGCTCCCCACCTTAAGATTATTTGAGGTGGTATAAACGGGGCTTGCAATCGCAAAACTTGGCAAATCACCATTAACTATTCCGGTATTTGTACTCGTATAGACCGGAGCATCGCCATAGATTGAATTGACGTGGTTAGTCGTAATAATCACTGTTGGTCGTTCACGATAGATGGCATTAAGGCCCAAGCCTAATGGTGTAGTATAATTAGTTGTAGTCTCATCGCTGTTATAGCGGAATCGTCCAGAACCTGAGCCCACTTGATTTGTTACCCCTGCACTACCGCCCACACTACCACTAAACAACCGACCCTTGCCGCCTGCCCCCACTGACACCGTGCTACTCCCGGTAATCGACAGATTTCCTCCAGTTGCTACGCCAGCCGCTGTATTTTTGTCAGCATTTAGGGTTAACGCAGTAGCACTAGCATCACTGGTACTCACATTCTTGCTTACGATTAGACTTCCTGCCATGGTTGCTATATCAATTGGGCCAGTCGCCGTTATCCCGTTGGTTCCATTGACACTGCCGATGGTTAATACGCCCCCGTTTACATACGCCAGACTGCCGGTGTTACCAGCCAGGGTTGTAACCGCGTTTGAAGCATTGAGCGTAGCATTGCCGCCACCTAGCAGCAATAAGCTGCCCGCTAATATTTTACCTGAGCCGGTCTCAGTAATCGTGCCCGCACTCTCCAATGTCAATCGGTTGGTAGGAGCCGCATTAATAATTCCGGTTAATTCGATGCCACCCGTGCTATTCAGTAAATGTAAGTTATCATTAGCAGTGACACCAGCAGAGGTGATTTTACCGGTACCGCCACTACGCCCAACAGTGATTTCGGAAAATCCATCTACAAAATTGGAGCTAAAGTAAGAGGCTGGCAGAGCAAGTGTACCCGCGGCGCCAGCTATGCCAATCGTGGTAGCAAGTGCATCCGGTTCAATTGTCAACGATCCCGTGGAGGCTAAAGTTGCTCCATTCATGTTTAGATTGCTCGTGCGAATAAAAATTGGACTGCCAGCTGTTGAAGCCTGGTTTTGTTGGACATTCACCGGTCCGCCATAAATGCTGATCGGACCATTAACGTTTAAAGGCCAGTTTGCATAGATAACGGAAGTACCATAGGCCGCCGTCCCTATATCTTTACCCCAAGTTAAGCCGGAAAGTTGATTTGCTGTATTGGTAGCATTTCTATTAATGGCTAAGCCGCTGAAATAGGTATCCATCTGAAAGCTATTGCTAACTGACTCAACTGTTAACGTGCCTGTGGTATTAAGGTTTTGATCACCGCCCCAAGAATATTTATCAAACCGAAATAAAATATTACTGGTACTGCTAGCGACAGCATAATTGTTGTTTGCTCCCACGGTATCAAAATACATGGTCAATTCCGCTCCCGGCTTGGTGCCCAATAGATTTATTGGCCCGCTAACTGCCAAAGTTCTACCACCAACACTTCTGATTGCCGCGCCTTCTCCCTGGGTGCCTTGCAGGGTAATTCCGCCACCGTTGCCAGTGGCAAAAATATTATGATCCGCATTAAATTCAATACCATTGCCGGAATTACCGCTACCTAAAGCGCCGGTTGCATCACCTACAATTTTAATAGCGTTAGCTGTTGTGTTAGCTGATACTATGCTTGCTAGGCCAAGAAAATCCACAGCACTATTCCAGTCACCGAAGCCCGGATTGGCACTTTTGCCGTCGATGCTAATCGTACCAGTACCGCTATCGATCGCGGCCAAGCCACGAACACCTACACCAAAGGAACTAACTCCGAGGCCAACCGCATCCCAAGTTGTTGCCTGCCCCCGCATAGCAATATTGCCACCACCGGAATTTAATGACAAACTTCCTTCAACACCCACACCCATTCTTAATGCGTTATCGCCAGTTACGCCAATGGCATAACCGGATGCCGCCGCGTCCCCGCCACCCAGGGCAATATTACCGCCGATAGTGTTGATAGACAGATCATTGTTGGCCTTGATATTACCGCTGGCTGCGCCGCCGGAGCGCGCTGCCAGTACCACATCACCATGGTTGGTAGTCAAAGCTATGTTGTTTGTAAAGGCGATGTTGTTTTTGGCACTCACTTGCAGTGCCGCCCCTGCTCCAGTGAGTGAAATATTCGCATTAATATTAACATCCCGATCAGCCTGTAAGGTTAGGCCACCGGCAGTCGTAGCAGTAGTTGTAATCGCCGAGCTAACTGTGATGTCACCATTGCCAGTGCCGGCAGACCCTGAATTGGTTGTGGTCACCGTTACGTTACTTCCGCTATCAAGTGAAGTGACCAAGTTTGTTACGTTAACTGTTGCTACGCTTGCACCGGTGATTGGCACATAGCCGATTTCATTTACATTAACCGCGCTAGAAATTGTTACATCCGCAGGGTCAATTAACCACTGACCGCCTTTACCCGCATTAACTATTCCGTCAATTTCCAGCTCATGGCCGGAGGTTTCAATTTGACCGCCTTTGCCGCCTTTGGCAGTGATTTTACCTTTGACAGAGGTAACGCTTTCAGCTTTATGGACGTCACTCCAAAGTACCACTTTACCGCCATCACCCTTGTGTGTGGCACTGGCATCTATTTGCGCGGCTTTATCCATTTTAACGGTAGTGGCTTGGTGTTTGTCGCCACTGCCTTGCCAATCGCCACCCACCAGTACGCTGCCACCGCCGGTTTTTCCAGTGGCTTCTAGTTTGCTGTTAGCGTTTAATTGAATGTCTTTACCTAAAACCGCAATGTCTCCGCCTTTGCCTTTGGCATTGTTGGCACTAATAGTGCCATCAACTTTAGTAATACCCGATGTACCGCTATCCAGGGTAACACTGCCGCTTTGATCTTTGTTTGCAATGATGTTGGCCGTGCCGGTGTGGTCGATGCTTTTGGTGCCGGTTATTGTGATGTCAGCTTTGTTGGTGTTGGCACGAGCCGAAAGGTTACCGGTGTTATTAACTTCATCAGCATCCAACAAGATGCGGCCGTTTTTGTGCTGAATGGCTTTGGCTTCGATAACGCCATCGTTATTAACAACGCTGGTAACCAAGGCGTTAGCAGCCTTAGCGGTCATCACCACGGCACCGTCAGCCTGGATAAGTCCCTGGTTTTTAACTTGCGTGTTAACCGCTACGCCATCAACTTCCAGTTTAACCAGGCCGTCGCCGTCAAAATCCAGTTGTACTTTTTCACCTGCCGCCAACACGACATCGCCTTTGGGCGCAGTAATGCGTCCCTGGTTATCGACTTTATTGGCAATCAGCGCAACGACACCGTTTTTGGCATTTATACTGCCTTGGTTTTCAACGCTGCCATGGGCACCGTTATTGCTAAATTTTGCTTTGCCCGCGTTAAAGTCGGCATCGCTGATTTTATGCGTACTGGCAACCAAGCCACCGACGTCAACTTGTGCAGTTTTGCCAAATACAACGCCGTTGGGATTTAATAAATAAACTTGCCCGTTTGCATTCAGCTTGCCTTGAATTTGAGAGGCATCTTGTCCGCCGATACGGTTAAGCGCCACACTGGAAGTACTGGGTTGTTGAAAGTCAACACTGGCATTTTTACCGATGTTAAAGCTTTGCCAATCTGCCGCCATCCGTGGGTTTTGTTGCTGGATGGTCATTTGGTTGCCAGCTTGGCTGATGTGGCCACTGCCGCTGGTTATTTGCCCGCCACTGGGCAATGCCCCCGGATCTAAGGCAACACTTTGTCCGCTGTAGAACAAACCACCTAAGGCTAGGATAAGGCCAGTGTGTTTTCCGCTGCTGCGTTTACCACGTGTTTTGGCAATTTCAGGGGCAGCTACCCAAGCGTTTAGTTGATCGTTCCAGATGAGGCGATAGATATGGTTCATAATTTTTTCCTAGTCTGCGTCGGCAGTTATTTACAACAGGGATTGGGTTGTTTTTAGGATTTTGCAGATTCGGTTTAAAACCAAACCATCGCTTGCAACCAGAAACGGTTGCTATCGCGTCCTCCATCAGCATTATTACCTTTACTATCTCGGCCGGCGTTGCCGCCTATAGGCGCAGACCAAGTGCCGCTGATTTGATAACGGCTGTTTTGGGTCAGGTTAAGACTGATACCACCACCAGACAGCTGATAGTTGTTCTTTTTGGTCGCATTGGTCATAGCACCGGCATATATTTGGTCGTGCAAGGTAATGCGGCCGGTATCCACAAAGCCTACCAATTGCAGTTTTCCGATGGGCATGGCATAAGGCACATCCCAGCGCAGTTCGGTATTAATCACCCAGCCGTGGTCGCCACTGGCTTCTCCAACGGAATAAGCACGTACGCCGTTGGGACCGCCCAGGATAAATTTTTCGGAAGAATCCAGATTACCACTGGCCTGTTGGCCGTTGATGCTGCCATATAAAGCCACTTGGTTATTTAGTTTTTGTAAACGCGCCAGGTTGTAGGTAAATTTGGCAAAACTACCTTGGGATTTGGCGAATTTGGCATCGGTTTCAAGGTCTTTGGCATTGTCGCTGCGATCAAGATCACCCGCCACAAATCCGATATGGCCATTGTTGATACCGCCTCCAAACCAATTATCGATTCCGCTGGCTGTCAGATTGACAACCGCTTCATTTATTTGGCGGTCAGTCAGTTGCGCGATTTTACTGCTGTCTCTTAAGGCGCGGTGCTCATAACCAGCACTACCAAATAAGCTGAAGGTGCGACTGCGGATAAACGGGTAGTTCAGGTTTGTACCAGCCGTGGTGGCTTCACCTTCCAGTCCTATTGCGGTAAGTTCTCGACCTATTTGGTATTGCAGGTTGCTGTAGTGGACGTCCATATTTAAGCCATTCGCCATCAGCGGTAAGGCGTAGCGGGCACTACCCAAAATAATGCCTTCCGAACCAGTCATGCTCAAACGGAGTTGGTCACCAATATGTAACGGATCGTTAATATTAAGCAAACCATTACCACGCCAGTTACCCGTGTAGTGATTGCCAAAGTTGTCCGCCCATATGCTACCGGTCAGTAACGGACCTTCGCTGGCATGGACAGTCATCTTGGAAGTACCTGTAGATTGGCCTGGTGCCAAGGTGGCATGAGCATTAATACCGGGCAGATCGTTCATAAGCAATAACGATCTTTCTAAGTCTGATTTATGCACCGCTTGAGCTGCTTTGAAATTTTGTTTAAGAATATCTTGCAGTTGTAACTGATTAATACGCAGGTTTTCACCGTTTATACCAATCTCCTTCGTGTTATCTAATTGTCCCTGCAAGATTCTGATGGTAATGGTGCCGTTGGTAACGTCCTGTTTGGGTAAATAGGCTCTTGCCAGCAAGTAACCCGAATTACGCAGTTGCTCTGTCACTTGATCTGCTACTTGCTGCAACTGGGCAAAGCTGATTTGTTTACCGACAGCGTTACTTACCCACTTCTGTAGTTGATCTTCAGTGCTGATATTTTGGGCGTTTTGAAATTGGATACGTTGCACGCTGATTTTGTCTGCGGCGTTAACGTCATCGAGTTTTAGTTCTGGAACGGTCGGTTCGGCTTCGTTTTGTTGTGGCCGGCTATTTGGCAGCAGTCGTTGTTGTTGGTTTAACAACGTTCCGGCATCGGGCAATAATTCTTGAGCTTGGGCAGTTTGGCCAAAAATTAAAGCAGCCAAAGCTGCTTTGATATATTTACAACTGATTTTATCAGCCATGTTAGGTTCCTATAAGTTTTGCAAATAATCGTACTGACTTCTCATTTGTTGATTATCTATTTGAGACAAAATCCACAAAATCCTGAAAAGGTTGCACGGAATATCCAAAACTATAGAGCAGGTTAAGCAAAGTACAACGGACGGCACTAATGGCGCTAGCTATTGATTTTATTAACTATTTTATATTTTCTGACACTTAAATATGGCAAAGTTAAACCAATGCCCCAAAAATAAAAAATAGTTCGCACCATTTTGGCTAGAAATTTGCGCTTAATCTGAGATTTTCTTAAATTTGAAGAAACCACAAACTTTTGTTAAAAAAGTACATAAAAAGGGGGGAAATTCTTTGTCATTTAGCTGATTGGTTTTATAAATACAAAATCCCGATAGAGTGATTTTTACCTGCAAATAAATCCCGCTGCATCCATGCACTACCCTGCGTATAATAGGCAACCATTTATTTTTGCTCGCCTTATCGCCCTCATTCAGGAAACCGTTATGTCCCAAATTGTAGTTTGTGCACTGTACAAATTTGTCGCACTGGAAAATTATCAGGATTTACGCCAACCCTTGTTGGAGACAATGATTAAAAACCATGTACGAGGCACATTATTACTTGCCAACGAAGGCATCAACGGAACAGTGGCAGGTTTGCGGCACGAAATTGATAACTTATTGAATTGGTTACGATTAGACCCACGCTTAAGCGATTTGGATTTTAAGGAGTCATACACTGAACAGCCACCTTTTAATCGCAGTAAAGTAAAGCTAAAAAAAGAAATCGTAACCATGGGAATTGAGGGCATAGACCCCAAACGCGTCGTCGGTACTTATATTGATCCAAAGGATTGGAACCAATTAATATCTGACCCGGAACTGGTGTTAATTGACACACGCAATGATTATGAATATCAGGTTGGCACATTTAAAAATGCGCTGAACCCCGGCACTCAAAGTTTTAGGGAATTTCCGGCTTATATAAAGGCCAATCTTGACCCTGAAAAACATAAAAAAGTGGCCATGTTTTGTACCGGAGGTATCCGCTGCGAAAAATCCACTGCCTATTTAAAAGAACAAGGCTTTGCCGAGGTTTATCATCTTAAAGGTGGTATTTTAAAATATTTGGAAGATGTGCCCGAACAAGAAACCTTATGGCAAGGTGAGTGTTTTGTATTTGATGATCGCGTTACCGTCAATCATCAACTACAAAAAGGTGATCATGATCGTTGTCATGCGTGCAGCTTACCCATTACTGAAGCTGAAAAAAACAGCCCTCATTATCAGGAAGGTGTGTGCTGTCCACATTGTTTCGACAAAATTACGCCGGAACAAAAAGCGCGATTTCTAGCCAGAACCAAGCAGATTGCGTTAGCTAAACAGCGCGGGCAAGCCCATGTGGGTGCCGAAGCAACTGAAGCCAGACAGGTAAATCGTGCAAGCAAATTAAAGTATAAGCAAGACTCAAGACTTGCCAAGGAGCGAGTAAAACAACATCAATAGCAATCACTTTAGTGTGCTTGGAGGTATAATTCTAAAAAATCACTAAGAATTAGGTTGGAAAAATCATCTCCGTTTATGACGGCTAAAACTGCAGGTGTGAATTCATTCGCCCCGCAGCAAAATTCTGACCATATCCCAAGTGAGCTGATTGGTAAACTTGTTAGCAAGTCTTGAACTGAGTTTGCTAAACCAACACTAATCAAGACTGCTTAATGTAACTATGGCAAAAGGGCTTAATTAAGTAACCTCTAGCCCCTTTCTAACTCAAACAGGAGCAAGTTTATGCTTTGGAAATCCGGTCGTAGAAGTAGCAATGTTGAAGATATGCGTGATGAATCACCTTCGCTAATGCGTTCAGGTGTAAAACTGGGCGGAGGTACGATGGTCTTGGTGTTTGTGGTGGGGGTTGCGCTTGGTCAAGATCCCATCCAAATGATCAATATGCTGATGGGCATGTCCAGCGGGCCCAGCAGCGCGCCATCTGCACCACATCAGCCCAAGTCTGCAGAATCCAATGTGGATGCTGATTTTGTATCCGTAATTTTGGCTGACACTGAAGACACCTGGAGCAAATTGCTGCCAACGCTAGGCAAAAACTATCATCCGGCAAAATTAGTGTTATTTACAGATCAGGTAGCCTCAGCTTGTGGCATGTCATCGGCTGCAACTGGGCCGTTTTATTGTCCTGGCGATCAAAAAGTTTATATCGATCTGGGCTTTTTTCATACATTAAGTGAACTGGGTGCACCAGGAGATTTTGCCCGTGCCTATGTGGTTGGGCATGAAATTGGTCATCATATCCAAAATATTTTAGGTATTTCCGACCAGGTACATCATTTACAACAGCGAGTTAGCCAGGCAGATGCCAATGGGTTGTCGGTAAGACTGGAGTTGCAAGCCGATTGCTATGCGGGTGTTTGGGCATATCATGCCAATAAAGAGCGTAAAATGCTGGAACCAGGCGATGTGGAAGAAGGTCTGCGCGCCGCCGCATCTATTGGTGATGACCGTTTGCAGCGTAATTCAGGGCATCGTGTCAGCCCTGAATCATTTACACATGGTTCTGCGGAACAACGGGTGCAGTGGTTAAATACCGGCTTAAGCACTGGCGACATACGTAACTGCGATACCTTTGGCAGATCATGAACCCCGCGAGGATAGGTCAACAATCGCCACCGCTAGCCGTCTCTGAATGGGTACAAGGTAACGGTGGGAATTTTGCTGATTTTTTGGGTCAGGTGATATTGGTTGAGGTATTTCAGGTTAACTGCCCAGGCTGCTTTCTCTATGCCCTGCCCCAAGCTGTTGAGTTTTACCAGCGCTATACCGAAAGAGGACTGATAATTTTGGGCATAGCGACCGCATTTGAAGATTTTGAGCTAAACACGCTGGAAAATTTGCGTTTATTAAGCACTCAAGGCCGGGTTGCCGGACAGACGTTACGCACCTTAACCGAGCAAGGCTTGCTGTCGAATAACTGTTTACCATTTACCATTCCTTTTCCATTAGGCATGGATAAATTGCAACCCTCTGAATTACCGATTAGCGATGTTGCCGTTACCGACTACATCAAAGAGCGTATACCGCAATTTTCTGATTACTCCATTGAGCATCAACACCATCTGCAAGAGCAAGTAAGGAGCTACCTGGAGGGGGTTAAATACCATGCCGAAACGTTTAATCGGTTTAATCTGAAAGGTACACCTTCGCACATTTTGGTAGATAAACAGGGCATTTTACGCTGGTGTAGTTTTGGTCATGACCCTCAGTTGGAAACGGTAATACAACAACTGTTAGCTAATTGATTACATTCTTACCCATTGCACAGTCACGTTATCACTTTTGCCGTTTGCTCTGAGTACCGACATTCTGGCCAATTTTTTTAACTCTTGCTTGCCGTTTTGTAATTGAGCTAATTCCAAAAACTCATCTGGTTTTATGGTTTCCCAAAAACCATCACTACAAAGAATAAAGGTTTCCCCTTCAGTCATGGGTGGATACTCTGCAATTTCTGCATCGGGCATACGCAAAGCATTTATGCTTCTCGTCAATTGGTTTTGCTCTGGATGCAGCGCCATTTCTGCATCCGTGATTTCGCCCTCATCAACCAATTGCTGTGGAACTGAGTGATCACGGGTGCGCCACAGAATTTCATGGGGATTAATCCGATAGATCCTGGAGTCACCGCAATGAGCTGTTAACGTTAAAATTTTATCAAGATACAAAATGGCACAGGTTGTATGTGCTTTGCGGGCAGCTGAATCACCGGCAAATAACTGTTGCATCTGATACACGGAATCATCCAGCCAATCGGCCATTATTTTGCTCGGATTATGGTGAATTCGATTAACGTACTGGTCGGCAAGTTTTATAAAAGCTTCGCAAAAAAACCGCGACGCCTTTTCGCCATCACTGTGTCCTCCCAATCCATCAGCTACAACAAACAGCGCATAGTCATCATTGATGCTATGCACCATGTAATCCTGATTGTTTTCGCGGTCACCCGCTGAAGTTAATTGACAAAATTGTAATTGCACTGGAAATCCGATGAATTAAGCGCTTGCGCGCACTGTAATCATAAGTTTTTTAAGGTCAGCAACAGTTTGGTCCAGCCCTGAAAACAGGGCTTGGGCAATAATAGAGTGGCCTATATTCAATTCAACAATCTGAGGAATTCTGCATATGGCGGATACATTATGAAAATTTAAGCCATGCCCGGCATTAACCTGCAAACCATTTAGATGGGCATAGTTAGCTGCTTTGGTAATTCTTGCCAATTCATCACTGATCTCAACTGGCTGCTCTGCCTCTGCATATTTGCCGGTGTGCAGTTCAATAACCGGTGCACCCGCCATGATTGCAGCATCAATCTGAGCTTCATCCGGATCGATAAATAAAGAAACCACAATACCCGCATCAGCCAACCTAGCACAGGCAGCTTTCAAATACGTTAAATTAGCACGCACATCCAGACCGCCTTCCGTGGTCAATTCCGCACGTTTTTCTGGTACAAGACAGCACGCATGTGGTTTGACTTTAGTGGCAATCGCCAGCATTTCTTCAGTGACGGCCATTTCAAAATTTAGCCGTGTATGGATTAAATCTTTTAGCAGGTAAATATCCCGATCTTGGATATGCCTGCGATCTTCACGTAAATGCGCTGTAATGCCATCAGCCCCAGCCTGCTCTGCTACCAGAGCCGCATGAACGGGTTCTGGGTAACGCGTGCCTCGGGCTTGCCGCAAGGTGGCAACATGATCAATATTGACACCAAGTAATATGTCTTGTTTATCCATGTTTTGCTTTCATAATTTTGTTGATAACTGTCCGACTTTTCAATTGCTTACCTTGCAAATATAGATCAATAACCGTTCTCATTAATTTTTTAGTTTCCGCCAGTACCTGCGGGTCAGTAAACTGACGCTCTAGCATTGCCTGTCGAGTCTTTTCAGAGATTTGACCGTTATTATCCACAACCAGACCTGAATCGATAGAAAATCCATACCGATTCATAACGTTATTTTGGCAAACAGGTTTAACTTCGTTAGCATCGAAATCCAGTTGCAAGCCGTAACCGATAGCGTCCAGTAAATCCAGTTCAAATATTCGTAACGTTGACTCTAAGTTGCTATTGTCCAACAATTTTACCAAACAATCTTGATATTTTGTAAATAACTCTTGATATGGATCGGATTTATGCAAAAAACAACAGATCAACTCATTAACATAAAAAGCGCAATAAACTGAGATTCCTGTTAAAGGAATATTTGGGCCTGCCGGTTCAACGGTTTGCAATTTTTTTAATTCTGACTTTCCTAGATACGAGATTATTAAAGGTGTAAATGGTTTTAATAATCCCGCAGTTTTTGATCTTTGTTTTCTTACCCCATTCGCCAGCAACGAGATTCGTCCGTAATCACGGGTCAGCACGTCTAACAGCAAACTGGTTTCGCGATAATTTTGAGCTTGCAGGATATAAGCGGATTGTAAATAGACTGTTGATTCAGTCATTAAATCCTAAGCTTTGTAAAGCACGTTCATTATCTGACCAGCCTTTTTTAACTTTTACCCAGATTTGCAGATAAACTTTTTGTCCTAACAACGTTTCCATGTCTCTGCGCGCATCGGTGCCAACTTTTTTAAGCAGTTCGCCGTCTTTACCGATAACAATACTTTTTTGGTTAAGCCGTTCCACCCAAACTATCGCGTATATTTTGGTAATATTTGGCAGCTCTTCGTAACGCTCCATTTCGACAGTTAACGCATAAGGCAACTCATCACCCAACCGCCTGGTTAACTTTTCTCTAACGATTTCCGCACATAAAAACCGCTCTGGCCGGTCGGTTATCTGGTCTTCTGGATAGATCAAGCCAGCTTCTGGTAACAAAGAAAAAACCAATTTTTCTAATTGATCCAGATTTGTGCCTTTTAAAGCGGAAATGGGGACTAAATGCTCAAACGGAAATCGATGTTGTGCATCGTTAAAAAAGGCCAAAGTGGCATCTTTATCTTTAACTTTATCAACTTTGTTGACTGCCAATATGACGGGCAATCCGGCTTGTTCCAGTTTTTTAAAGATAACTTCGTCATACTCATGCCAGGAAAAGCTATCGATTAACCACACAATTAAATCAACCCCAAGTAAGGTTGTGTCCGCAGTGCGATTTAGATAACGGTTTAACGCACGATGTTCGTTGTTGTGCATCCCCGGGGTATCCATGTAGATAGCTTGCCCCGCATCAGTCGTGTTGATGCCCAAGATGCGATGTCTGGTTGTTTGCGGTTTACGTGAGGTAATGCTGATTTTCTGCTTAAGCAGATGATTCATTAACGTCGATTTTCCAACATTGGGGCGGCCAATTAAAGCCACAAAACCACAATTCATTTAGTTTCCTTATTCTTGAGTAATTCGAGCATTCGCTCAGCTGCGGATTGCTCCGCTTTTTTTCTGGATACACCGGTACCAATTGAGCTTTCTTTAACCAACGGGATGGTGCATTTAACTTTAAACATTTGTTCATGCGCCAGACCAGACATGGTAATTAACACATACTCCGGTAAATCCATTTTTTTAGACTGCATCATTTCCTGCAACTGCGTTTTGGGATCTTTTTGCCAGTTGGTTAATGATAAACTATCCAGTTTCTCTGCAAACAACTGTTCAATCCAGGGCTTACAAGCCTCCATGCCCTGATCTTTAAATAAGGCACCGATAACAGCTTCAACCGCATCGGACAAGATGGAGTCGCGTCGGAAGCCACCGCTTTTCAGCTCTCCCGGCCCTAGTCGTAAGTAATCGCCAAATTGGTGTATTCTGGCCAACTCAGCTAATGAAGTCTGATTGACCAGACTTGCTCTTAATCGGCTTAACACACCTTCAGGTGCATCGGGGAATAGTTCATACAGTTTATTGGCAATCACAAAGCCTAAAATGGCATCGCCCAAAAATTCCAATCGTTCATTATTTTTTGCACCCGCACTGCGATGCGTTAAAGCTATGGCAAAAAACTCCGGGTTATTAAAAACCAAACCGAGCTTTTTACACAAATCTTCCGGCTTTTTTATCACTCCTGACCCACTTCGATAACATCGTTAAATTCGGCTAACGCGCTAAGGTTGCCAACCAGTTTTTTTGCCACTTCGTACTCAATGGTCACTTTTAAATAAGTGCCATGTTTAAGTACTTTGACATCTTTTTGATTAACATCGTACACATAGTTCATTTCAAACTGCTTTCCTAAAGCCGACCTAATTTCAGATTCGCTTTTGCTTTCAATGCCTGGCATG
>Ga0208514_100530_pt1 | contig 19120 bp, 15 predicted proteins | sample LakWasMet70_HOW9_2_FD_183900 | JGI IMG/M metagenome (GOLD analysis project Ga0208514, IMG submission 183900) | Freshwater sediment methanotrophic microbial communities from Lake Washington under simulated oxygen tension - Sediment Metagenome... | ecosystem: Environmental > Aquatic > Freshwater >...
TAGGGCTACGCTCGTAAATGCTTTTATTCCTGGAGATTAATACACGTTTTCTTCTTCCAATTGCATAACCGATTTCATACGTTACATTGAAATTTAATACTGAAATATCAGCAACTAAAAAATCACATAAATCTATACTCTCTAGGACTTGGCCCGATATAAAATGACCAACAACATCCAATGCCTTCCATGTTTTTATTTCGATGTTATCCTTTTCGTCTACCTTCTTGACGGCTTCTTCAATTGTTTGTCCAATTTCGCTAGGCGAAGAAGCATAAGCATAAAAGCCAATATTTTTTTTATTCACGAAACATCCTTTTTAATTCTAAACTCTTATAAAGGTCACTAACTCAAGAAAAGTTACTATCATACTCCGCATATCTTATACACTAAATCAGCAGAATCATATCCACATTCAACGATTGCTTATATACACGCATCACCCAACGCCTGAGACTGCTATAAAACCATTTCAATAGCTGATTCCTGTTCATCCGCAGGATATTTATATTTCTTCAAAATCCGTTTACCCATCAATCGCAGCTTTGCCCGAATACTTTCCCTAGTTGACCAATCAACGGTGTTGTTTTGCCGCAGATTTTCAGTATGATCATGGGCAATTAACTTTAATCATATTGGTTTTAATCCTTCACCAAAGATTAATCTTTTGATAGAGGTCACGTTTAGCCTGGAACTCTGGAAAGTTCGGACACATCCTTAATGCATGCCTAAGGTACCCAACAGCTGCAGGATAATCTCGCATTTGTTCGCAGACTTGAATTAATCGGGTCAACACGTAGAACTTACCTGGTAAGGTTCTGTTAATTTTTTCTAGAATATTGCGTGCTATGGGAAAATTTGCTTCCAATCCATAAATAGTAGCTTCTAAGAAGTCTAAATCTAATGATTCACCATCTAGAAAGATTGCTTCGTCCAAAATAGTCTTAGCGCGTTCGAGCTTGCGAAGTCCTAAAAACGTTTTGATAGCGATTATCCGAATTGCGGCTCCGTTTTCAGCATCAAATTGGATAGCATTTTCTTTTAAGTCTCTATCAAATACCTCTTCAAATTCAAACAACCTATTGGCTCGATATAGTGCATTGAGCTGTTGCAAGAACGCGGAATAGTCTTTATTTTGTGAAAATTCGGACTCTGCAATTTTCGCAGCTTTAAGATAATTTCCCTTATCTAAGGCGTCTATAACCAATGATGACCAATCTTTTGTACTTGAAGTGGGTGAAAATGAAACATAACTATTTTGAAAACTCAATTGTTTTTGGCGAGCGCTTTCAAATGCCTTGCGTAACTGCATAATGTCCGATAATCGATCGGAGGGTCTTTTTTCTAGGCATCGACAAATTACCGCTTCTAATTCTGGATGAATTTGCGAATTTATCTCACTCGGTTTCTTAAATGGCGCATGACGCCTGACTTGAGCTGGCGTATCGTGCGGTAATTGCCCGGTGACTAATTGGTAAAGTAACACACCTAAGCTGTAAATATCGCCATGGAGCAAATCATTAAATGTTCCTTTCCGCGATACGCTATCTGAAAATTCGGGAGCGGCATACAAAACCGTACCACCATTTTCTCTGGTTCGGACATAAATTTCCTCTGGAAGCGCGGAGCTACCAAAGTCAGTTAATTTCACCAAGTCCGCTGCACCCACTAAAATGTTGTGCGGCTTTATATCTCCATGCGATATGGGCGTAGTTAACTCCGACAGAAATCCGACCGCATTAAGAACTTGAGCATAAATTCCAAATAATCGCTCGAATGTGTTGCCAAAGTGTTGATTCCTTTGCTCCAGTTTTTGGGCGAGGCTTTGGCTGGGAAAATACTCCATCTCAATGAAGAACCACTCGTTCTCTGGTGGAATCCGCCCCATATCGAAAATGCGAACAATATTGGGATGGGCATCTATTGTCAGAAGTTCTTTGCCCTCTGCGAGCAGGCGGTCATCTTTTGTTAGATCCTTTGGGATCTTCACAGCCACGATCGCGCCATCAGCCAGTCTTTCGGCCCGCCACACCCAGCCATGACTGCCATCACCCAGACATTCCAGCAAAAGATATTTGTCGCCCAAACGTTTGTTGGTACCAGGCAAAAAATGCGCAGACTTTATATTCACAGCAACCTCTGGCAACGGATCTGTTTCAGAAGCAAATCTCCACTGCGTTCAATCTCAAAAATAAACCGGCTAAATAGCACTGATGTGTCACGTATTGCCGGTACTTGCGCGCCAACCGACGATTTAAAACCTTGGCGACATCTCTGCAGAAACAGTTCTTTGTTCGGTGCAGAGACAACACCTTTACTCCATGCAGAAAGAATCAGTACCGAAGGGAGATCGCCCCATCGCATGGAGGCCTCAAGTAGATTACAAAGTTTTTCATCGAGTTTTTTCTGTCCCCGATCAGTTCCATCGAAGCGTTCGAACTCAATTAACACTTCCGGTGTTCGCTGAGAACGATTAAACCAAGTGGAGTCGGAACGAATATCCGCACCATGCGTTATGGGTACAGGACACTCAGTTACAGCCATAAAGCCAAGATCAGAGCCAAGCTCATTCCAGACACTGCAGCCAAGACTGTGTACTAAAACATCTTGGTCTCGAACGCCCCAGTTGCTTAACATTGGATAGCTGCGATCAACGAAATCCAGCGACGACATTTCGGCGCAGATACGTGCTGTGAGGTCAGTCACCAAAACTCCCCCAAACGCGCAGAACTTCGGGTGATTCTCCACCGTGAATTAGTGCTTTACCGCCAACTTTGACTAACAGCGGTGCGGGAATAGATCGGCCACATACCAACGCCTCACCGGTTGATAGATTGGGTAATTCATCCAAATCGGCCTTGCTCACCATGTCGGATGCCTTTGCAATAAAACGCTGATCATCGGGGTTTTTCAGTCGCATAGTAATCAGGGTGTTGCACTGCGAAGTCACGTCCGCATCCAGCTTCGATGGCCGTTGACTCACAATGGCAAAGCCAACGCCAAATTTTCGGCCCTCGCCGGCAATTTTCTTTATGATGCGGTGGCTGACAGCATTTCCACCTGCGGGAGCAAAATTGTGTCCTTCCTCATAAACCAGAAAGCAAGGGCGCAATGGATCAGTCTTACTGGATGCTGCACGTAGAATTTCGCTAGATAGCAGTGCACATATGACCTGTTTAGCCGTATCACTCAGCCCTTGCAGATCAATCACGACGAGGCGCCCTTGCTTATTCGAAGGACGACCGACCATTTTGTAAATATCAGTAGGTTCAGGCATAGCCGCTGAATAAAAACTCTGGGCCTCATTAAGTACCCGCGACAACTTCATTGAGGTCACCGCCGCACTGCGACCATTCAAAGCTTTGCCTTCCGCATCTGAAAGATCATCCCAGCCCCTGAGCTCATCAATTCCGTCTCCCAAAAGATATCGAAGGCGATTGATATCTCGCGGCTCAGTCTTATCCGCCGTCCGCCAATAGCGCAGCGCAACATCAAGCACCCGCTGCTGCGGCTCGGTTAAACCAGGCAGAATTTCTGCAACATCGTCCATTTCAAAATGATCGAACTGCAAGGCAAGTTGGGTGTTCTTGCTGGCATACTTGTGTTTAAACGACTCGTTTTGCGGTGTATAAACATGTATACCTGCTCCCACATTTTGCAATCGCTCCAATGTATCGCGGATTTTCGGGAGCACAGTGCGATCGCGCATATCCTCACATTCAGTAAGATCATCGGAAAAATTCAATGTGCCCCTGGACAGGGCCTTGCCGTACTCACCATGCGGATCAAAAACAACAACTGTCCCGTTATTTAGTGCCACCAAACGTTCGATAATGCGGCCAACTGTGTACGACTTACCCGACCCCGTCATCGCCAGTACAGCTATATGTTCTGTGACCAGCTTGTTTACATCCAGAAAGACCGGTACCGTGTTTTCTCCTCGCTCATAACCAACGAGATTTCCCAGGTGCAAACTGGTGTGTTCATTGAACTCGTAAAAGTCACTTAAAAACTGAAAATCTACCGTTTCAACGGCAGCACCGGGGTCTAGGGGGCGTCGCGGTATTTTGATCTGACGTGAAGCCGGATCGCGGTAGCCAACCAGTTCGACATTGGCATACAGGTTCTCCCCAGTTACACTGGCACCGGGAAGCAATTCCAATTCGGTCACGCCATCACCAAAGCCTGCATTAAACAACATGTTAGTTCTGGTGATCCGAGTAACTCGACCTAGTACAGGCACCAGGCCTTCATCAGCACGCTCCTGATGCATGATGCGAACAAACTCTCCGCGGCGCACTGAAAATGAATCCTGAACAACCATCGTCAGTTGTGAAGCATCACCGGTGTTGCCAACCAGTTTACCAAGTACTTTATGTTTCATGATTCAAACCCTTCATCGAGACCGGACAACCACGTGCTCTCGACGTCGTTATTCCTTAGCGCTTCGTTTAATCCCTGCCGGTAGTAGGCGGAGAACTTTTCTAAAATATTCAATTGCTGCCGACTTAGCAGCTGTGGCAACGGCATTGCTTTTTTCTGGCTCTGCATGTCCAGAATCATCAATCTTGATGCCACGGTATCCAACAAAGAGGAGCTCCAATCCGCCTCTTCACCTGCCAACTGAGCCATCTTGATTTGACTTGCTCGCGCGCTACGGAAGTGAAACCCGATAACACCTTGTCCTACTTCACTAGCGGGTTCCATCCGAGATCGGTTCTCAGTCATCCTAAAGGCGATGGTCCGAGCAAAGTTGCCTAATATGCCGTTGATAAACCGTGTATCGCCAATTCCCATTAAACGTTCCTCCAATCCATCAAGCATGGATGTGGCACCTGGCATAAACCCGTCAGCAGTCAAAATGTGCTTACGGCCATCTTCGGTGCGTAAATCCTGGCGGGCAATACTGACAATAGCAGAAAATCGTTCAGCCAAAATGCTGACGAGCACAGGGCCATCTGGATTCCAAGGGAACAAATCTTTTCGGTAGTTCTGCCAAAAGCGTTCGATGGCGTCCCGCGTCTTTTCATATTCGGCCCAATGCCGCACATTCCTCTTCAGCGGCACCATATCTCGATCAATAAATAGAGGCGTGTCGATCAAGATTAGATTGGCACTTACTCCTTGCTGCAATAGCCGCTCGACAAGTGCATAACAGTGACGCATCTCCACCAAGTCCAAGCGCTTTCTTTGCGCCTCAAAGTCAATATCATCCAGTTCGGATACAGAATCAGAACCGATGGTGCTGACCTTGTTATCTTGTATTGCTAGGTCAGTCCGCACTGCCGCAGACGCATAGATAAAACCACCCAACGCTCGGTGGATACATGAATGACTCGCAATACCTGAAACGGTTAGGTTAACCACCGATGGTGGCTTTACCGCTTTAATTAGCCCAGCATCTCGGAAAAACGGAGCTACCTGTTCAATATCTCGAATCTGCTTTAGCAGGCGACCTGCGCTACCAGGTAATCGCAACTGGCTATCAATAGCCAATGCCTGGGCGAGATTGATTGTCTTCATAGGCTAAGCCTCTCCCTTCAAATTTTCTGCAAACGGCCAGTGACTCGAAGCCCGCAAGAATGCTAAGCCCGTTTCGGTTAAGCCAATATCATCTATCAATCCTTCACACCGTAAACGATGAATACTTTCTGGCAAATCAAAGTTGGCCAAATTCAACAAAGGTACCGCATACCCACGCAGTCTTTCTAACAAACTGTCTGTTGTCGCTACATTAAATCCGTAGCAGCAAACTAAGACGGTTATATCTTCTGGATGCAAGGGCTCTGCCTGAGGTTCCTCCCTCGCTATGGTGGCAGAAGACTTTCCGGTGTATTTGTCGAGCTCAGCTAAGAAAGCAAGTACCTTGTCCGCGTGATCCAGCAAGCTAATGGACCAGATAGGCAGTGTCGTAACCGCAATCAGGCCACTGTTGGAATGTGCTTTCCAATAACGGGTATGGTAAGCCAGATCATCCATTGATGACGCGGCAATGCAATCACCATCCATACCAAGAAGTCGGTGAGATAGTTCTCCCGCGAGAATCGTCTCCAAAGACGCTTGCTGGGCATTGGCCAGAGGCTGGGATGTAAACTCTATCATCCAATCCAAAGAGGGAAAAATACTCCCCACCTCATAGGGTGGCAGCAAAAGCAATGTGCAGCCGGGCTGACGCCCCCAAGCGAGGCCTTCAGCTTGCAGCTCTGGTGATGCCTGCAGCTGCTCACCAGTCATTAAAATGAACCCCTCCTTGGGAAATGTTTGCCCCGAGGACTCCGAAATGGCCAATAGGCTGGCTAAAAATCGGCCTCGGCGATTGGCTTGCAGTTCCGGGGTTAGATAGAGATTCATGCACCGGCTCCAAAATACAGCTGCATTTTCAGGATACCCCTCTTAACCAGAGCTTCTTGTACTGATGGTTCAAGCGTAGGACTCTTGCCCTCAGCAATTGCCTTCGCCAAAGGCTGCCAAGACGCGTAATCCAGCTCGGTGCCATTCAATAACTGGGATGCCTTGTTTTCCCATTGTATGCATCGTAAGTCCAGTGTCATTTGTAGATCGTGCAGGCTGAGCGTTGACACTGCACTCAGTGCAACCGGTTCCGGGGCATCTTCTTTGCAGGCAATAAACAAAGGAGTGAGTACCGGAACATATTGCGAATTCAGTAAAGTCACCAAGCTTTCACGGTGTGCTTGGATCGCATTTTCGATCTTGTTAATCGCACCACCTACGACGTTCAACTGAGTTTGCAACGGATTAAGCAATCGATCCAGCACCTCGCGGATAGCGCTGAACTGGCCCTTGCGAGCCAGCTCTCTAAATTTCTCGCGCTCACTTTTTGCTAAATCCGCCAAATCTTCAAACGCATCGCCAATTAACACCAGCTTCTGAGACAGTTCGCTGACTTCCTTTGCGTGGTCGGAGTCAGCATAGTCAGAGGGCAGTGGATCTAGCATGCGTCCAGCTTCGGTACACCGCTTCTCAAGATCTGCGAGATAATCCGTGACTTTGACAAACTTTTCCTTGCCCGCACGGTACGCACTCAGAATATGTCCGACGTTTTCTATAAAGCCAAGATAGGCGCCGGTGCCGATGTTGACACCTGCTTCTTCGGCCAGCAAGTTCAAGCGTTCGGCCGCCTTATCCAACTGCAATGAACGCAGGTAGTGTAATAAAGTGTCCGAACTGGCAGTGCCTTCGGTCGATGTGGTACCACTGTCGTTCTGCTGCTGCAGGGCCCCATCGAGAATGTTGGTCACTGTCTGTAAAGACAGCGTAAACAGGCTACGCGGAAATAACGCGAACCCCTGCGCATCAGTGTCAATATCGATGATCAGGTCGTTGATGCGTTGCTTGATTTGCGATGCTGCTTTATCGACGTATTCCGCAAACAAGCGAGCTTGTTCAATGCGCAGATAGAGTGATTGTTCCTTATCGTCGAGACGTAGGGTATTGATGTTACCCAAACTGATGACAGGCATAAACTCAGGCTTGACTCGGGCCACACGTTGCAATACTTCGGCACGTCCGGCAAGCAGAGCCGGTAATTTTTCCGCAATGGTATCCAGAGTATCGCCACCCACCAGGCTCAGAGCCTCTTCATCGACCTTGAGTTTGTCGAAAGCATTGCGTGCGGCTTGCAGTTGATCGTTCGCCTCCACCGTTTCTGTACCGATGGGCGACTTGCCCAAGGGTGCAAATAGGCCAGGGATACGGTCATAGCCAAAAACCCTTTCCAATTTGGCGACCGTGGCTTTATAACTATCGGCTGAATTACCATCAAACCAGTTTTTTGCCTCGACGATGACGTTGTCCAGTTTCGCGCGCGGCAAGGTTTGCCACTTGGCCACACTGGCGGTAGCATCAAGAAGTTGCAGCAGATGCAGCTCCCCGCACCACCACATCCAATCATCGAATACATTCTTCGGTGTCACTCCAGCATGCGATAGATAACCCCAATACCAATCTCGCCTGGCTTTCTCCAATGTCCAATCCTGCGAGTTGGCCGGATTGGCAATGCGAGCCAAAAAGTGTGGCAGCTGCACTTGCGCTTGCTGTGGGTTCGCCAAGTCGGAGAACAAACCGGCGTGCTCATCTTTGCCGTAACCAAGGCTCAGAAATTTATTAGGCAAGGCTAAACGTTGCATCAAGGACGCAATGTCTTCTCCATCAATGCCGTGCCGGGTTTCTAAATCGTTCAAGCTCGAAAGCTCAGGTTCCCGAATGGCAAATAATGTCCAAGCTCGTAACAACAGTTCTCGATCTTGCACGTTGATCTTGCCTGTCGGCCTTAATGGCCAGGCAATCAAACCGCGTTCGTTCAAGCGTCCTCGCCATTGGTGTATGGCCTGGTAAGTAAAGTCACGCAGGGCGTTGAGCTTGTTTTTAAACTTGCTGGTAAATCGAGAATCACCCAACGACAGCCCTTTGCATTGTTCAGGCAACAGACCAATGCGTTCCAGTTGATCGACTTCGCTCGGATTTAGGTAATAGAGTAAGAGTTCATCTTTAAGCTTCTCGCTGACATCGCCCCGATTGTATTGCTCCATCAAGTGTGTTGATGCAGTGAATGCCATCACTGGAAATCGTCCTTCATCGGCGTGGCGCATAGCTGCATATTGATGCAAACGATCCAGCTCGTCACGGTTATTAACCCAGGCAAACCAAGCCAGATTATCAGGATGTAGCTTTAAAGCATCACAAAACACTAAGCCACCTCGTTGACCGGCACCTTGCCCACGCGAACTGGTTTGAATACTTAGGTTCTCTTTATTGCTGAGTGCAGGCTGAGCATATTGCCAATTCTTGTCGAGCAAGCGCATCAGACCGATCAATCGTGCAGTACAGCGCAGCCCAGGGTTGTGACTGCTTGCCTGCAAGAAAGCCTTCATTGCGGCTTCATGTAGATCCGCATCTGCCGGGTCGCGGAAAATCATCGAATTGTGCTGCTGATTGCGGTAGCGTAAGTCTAGTCGCAACAACATGGCCACGCTGGGGCCTATGTGCGTAGCCTCATCATCCGGCACAAACGGATCACTACCAATTAGCTTCTGCCACAGGGCATCTGCGGCAAATTCCACCGCTGGATGGTCATACAGCAAGCTCATCAGATGCTTGAATTCGCCCCGCGATAATGGCAATAACAACACATCTTTTTCAGGCTCGTTGATTGCAAAGGTTCGCAGGTTTTGCAGCAAGGCAGTCAAGCTCAAGGCTTGTTCTACAGCTGGGTATAACCATTCATCTTTCTCGCGCTTGAACTTGGCGTCCTCCAAGGCTTGACGGCACTTCAGGGCATCAAATGGAAGCTTGCGATACAGGCTGGCCACCGGTTCGCCATCTTCATTGGACAGCGATAACAGCTCTTTACAACGCGGCGGGCATGAGTTCAATGCTAACGGTAGCTGGCCATAAAGCAGGCCTTGCGCTACGGCGCGCAGATCGTGATCAGAGGTTTTGATGCCTTCAATGGCGTGTTTGTCCAATACATGTTCAGCCACGCGCCCCGAGCTTTCGGTGACCACATCGAACAACTCACCAATAACAGGTACCGGCTTGCCTACCATTTCAAATTGAGCCAGCACCGCATCCACATTGGCCATAATCACATTGAACCAACCAAAATTGGCGCCGCTCATAGCGTAGGCAGCTTCCACCAAACCGGTAGGGTAATCATGCGCCAATTTACGCTCGGCTTTAAGCTGCCCAACATAATCCGATACATCCGCAAAAGCGTTGTGCTCCAATTCAACCAGTTCAAAACGGCGCGCCACCGACTGAATCTCGCGCAATTGCTGGCCCAATAATGGCGAGCACAGCGCCACATAGCGTAGCCATGGCAGCTTACGGCGCGGATCCTCTTCTTTGATGGCTTTGCCAATCAAGCGAATGGCTTGTCCATCCAGCCGTTTGGCATCGTCTTGTTCCAGGCCAAAGGTCGCAGCTTCGGCCACGGTTTCCAATTCGTCCAACACTACCAGCACGTATTCGATACCAAACTTTTGTAAATAGGCGTAGGCGGTTTGCACCAAGCGTACTACCAAGCCTTCTTCTTCATACAGGGCCTCCTCGCTATAAGATTGATCGAGTTCAAGGTGCTGCGCCAACTGTTTGGCATCGAATCCGGCAGGGTTCAAACGATGTAGCGCCTGCTCGGCAATTTTGCTCTGGATCGAACCATCAAACTTGCCAGTCGCTAGTGGCAATAGCGCCTTGTACAAGCCATAGCCAAACCAGTTGTCCGAATTTTGGTATTCGGATGCCACCTGGGAATAGCGGATGTACAATGCCAAATAGTTATCTTGGGTCCATTGATCGAACAGCGCCTCATCTTTTAGCTGATTATGTTCGTCACGAATAAACCAACCTTTGGAGCAGCCGTTGATTTGGGCAATCAACTCATGCCCTAAACGCGACTTACCACGCCCCCATTCAGCCTCAACCGCAAACACATGCGCGAAATGGTCGGCATCTTGATCGACGGTGTGAATGAAGGTGCGGTAGCGTTTAAAGAAACGGCTTTGTCCCACCAAGGGGTCGCGCGGCGGATAATCAGAAACACCGGTCGCAGCCCAAGCATGGCGTTTGCTTAAATTTAAGACGAGATCGTCGGTCAGAATGCTTTGGTTCGAATTCACTTAAATTACTCCCTCTCGTGACGAACAACGATGTTCATCACACCATTGTTCAGCCACTATTCTAATGGCCTGCCATATATGCTTGCCTGTACGGTTGAATACTTTGTTACCTTGAAGCCGAAAACAGGCATCGGCAAAATCGGGGTGAATCAAATACTGGCCATTTTGCCCGCTCGCGCCATACTGATAGCGCCAAACTGACTTTACCAGCAATGGCCCAATTAAGTTTGCAAGCTCTGTATCCAGCGATCCAGGCATCGGACGCTCAGGAAAACAATGCATCCCTAAATGATCCAACACCCGCAGAATCAATTCCTCCAAACTGCCGCAATGCCTTTCATCGCCTTCAGGGCCTTGAACCATAATGCTGATATGACTGGGCTGAATAGCATTCTGACCCGGCGATAACTCCAACAATAAACCACCGCGTGACTCCGCTGCCCAGTTGTATTGAGCGTAGGTCACCATGGCAAGCAATAATGCCCAAGGCTGGCTAAACACCCAATTCATTGTGGTTGTTGTGCTAGGTAGGTCAATGGGGTTAGCCAGAACATAAGTCGCATCAGCTGATACGCCCGTCAAAGCCAATAACCGTCCACGGATCCAATTTTCGTTAGCTTGCATACCAGTCGCATCAATTATCGGCATCACTGGCAAAGGGTCGGCAAGACCTGACTGCAGCGCAAAACTCGCCGCCAGTATCCTCGCCAATCTGGGCGTTGCCGCCGCCTGTTCCAGACTGACGCCCAACAGCTCCCGTTCGATTGCTGCAGAAGGACCCGCCGCCAGTTGTGCATCAGACAATGCCGATTCCACCCAAACAGCAGCACCATGCAACTGCGTAATCAATTGCACCAATACGCCGCTATCAGGCATTTGACCGGCTTCTTGGCACCGTGCCGCCATCACCGACAACCAGGGTTTGCGCACCTCTGGTAGAAGCCCCAAAAGCGCTAGTACCAACTCTTGGTCATCGCTCAACATCTTGCGTCGCTGGAGTATTTTTTGACTCAACACCCAACCACTAGCGGCCGGATGCGCGATGCCCGACAGTATGTCGGCCAGCATCTGCTCGCTATCGGCCATGTATCCGCGAGCCACCAGACGCGATAAGGCAGCAATTATTTGATTATTCATCCCATAAATCCGTTTGTTGTTTGCCCTTAGCTTGCGTGGTCTTTAACGCTGCCTTGCGCGCCTTTTCCTCTTCTTTCTTTTCTGCAATATAAGTATCGATAGCATTCGTGTTGTAGGGCCAAAATAACTGGGTATAGGCTTCGTTAGGTGCTGGCACTAACTGATAAAATATTTCCAATTGTTCTGGTGAGCCCACCAGCCAGGTGGGAATATACGGTTTTGCCACCAATGCCGAAAAACCGGTCGGCATGACATGTTTAGCGATAATGCTGAGAGGAACCTTTTCCGCGATGGTTGGTTGGTTGAGTAATTGCGCCAATAATTGCGTGCCGCCATCGATATAACCGCCACCTTTGTAGTGCCCAGCATCGCGATAGCCGGCGGGTTCGAAATGCCAATGTTCAATAATAGCTTTTTGATAGGCTTTGACGCTGGCTGTCTTACATCCAATCTTTAGTCGGCTAATAAATCCCAGGGCATTGTAAGCATACGCATTAGCCAGGGCTTCTTCCAACGGCGCATGAGGATGTTCAAAATGATTATTGGCCTGCTGATGCCAATGCCTTAAATAAACCGGCTGCGGCTCGCCTTGGGTCGCCAGAATCAATTCCAGCGTGGTGGCTGTCGATTCGACCAGATGGTGAAAAAATTCGTGATTGAATATCTCAAACACGATCAGGTGCATCAGGGTTTCGGCTGAAAACAACTTTAGCGCCTGACTCAAGCGCATCAGTTCGTTATGGTAGTTCAGTAAGGGTTCAATCAATAAATAAATACCCCATTGATCCACCGGTGGCAAATGAAATGGGCGATAAAACGCCATGGCTTCAGCGGGGAGCTTGTTCCACAACAAACTCCGAATACTTGAAGAGGCATTCAACACGGCCCCCCACAATGCTTCCTGGCTGACGCCTGGTGAAACATCCTTGAACGTTTCTTTTAGTTTTTTGAGTTCTTCGCTGGTCAGGGGCTGCGAGGAGTGCCGACCGGTGGCCTGCGCGAAGGTCAAACTATTATCCAATTCTTGTGGCCCCAAAGAGGAATTATTGGACGAGCGGTCGAAACGCGCACCGTTATACGTCAAGCCGTTGCCTTGCAACCACGCAAACAAGGTCGGCAAATCATGATCGAGCCGGGGCTGTAAGCAGTATTTAGAATGGTTGCGTGAAGAAAGACTGTCCATGTTGTCCGGCTCCAAAATTAGGAATGGCTTGCTTGTTCAAGCAAACTGTACAGTTGATCGAGATCGCTAAATAACGCTTGGCCCTGACCATCGATGCCATCGGATTTCAGGCGATGAAGGATTTGGCGGTCGGGTTGGTCGTTACCGGCTTGTATCGCCTGTTCGGCGGCGATTAGTTCAGCTTCAGAGATTTGGCCATCAATTAGGGCTTCGACGAGGATCTTGGCCATATTTGTAAGCTTCGTTGAAAACCAAAGTGCGAAATGTGTATCCAACAACACCTGACCAAGCCTCTCTCTTAAAGAGGCTTCGAACTCTGGCACAAGAATATGAAGCGGAACATCCTCATCGATAGCAGGATAAGCACTACCAGAATTCCAACGCATTAACTGTGACGTTGCATCTTCCGTTCTTAACCATGAGTGGTAAAAAGCGGCATCGGCTAGTGTTTCAAATCGAAGTACGCTAAATCCTGAAGTCGCAATCATTGGTTTATCTTGAGCATCTTCAATTACGAAACCAACGTTTCTTCTGTTCGGCCTCACCGTCGAAATCAATACATTACCCTGTTTGATCTGGGTAGTAGCTCGTGACGGAGCTTCCGAAGTCAAGGTCTCGACTGGGGAAATTGTGCCATTAGCGACATTCAATCCACCTATTTCGTAGTAAAGAAAAGTATTCGCTGCCTTTTTGTTCCATCCGGCCTTTACGGGTGTGGCGATCTTGCCAAGAGTGTTACAGCTGTTTTTCTTCATCATCTGATCTAAAGAACGATGATCTGGATGGGAAAAAGAACTATCCAAACGCGTAGCAATTACATTTTCCAGCGGTACACGAAAGCTATTTTTGGTGTAATGATTGATCAAGGGCTTAAATACAGGCATCGCACTGGTCGATTCCGCCTGAATTTTGGCGGCCCAAGCCCGCAGCTGCTCGGCTTGGCGGACTTTGTCACCGATGTATTTTTGAGTGATTTCCTGAAAAAATGGAACCTCTAATGTTCGTAAAATATCAAGGGTTAATTTTCCCTGAACCGCAGTTGTTACGTGTCGATCGATACATAAGAACATTGTTGGAGAATTTAAAACGGCAAGCAGATAATCACTATCTATAAAGTCGTGGTTAACAGAAATACCGACCAGATTCTGGCTTATATTTACATCTGCGCCATCTGGAACTTTCGCAACTTGACCCGTTGTACCAACTTTTGAAAGTACTAAATCTCCACCACATAGCTTAGTTTTAAATTCCTCGTCGTGTTTCCATTTTGGGATTTTAATTGTCGATTCCAGATTAACAGAAATTCCATCAATATCAGAAATTCTCAGAAACGGCACCCCTTGCTCTGTATACAAATTAGCGGGCATATCAAAAATGCCTTTCCTAACGAAGTTGGTTAATAGCTCTAGCGTCCTTGATTTATGTGCCCTTATGAGTTTCAGAGCATTAATAAATTTGGGTTGATAAAAATCAGCATCAATTCTTGACTCAATAAGGTCAACAGGTATTTTCTCTGCAAACATCACTCACCCCGCTTATAAGCGCCAACAATCTTGTCGAGATCATTGGGCACGCCCGCCGAGTAATCCTCAATATTGTTTTTCACCACATAGCCCAGCGTTTCGGCCACCGCCATAAACACATCGCCTTGCGGTTCGGGCAGAAATTGTTCGGGATTGTCTTTGCTTGCGTGGCGCTTTTGCAAAAACAATATCGAGGTTTTGGCGCCGGTGCCTGAAAGCTTAAATGTGTCGGAAGGTAAGGATATAACGGCTTTGACAATGGCTTTGCCACCGACAAACTGGCCGGTCTTTTCGTCCTTTTTGCCCATAATGTATTCGCGCACGTAGCGGTCGCCGGAGTTACACAACACGCCGTCCGGCAACACTATTAGCAGTCGACCACCGGGGCGTAACAATTGCAAGCAACGGTCGATAAACAGCACTGCTGGGTCGATAGTGGCCCCGACCGGTTTCCAATTGCCTTTGCTATCGGGCTTGCTGCCTAAAGCTAAACCACTAGTAGAGGGGAAAATGCGATAGTCCGGTTTTTTGCCTGATGAAATTTTGCGCAAATCAGTGCGGTATCCCGGCCATTTGGGGGTGCCGTCGCCATCCAGATAAAGATCACCTGTGTCTTCCCAAGTCTTTTTGACATAGTCGAAGTAAGCTACGTACTCAGATTTCTGTTTAGCTAACCGGAAGCCACCTAGGATTTGCTCCATTTCTGCTTCATAATGATCTTTGGCCTCTTTTTCTTTTGCGCCAAATTTTGGTGTACCAAATGGGGGATTAGTACAAATCAAATCAAAACTATTAGGCTTTAGAAGTTTTGTTGTGAGTGAGTTTGCCCAAAAAATTTTAGCTTTCGGTGCACCTTGCAATGCCATATTTACTCGGGCAAGGGTCACCATATTCTCTGCAGAATCTGAGCCTACAAAGCTGTTGGACAATAAATTGTTAACAAATTGCTGTTTCTGATTTTCTGAAACACCTCCCAACTTGTTAATAAGATTTTTTAGGTGGCTAAGGGCTACCGAACCAAATCCATAAGATCCACAGGTTGGATCACAATAGCGAAATTGATTAGACGTCAATCGTTCCATTACTTCATTGTCGTTGGCAATGTCGTGCATTGCAATTTCAAGCATTGCTTGCTTTACAGGGTTTGGTGTGAGGTACTGTCCAAGACCGCCTTTTGACTCAAATTTCGCCCGCAAAAAGACATCAAAGACTCGCCCCAGCAAGTCTGCTGGCATATCTTTCAGAGAGCCAGCCTCTTTGAGCACTTGCCCTTGATTGTTAGTGACTTGGCCAAGATCTTGAAATACACGCAGTAGTGTTTCGAAGTTCTTCCAGTTGCTAAGATGCAGATCTTTGTTTTTGCCTACAAAAATTGGCTCTTGTGTGCCATCTTCCAGCGTAATGACGTAGTCTGGGTGATCACGAAACTCTGAAAAGGCTGCTTTTATCTGTTCAACAGCTAGATCTCCATGCTTAGCGACATAGAGATAATCGAATACCTCTTGGAAACTCAGTGTCTTGCCGTCATATTTAAATGTTAGCGCAGGATCATGACGAACCCGAAAGGTTTCCAGAAAAAGGATCTTCGATACTTCAGTAATAATATCGTTCTTGTTGCCTATGCCACGATCTTTGTCGATTTGATAAACCCGCTCATGAAAGTTGTCCAGACCTTTCATGAGACGGGTATAGGTTTTCATTGCCCAGCGAAAGGTTGGATCTTTTTCAAGCTGTTGGTGATCTCGAATTAGTTCAACAGAGGGCAGCGAGTCAATCGAATGGGTACCAGCACCACCAAACAAACTAAAGCAGGCAACATTGCTGTCATCTTGTAAATGCGCAAAAATCGGCCATTCATCTCCGTTGACTGCTGCAAGCAGGTCATACGCAAGCAGATCAAGTTCGTCCTCCTTGGAACATTCCCAATGCCCTTTTTCGAGCGCGATCAACAAAATTGACGGGGTACGATTTCCTTGAACGTTCCCCCATATCAGTTCAGCCTTAACGAAATCATGTTCACTATTCAGCGGGGTATGCTCAGTGTAGTCTATGTATTTGTTGCGAATTTCTTGGTATCGTTGATCAAGTGTTTGTTCGGTAGCCATGTTTTTGTATCCAGTGATAATCCATTAAGCCAGCTTCAGCAGCGGCCCTTTTAATTCCATTCGTGCATCGTGTTGAGCGGCAGTGCGCAACATCGGCTCGGTAACCACTCTGCCTGCCGGTAATTTACTGATCAGCTGCGATAGGGGCATCGGGCGACCGGCTTTTTCTAATAAGGCGACCAATTCGTCACCTAAATTAGCTTTATCGTTAGTTTGGGCACACATTATTTGAAAGGTTTGTTCGTCGTTCGAAGCCAGCTTGATATGTACGCTAGGCTGGCAAAGCAGCCAAAGTTTAACTTGCGCCAAATTCCAGCCCAGTTGCTGCCAGTATAGTTCATAGTCTTGCCAAATTTGGTCTAGGGTCATGGCTTCCTGTTTAAGATTGCCTATTACTGCATCAATCGTCGGTATCTGGCTCATACAGTCTTATCCTGGTTTTGATCAACTCATTAATTCTTCGGTGCCTCATAACCAGGGGCGAGCTCCGCGCTGGATACACCATACAGGGCCAAGTGATTTTTCAACCATAATCGGTATTCCTTTCCTGGTAACTTATGTTCGGCTGAGCAATCCACTAACCATTGTCGCAATACGTACCCGGCGACTGCTGCTCTCAACTTGAGATGTAGCAAGCCGTCCGTCATTTCATAATCGTTTTCTATGATCTCGGGATGTGCCTGATTGGGATGCGGTACCAGATCCAATTCGACAATTCGATTCCATTGAATGTCTGCACTTGCTTGTTCTTGAGGCAAAACCAGACTGTTTTCGATTAGTTCACTTCTCAACATACGAGTAAAGACAAGATCCAAAAATATTTGCCGCTTTCTATCGAATGCGCGGACATGCCACCGCAGACCATCGTTCACCAATGCGAACGGAATAATTTCCCGGGTCGACAATCCGCTGCTATGCGAGGTGTAATCAATACTGACGACTTTTTGTTGATGTATCGCCCGGGTAATCGGAGCCAGTATTACCACGGAAGGCTTGTTTAGTAGTTTTGGCAATTCGCAAGTAAGTAAACAATCGCTACCTACCACATTCCCTTCATCGAATCCGCGTGTTAATGCTGTCAATACACGTTCGGCGGAGTGAGTGAATGCCGGCGAAAAGGCTTTTCCAATCACATAGCATTTGGATTTGTTATCGAATTGAATATTGTCCGGAAACAACTCTCGATATTGTGCAAAGTCTCTTGTCGCTACAGCTGGTGCTATGCCGAACCTTTGTATTAAGTCTTGGCGTCCGATGTCTCCCAGAAAATACAGACGAAATTCAATAAAGTTGAGCCTTTCCCGCTGGGCATGGCTGAGAGGTTCTAAGGTTGATGTTGGTTGCGATGCACTATTCATAGCGTTGCATTCTAAAGACTTTAACGGATAAATCAACTTTTTGAATATTTGACATGATCATAATGATTAGTTATTATCACTATATAGATCATTTCAAATAACCTATAGGAGGACATATGGCTACAAATCCACCCGCGGGCGATGGTCATCGCAATGGCGCAGTGCGAGAGCGCTCGCAAACTCAGACGCCTTCAGGGCACTGGGTTAAACGTGATACGAACACTGGCCGATTCATGGATGTTAAGTCCGACGGCAAGCCGTTCAAAGGCGTGACCAAAGAAAAGTAATTAACCAGCGGTTTTTGACAGTTTAAATGACTCGATAAAGCCGCCCTTTTAACTGGATAACTGGATAACTGGAGGACCTATGGGCCGCAGAAGAAGAAGAAAATCATCGGAAGACTTGTTTGATGTTCTGTTCGATTTAACAGACATGTTTTGGCAAGTTGGCGCAATTGCCTACATTATTTTGATGTTTGCGTCATTTTGGACTTTAGACTGGGCAGTTGGACAATATGCAATAGCTTCGACATCGCCTCTATTAGGGGCATTAACTCAAAGCTTTGGTTGGGTATATTTTCTGCTTCCTGTGATGACTGCAATTCTCGCATTCATTTTTGGCGCGAAGTCATATCAAGCGTTCAATAGAGAGCATCGCTATTGAGGTAATTCCGATTTCAATCCTAACTTTTCTGAAAATTTATTTTATAAAAAACTGAAAGCATCTAAGGCGGATTATGAATATACAAAAACATTTCAACACTTTTCACGATGCTATCAAGTTATCGAAGCAGGATGATGCTTATAAGACTGCAAGGGAACGAGACGATAGCATAACTTACAATGTTCGTAATGCGTTCAAAGATGCTGGATATCCGGTTATTGAGGATTTTATTCAAGGATCCATTGCTACTGACACTGCCATTCTCAAAAAGTCTGGTGATTTCGACATTGACAGAGCAGTTTTGCCCGATGCTCGCGTCAACCAAAGCAATTTTATGCTAAAAAGAGGTGTAAGCCCAAACCGCCGAAAATTCCCGCAGTCTTTAGCAAACTGAATATTCCAGTCAAAAAGCCGCCTATTTTTATAGCAAACCGACCAGTCAGCCAAATTTAAATTCTGCGAACTGGAGGGCTACCAAGCAGCCATTGGCGACCTCGCCCAATCGGCCATTTTG
>Ga0208514_100531_pt1 | contig 19100 bp, 17 predicted proteins | sample LakWasMet70_HOW9_2_FD_183900 | JGI IMG/M metagenome (GOLD analysis project Ga0208514, IMG submission 183900) | Freshwater sediment methanotrophic microbial communities from Lake Washington under simulated oxygen tension - Sediment Metagenome... | ecosystem: Environmental > Aquatic > Freshwater >...
CGTGAGCGCGCGGACCAGACTGGCGCGCACCGAAGCCAGATCAGGCTCCAGGGTCAATGCCGCGCGCAGCGGGATCAAGGCTTCATCAAATTTTTGCTGCGCCAGTAGCAGCCATCCCAACTGCGCATGACGCTGTGCTTGAGGCTTGGCGACCAGCGCGGCTCTTGCCCAGTGTGTTGCCTCGGCCAGCCTGCCCATATCGTGCAATACCCAAGCCAGCGCAACTGCCGCTTCATCAAGTTGCGGGTCAAGTTGTAGCGCCCGTTGCAGCGATTGGTGTGCGTGATCGAGCTTGCGTTCATGAAAGCACACCAAGCCCAAATACCAATGCAAAGGCGGGAATTGTGGGTGCTGAATCAAGGCAGTCTTCAACACGCCCCCGGCTTCCAGTAGCTGCCGGTTTTCCAGGAGAAACCATCCGAGCGCCGCAGCGCTGTCGGGTCTGTTGGGATCATGGCTACAAGCGCTGCGCGCCGCATTGACAGCGTCATCCAAGGCATGGGCTTCATAACTCGCCCATGCCTGAACCAGATAGCTATCGGTGTCGCGCGGATCGGCTTGCGTGGGCATCCCTGAGTCTACAAAAGAAACCCGGCACATGGGCCGGGCTGTAACCCTCATGGGCCTGCACCAGGGAAGTAAATGCAGGTGGGGCATCGCTGACCCGGTTTCACTCTACGCCATCAAAGGATTGCCAAGCACAAGAGTTGTAACAAATTGCTACGGATCGACTTTTGCCCCCCCCGGGGACGCACTGCGTCACACAAAGCGTCACACGCAGCGAGCGAGCGTGAGGACAAAATTATCACATTTGTCAAACGCAAGAATATGGTCTATGGTGTGCCATTTACCCCAACTCCAACGAACGCAAGAGGCTTCCTATGGCGTCCATTTCGTCCACTTCACTGTCCGGCATGAATGCTGCGCAGACCCATCTGGACTCCTCCGCGCACAATATCGCCAACAACAGTACGCCGGAATTTCGACGACAACAAGTCGTCCAGACCGAGCAGAAGGATGGTGGCGTGTCTGCCGCAATCACCAGGTCTGCCAATGAAGGGCATGCGCTGGAAGCCGATCTGGTCGCACAACTCCAGGCCAAGAATGCCTTCCTGGCGAATCTGGCAGTGTTCAAGACGAGCAATCAAATGGCGGGTGCACTGCTGGACAAAACTGCCTGAACAATGAAAAAATCCCCCAACCCGTGACGGTTGGGGGACAAAGCAAGGTTACCTCTTTAACCTTGCCAGGAGACGACCCTCAGTCGCAGTTGATCTAAGCAAAATCAGTGCCAGTACTGGCAAATAGATGCAAACGGATAGGCGAAAGACCTTCAAACACCTGCGTTTCACCCTTACAGCAGACCAAGTGGGCTGATACTGGGTAAAATAGCAGACGCACATTTTTGGGAGTCGTTTCATGCCATGTCAAGCCGCACGAGCCCTGCGCCCAGCTCTGAACAGCCTTTGAGGTGAAAGACTACTACGCATCCCTTGGTGTCAGCAGTGCGGCTTCTCTGGCCGACATCAAAAAGGCCTTTCGCCAGCAAGCATCCCTTCACCATCCAGACCGCAACGACGATCCCGGTGCCCCGGCACGTTTTCGGGCGGTGCAAGAGGCCTACGAAGTCCTGTCCGATGACAGCAAACGTCGGGCCTATGACGACAATCGCCGCCGCAACCTGCTGGACAGCCCCATCGACACTGCCCGTGAAATCTGGCAATCCTATTTCAACCGTCTTATTTGAAGCCACCCCTGCATGAACATTTCTCCCTACTTTCGCAATTTACGCTCGGCCTATTTCGCAGAACTGGATGACCTGACATTTGACTCCGAAGGTCTGCATATTCTGGACAAACGCCTGGTGCAACGGCGCAAGGAAATGGAGTTTCTGGTCCACATGATGGAAATCAGCCCCGAAATGGTGGCCGTGGTTTTTCACAAGGGATTTCGCTTTACCTCGCTGTCGGCAATGGACGATTTACTGTCCCGTGAACCCGAAAGCCTGCCCGAGTGGGACAGTCTGGCAGACGCCATCGAAATGGCACCCTGGACCCAGGAACTGGTGCACGTCCTGCAAAAGCAACCTATGGGCGAATGGTTTCTGACGGTGGCTGCAGCGCTCGAGTACATGTACAACAAACCCGAACATCCGCAGGCGACAAGCGCCGACGATGAAGAGGAGGATGGCGAAGGCGAAGATACCGAGGAAATGGAAGCCCGCACGCGCGAAGAGGCCGCGGCCGACTGGATGGTTGCGCAAGGCTTTGACCGCAAGGAGTGATGGCATGAATACCCTGGCCCTCATTGCAAGAACCCAAAGCCTGATTGCGGCGGGCGATATCGTCGCCGCCGAATCAGCGCTGGTGGAACTGGCCGATGCCGAAGGCGACGGTGCCCTGATGGTGGTGCTCGAACAGCTGCCGGCCAAAGACGTCTTGGCCATCATCCGCGAATATGACAACTCCAAGGAATCTGTCATCAATCTGATGGTGACACCCGAGATGTTTGCCCGTGCCGTGGTCATCGAAAAGCAGTACAAGGACCTCACCCGCACGCACCTGCGCGGCATGGTCAACTCCGTGATCTTTCGGGAAGATGGCGACCCGGTTGCGTTTCTGATCGCCATTGGCGACCTGGAAGGCGGCAGTGAGGCGCTGGCCGACTACTTCTCTGAAAAGTGGAGCCGCATCGAAGCCTTTGCCCGCACCGGTACCTTCGACACTGTGGAAGACGATGGAGAGATGCTGTCCGAGACCGCCCTGCTGTCGCTCGCCTACGCACCACCCAAGCTGGAGCTGGATGAGGTGGCAGACCAGGACTGGATGCAACTGGCCTGGCTGCTGCGCCACGAGTGCCCGGACCTGTTCACCGAAACCGTTCTGGTGCTGCGTGCCAAGGCGCGTGCCCATGATCTGGGCCTGGACGAAGAGGAAGAAGCAGCCGAAGAAGATGACGGCAAGGTGGAGACCGGTGACACCGACCGCGGCAAAGCCACACCGGCAGCCCGCGACGATGACGAGGAATCGGCCATTTGACACCCCAAGCTGTATCGCTGTTTGACGCGCGGCCGTTCTTTGAAAAAGCGCTCGCCTATGGCGTGCAACACGGCATCATCGGCCAAGCCAAACTGGATGCGATCTGCCAGGATGCTCCCAAAGGCATGGTCCAGATTGCCCGCTACTTTGGCACCGAGTTCTTGCGTCCGGAGCTGGAGAAAGCCCGCGACCGTATCGTCAACCTGGTGAGCCTGTATCTCGAGAGCACCAGCGGCGGCGACCTCCGATTGGCCGCAGAGTCCCTACGGGACCATTCCTTTTTGTCCCGCTCCAAGGGCGGCTCGGACATGCTCAAGGCCCTGATCGCCATGCCGCAGAACAGCCACTTCGGCATGCACGAAGGCCGGGGATTTACCGATGACCAGATCCCCTTGCTGGCCAAATGGTCGTTACGCACACTGCCCGAGTACCAGTTGGAGCTTGACCAGCGCAGCCAGATTGCATTGCTGGTTGATGCAGCGGTGTGGATGGCCGAGGCACTGGGTCTGGATGCGACCGATCTGGAGGAAGCCGGCAGAGACGCCGAAGCGGTCATCCGCACGGCGCTGCTGGCCCACTTCAGTGGGCGCACCGAAATGCCGGACTGGGTGGCATTTGAAAAAATGATTGCCGGGCTGCGCAAGAAATACCCGCTGAAGTCCGGCACATCACCGCAACCCATCGGTATCTCCTTACCCACAGATTTGCCGGCTCGCTTCAAACCCGCGGTGGAAACTGTCCGGCAATCCGTGCTGGCAGACATGCCCAGGGTTCTGGACACCACGCTGCCTGTGCGCAAACTGTTTGACCAGACACCTGCTTTCATGGGGCGCTACTTCTGGCTGGAGGACGCCATCAGTGAGGTCGATCACTTTGACCGCACAGCATCCGCCGCATGGAACAAGGCGACGGGCGGGCATGGGGATGACGGTTCCCTGCTCACGCTATTTCTGTGCGTGGCCGCCGGCGCTCCCCTCAAGACGGTCCTGACCGAGAAATCTGCGGCTGCCCTCGTGCGCAAAGTCCGGAAATCCGGGCTTCAACCCGAACTCGCCACCGAGTTCATCCACAACCATGCACCGGCACACCACCAGGCAGACTATGTCCAGCTGTGGGATGCCTTTGTTGCCGAGGCACAACCCACACTGACCAGCGATTTTGACCATACGCTCAAAGACGCCGTGTCTTTGCTGCGCCGGGAGTGCAATATTGGTCCGTAGTCGGGGTTGCCGCGGCGACGTTGCAGGGTATTCATGAATCCGCTAAAGTCTATTCCAATAAGTCAATTGAGGGAGTTTCAGTGAGTACCAAGCCGCCAGCACCAACCTCCGGCCCCGTTCCCCCTGCGCAAGACCGCTACATGCCAGGTGACCCGATACCGGTCCCCGAGGCGGTTGAAGCCAATTCCGAATCATCCTGGGCGATGTTTTCCGACAATCCGCCACCTCCCGAGGGAGAGTTTCTCGACACCGTGCCAGCCTCACTGCTGGAAGAGGCCGCTCTGGCCACGCCTCCGAATAAGAACTGAGTCCATTCCATGCGACTGAATCATTGGGCAATTGCTGCCATTTCCTGCGTGGCACTGTTGTTGGGCGCGTGCTCCCCAAAAGACACACCGAGCGCCGCCAAACCTGCAAAACAGGAGGTGTCGGTGCAAGCCGTTGCCGCGCAGGCCAAGGGCTTCACGGTCGGCGCGGTGATGAGCGCCAACACGGTCTATGTTTTCTTTGATCCGCAGTGCCCGCACTGCGGCCATTTGTGGCAGGCATCCATCCCGCTGCACAAAAAAACCAAGTTCGTCTGGATACCGGTGGCGTGGATCAACGCATCCAGCCTGTCGCAGGGTGCGGCACTGCTGACTGCTGCCAACCCACTGGAGTTGATGACCGAGCACGAAGCCTTGCTGCTGGCCGGCAAGGGCGGCATTTCTGCACCGTCGGGTGTTGGGTCCGACGTCGAACAGGCTATCAAGGCCAATACGAAGTTGCTGAGCGGATTCGGCGCCGAATCGGTTCCGTTCATCGTGGTAAAGAATTCCCGTACCGGGGAGACCATCAGCCGCGACGGTGCCATGACCACGGCCGATCTCGCCAATCTCATCGGAATAGACCTGGCACCCTGAACGGCGCAACGGCTGCGGGACAAGTCCTACAGTTTTTGACCCAGCGCCTTCTCAACCGCTGAAACCAGCTGCGTGCTCTCGGGCTCCACGTCGCTGGGATAGCTTGCGACCACCTTCCCCCGTCGATCGACCAGGTACTTGTTGAAGTTCCACTTGGGCTCCTGGCCGGTAGCCTTGACGAGCTGGGCATACAACGCATTTTTGTTGGCGCCTTTGACATCGGACTTGGCAAACATCGGAAACTTCACACCGTAGGTGTTGAAACAGAAATCCGCAATTTCCTTGGACGTACCGGGCTCCTGCTTGCCAAACTGGTTGGAAGGAAAACCCAGCACCACAAGCCCCCTGCTCTGGTACTTGGCGTACATGGCCTCCAGACCCTGGTACTGGCCGGTGAAGCCGCAATAGCTCGCGGTATTGACCACGAGCACCACTTTGCCAGCGTACTGGCACAGGTTCTGGGGTGCGTCATCCTGCAGACGGGGAAATTGGTGTTGCAGGAGAGCTGGGCAGGTAGCCGGCGCTGTAGCTTGAACCGGAGCTGCCGGCGGTGTCTGTGCCAGGGAGGCCGAAGCGGCGGCCAGCCCGGCAATGGCAGCCCAAAGGGCCTGGATGGAAAAGTGTTGTGTCGCCATGGTCAGATTCCCTTCTTGATCATTGCGACGAGTTGGTCGAGCGCCGTGCCCCATCCCCCTTCAAAGCCCATCGCAGCGTGTTGTTTGCAACCGGCTTCGTCCGCGTGGATGACGGTTGCGGTGTAGCGCGTGCCGTGCGCATGGTCTGCCAGTTCGACCGTGGCAGTGAACAGGAACTCCGCGTCATCGGAACCGCAGGTTGCGGCCGGCTTGCTGGGCCGGTAGCCCGGCAGCAGGGCATTGGTCCACACCAGCTTCTCGTTGGGTATCACTTCGAGGTAGCAGCCTTGATTGGGAAATTCAAGCCCCTCGGGTGACTGCATGGTCGTGCGAAACACGCCACCGGGACGCAGGTCTATTGCACAGGCAATGGTCTTCCAAGGCAAGGGACAGAACCAGGGCTTGAGCAGTTCCGGCTCTGTCCAGGCACGCCACACCAGAGATCGGGGCACATCGACGACACGTGTGAAGCTGAGGTCCAGTTTTGAGTCGGGTTGGTACGTTGGCTTCATGTTTTGCCTCCTGTGGTTGGTGGTGCTTGCAAGGCGTGTAAATACGCATCGAGGCCATCTAAACGGTCTTCCCAGACCTGTTTGTACTCGCCTATCCAGTCCATTGCTTGCTAAAGGTTTTGGCCTTCCAAGCGACAGGGACGCCACTGCGCGTCACGCCCTCTGGAAATCAGTCCAGCCGACTGCAGCACGTTGATGTGCTTGGACACCGCAGGCAGACTGATCGCAAAGGGCGCCGCCAGATGATTGACTGATGCGTTGGGTCTGCCGACCCGTCGCAGTGTCAATTCCGAGCGCGCTCAATCAACGCCGCGTGCGAGACGTACGGTGTAGACGACGGAAATAATCTTCCAGCCTTGTTCTGTCCGCACAAGCAACCACTTCTCTCGTCCGCCGTTTGTCGGTTTTACGTTGGACAGGTAGACGTAGTCAAACGAGACGGACGCCACCTCGCCATCGGTATCGACCTGGATATCCGAGAACGTCTCCTCTTCGTGGTCGCGACTTGCGACGATGCCATCAATGAAAGAGACGAAGTTATTGTCCGGGCGATGCCGAGCCTTGATGGCCTGGGGTCGGGTGGTTCTGATGCGTTCCAGGCTTGGGTCATCAACGACCGCTTGCCAGGTGATCGCCTCGGGTTTGTCCGAGAAAAACAATCCCATAAAGGCGGCCTTGTTTTTCTGGATGATCGAAGTTCTGAAGGTCTCTACAACCTGCCGAACAGCCACCAGGTCTTCTGCGACATTCGCCGTTTGAAGCGTACCGCGGCATCCCGTGCCAAGCGCCACCGATGCGATGACTGCCAAGAATAGGGAGGAGACGCGGCCCGTCATCTATCCCACCCAGCGCCGGGCGTTGTGCCAGAGTTGCATCCACGGGCTGTGCGCATTGGCGTCCAGACCGTTCCAGCTCATCTGGATGTTGCGGAACACCCGCTCGGGGTGCGGCATCATGGCGGTGAAGCGGCCATCCGCCGTGGTCACGCCGGTGAGGCCACCCGGGCTACCGTTCGGGTTGAACGGATAGGCCTCGGTAGCGGCACCGGCATTGTCGGTAAAACGCATGGCGGCAATGGCCTTGTCGGCGTTGCCGCGGTACTTGAAGTTGGCAAAGCCCTCACCGTGCGCCACGGCGATCGGCAAACGCATACCCGCCAAATCCTGAAAGAACAAGGACGGCGACTCCAGCACTTCCACCATGGACAGGCGCGCCTCGAAGCGCTCGCTCTGGTTGGTGGTGAAGCGCGGCCAGTCCTGCGCACCAGGGATGATGTCGGCCAGTTCGGCAAACATCTGGCAGCCATTGCAGACACCCAAACCAAAGGTATCGCTGCGGCCAAAGAAGCCCTTGAACTGGTCGGCCAGGCCTGAGTTGAAGGTGATGGAGCGCGCCCAGCCTATGCCGGCGCCCAGCGTGTCGCCATAGCTGAAGCCTCCGCAAGCCACCACGCCCTTGAAGTCCGCCAGATTGGCGCGGCCCGTTTGCAGGTCGGTCATGTGCACGTCAAAAGCTTCAAAGCCAGCCTCGGTAAAGGCGTAGGCCATTTCGACATGGGAGTTGACACCCTGCTCGCGCAGCACCGCCACGCGGGGGCGGCTGAGCAGCAGTGCCGGGCTGGCTGGCGTCAGATATGCTACTGTTTTGGTAGCGCCTTGCGTAGATTCCACGAGGGCTAGAGGCTGATTTGACTCTGCGCGTTTGCCCTGGGGCAGGTAAATGTGCAAGCCGGGGTCGGTCAACGCACCAGCGGCCGCGTGCTCGGCATCCGCGCAGGCGGGGTTGTCGCGCTGCTGGCAGATCTTCCAGCTCACCGCGTCCCAGACCTGGTGCAGATCGGCCAGCGGCGCCTTGAAGATGGCCTTGGCATCGCGCCAGATTTGCAGCTCGCCCTTTCCGGCATCGATCTCTGACGATGCGGGCCGAGTCTTTCCGATGAAGTGGCTGTGGGCGGACAGGCCATGCTCGCGCAGGGTCTGCATCACCTCGCTGCGCTGCGCCGTGCGCACCTGCAGTACGACACCCAGCTCTTCGTTGAACAGGGCTTTCAGCGTCAACTCTTCGCGGCGGGCGCCGACCTGCCCTGCCCAGTTTTTGCTGTCGCCCACGTCCATACGGCTGTCCGAAATGCCATCACCCTCGGTGACCAGCATGTCTACATTCAGCGACACACCGACGCGCCCGGCAAAGGCCATTTCGGCAACAGTGGCCAGCAGGCCGCCATCGCTGCGGTCGTGGTAGGCCAGGATCTTGCCCTGGGCGCGCAAGGCGTTGACGGCGTTCACCAGGTTGACGAGGTCCTGGGCGTTGTCCAGATCAGGCACGCCATCTTTCAGGGTACAGCCCACCTGGTTCATCGTTTGCGCCAGGATGCTGGTGGCCATGCGGTTCTTGCCATGGCCCAGGTCGACCAGCACCAAGGTGGTGTCCTCTTTCGCATCCAATTGGGGCGTCAAGGTGCCGCGCACATCGGCCAGCGTGGCAAAGGCGCTGACGATCAGCGACACAGGGGACGTGACCTTCTTGTCACTGGTTCCGTCTTTCCACTGCGTGCGCATGGAAAGCGAATCCTTGCCGACAGGAATGGACACACCCAGCGCCGGACACAGCTCCAGTCCCACCGCCTTAACGGTGGCGTACAGTGCGGCGTCTTCACCAGGTTCTCCGCAGGCCGCCATCCAGTTGGCGGACAGCTTGACGCGGGGCAGCTCAATCGGTGCGGCCAGCAAATTGGTGATGGCCTCGGCCACCGCCATGCGGCCCGATGCAGGCGCATCCAGCGCGGCCAGCGGCGTGCGCTCGCCCATGGACATGGCCTCACCGGCAAAGCCCTTGAAATCGGCCAGTGTGACGGCGCAATCGGCCACCGGCACCTGCCAGGGGCCGACCATCTGGTCGCGGTGGGTCAGTCCGCCGACGGTGCGGTCACCAATCGTGATCAGGAAGCGCTTGGAGGCGACGGTGGGGTGCGCCAGCACGTCGATGACGGCCTTTTGGATGTCCACGCCGGTCAGGTCCAACGGCTTGAAGGTGCGCGCCACGGTCTTCACATCGCGGTGCATCTTGGGCGGTTTGCCCAGCAGCACGTTCATGGGCATGTCGACCGGGGACTCGGCAGCTTCGTCCACCAGTTGCAGTTGGCGTTCTTCGGTGGCAACACCAATCACTGCAAACGGGCAGCGTTCGCGCTCGCAGATTGCCGTGAACAGCTCCAGCGTTTCCGGTGCAATCGCCATCACGTAGCGTTCCTGGCTCTCGTTGCACCAGATTTCCTTGGGTGCCATGCCGGACTCCTCGAGCTTCACGGCGCGCAGATCGAAGCGCGCACCGCGGCCGGCGTCATTGGTCAGTTCGGGGAAGGCATTGGACAACCCACCGGCACCCACGTCGTGGATCGCCAGGATCGGGTTGGCGTCACCTTGAATCCAGCACTGGTTGATGACCTCTTGCGCCCGGCGTTCGATCTCGGGGTTGCCGCGCTGCACCGAGTCAAAGTCCAGGTGCGCCGCATTGGCACCGGTGGCCATGGAGCTGGCCGCGCTGCCGCCCATGCCGATGCGCATGCCGGGTCCGCCCAGCTGAATCAGCAGGCTGCCGGCGGGGAATTCGATCTTGTGGGTCTGCGTGGAGTCGATGACGCCCAGGCCACCAGCGATCATGATGGGCTTGTGGTAGCCGCGCTGCACGGTGTCCACGTCGCTGGCCACGCTTTGCTCGTATTCGCGGAAGTAGCCCAACAGGTTGGGCCGGCCGAATTCGTTGTTGAAGGCCGCGCCACCCAGTGGGCCTTCGACCATGATCTGCAGGGGGCTGGCAATATGCTCGGGCTTACCGAAATCGCCACCCCAGAGCTTGGACACGGTAAAGCCGGTCAGACCCGCCTTGGGCTTGGATCCGCGGCCGGTGGCGCCCTCGTCACGGATCTCGCCACCCGCGCCGGTGGAGGCGCCAGGGAAGGGACTGATGGCTGTGGGGTGGTTGTGGGTCTCCACCTTCATCAGGATGTGATTCGTCTTGCTATGCTTTTCATAGCTGGCTGCACTGATTCCACGAGGGCTAGATGCCGATTTGGCTACAAACCGTTCCACCACCACGCCTTCCATGACCGAGGCGTTGTCCGAATACGCCACCAGCATGTGCTGTGGGTGGGTCTGGTGCGTGTGGCGGATCATGCCGAACATGCTCTGGTCCTGCGCCACGCCGTCGATGGTGAACTGGGCGTTGAAGATCTTGTGGCGGCAGTGCTCGCTATTGGCCTGGGCAAACATCATCAACTCCACGTCGGTGGGGTTGCGGCCCAGCGTCGTGAAGGCGTTGACCAGGTAGTCAATCTCGTCAGCCGCCAGGGCCAGGCCCCAATCGCGGTTGGCGCTTTCCAGGGCCGCCTTGCCCCCGACCAGCACATCCACGTGGTCCATGGGCGCAGCCTGCAGGGCGCTGAACAAGCCCAGGGCCTGGGCGCGCTCCAGCACGGCGCTCTCGGTCATGCGGTCGTGCAACAGGGCTGCAACCTGCTCCAGTTGTTCGGCGGTCAGCGCGGTCTTGCTGAGCAAGCCGTTCTTCAACGTCAGGCGGTACTCCACCAGACGCTCGATGCGGTGTACGGCCAGGCCGCAGTTGTGGGCGATGTCGGTGGCCTTGGAGGCCCAGGGCGACACGGTGCCCAGACGCGGCGAGACCACGATCAGCGGGCCGTCGGTGGGGCCGGTGTAGGGGTCTCCATAGGTCAGCAGCGCGGCCAGTTGGGCGCTCAGCGCCGCATCGGTAGCCGTGTCGCTGGCCACCAAGTGCACGAAGCGGGCCGAAATGCCGGAGATTTTCTCGTGGATGCCCTGCAACGCCGGTAGGAGTTGTTGGATACGGAAGCTGCTCAGGGCGTTGCTGCCCTCGAATTGGGTGATGTGCAGTGTCACTTGGGGCGGCCTGAAAGATGGGCTGGAGGGTGGGCTGAAGATCGAAAATTCAACTCATTCCCCTGCGCTGAATGGGCATGGGGGCTAAGCCCGCTGATTTTACCCGCCCCGCCAACCGAGCTTTGGCCTGTTCGCGTGATCAATGCCCGTGCCGATGGTGGATATCGGGGAAATGGGCGTGGCTGTGCCGGACTTTCCCATGCGTGTGGGTGTGCTCGTATTCCAGGGGGCCGTGCTCGTGTTCATGTTCGTGCTTTTCGGTCAAGTGCAACCCGACACCAATCCCCATCAGCAGCGCGGCCATCCAGAACTGGAGCCCGGTTGACTCCCCAAACACCGCCAGCGCGATGAATGCCCCGATAAACGGAGCGGTAGAGAAGTAGGCCCCGGTGCGCGCCGTTCCCAGCCCTCGCAGGGCAAGGACGAACAGCACCAGACTGAAACCATAGCCCAGCAGACCCACGCCCATCGTTGCCAACGTGGTGGCGACGCCCGGCAGTGTTGCCCCCAGCACCAATGCCAACAGCGAATTCGACAGCCCGGCCACAACCCCCTTGCTACCGGCAACAAACAGGGCGTCGGACGCTGAAACCTTGCGCGTGAGATTGTTATCAATGGCCCAGCACAGACAAGCAACACCAATCAGTACGGGGCCCACCCAATCGGATGAGCGGGCGCTGTGTCCGGGCCAGGACAGCACCAGCCCACCCGCCACGATGCTGGCCATGCCCAGCACGATGCGTTTGTCGGCGTTTTCCTTGAAGACGACCCAGGCGATGGCTGCCGTCAACACGGCCTCCAGATTGAGCAGCAGTGACGCACTGGACCCGCTGGTTGTCAGCAATCCAAACATCAGGGCTACCGGTCCTGCCACGCCGCCAAAGAAAATGGCGCCCAATAGCCACGGCCACTCGGCCCGGCTCAGGCCGGAGGGTTGCCATCCGCGGTCCCGCACCAGGCGAATCAGTGTCAGCCCCAGGCCACTGCCCAGATACAGCAGCCCGGCCAGCAGTACCGGTGGCGTATTCCCCACCAGCAGCTTGGCAAAGGGCGTGCTGGCACCAAACAGGGCCGCAGCCAGAAGGGCGAACAGGACATTGCGGTTCATGTTCCGGACATCCATATGCTATTGTTTTGATAGTCGCTCATGCAATATCGACGAGGGCTACCGGCATATTTTACCCAAACGTTTCTGGCATACAGCCTGTTCCATCACGCCATCTGGAACAGCTCCTGCGGCATTTGCATGACCGCGCTGGTGGGCGCCAGCGCCGCGCTGTAGTGGCCATCGGCCCGCGGCAGCAGGCGCGCAAAGTAGAACTCCGCGGTTTGAATCTTGGCGGTGTAGAAGTCGTTGGACTCTTTGCCCTTGCCGCTGGCCAGCAGCTCGGTGGCCTTGGCCGCCTGCAGCGCCCAGAAGTAGGCCATCATCACAAAGCCGGAGTACATCAGGTAGTCCACGCTGCTGGAGCCCACCTGCTCACGGTCCTTGGACGCGCGCAGCATGATCAGCGTCGTCAGCACATTCCACTGCGCCGTGCGGCGCGCCAGGGTGCGCATCATCTGACCCATGGGCGTGCGCTGCAGCGCATAAGGCTTGGCCATGCGCAGAATGGTGCCGCTGAAGTCGCGCACGCACTTGCCCTTGGTATTGAGCAGCACCTTGCGGCCCAACAGGTCCAGCGCCTGGATGCCGGTCGTGCCTTCGTACAGCGTGGAGATGCGGGCGTCGCGCGCAATCTGCTCCATGCCGTGCTCGCCGATGTAGCCGTGGCCACCAAACACCTGGATGCCCAGGTTGGCCGCTTCCAGGCCCATCTCGGTCAAAAAGCCCTTGAGGATGGGGGTGTAGAAGCCCAGTTCGTCGTCGTACTTCTTGTACTTGGCCTGGTCGCCTTCCGTCACGGCATTGAACATCTGGTCGGCAATCTTGGCCGCACCGTAGACCATCGCCCGGCCGCCCTCGGCAATGGCTTTTTGCGTCAGCAGCATGCGGCGCACATCGGGGTGCCAGATCAGCGCGTCTGCCACTTGCTCGGGTTCTTTCTTGCCGGACAGCGCGCGCATGGAGCGGCGCTCCTGCGCATACGGCAAGGCTCCCTGGAACGACAGCTCGGCATGGGCCACACCCTGGATGGCGGTGCCAATGCGGGCCGTGTTCATGAAGGTGAACATGGCTTCAAGGCCCTTGTTGGGCTCGCCAATCAGTGTGCCGATGGCGCCATCAAAGTTCAGCACGGCCGTTGCGTTGGCGCTGATGCCCATCTTGTGCTCCAGCGAACCGGTGTTGACGCCATTGCGTGCACCGACGGTGCCGTCAGCCGCCACCGCGAGCTTGGGCACGACAAACAGCGAGATGCCACGGGTGCCAGCGGGCGCACCGGGCAGGCGAGCCAGCACGATGTGGATGATGTTTTGCGCCAGATCGTGGTCGCCGGACGAGATGAAAATCTTGGTGCCGGTCAACGCATAGGTGCCGTCCGCCTGCGGCTCGGCGCGGGTCTTGACCTGGGCCAGGTCGGTGCCGCACTGGGGTTCGGTCAGGCACATGGTGCCGGTCCATTCGCCCGCAACCAGGCGCCGCAGGTAGACCGTCTTGATGGTATCGGTGCCATACTGCAACAGTGTGTTGATGCAGCCAATGCTCAGGCCCGGGTACATGTTGAACGACCAGTTGGCCGCCCCCATCATTTCCGACTTCATCAGGTTCAGCGACATGGGCAGGCCCTGGCCGCCGTATTCCACAGGGAAGGACAAGCCTTGCCAGCCACCAGCGATGAATTGCGCGTAGGCTTCCTTGAAGCCCTTGGGCGTGGTCACCACGCCGTCCGCCAGATGGCAACCTTCCTTGTCGCCGGAAGCGTTCAGCGGTGCCAGTACCTCTTCGCACAACGTTGCCGCGCCTTCCAGAATGGCATCGACCATTTCGGGCGTGGCCTCCGCGCCATTGGAGAGCAGGCTGTAGTGCTGGGGGTAGTCCAGCACTTCGTTGATCAAAAAGCGCATGTCGCGCAGGGGGGCTTTGTAGTGCAGCATGGCGATTACCTTTCAATGATGGCGACGACGCCTTGGCCACCTGCGGCGCAGATGGAAATCAAACCACGGCCGGAGCCCTTTTGGGCCAGCATCTTGGCCAGCGTGGCCACGATGCGGCCGCCGGTCGCGGCAAAGGGATGGCCCGCAGCCAGCGAGCTGCCGTTGACGTTGAGTTTGCTCATATCGATCTTGCCCAGCGGTTTGGACAAGCCCAACTGGTTCTTGCAGAACACCTTGTCTTGCCAGGCGTTCAGCGTGCACAGCACCTGGGCGGCAAAGGCTTCGTGGATTTCGTAGTAGTCAAAGTCCTGCAGGGTCAGGCCGGCGCGCGCCAGCATGCGGGGCACGGCGTAGGCCGGGGCCATCAGCAGGCCTTCCTTCTTGTCGAAGAAATCCACTGCCGCCACTTCGCTGAAGGTGATGTAGGCCTGCACCGGCAAGTTGTGCGCGGCAGCCCACTCTTCGCTGGCCAGCAACACGGCGGAGGCACCGTCGGTCAGCGGTGTGGAGTTGCCGGCGGTCAGCGTGCCCTGGCCTGGGGCGACCTTCTTGTCGAACACGGGCTTGAGTGAACGCAGCTTTTCAATCGTCAAATCGGCGCGCAGGTTGTTGTCCTTGGTGACGCCCTTGAACGGGGTCATCAGGTCGGTGAAGAATCCCTGGTCATACGCCTTGGCCAGATTCTGGTGGCTCTTCAGCGCCAGTTCGTCCTGGGCTTCGCGGGAAATGGCCCACTCACGCGCCATCTGCTCCGCATGCTCGCCCATGGAGAAGCCCGTGCGTGGCTCGCCATTGCGTGGCAAGGCCGGCTTGACCAGCATGGACGGGCGGATGCGCGTGGCCACGGCCAGGCGCTGCGCACCCGTCTTGGCGCGGGACAGGTCCAGCAAAATCTTGCGCAGCTTTTCGTTCAGCGCAATTGGCGCATCCGATGTGGTGTCCACACCGCCGGCGATGCCGGACTCGATGTGGCCCAAGGCGATTTTGTTCGCCACGATCATCGCGGCTTCCAGGCCGGTGCCGCAGGCTTGCTGGATGTCAAAGGCCGGGGTTTCGCGGGCCAGCGTGGTGGACAGCACGGATTCGCGCACCAGGTTGAAATCACGTGAATGCTTCATCACCGCACCGGCGACCACATCGCCCAGGCGCTCGCCATGCAGGTTGAAGCGGTCCACCAGGCCTTGCAACGTGGCGGTCAGCATCTCCTGATTGGAGGCCTGGGAGTAGACGGTGTTGGAGCGGGCGAAGGGAATGCGGTTGCCGCCCAGAATGGCGACGCGGCGAACGGAGGGGGTTGTCATGGTGTTGTTCCTGAGTCGAAGAAAAACAAATGGAAATCGGTTTACGAACGAGGGCTGTATCAGTAGCTGAGCTGGCCACGCAGATGCGGGCGCTGCCCCTTGCGGTCGCGCACTTCAAACAATGCGCCGTTGGACGAGCGTTCGGTCCACAGTGCCGCACGGCCGGGCAGCAGCAACGGGGTCTTGAATTCCACCGAAGTCGAAGCCCGTTCCAGGGGTTCAGCCGGCAACAAATAGGACAGCGCACGCGCCTTGGTCCACATGCCATGCGCAATGGCACGCTGGAAGCCAAACAGCTTGGCCGTCAACGCCGCCATGTGGATGGGGTTGCGGTCGCCCGACACCGCACCATAGCGGCGACCGATGTCTGCTGGCGCCGTGAACTCGGTCTGGCATGACAGCGCGGCGTCACTGGCAATCTGGCTGCGGTAGGGCGTGCCCGATGCCGGCTTGACGCCCACCCGCAACAGGCTCTGGGTCGCGCTCCAGACCAGCTCGCCATCGCGCAGGATGCGCAAGTCCAGCGTAAAGCCCTGGCCTTTTTCATGGGCGAACAGGTGGCCGGTGCCCATCTCCACGCGCACCGCGTCGCCAGCGCGCAAGGATTTGTACTGCTCGATGCTGTTGGCTAGGTGCACCGTACCCATGGCGGGCCACGGGCATTCGTCCGAGCAGATATAGGCGGTCACCAGCGGGAAGGTCAGCATCTGCGGATAGATCAGCGGCACGCCTTGCGATGCGCTGAAGCCGCACAAGGACGCATAGCGCGCAATGTGCTGCGCATCCAGCACCACGTTGGGCAACGCCAATTCGATCTTGGGCAAGGCGGAGACCAGGCCGGGCCGTTTTGCACCGGTGCCCAACGCACGGAAGAACGTGGCTGCCATGCTGGGTGTGCCGGTAACTTCGATAGTTTTCATGTTCATGCCCCAATCAGGCTTTGGCCACAGACGCGCACCACATTGCCGGTCAAGCCGCCGGACGCCGGAGACGCAAACCAGGCAATGGCCTCCGCCACATCCACCGGTTGACCGCCCTGCCCCATGGAGTTCATGCGGCGACCCGCTTCGCGGATCGCAAACGGCACGGCCGCCGTCATCTGGGTTTCGATGAAGCCGGGTGCGACCGCATTGATGGTGATGCCCTTCTCTGCCAGCACCGGTGCCATGCTTTGCACCATGCCGATGACGCCGGCTTTGGACAGCGCGTAATTGGTCTGACCCAGGTTGCCGGCAATGCCGGAGATGGACGACACACACACGATGCGCGCACCAGCCTTCAGCGCACCGGCTGCCACCAGCGCATCATTGATGCGCTCTTGCGTGGACAGGTTGACGTTGACGACGGCCTGCCACAAATGGTCTTTCATGTTGGCAATGGTCTTGTCGCGGGTGATGCCGGCGTTGTGCACGACCACATCCCAGCCACCGTCGGCCAAGGCTGCGTCCACCAGGGCTTGCGGTGCTTCGGCAGAACCAATGTCCAGCGCGAGTGCCTTGGCACCCAGGCGCTTGGCGACTTCATCGAGACCTGCTTGGGCCTGCGGCACATCCAGGCAGATGACCTGGGCGCCGTCACGTGCCATGACTTCGGCGATGGATGCACCAATGCCGCGGGAAGCGCCGGTCACCAAAATCTTTTTACCGGCCAGCGGCTGGGCCCAGTCAACGGCGGTCTTGGCAACCACACTGGGCACGGTCAGACGCACGACCTGTGCCGACACATAGGCCGAGCGGGGCGATAGCAAGAAACGCAGCGTGTTCTCCAACTGGTCTTCCGCGCCCTCGGCCACGTAAACCAGTTGCACCGTGATGGCGCGCTTGAGTTCCTTGGCCAACGAACGTGTCAGGCCTTCCAGCGCGCGCTGGATGGTGGCCTGTCGCGGGTTGGCACAGGCCTCGGGCGGGCGGCCCAGCACGACCACGCGGCCGCAGGGCAGCACGGAGCGCGCGGCATCGTGGAAAAAGTTGTAGAGGGCGTCCGATTGCGAACTGTCCGTCAGACCCGTGGCGTCAAACACCAGGGCCTTGACCTTTTCACCAGCCTGATCGGCTACGCCCCAGCGACCGGTCATCATGCCCGCTTCATTGGCAAGGCCCAACCATTGCGGCAGGCTCTTGTGCGCCACGGTCTGCGCGCCCATGGCCTTGAAGGCCGCCACTAGGGCCTTCAACAGTTGGGGCGTGCCGCCGCCACCGATCAATACGCCGCCCTTGATGACGGGCTGGCCGGGCTTGAAGCGCTCCAAAGGCAGGGGTTGGGGCAAGCCCAGCATCGCTGCGATGCGGGAACCGAGGGTTGAGTTGGCAAAGCCAAGATACGAATCAGTCATGAGAGGGAAGCTCCTTTGGGGCGCGATAGTACCGACCAATTGGTCATTTAGCGTAGAGCGTTCTGCCTAACCGGATATTGCAGTGCGTCATACGGTTGCCCGCTTGGGCGGCAAGGTATGGGTCATGATGCGCTTCATCACGGTCCAATACTGCTTAAACAGGCTACCCGTGTTGTAAAAAAGGCCGTATTTGCGGCACAACGCCTGGATCTGCGGTGCCACTTCCGGGTAGCGGTGGGCCGGCATGTCCGGGAACAGGTGGTGCTCGATCTGGTGGCTGAGGTGGCCGCTCATGATGTGAAACAGCCGCCCACCGGTCAGGTTGCTGGAACCAGAGAGCTGGCGGATGTACCAGTCGCCCCGGGTTTCGTTGCGTGTGTCTTCCTCGCGGTAGATCGCTACACCCTCGGTGAAATGCCCGCAAAAGATGATCAGGTAGGTCCACAGGTTGCGTATCAAATTGGCGCAAAAGTTGCCCGCCAGCACACGCGGTGCGCTCCAAAGCGCCAACGCAGGGAACAGCAAATAGTCCTTGAACCAGACCTTGCCGACCTTGGTCAAGAATCGGTCCAGCCGCGCCTTGAACTCAGCCTTGGGCATGGCCCCGTGTGTGTAACGGCCAATCTCGAGATCGTGCGAGCCCACACCATATTGAAAACCCATGGCCAACATCAGATTCGCCAGGGGCTGAAACCAGTGGCGGGGCTTCCACTTCTGCTCGTCCGTCATGCGCAGCAGCGAGTAGCCCAGGTCGCGGTCCTTGCCCAGGATGTTGGTGTACGTGTGGTGGGTGACGTTGTGCGAATGGCGCCACTGCTCGCCGTCGCAGGCAATGTCCCACTCAAAGGTCTGCGAGTTCAAAGCCGGGTCACCGGTCCAGTCGTACTGGCCGTGCATGACGTTGTGGCCTATCTCCATATTGTCCAGAATCTTGGCGTTGGCCAGGGCCAGCACACCGGCAATCCAACTCAGCGGACCCATGCCAAAGTGCAGCAGCGCGCGACCACCAATTTCGCTGGCGCGGCTGATGCGGATCATGTTGCGGATGTGGTCCACATCGGCCTGACCTAGATTGTTCATGATGTCGTCGCAGATGGCGTTGACTTCGCGTTCGAAGTCAGACACCTGTTCGCGGCTCAGGGTCGTGGGTGTGGCAAAGCTCATGCGGTTCTCCTATCGGCATTCAAATGGGTTCTGCAGTGCGTATTCAC
>Ga0208514_100540_pt1 | contig 18845 bp, 17 predicted proteins | sample LakWasMet70_HOW9_2_FD_183900 | JGI IMG/M metagenome (GOLD analysis project Ga0208514, IMG submission 183900) | Freshwater sediment methanotrophic microbial communities from Lake Washington under simulated oxygen tension - Sediment Metagenome... | ecosystem: Environmental > Aquatic > Freshwater >...
ATCCGGCGGCGGCGGTGAAGGCATTGGCGCGCCTGGCCACCAGCGCGGTCGATCTGGGGGCACCCGGCTGGGACCCGGTATTTGGTCTGGGCCTGGTTGGTGAAGGCCTGGTGCGCCCGGCCACAGATGCCCAACGCCCCTAAAACGATTGGTGGGGTGGGATCGGTTTCAATTGATTACAACTCGCCAGGGACGGATTCTGTGACGGGTCTCGTTGTCAGTGTGTAGGGGCTGGAATGGCTGGCCCTTCACATTGTCAAAGGAGCATCCATCATGTTCAAACGTCAAGCTCTCGTTCATGGCAAGCTGGCCACCGCACTGGTGTCGGCTCTGTTCTTGTCACTGTCGGCCCATGCCGGTCTCTTGGGTGGCGGTGTTGCCACGGGTGTCACCGGTGGTGTAGTCGGTAATCTCACCGGTACTGTGGCCCCCCCCAGGCCCGCTGTGGTGATGCCCACCGCCACCATGAATGCCGCGGCCACGGTGGCAGGCCAGGCCTCCGCGCAAACCCGAGTGCAGGGCGTGATCCCGGCACGTGTGCCTGAAGTGGCCCCATCCGCCGCGATGGCAGGCCAGGCTACTGGCATCGTCGCAGGTCAGGTTCGCGTGCGCCAGACCGCAGCCGTATCCAGCGGCGAAGACATCGCCCAGCAGGCGCAACTGCTGACCGGCAAGACCAAAGTCTCGGCGACCGGTTCTGTTTCCGGCGCCGGCTCGGCCGGCGTTTCGGGCAGCAACGCTTCGGTCTCGGGTGAAGCCGCGACCAGTGGTGCCGTGCGCTACTAAGCCGCGCGCCTCGCTACCTTTCACTTGCCTGTCGCGAAGCGCGATGGGCATTTATGTGCTATCTATTCAGTAGCAAATAGTTCATATTCCACGAGGGCTAGAGGTGTATTTAGTTCACAACCACTCGGGGCGCTTCCCGCCGGTGTACCCAGGCCAGAAACGCGCACAGGGAGACGCCCGCTGCCACCAGCCCCGCTGTGCTCATGGCCCAGTAGCCTTGCGCGCCTTGCAGCGCGGGTGGTGCCCAACTGCTGGTGGTGACCCAGTAGCCGCCCCCCAAACCAATGCCCCATAGCGAAGTCGCATAGAAGACCAACGGCATCAGCGTGACGCGGTGCGAGCGCAGCACAAAGTTGGCCATGGTCTGGGCGGCGTCGGCCACGTGGAACCACCAGACCCACACCAGCAGCGGCAGGGTGGCGGCGATGATGGTCGGGTTGTCGGTGTAGACGTGCAGCACGGGCTCGCGCAGCACATAGACCAACGCGCCCAGCACGGCGGCCAAGCCAATGCCGATTTCCACGCCATGCCAGCCCAGGCGCCGGGCCTCGGCCAGGTCATTGGCGCCCACGCGTTGCGCTACCAGCGTGGCCGTGCCGTTGGCCAGGGCCAGCGGCACCATGAACATCATGGACACCAGATTGGCCGCCAGCTGGTGCCCGGCGACGGCCTCGCCGCTCTGGCGCGAGATCAGGAAGGCCATGGAGCTAAAGCCCGTCACTTCAATCATGATGGCCGCCCCCATGGGCACACCCAGGCGCAGCTGGGCCAGGATGGCGGTGCGGTTGGGCGCGCGAAAGCCCTTGTCGTGCAGACCGAATTTGGCATAGAACGGGTCGCGGTGCAGCACCGCCCAGGCAATCAGGGCCTGCGACCACATCACCAGCGCCGTGGCAATGCCGCAGCCCACCACGCCCATGGGCTCCACCCGCCACGGCTCCATCCCCAGCGGCAGGGGCAGGGTCCAGCCGTAGATGAACAGGGCGCTCAGCGGAATCTTCAGCGCGAGCCCTATGACCTGGATGGCCATGACGGCCTTGGGTCGAGACACCGCGGTGTTGAACCCCCGGTACACGGTGAACAGCAGCGATGCCGGCAGTGAAAACGCCAGTGCCATCAGGTAGCCACGTACCTTGTCCGTGACGTCGGGACCGGTCTTGGCCAGTGCCAGAAAGGGGCCGGGAAACAGCAGCAGGGTGCTGCCCACCAGCGCCAGTGCCAGCGCCAGCCAGATCGCCTGGTGCACTTGCAGGCCGGCGGCCTGCAGCTTGCCCGCGCCAAACAGCTGCCCGGCCACCGGGCTGATGGCCAGCACCATGCCCATGAAGCCGATAAAGACTGTGATGTAGACCGCCATGCCGATGGACAGGGCCGCCAGGTCATTGGCCGCAAAACGCGCCACCAGAATGGTGTCGACCGTACTGAAGCCCAGCACCGCCAGTTGTCCGATCAGGACCGGCCAGGCCATGGGCAGGATGCGGGAAAAGCTGTCGCGCAGCGAAGCGAAGTAGTGCGGGTGGGCGCCTGTGCGCGCGGTGTCGGCGGTGTCAGTCATTGACGCACCAGTATCGCCGAAGCCCGCAGACGGCGCTCGCCGCGCACTGAACGCGGTATGCTGGCGTCCTTGAATATTCCACTAGGGAGTCGTCATGGCGAAGAAAATTCTGCTGGGTTTGTTGGTTGTCATCACGCTCATCCTGCTGTTCGCGCTGACCCGTCCGGACGCCTTTCGCGTAGAGCGCAGCATCGCCATCAAGGCAGATCCGGGCAAGGTCTATGCCTTGCTCAATGACTTCCACTTCTTTGGAAAGTGGTCACCCTGGGAAGCGCTGGATCCGGCGATGAAGGTGACCCACAGCGGCGCGGCCAGCGGACCCGGCGCGGTCTACGAGTGGTCGGGTAACGACGCGGTCGGTGCCGGGCGCATGGAGATATTGAAGTCGGTGCCCAATGCCCAAGTGACCGTCAAGCTGGATTTTCTCCAGCCGTTCGAAGGGCACAACACCTCTGAATACACCCTCTCCACCAGCGGCGATTCCACCACGGTGACCTGGGCCATGTTTGGCCCCAGCCCTTACATTTCGAAAGTCATGGGCCTGTTTGTCAGCATGGACGCCATGATTGGCAAGGATTTCGAGCGGGGCCTGGCCCAGCTCAAGGCGGTGGCCGAGAAGTAGGCAGGCCGCTGCAGCCCGGATGCGATACTCATCTTTTCAAGGTTTTTTATTCAACGCGAGACCACCATGCAACCCACGGTAAAACCCCAAAACCCCAACTTCTCGTCAGGCCCCTGCGCCAAGCGCCCGGGCTACAACGTGGCGGCGCTACAGCTCGATGTGCTGGGCCGTTCACACCGCTCCGCACTGGGCAAAAAGGCACTGGGGCTGGCCTGCAGCGAGACGGCCCGCATTCTGGGCTTGCCCGAGGGCTACCGCGTGGCCGTGGTTCCCGCATCCGATACAGGCGCGGTCGAGATGGCCATGTGGTCCCTGCTGGGGCCGCGCGGCGTGGATGTGCTGGCCTGGGAGTCGTTCGGCTCCGGCTGGGTCACCGACATCGTCAAGCAGCTCAAGCTGCCCAACGTCAACAAGATCGAGGCCGGCTACGGCGAGATTGCCGATGTTTCGCGGGTGAATTTTGACAACGACGTGGTGTTCACGTGGAACGGCACAACCTCCGGCGTCAAAGTGCCCAATGGCGACTGGATTGCGGCGGACCGCGCCGGACTGACCATCTGCGATGCCACCTCGGCCGTGTTTGCGATGGAGCTGCCGTGGGACAAACTGGACGTGGTGACCTACTCCTGGCAAAAGGTGCTGGGCGGCGAGGGCGGCCACGGCATGCTGATATTGAGCCCGCGTGCGGTGGCCCGGCTGGAGAGCTACACCCCGCCATGGCCCATGCCCAAGATCTTCCGCATGACATCGGGCGGCAAGCTGACCGAGGGCCTGTTCAAGGGCGAGACCATCAACACCCCATCCATGCTGTGCGTCTCCGACTACCTGGATGCGCTGGCCTGGGTGGACGGCCTGGGCGGCGTGCAGGCCACGATGGCGCGCAGCGAAGCCAATCTGCAGGTGCTGGCCGACTTTGTGGCAGCCAACGACTGGATTTCCTTCCTGGCCAAAGATCCGGCCACGCGCTCCAACACCAGTGTCTGCCTGACGCTGACGGTCAGCGAGGACCAGGTCAAGAAAATGGTCAAGCTGCTCGAAGCCCAGGGCGTGGCCTATGACATTGGTGCCTACAAGGATGCGCCCGCCGGCATTCGCATCTGGTGCGGTGCCACTGTCGAGGCGGCCGACCTGCGAGCCCTGCTGCCGTGGCTGACTTGGGCCTATGCCCAAGTGACCGCGACCTGAGTCCCCACCACCCCACTGTCTGTTCACTTCTATCCGGGAGTCTGCTTGTATGTTCAAGGTCCGTACCTATAACCAGATTTCCGTCAAGGGACTGGAGCGTTTTCCCCGCCAGCAATACGAAGTGGGCAGCGATATCGGCAGCCCCGACGCCTATCTGCTGCGCAGCCAGAAGCTGCAGGGTCTGGAGGTTCCCAAGACGCTGCTGGCCGTGGCGCGGGCCGGTGCCGGGGTCAACAACGTGCCGGTCGGCGAGTACAGCAAGCTGGGCATTGTGGCGTTCAACACGCCCGGCGCCAATGCCAATGCTGTCAAGGAACTGGTGATGGCGGGCATGCTGCTGGCCACCCGGGGCATCCTCAGTGGGCTGGGCTATGTGCAGACGCTGACCCACATCAGCGATGCCGCCGAGATGGCCCAGTTGCTGGAGAAGGAAAAATCCCGCTTTGCCGGTGGTGAACTCAAGGGCAAGACGCTGGGCGTTGTCGGGCTCGGTGCCATTGGCTCCATGGTGGCCGACATGGCGCTGGCCATGGGCATGAAGGTGGTGGGGTTCGATCCGGCCTTGTCGATTGATGCGGCCTGGCGTCTGTCCAATGCGGTGACCCGCATGGAGAATCTGCAGTCCCTGCTGGCGCGCTCCGACTACATCTCCCTGCACGTCCCGGCCATGGATGCCACGCGCCACATGATCAATGAGGATGCGCTGGCCTCGGTCAAAAAGGGCGCGGTGCTGCTGAACTTTGCCCGGGAGACCATAGTCGATCCGGATGCGGTGCTGCGAGCCCTCGACCAGGGCCGGTTGGGCCGCTATGTGTGCGACTTCCCAGAGCCCGCCATGCTGGGGCGCACAGACGTGATCGCCACGCCGCACATCGGCGCCAGCACCGAAGAGTCCGAAGAGAACTGTGCGGTGATGGCGGCCAACCAGCTCATGGACTACCTGGAAAGCGGCAACATCGTCAACTCGGTCAATTTTCCGGCGGTCAGCATGCCGCGCACGCCGGGCACCTGGCGCATCACCTTTTCCAATGACAACGTGTCCGGTGTGCTGGGGCACGTGCTGTCCGTGCTGGCGGACCATAGAGTCAACGTCATCGACATGGTGAACAAGAGCCGCTCCGAGTTGGCCTTCAATATTGTCGACGTGGAGCACCAACCCAGCGCGGCGGTGGTCGCCGCGATCGAAGCGACGGCACACGTGATCCGGGTTCGCGTGATTGACCGTTGATTGCTATAAGAATAATAGCGTACTAGCCAATGAATACGAGGGCTATGGCCGAATTTCGCTCAAGAAGTCTCGGGAACTCAGGTCAATAGGATCTCCACCGTCGTTGCCCCGGGTTGGCTGCAAATTCCAATCTGCGCGCCAATCGCCGTCGCCCGCTCCTCCATCGAGGTCAGTCCCTTGCGTCGCACCTGCGTGGTGTCGAAGCCATGGCCGTTGTCGTGTATCCGGATGCGCACGCGGTGGCCGGCGCTGTCCTCGCAAGGTTCGGCCTCAATGCGCAAGACGCTGGCGTGGGCGTGCTGCATGACGTTGGAAAACGCCTCGAAGAAGATGTACTGCAGCTGGCGCATCGCACTGGCATCCAGGTTTGGCAAAACGGGCAACGCCACGACGGCCCACTCCAGTGTCAGGCCCATGGCGCAAAAGCGCGGCTCCAGCCGGTAGCGCATCGTGGCGAGCAAGCCCGCCACATCGCCGCGGGGCAGGTTCAAGGCGTCGATCGACAGTTTCAGCTGATCAAGGGAGTCCCGCAGTGTCAGCAGAATCTCGTCGTTGTTCGCATGGCCCGATTGCAGCTGGCGTATTGCCGAGCTGATGTGCGAACCCACGCCGTCGTGCATGTCCCGCAGGATGCGTGAGCGCTCCAGGATGCGTTCCTGCTCGCGGGCGATCAATTCCATGCGCTGGTAGCTGTGGGACAGTTCCTGCTCCTTGTCCTGCACCCGTGAGGCGAGCGTGTCGAGCATGTCGCGGACCCGCAGGTTGGCATTGCGAAAGCGCTCAATCGCGATGGCCCCCAGGGCGAGCCCAAACAGCGTTGCGGAGTAGCGCAATTGGGTGTGGTTCGAGAACGCGTCGCCCACCCGCATGGCATAGAAATCGTGCAGGGCGATCGGTACATTGAGCAGCAACACCGCAGCAACCAGCCGGTGCATGAACGTGGCACCGCGCGTGGCCTTGACGACAAACACCACGGCCGAGGGGATAAACACCAATGCAAAACCCATTTGCCACAGCGTTAGCAACGTCGGCAAGGGGCCCACAATGGCGGCATAGGTCACCGCCGGGCCTATCAGGACCAAGGCCAGCAAATACCGGCGCACGGTGCGCGTCAGGGGAAGCGGGTCCCAGCCCGCGATGCTGTGGCAAAACAGCAGCAGCGAACTGAGCCAGATGCCCAGCGCTGTGTTGAGGGCAACAGACCACCACGTCCAGTGCACGGGCGGTTGCTCCACCAGCCCATCGGCCAATAAAAATGCCCACGCAAATTCGGCCAACGCGGCATACAGGTACACACTGTCGCGAACCCCGCGCCGCTCGGGTCTGGGGTCGGTCTGGGATAGCCACAAGACGAAGGCCAACGTCCCGACGACGAGACTGAAAACACAGAGAACGCCCGTTCCAATCACCCGAAGGCCAAACTCCTTTTGGTAGGCGGGTTCCACTTCATGCTTGGGCCCCACCTGCACCGCGGGAACGCCCGATCGGCGGCCGCTGTCCGAGCGGATGGTGATCTCCAGATGGTTGTGGGGCAGTAACAGGTTGGGGGGGATCAGCAAGAACCGCGGGGTCTTGGCATAGTCACTGTTGTCATTCGCCTCCAGGGTCCCGTTCTTCTCCTGCACCACCCCGTTGACGGTCACCACATAGGCGTTTCCCAGACGATTGAAATACAGGCCCCAGGGCTCGGTCGCCGCAGAGGGACCCTCAAAGTCCAGTTCAAACCGCCCAACACCCGAATGGCCTCTTTGCAGGTAGTCCCAACCGTACGGCAGGCGCACCTCGGTGGATGTGGTCTGGCCGTTGATCGTCAATGCAACACGGGCCTGGTCCAGCGTCAAAACCGTGGCATGCGCGCACGCCAACAGCCCGGTGCACAGCCACAGGATTGCTGCGGTCCAGATTTGTCTGTAGTTGCCCATACCCGACACAGCGGGTTAGCGTGTCTCTACCCGTCCATCGGCATGGCGCGCAAAGCGGCCCCGTTCACGGGGGTGTACCGGGTCACTGGATGCCCAGGGCCAGCCACCAAATTCGGTCGCCCGGTAGTCCACGAAGGCCTGCTGAATTTCGGCCTGGGTGTTCATGACAAAAGGGCCGTACTGCGCAACCGGTTCGCCAATGGGTTGGCCTTGCAGAAGCAGTAGTTCGGTGGGCTCCATACCGTTGACCAATTCGACGTCCGCATGGGCGCGCAGCTCGATGGCCGACGATGGCGCGACCTCTTGCCCGGCAACGGTCAATGCCGCGCCTTCGAAGAAATAGAGCATGCGCCGGGTGCCTGCACCGGCTGCGGCAGGCAAGGTCCAACGGGCGCCGGCCTCCATCTTGATGGTCCAGATCGCCAGGTCAGAACCCGGTTGCGAGGCCCAGGAATCGGGCGGTGGTGGCAGACCGCGGGCGTCGCCCAGGGTTCCCGCCACACAGGCCACCGTCGTTCTCTTTCCGGATGCGTCGCGCGACAGGTGCTGCGCAATGTCTTCACGCCAGAGCATCGTGAAGTGCGGCTCCACCATCTTGTTCCTGGCCGGCAGATTGAGCCAGATCTGAAACAGCTCCGCCGGGTTGGGCTGGTCCGTTTTCACCAGCGGAAACATCTCACAGTGCACGACGCCCTTGCCGGCAGTGAGCCACTGCACGTCGCCGCCCCCAAAGCGTGCGGTGGCACCCAAGGAGTCGGAATGGTCAATCAGCCCCTGCCGGGTGATCGTCACGGTCTCGAAGCCGCGGTGCGGGTGCGATGGGAAGCCCGGGACGGTTTGCCCGTGGTACATGCTCCAGCCGTCCTTGCCGGAAAAATCCTGCCCGATGTTGCGCCCCGCCAGCGATGCATCCGGCCCCATGCGGGCGTTGCCGCGGGGGTAGGCATCGTTGTGGTGAACGCAAAACAGGAATGGATCGATGGTCGGCCAGGGAAAGCCCAGAGGCTGCACGGCGACAATGGTGGAGGTAGACATGGGCTGATTTTCGCCGCAAAGCGGCACAGAGGGTGTAACAGGGCTTTGCGCTGGGGCCAGCTACTAAGATACGCCTGTCGCCCTCATTGAAGTTTCATGGTCCTGATGCTGCCGTCTCCCGTCCCCTCCGCTGTGCGGCGCCTGTTTTTTGCGCTGGTGGCAGGCTGTGCGATCTTGGGGCTGGACATCTGGCAGCGTCCCCAGTTACCTGCGCAGGCCAGTGCAGTTTGGCCCGCCGATACGGCTGTGCCGGATCTGGGCAAGCTGCAGGTTCAGGCAGGTGGAAAGATCCCCATGCCCGCCGGCATGGCGGCGGCCCATGCCAGCAGCCTGCTGCCCATGCCATCCGGCGATGCGGCGTCGCTGTCGGTGTTCTGGTTCTCGGGCGACCGCGAGAGCGGTCCGAATGTGCAAATCGCCGCGTCCCAATATGACAGATCCACGCAGCAATGGTCGCCCGCGCGATTTGTCGTCAACCGATTTGTCATGGCTGAGCAACTGGGCTACGGTCTGCGCCGTCTGGGCAACCCGGTGGCCTGGCTCGATGGAGGAGGGCGGGTCAACCTGTTCGTGGTAGCGACGGGGTGGGGCGGCTGGGCGGCGTCCCGCGTGCTGCATCTGCGCCAGAGCAGTCCGGGGCGTGGGTTGGCGGAGCTGGCCTTTGAGCCGGTGCGGGTGCTACCCCTGTCCTGGCTATGGAACACCAGTTTTCTGGTGCGCAACGCGCCGCTGCCATTGGTGGATGGTGGCATGGTGCTGCCGGTGCACTTTGAGCTGGGCATCAAGTACCCCACGGCGCTGCGGTTTGACAAGGCGGGTGAATTTCGGGGCATGGTGCGCCTGTCGCAACGGCTCCATCTGCTGCAACCCAGCCTGGTGATGGAATCGCCGCACACATGGCTGGCCTTCATGCGGGACGAACGCCCCCAGGGCAAGGTCAGTGTGGCCCGCACGACGGACGCGGGTGTGCATTGGACTGACTTGCCCGACCTCACGCTGGACAACCCCGACGCCGCCGTCGCAGGCCTCGGCATGGCTGCGGGGCAGATGCTGCTGGCCCACAATTCGTCCATCGCCTCTCGGGGTACGCTGGATCTGAGTCGCTCCGCCAATGGTCGCGACTGGACTCTGGCCCACACGCTGGAGCACGGCGGGCATGATGATGAGTATTCCTATCCGGCCATGGCCTGGGTAGACGGTGCCCTGTGGGTCACCTACACAGTGGATCGCCACCGCATTGCCTGGCAGCGTCTGGCCGCAGCGCCATTGGCGGGACCCAAGCCATGACCGTCCCATTGGACAGCTGGCTTGCGCTGATGTTGGCAACCGATGCGCCAGCCCTGCCGTCGCCTTCTGTGATGCAGCTCTGGTTGCGCTTGGGCTGGAGCGCCGTGCTGGCCTGGGTGGGGGTGGTTGCGATGGGGCGTTTTGCGCCGGTTCGCGCCAGAGGGGGCGCTTGGCCAATCACGGTCGCCGGCTTGCTGGCGATGTCTGCCTGGCTGCCCGGACCTTATTCGCCGGCCTATTGGCTGGGGCTGGCGTTTCAGGCGCCGAGTGTCGTGACGGCATTGTTGTGTGCGGGGATGCTGGCTGAACGCCTGGTGCCATCGGCAGGCGCGCAATGGTCCGCACCTGCGCCCAACCGATTGAAGACCGCGTTCGCGTATACCGGGTTGGTTCTAGGCTGGGCGCTGCTGCTGGACACCTTCGCGCTGCTGCCGTTGCAGCTGTATGCCTGGGGCAACAGTGCGGCCGCCGTGGGGCTGGTTGTGCTGGTGGCGGCAGTCCTGTGGGTAGTGTTGGGTAGTGCCCCGCACCCCGTGCGCGCGCACTTGTGGGTGGTACCGATTGCCTTAATGGTGTTTGCCGCGTGGCGCTTGCCAACCGGCAATGTGTGGGACGCCATTCTGGACCCCTGGCTTTGGGTGGCGTTGCACGTCTACCTGGTCCGCAGGATCTGGGTGCGCAACAGGTCTCGTGGTTTTCCCTTAATTACTTGACTTCTAAAGGTTTAGACTTAAACTAATTGCAAGATCCCACTCTGGGTTGGAGTTGCAATGAACATTGTCTGCATAGGCGGTGGCCCCGCTGGCCTGTACTTCGCGCTGCTAATGAAGCAGGCCAATGCCGCGCACGACGTCACCGTCGTGGAGCGCAACAAGCCCTACGACACCTTTGGCTGGGGCGTGGTGTTCTCGGACGCCACCATGGACAACATGCGCATCTGGGACCCGGAAACCGCGGCCGAGATTCAGCTGGCGTTCAACCACTGGGACGACATCGAATTGCATTTCAAGGGCGACGTCATCCGTTCGGGCGGCCATGGCTTTGTCGGCATCGGGCGCAAGATGCTGCTCAACATCCTGCAGCGCCGCTGTGAACGGCTGGGCGTCAAGCTGGTGTTTGAAGTGGACGCCGAGTCCGACACACAGTACCCCGACGCCGACCTCATCATCGCCAGCGACGGCATCAACTCCCGCATCCGCACCCAGTACGAAGAGGTTTTCAAACCCGACATCGTGGTCCGGCCCAACCGCTACATCTGGCTCGGCACCCACAAGCGGTACGACGCGTTCACCTTCCTGTTCGAGAAAACCGAGCACGGCTGGTTCCAGGCCCACATTTACAAGTTTGACGCAGACACCACGACCTTCATCGTCGAGTGCCCCGAGCACGTCTGGCAGGCACACCGCCTTGATTTGGCAGACCAGGAGGAGTCGATCGCGTTTTGCGAGAAGGTCTTCGCGAAGAACCTGCAGGGCGCCAAACTGATGACCAATGCGCGCCATCTGCGCGGGTCGGCCTGGCTGAACTTTCAGCGCGTCAAGTGCGAGCAGTGGTCGATGTTCAATGGCCGCAGCCACGTGGTGCTGATGGGCGACGCGGTGCACACCGCGCACTTTGCCATTGGCTCGGGAACCAAGCTGGCGATTGAAGACGCGATTGAGCTGGCCCGCCAGTTCCGCGACCAGGGCGACACGGCCGAACACCTACCCGCCGTGCTGGCGCGCTACCAGGCCCTGCGCAGCATTGATGTGCTGCGCCTGCAGAACGCAGCCTGGAACGCGATGGAGTGGTTTGAAGTTTGCGGCGAACGCTACTGCGACCAGCTGGAGGGGCCGCAGTTCATGTACTCCATGCTGACCCGCAGCCAGCGCATCAGCCACGAAAACCTGCGCCTGCGCGATGCAAAGTGGCTGGGCGATTTCGAGACCTGGTTTGCCAAGCGCGCCGGTCTGCCACTGGAGCCCGGCCAGGCCGCTCCACCGCCCATGTTCACGCCCTATACCGTGCGCGGCCTCACCCTGAAGAACCGCGTCGTCGTGTCGCCCATGGCACAGTACTCGGCGGTGGATGGCGTGGCCGGTGACTACCACCTGGTGCACCTGGGCGCCCGCGCCATGGGCGGTGCGGCCATGGTGTTTGCCGAGATGACCTGCGTCAGCGCCGCGGCCCGCATCACCCCCGGTTGCCCGGGTTTGTACGCGCCCCAGCACACGGCCGCCTGGAAGCGCATCGCCGATTGGGTGCATGCCAACAGCGATGCCAAATTTGCGATGCAGCTGGGCCATGCGGGTGCCAAGGCCTCTACCCGTGTGGCGTGGGAGGGCATAGACCAACCACTGCCGTCGGGCAACTGGCCCATCGTGTCGGCCTCGGCCCAGCAGTACCTGGAGGGCGTGAGCCAGACATCCCGCGCCATGTCCCGCGCTGACATGGATGAAGTCACGGCCCAGTTTGTCGCCAGCACCCATGCGGCAGTGGAGATCGGTGTGGACTGGCTGGAGCTGCACTGTGCCCACGGCTATTTGCTGTCCAGCTTTATTTCGCCCTTGACCAATCGGCGCACTGATGCCTATGGCGGCAGCCTGGAAAACCGCTTGCGCTATCCGCTGGAAGTGTTTGCCGCCATGCGTGCCGTGTGGCCGGCCGAGCGGCCGATGTCGGTGCGTATCTCGGCACACGACTGGGTGGAGGGCGGCATCACCCCGGCCGACGCCGTGGAGATCGCGTTCGCCTTCAAGGAGGCGGGTGCCGACCTCATCGATTGTTCATCGGGCCAGGTCAGCAAACAGGAAAAGCCGGTGTATGGCCGCATGTTCCAGACGCCGTTTGCCGATCGCATCCGCCAGGAGGCCGGCATTGCCACCATTGCGGTGGGCGCCATCAGCGAGGCCGACCACGTCAACAGCATCATCTCCGCCGGCCGTGCCGACCTGTGCGCCGTGGCGCGGCCGCATTTGGCCAACCCGGCCTGGACGCTGACCGAGGCGGCCAAGATTGGCTACACGGCATTGGCCTGGCCCAAGCAATATGTCTCGGGCAAGCCGCAGATGGAAGCTATTTTTCAGCGCGAAAAGGCCCAGGCTGCGACCGCCGCCTTGTCCGCCGTCCGCGCCGCCGAAGCATGAAAACGATGAAAGCCGATCCCAGCCGCACCCTGCTCAACGATGCCGACGAGCTGGGCCACGAGGCCCGCTCCGATGGCGGCGACCACGGTGCGCTCAAGCTCTGGCTGCGCATGCTGGCCTGCACCACCCAGGTGGAGGACGAGATCCGCAAACGCCTGCGCACGCGCTTCGACATCTCGCTGCCACGCTTTGACTACATGGCGCAGCTCTACCGGCAGCCCGAGGGGCTGAAGATGAGCGAGCTGTCCCGCTACCTGATGGTGACGGGTGGCAACGTCACCGGCCTGACCGACGAGCTGGTGCGCGAAGGCCTGGTCTCGCGCGAAAACAATCCCGTAGACCGCCGCGCCTGGATCGTGTGTCTGACCCCCAAGGGCCGCGCGACCTTTGAGACCATGGCCCAGGAACACGAGCAATGGATTCTGGAGCTCTTCTCCGGGCTGCAGCCCGACACCGTTCAACAACTCTACCGCCAGCTGGGCAACTTGCGCGTCCAGCTGGTCGCCCACCAGGACAACAAATGACACACCCCACCACACCCTCCGCACTCGACCCCGCCCTGGAGCGCGGCAACCGCAAGTCGCTCGCCCACTACCAGGCGCAACATTTCCTGTGGGCGCTGGCAGACGGCGTGGCCACCATCACGCTGAACCGCCCCGAGCGCAAGAACCCGCTAACCTTTGATTCGTATGTGGAGTTGCGTGATCTGTTTACCCAGCTCAAATACGCGCCCGACGTGCACGCGGTGGTGGTGACCGGTGCGGGCAGCAACTTCTGCTCCGGCGGAGACGTGCATGAAATCATCGGCCCGCTGATCCAGTTGAAGGCGCCCGAGCTGTTGCTGTTCACCCGCATGACCGGGGACCTGGTCAAGGCCATGCGGGCCTGCCCGCAGCCCATCATTGCCGCGGTGGACGGCGTGTGCGCCGGCGCTGGCGCCATCATCTCCATGGCGTCCGATCTGCGGCTGGGCACGGAGCGCAGCAAGACCGCCTTCCTGTTCAACCGCGTCGGCCTGGCCGGCTGCGACATGGGCGCCTGCGCCATGCTGCCGCGAATCATTGGCCAGGGCCGCGCCAGCGAATGGCTGTACACCGGCCGTTCCATTGGCGGTGTGGAAGCGGAGCGCTGCGGCTTCTTCAACCGCCTATGTGAACCGGAGCAACTGGCGGCCGAAGCGGAAGTCTGGGCGAGAGACTTGGTAGCGGGCCCGACGTTTGCCAATGGCATGACCAAGACCATGCTGCACCAGGAGTGGTCCATGTCCATCGACCAGGCCATTGAAGCCGAGGCTCAGGCCCAGGCCATCTGCATGCTGACCACCGACTACCACCGCGCGTACGAGGCCTTTGTGGCCAAGCAGAAGCCGGTCTTCCAAGGCAACTGAGAACGGAGGCAAGACTATGAGCGACACCGCCTACCTCGACTGGCCTTTCTTCACCCATCACCACGGCGATCTGGCGCGCACGCTGGAGACCTGGGCCACGCAGCATGTGCCCCAAACCCACGGCCACGATGTGGACGCCGAATGCAAGGCGCTGGTGCGCAAGCTGGGCGCCGCGGGCTGGCTGCGCTATGCGGTGGCCGGCACGGCCTATGGCGGCGGCGAGGACAGCATAGACACGCGCTCCATCTGTCTGATCCGCGAGACGCTGGCCCGCCACTCCGGCCTGGCCGACTTTGCCTTTGCCATGCAGGGCCTGGGTTCGGGCGCCATCAGCCTGGCCGGCACGCACGAGCAGAAGCAGCGCTACCTGACGCGTGTCGTCAGCGGTGAAGCGATCGCCGCCTTTGCACTGAGCGAGCCCGATGCCGGCTCCGACGTGGCCGCCATGCAGTGCAGCGCCCATGTCGACGGTGAGCATGCGGTATTGAACGGCACCAAGACCTGGATATCGAACGGCGGCATCGCCGACTTTTATGTGGTGTTTGCCCGCACGGGCGAGGCGCCGGGCGCCCGCGGCATCAGCGCCTTTATTGTGGATGCCGACACCCCGGGTTTTGCCATTGCCGAGCGGATCGACGTGATTGCCCCCCACCCCTTGGCAACGCTGCGCTTCACCAATTGCAAAGTGCCGCTGAGCCAGCGAGTGGGCGCGGCGGGGGAGGGCTTCAAGGTGGCCATGCGCACGCTGGATGTGTTTCGCACCTCGGTGGCCGCCGCCTCGCTGGGTTTTGCCCGGCGGGCGCTGGACGAAGCCTTGCACCGCGCCACGACGCGCAAGATGTTCAACCAGACTTTGGCCGACTTTCAACTCACCCAGGCCAAGCTGGCGCAGATGGCCACCACCATCGACAGCAGCGCCTTGCTGACCTACCGCGCCGCCTGGCTGCGCGACCAGGGTCGGCCGGTGACGCGCGAGGCCGCCATGGCCAAGATGGCCGCCACCGAAGGCGCGCAGCAGGTCATCGACGCCGCCGTGCAGATTTGGGGTGGCATGGGCGTGGTCAGCGGGCACATCGTGGAGCGCCTGTACCGCGAGATCCGCTCGCTGCGCATTTACGAAGGCGCCACCGAAGTGCAGCAACTGATCATTGCCAAGGATCTATTGCGCGAGATGACGAGGTAAGGAGAGTCACCATGTCCAGTGCCCACATCGATACCTTCGCGCGCGACAACCTGCCGCCCGTTGACCAGCAACCGCAATTCCTGTTCAACCTGCCGGAGCTGCAGTTCCCCGAACAGTTGAATTGCGCCACCGAGTTGCTGGACCGGCACATCCTTGAGGGCCGCGGCGCGCGCATCTGCATCCGCGCGCCCAACCTGAGCTGGACCTACGCCGACCTGCAGGACAAGGCCAACCGCATCGCCAATGTGCTGGTGCGGGACATGGGCGTGGTGCCGGGCAACCGCGTGCTCCTGCATGCGCCCAACAACCCCATGATGGCGGCCTGCTGGTTTGCCATCATCAAAGTCGGCGCCATCGCGGTAGCGACCATGCCCATGCTGCGGGCCAAGGAGCTGAAGGCCGTGGTCGACAAGGCGCAGATTCGCCATGCGCTGTGCGATGCCAGCCTGGCGGAGGAAATGCACAACACGGCCCTGCAATGCCCAGGCTTGCAGACCATTCGCCACTTCAACTACGCCGGCCCCGACAGCCTGGAGGCCGCCATGTCGCGCCAATCCGGCGTGTTCACCAACGCCGACACCGCCGCGGACGACACCTGCATCATTGCCTTCACGTCGGGCACCACCGGCATCCCCAAGGCCACCATGCATTTCCACCGTGACGTGATGGCCGCCTGCGCCTGCTGGTCGCGCCACGTGCTGCGGCCCACGGCGGACGACGTCTTCATTGGCAGCCCGCCGCTGGCCTTTACCTTCGGGCTGGGCGGGCTGATCCTGTTCCCGCTGTCGGTGGGTGCTTCCACGGTGCTGCTGGAAAAGGCGGGGCCAGCCCAACTGCTGGACGGCATCCGCGACTTTGGTGCCACCGTGTTGTTCACCGCGCCCACGTCCTACCGAACGCTGGCACCCCGGGGCACCGAGCTGCGCAAGACCGCCCTGCGCCGCTGTGTGTCGGCAGGTGAAGCACTGCCCGTGTCCACCCGCACGCTGTGGCGCGAGGCCACCGGCATTGAAATGATCGATGGCATTGGCGCCACCGAGATGCTGCACATCTTCATCTCGGCCGACGAGGCGCACGCGCGCCCGGGTGCCACCGGCCAGGTGGTGCCCGGCTACCAGGCCTGCGTGCTGGACGAGCAGGGCCAGCCGGTGCCGGTGGGCACCGTGGGCAAGCTGGCCGTGCGAGGCCCCACGGGCTGCCGCTACCTGGCGGACGAGCGGCAAAAAACCTATGTGCGCCATGGCTGGAACCTGACCGGCGACGCCTACAAGATGGATGCCGATGGCTACTTCATCTACCAGGCCCGCACCGACGACATGATCGTCTCCAGCGGCTACAACATCGCCGCGCCCGAGGTGGAAGACGCGCTGATGCTGCACCCGGCGGTTGCCGAGTGCGCCGTGATCGGCAGCCCCGACGAGGAGCGTGGCCAGATCGTCCACGCCTTTGTCGCGCTGCGTGCCGGCCACGACGGCAACGACGCCATGGTCAAGACCTTGCAGGACTTTGTGAAGAACACCGTCGCCCCTTACAAGTACCCGCGTGCCATCACTTTTGTTGGCACACTGCCCCGCACCCAGACTGGCAAGCTGCAGCGCTTCAAGCTGCGCGATCTGGCCTGACCTGAACCTCCCCCAACAACCCGTAAAGAAGCCGCGCCATGAAAGTCTTGCAACCCCCCACCTGGTCGCGCCCGCGCGGCTATGCCAATGGCGTCATGGCGCGCGGCCAGACCGTGTGCGTGGCCGGCATGATTGGCTGGGACGGCCAGTGCCAGTTCCACACCGACGATTTCGCCGGCCAGGTGCGCCAGGCGCTGCTCAACGTGGTGGCGGTGCTGAATGAGGCCGGTGCTAAACCTGAGCACATCGTGCGCATGACCTGGTATGTGACCGACAAGCGCGAGTACCTGGCCGCAGGAAGGGAAGTGGGCCTGGCGTTCCGGGAGATTATTGGCAGCTTTGCAGTGGCGATGACGGCGGTGCAGGTGACGGCGCTGATGGAAGACCGGGCCAAGGTGGAGATTGAGGTGACGGCCATCATTCCGGAATAGTTATTGGTGAAATGAGCCTCTAGCCCTCGTGGAACATGGCTATGTCGCTATTGTTTTGGTAGCGTATAGGCGGGACCGGCGGAACGGGCACCCGGTCTGCCGGCCTATAGTGGAGCGTCTGACGCGTTTTTCGAAGTGGACATTTGAGCCGCCACGTCACGAACGAAATAGAAAGCAGGAGAAAGCACCATGCACATTGAACAGTTCATGCAGGGCTACAAGCAAGCGTGGGAGCGCCAGGACGAATCCATGTTCTGCGCGCTCTTCGCGGCTGACGGCCAGTACCACAACACACCGTTTGCGGTTCAACGTGGCCATGCGCAACTGGCCGAGTACTGGCAGCGGGTGAAGCTGCAGAAGGACGTCCAGGTCAGCTACGAGGTGCTGGCGTCCACTCCGTCCGGTGGCATGGCGCATTGGCACGTCACCTACAAGGTGGCATCCGAGGAACTCTTCCAGATATGGGCCAAATCCACGGGCACCAACCTGGTGGCGCGCAATCCGGGCGACCCGCTGCCCCGGATGGTTCTTGACGGTGTGCTGAAGGCAGAGTTCGCAGATGGCCTGTGCCAGGAGTGCCGCCTCTGGTGGCACAGCATGCCGTTGGCGTAGGCGTCGCTCCCACACCTCCCACTGCCCATGGGACTGCAAGGGCCTTCCCTTTGGTTGGGGCCTATGCGCGCGAAAACTTTTCAGCGTCGAAGTCTTTTTTCAATATTTCTCAGCTTTCTTGTAAGGACTTGGCTTCCCGCCCGACTGACGATAGCAAGCAGACGCAAAAGCATCCAAGGCATTCGCCCTGATTGCAATTCAACTTCTATCAACTGTTCTTTCGTCAAAGGAAACACCATGTCATCCAACTTCAAATCCGCTATCGCCATGGCCAGCGCCGCTGCCGCCTTGTTCGCCATGGGCGCCCCCCTGACCGTGGCCCACGCGGCGGACAACATGTCGGTGCATTGCTCCGGCATCAATAGCTGCAAGGGCACGTCGGACTGCAAGACGGCCAAGAACGAGTGCAAGGGCATGAACAGCTGCAAGGGCCAGGGCTGGAATGCCAAGGCGTCTGCCAAGGAATGCACGGCCGCCGGCGGCACCGTCGTCAAGTAAGCGGTCACCGCAATCTGGACCGGCCCGCGCCATGAACTCCATCCAAGGCTTTGGCCTCGGGCTGCGCACCGAGCACTACGCCGCATTTGAATCAGAACCCCAGACCCGTGTCGACTGGCTGGAGATTCTGTCCGAGAACTACATGGTTCCCGGCGGCGCTCCGCTGTGGCACCTGGACCGCATCCGCCGGGACTTCCCCATGGTCATGCACGGCGTGTCGCTGAACATCGGTGGCAGCGACCCGCTGAACCTGGACTACCTGCGTGACTTGAAAGCCCTGGTGCAGCGCGTGCAACCCGGCTGGGTGTCCGACCACCTGTGCTGGACCGGCATGCAGGGGCTGAATATGCACGACCTGCTGCCCGTG
>Ga0208514_100546_pt1 | contig 18507 bp, 17 predicted proteins | sample LakWasMet70_HOW9_2_FD_183900 | JGI IMG/M metagenome (GOLD analysis project Ga0208514, IMG submission 183900) | Freshwater sediment methanotrophic microbial communities from Lake Washington under simulated oxygen tension - Sediment Metagenome... | ecosystem: Environmental > Aquatic > Freshwater >...
TGTCACGGTCTCTGGAAGCGCAGGGCATCATCACTTTTTCCGTCGCATCGGGCCAGGAGGCCTTGGGCTGGTTGGCCGATGCGCCAGCGCGGGGTGATTCCTGCGATCTGGTACTGCTGGATGCGCAAATGCCCGGGATGGATGGATTCACCGTTGCGGAGCGAATCCTGCAAATGCCGCTATGCGTGAAGATGCCCATCATCATGCTGTCGTCTGCTGGAATCAAGGGTGACGCCCAGCGTGCCAGTGACGTTGGTATTGTGGGTTATCTGAGCAAGCCGATTGCACGTGACGAGTTGCTGCAAGCTCTGACCCAAGTATTGAATTTGCAGGGTGACCCGCACCAGGCGCTGGTTACCAGCCACTCGATCCGCGAGAGCCAGGTGCTGCTGAATGTGCTGCTGGTTGAGGACCACGCCATCAATCAGAAATTGGCGGTTACCCTGCTCGAGCGTTGGGGGCACCATGTGGAAGTGGCGTCCAATGGCCAGATTGCGCTGAACATGGTCGCGAATCGGCAGTTTGATGTCATTTTGATGGACATGATGATGCCAGTCATGGATGGATTGGAGGCGACCCGTCATATCCGCGCGGCGGAAACAGGCCGACGGACTCCCATCATCGCCATGACGGCGAATGCCATGGCATCGGATCGGGATCGGTGTCTGGCTGCAGGCATGGATGACTACATATCCAAGCCAATCAAGGCACCGGAACTGCAGCAGATGCTGCAGCACTATGCGGCGGGCCACGCGCTCGCACTGCAAAGTCGACACGCCGCGTTGCCCGTCACTCCCCAACAGGCCATGTTGTTTGACTATGCAGCCGCCATGACCCAGGTCGATCAGGAGGTGCTTGGGATCATTGCGCAAGCATTTGTTGAACAGTGGCCCAATGATCTTGCAAAAATGCGCGAGGGACTGGAAGTGGGTGATTTGCAGGTGGTGCTGCACGTTGCACATGCCCTCAAGGGCACGCTGTCCATGTTTGGTGCCAAGCCGGCCAGTGACCTGGCCCACCAGATTGAACAGAACGCCATGCGCTCGGACGCGGCTGGGGCTGGCAAGCTTCTGCCGGCGCTGGTGATTGAAATGGACCGATTGATTCCTGTCATTCCTCTGGAAGGCGCAGTGTGATTAAGATACACCAAGACAAGAGAGGATGAATCCCAGTGGCTCACCACGTGCTGATCGTCGATGACACCGAAATCAACCTCATTCTTTTCGCCGCTCTGGTGAAGAAGCTGGATGATTGCGTGCCCCACACCTTTGCGCAGGCGCGGGATGCACTCAGTTGGGCGCAGGACAACGACCCTGATCTGGTAATCGTGGACTACATGATGCCCGACATGGATGGTTTGGAGTTTATCCGTGCACTGCGTGAGTTGCCGGGACGGGACGCAGTGCCCGTCGTGATGATCACGGCCAACGACCAAAAGCAATTGCGTTATCGGGCACTGGACCTCGGGGCCAACGATTTCCTTACCAAACCGGTGGACAAAGTGGAGTTTCTCGCCCGTACCCGCAATATGCTGCAGGTCAGTGATGCACGAAAACAGCTTGCCGATCGCGCTAGTTGGCTGGCAGACGAAGTCCGCAAGGCAACGGCCGAAATCCTGGCACGTGAGCGCGAGACGGTTTTTAGGCTGTGCAAGGCTGCCGAGTACCGAGATCCCGAGACCGGAGCGCACATCCTGCGCATGGCCCACTACTCACAATTGATCGCCCGAGGATTGGGCTTGTCTATCACTGACCAGGATCTGTTGCTGGAAGCAGCACCCATGCACGATATTGGCAAGGTCGGTATCGCCGACAAGATACTGCTCAAACCCGGTCGTCTTGATGCCGATGAGTTTGAAGTGATGAAGCAGCATGCCATTTATGGCTACGAGTTACTGCACGGAAGCTCTTCAAGGGTTTTGCAGGCCGGCGCGGAGATCGCGCGCGGTCACCATGAGAAGTTTGATGGCTCGGGGTACCCGGGCGGAATCGCTGGCTCCGATATTCCGATCTTCAGCCGTATCGTCGCGGTAGCGGATGTCTTTGACGCGCTGACTTCCGAACGGCCCTACAAGAAGGCCTGGACCCTGGAGGCCGCTGTTGACTTTCTGGTCCAGGGCTCAGGCAGTCACTTCGATCCCCAGTGCGTGCAGGCATTCCTGAACGCCTGGGACGACGTCATGGAAATCCGGGGGCGTTACCAGGAAGAAGTCTAGGTGCGCCCCTGGGCCGCCTTATTTGAGTATGAGTACTGGAATAGTCGCGTGGGTCAGGACATGCTGGGTTTCGCTGCCCAGCAGTAAGCGTTTGATGCCTTTTCGCCCATGGGACGCCATCACCACCAGGTCGCACTGGTGCTTTTTGGCGGCTGACAACAACGCATCAGATACCACATCGGACTTGACGGTCAACGCCTTGGCGACCACGCCTTTGGCCATTGCAGCCTTCTTGACGGCGTCAACCACGGCCTGACCCTCTTCGGCCCATTGCGATTCGACTCGGCGCACTTCCTCGGGCTGCAGGGCGATGCCGCCCTCAAAATAGCTCTGGGGATAACGCGGAACCACCTTGATGGCCACCAGTTCTGCACCACAGAGGGCGGCCAGATCAATGGCGGTCTTGACGGCCTTTTTTGACAGGGTCGAGCCATCGGTGGCCACGAGTATGCGTTGGTACATGCGTCTGCTCCTTGTAAATTGTGAGTCATCAGGTTACTCTGCCTAGCTTATGCAGTCTTGATTTACATCAAGTGACAAGCAAACCTTAACCGGCACACTTCGAGCCCATGCCTTCCGTCGACACCGTGTCTCCACCCTTGCCAGCCCCGCAACCCCACGCACGCGAGGCGCTCGCGTTGCTGGACGATCCGCAGGAGTGGAGTGCTTTCAGTCGACCGTCCGCGCAAGGGCCGGGGTGCTGGGAGTCCAGCGTGGTGATTGAGGGCATGCACTGTGCTGCGTGTTCGCTGACGGTCGAAGAGGCACTGAGCCGGATTCCCGGCGTTCTGAGCGCGCAGGTCGGTGCGGCCAGCCACAGGGCCAAAGTCACTTGGTCCGCGTCCCAGGTTCTGCCCTCGGTTTGGATGCAAGCGGTGCAAACCAGCGGTTACCGTGCGGTGCCCGCCAACGATGTATTTGCCAGTGAACGGCGCAAACTGGAGACTCGTCAAGCCCTGTGGCGTTGGTTGGTGGCCGGCCTGTGCATGATGCAGGTCATGATGTATGCCTACCCCGCCTACGTCGCCCATCCCGGTGACCTGACCGCCGAAATGGAGCAGCTGTTGCGTTGGGCTTCCTGGGTGCTGAGTTTGCCGGTCATGCTCTTTTCTTGCGGTCCCTTCTTCCGCAATGCCGTGCGTGACATCGTCCAAGCGCGCGTCAGCATGGATTTGCCGGTGGCGCTGGGCATCTTCATTACCTTTGCAGTCAGTACGGCAGGAACCTTTGAACCACAAGGTACCTTCGGGCGCGAGGTCTATTTTGACTCGCTCACGATGTTCGTGTTCTTTCTGCTGACGGGGCGCTGGCTCGAATTGCGCCTGCGTGACCGCACCGCAGGCGCACTGGAGGCGTTGATGAACCGCTTGCCCGATAGTGTGGACCGGCTGTCGCCCGATGGTGAGTTCGTCCGGGTCGCCGTGCGTCGTATCGTCGTTGGCGATGTATTGCGGGTCTATCCGGGAGAAGCCTTTGTCGCCGACGGCCTGCTGCAAAGCGGAGAGACACTGGTTGATGAAGCCCTGTTGACAGGCGAATCGCGACCACTTGCGCGTGGAGTCGGTGCCCATGTATTGGCCGGTAGTCACAACCTCAGCGGCACCGTGCAAGTTCGGGTTGAGCAAATGGGGGCTTCCACACGGTTTGCGCAGATTGTGGCCTTGATGGAAAGCGCGTCGACCACCAAGCCGGAGGGTGTCTTGCTGGCTGACCGGCTGGCCAAGCCGTTTCTGATCGGCGTCCTGCTGGCGGCGGCGGGTGCCTGTGCCTGGTGGTGGGGCCGTGATCCGGGGCATGCGCTGATGGTGGCCGTGGCGGTGCTGGTAGTGACCTGTCCGTGCGCCCTGTCCCTGGCGACACCCGCAGCCATGCTTGCGGCAGCCGGCGCGTTGGCTCGCGGTGGCGTGATGGTGCGCAAATTGCAGGCACTGGAGGCGCTGGCCAACGTTGACACGCTGGTATTTGACAAGACCGGCACCTTGACACGTGACGCGATGGTTGTCGAGGCGATTGATGTGCGAGAAGGTGTTTCCGCCGACGAGGCACTCGCCATGGCCGCGGCTCTGGCACGGCACTCCTTGCACCCCGTGTCGAGAGCGTTGGTTGTTGCGCACGCCAACCGTGAATCGGCTCCTTCAAGCAGTCGTTTGTGGTCTTGCGATGCGGTTACAGAGACGCCAGGACGCGGGCTTTCTGGATCGGCTACGGGTGGGCATGGCGGCAGCGATGCGCGGGTCGTTTCGCTGCGCCTGGGCTCAGCAGGTTTTTGTGCGGTTTCGGCCCACAATTCATCTGGCTTGCACTCGTATCTCAGCGACGATCAGGGTTGGCTTGCCACCTTCTCACTGGCCGAGGATCTGCGTCCGCAGGCTGCTTTGGTCATTGCTTCGCTGGCAGAGCTTGGCGTTACGGTGCACATGTTGTCGGGTGACAGTGTGGACTCGGTAGCCCGCGTCGCCGCCCAGGCGGGAATCGCGCACGTACGTGGAGCGTGTACGCCCGACGACAAGCTCACCTGTGTGCGCGCTTTGCAGGCTCAGGGGCATCGTGTTGCCATGGTGGGGGATGGTCTAAACGATGGTCCCGTTCTTGCGGGGGCGAACGTGTCGTTTGCCTTTGGGCAAGCGGTTCCATTGGCGCAGGCGAAAGCTGACTTTGTTGTCCTCGGCGAGAAGTTGATGAGCGTGGTGCACACTGTGAAACTTGCACAGAGGACCCTGCGCATCGTTCGCCAGAATCTCTGGTGGGCGCTGGTCTATAACGCGGCCTGTGTGCCATTGGCCGTGATCGGACTATTGCCGGCCTGGCTGGCGGGTCTGGGAATGGCCACCAGTTCGTTGGTCGTCGTGCTCAATGCCCTGCGCTTGGCTCGAAATTTGAGTACTGAAAAGGCTATCTGATGGACATTTTGTATTTGTTGATTCCCCTGTCTGTTGTGTTGGTGTTCTTTATTTTGGGCGGCCTTTGGTGGGCCATACATAGGGGCCAGTTCGAAGATATCGAGGCCGAGGGTGAAAGGATCCTGAAAGATTCTTAACTAATCTTAAGAACTTTTAGGTGGGTTTGACATGGGTCAACCTCTACGCGTAAAGCCCCGGTAAAAATCCCAGCAGGTTTTAATAGGAAAGAGGTAAAAATGGCATTTGCAAATCAACAGGCAACTGTATACAACGACACCGTTGTACGCCAGTTCGCCATCATGACGGTGGTTTGGGGTGTGGTTGGCATGCTGGTCGGCGTCATCATCGCCGCGCAGCTTGCTTGGCCTGAACTGAACCTGGGTATTCCATGGTTGACCTACGGGCGACTACGACCATTGCACACCAACGCGGTGATTTTTGCGTTTGGCGGCTGTGCATTGTTTGCCACGGTTTATTACGTTGTGCAGCGTACCTGCCAGGTACGCTTGTTCAGCGACAAGCTGGCGGCCTTCACCTTTTGGGGATGGCAGTTGGTCATTGTGGCTGCAGCCGTCTCTTTGCCGCTGGGTTACACCACTGGCAAGGAATATGCGGAGCTGGAGTGGCCGGTTGACATCCTGATCACGCTGATCTGGGTGGCCTATGCAGTTGTGTTCTTCGGTACCGTTGGTACGCGCAAGGTCAAGCACATCTACGTGGCCAACTGGTTCTTTGGCGCGTTCATCATCGCTGTCGCGATTTTGCACATTGTCAACAGTGCGGAAATTCCTGCAGGCCCCCTGAAGTCCTACTCGGCCTACGCCGGTGTCCAGGACGCCATGATCCAGTGGTGGTACGGCCACAACGCGGTGGGCTTTTTCCTGACCGCAGCTTTCCTGGGCATGATGTACTACTTCATCCCCAAGCAAGCCGGTCGCCCTGTTTACAGCTACCGCCTGTCCATCGTCCACTTCTGGGCGCTGATCTTCACTTACATGTGGGCGGGTCCTCACCACCTGCACTACACCGCGCTGCCTGACTGGACCCAGTCGGTCGGTATGGTGTTCTCCCTGATTCTTCTGGCTCCCAGCTGGGGCGGCATGATCAACGGCATCATGACCCTGTCCGGCGCTTGGCACAAGCTGCGTGACGACCCCATCCTGCGTTTCCTGATCGTGTCCCTGTCCTTCTACGGCATGTCCACCTTCGAAGGTCCCATGATGTCCATCAAGACGGTTAACGCATTGAGCCACTACACCGACTGGACCGTGGGTCACGTGCACTCCGGCGCCCTGGGTTGGGTGGGTCTGGTGTCCATGGGTTCCCTGTACTACCTGATTCCCCGCCTGTTCGGCCAGAAGCAGATGTACAGCGTGAAAGCCATTGAAGTGCACTTCTGGACTGCCACCATCGGTATCGTTATCTACATTGCTGCCATGTGGATTGCCGGGGTAATGCAAGGTCTGATGTGGCGCGCTATCAACGCTGACGGCACTTTGACCTACACCTTTGTTGAGTCGGTCAAGGCGACGTACCCGTTCTATGTGCTGCGTTTGTTGGGTGGTTTGCTGTACCTCACCGGTATGGTGATCATGCTCTGGAACACTTTGAAGACAGCTACTGCGGGTCGTGCAGTGGATGTGAACATTCCAGCTGCTGTTGCACACGCTTAAGAGGAAATCAACATGGCTAATCAAAATACAAACTCTGGGCTGTCGCATGCTGCGATCGAGACGAACAACTTCTTGATGATCGTCCTCATCCTGTTGGTTTTGCTGGTTGGTGGACTGGTGGAAATTGTTCCACTGTTCTTCCAGAAGTCCACCACGGAACCCATCAAGGGCATCCAGCCCTACACTGCACTGCAGTTGGCGGGTCGTGACATCTACACGCGTGAGGGTTGCTACAACTGCCACTCGCAGATGATCCGCCCATTCCGGGCCGAGACACTGCGTTATGGTCACTACTCGGTGGCCGGCGAGTCTGTCTATGACCATCCATTCCAATGGGGCAGCAAGCGCACGGGCCCGGATTTGGCCCGTGTCGGTGGCAAGTACAGCGACGAATGGCACCGTACCCATCTGATCAATCCGCGTGATGTGGTGCCTGAGTCGAATATGCCTGCCTACGCATGGCTGGACAAGAACCAGGTGGACGCGGCGGTCATGCCCGCTCACATGAAGGCTCTGCGCACCGTTGGCGTTCCTTACACCGATGAGCAAATCTCCAAGGCAGCGGAAGACGTCAAGGGCAAGACCGAGCTTGACGCGATGATTGCCTACCTGCAGGTATTGGGCCTGGCACTCAAGTAAGTCAAGGAGTTGTATATGGACATCGATATCAACACCCTTCGATCCGTGGCCACGGTGGCCAGTTTTATTACCTTCATCGGCATAGTGTGGTGGGCTTGGTCCAAGCGCCGAGCTGACGACTTCTCTGAAGCCGCAAATCTGCCGTTTGAGCAGGACTGACCCCAGAAAAAGGATTTGAAATGAGTGACTTTACAAGCAACTTCTGGTCGGTTTACGTTGCCGGCATCACGCTGGTGAGTATTCTTGCCTGCGCGTTATTGTTGTGGTTCAGCGGCAAGGCAAAAGCCATGACCGCGAATGACAACACCACCGGCCACGTGTGGGACGGTGATTTGCGTGAAATGAACAACCCCCTGCCTCGCTGGTGGGTATGGTTGTTCGTCATCACGATTGTGTTTGCCCTCGTCTATCTGGTCATGTACCCTGGTTTGGGTAGCTTTGGCGGAAAGCTCGGTTGGAGCCAGGCGGACCAATACAAGGCTGAAGTGGAGAAAGGCGAGCGTGAAGTGGCACCGTTGTATGCAAAATTCGCTGCGATGAAGCCTGAAGACGTTTCGCGTGACCCACAAGCCCAGGCAATCGGTGAACGTTTGTTCATGAACAACTGTTCACAGTGCCATGGCTCGGACGCACGCGGTGCCAAGGGCATTCCCAATCTGACGGACGGTGACTGGCTGCATGGCGGCACGCCCGAAAAGATCACGGAAACCTTGACACTGGGACGTATCGGAAATATGCCTCCGATGGCGGCAGCTGTGGGTACTGCTGATGATGTGAAGAATGTGGCCCACTACGTACTGAGCCTGTCCAACAGTCCGCACGATTCTGTGCGAGCGAACTTGGGCAAGGAAAAGTTCGTAGCCTGTGCGGCTTGCCACGGAATGGACGGCAAGGGCAATCAAGCCTTGGGCGCTCCTAACCTGACAGACAACATCTGGCTCCACGGTTTTGGCGAGAACGCCATTGTTGCAATGGTCAACAACGGCAAGGTCAACCAGATGCCGGTCCAGGCTGATCGTCTGAATGCCAGCCAGATTCAAGTGTTGGCGGCCTATGTCTGGGGTTTGTCGAATAGCGGCAAAGCCAAGTAGCCAGACGCCGTTGAAAGTGCATTCTTTTGGAAGCCGCGGAACCTTCTCAACGTAAAGTCATACCGATTGTTCAGTCTCAGGACACCGGGCCGGTAACGCTCCCGGCGGGTGTACCTGTCGAGATGGTTTCGCTGTACGAAGCCCATAAGAAGATCTACCCGCGCAGCGTCTCGGGTTTGTTCTCCAACTGGCGTTGGGGCGTGGTTTTCCTGACCCAACTGGTTTTTTATGGCCTGCCCTGGCTGGAATGGGGCCAGCGGCAGGCCGTGCTGTTTGATCTGGGCGCACGGCGCTTTTACATCTTCGGCCTGGTCCTGTATCCGCAGGACTTTATCTACCTGACCGGCATACTGGTCATCTCTGCGCTGTCGCTGTTCCTGTTCACCGCAGTGGCCGGGCGCTTGTGGTGTGGCTATGCCTGCCCGCAAACCGTGTACACCGAAATTTTTCTCTGGCTGGAAAAGAAGACCGAAGGAGATCGATCAGCGCGCATGCGTCGTGATGCCGGGCCTTGGACCGGTGACAAAGCCCTGCGCAAGGTGTCCAAGCATGTGCTGTGGCTGGTCGTGGCACTGTGGACGGGATTTACCTTTGTAGGTTATTTCACTCCGATCAAGGTTTTGGGCACCGAGTTTCTGCAATTGCAGATGGGTACCTGGGAAATTTTTTGGTCACTGTTTTACGGATTCGCTACCTACGGCAACGCCGGTTTTATGCGCGAGCAGGTCTGCAAGCACATGTGTCCCTACGCCCGCTTCCAGAGCGCCATGTTCGACAAGGACACGCTGGTCGTCACCTACGACGCGGAGCGCGGTGAGCCCCGCGGTGCCCGCTCCAAAAAAGCCGACCTGTCGATGCTGAACCTGGGTGCCTGTGTGGACTGCAGCCTGTGCGTGCAGGTCTGTCCCACCGGCATCGACATCCGCAAGGGCCTGCAATACGAGTGCATAGGCTGTGGCGCCTGTGCCGACGTCTGCGACACCGTGATGGACAAGGTGGGCTACCCGCGCGGCTTGGTGAAGTATTCCACGCAAAACGCGGTGAGCCAACACTGGACCAAGGGTCAAACCCTGCGCCATGTGTTGCGGCCGCGGGTACTCGTCTATTCCGCCATTCTGGGTGCAGTGGTGCTGGCCATGGTAGTGAGCCTGGCGCTGCGCACGCCGTTCAAAGTAGATGTTGTGCGCGACCGTGGCGTCCTGGCCCGTATCGTGGACGGCGGCCAGATTGAGAATGTTTACCGCCTGCAGATCATGAACGCCACCGAGGCTATGCAACGCTTTGATATCTCGGTGGAAGGGTTGCCAGGATTGACGATTGCGTCGGATGGCGACACCAGTATTGCTTCCACGCAGGCCCGATGGGTAGCGGTGAGGGTGCTGGCGCCGTATGATGTCGCCAGTGCTGGCTCGCATACGATTCACTTCTCGGTTACGGGTCAGGGTTCCCTAGGTCGAGTCTCCGAGAAGTCAGTTTTCATTGTTCCCCGATAAGGATTGAATATGACAAATTCGAAGCCAATGCCTCCTACGCCATCCAGTCCTTGGTGGAAACACGGGCATGTGTGGTTAGTGATTTCTGGTCCCGCCATTGTGGTGGTTGCATCGTTTGTAACCTATTACCTTGCAGCATCAGGTCAGGACCCCGTTCTGGATGAAGACTACTACCGCAAGGGCGTAGAGATCAACAAGACCCTGCAGGACAATCCAGCCAGTCTGGCTCCGGCCACGCAGGCTCGAAACCATGCCGCCACCGGTGTGAAATCGCCGAGGTAGACCATGTTGCAACAACGATTGATGTGGATTCTCTGGCCTGCGTTCCTGATGGCGGGCGTACTGGAAATGCTGGTCTTTGCCCTGGTGGATCCGCAGGATCTGCACTGGTTCGGCATGCCCCTGGACTGGTCACGCCAGGCCACCTACACCATAGCTTTTTTTGTCTTTTGGGGCGTTGCCGTGGTGTCCAGCGGGTTGACAACCCTTCTGGCCATGTCGCCATTTGAGGTCAATCGCTGCCCCTTGCCCGATACCGACCGCCCTGATGGATGCCCCAAGCAAGGCGCTTGCTGAGCGACTTGCCCAGCGATCCGTTAACCGCCAACTTTGGAGTTAACGATTTCTTTGAGTTTTTCGGTGTCAATAATGCGGACGTGGCGCTGCTTGACCTCAATGATGCCGTCCTCCACAAATTTTGAAAACGTGCGGCTGACGGTTTCCAGCTTCAGCCCCAGGTAGCTGCCGATTTCTTCGCGGGTCATGCGCAGCACCAATTCCGACTGCGAGAAACCCCTGGCGTGCAGGCGCTGCACCAGATTCAGCAAAAATGCTGCCAACCGCTCTTCGGCCCGCATGCTGCCCAGCAACAGCATGACCCCGTTTTCACGGACGATTTCCCGGCTCATGATCTTGTGCACATGGCGCTGCAGGGAATTGACCTCGCGGGAAAGCTCTTCAATCCGGTCAAAGGGCATGACACAGACTTCTGCGTCTTCCAGTGCAACCGCGTCACAGGTGTGGGTGTCATTGACGATACCGTCCAGCCCGATGACCTCTCCGGCCATTTGAAAACCCGTAACCTGGTCGCGCCCGTCTTCCGAGGCCACGCAGGTCTTGAAAAAACCGGTTCGAATCGCATACAGACTGGTGAACTTCTCGCCGTTGCGAAACAGGGTCGCACCGCGTTTGATCTTGCGTCGGCTGGCGACCACGTCCTCGATGCGGTCAAGCTCGGTTGGCGTCAAGCCCAGCGGCATGCACAACTCGCGCAGATTGCAGTTGGAGCATGCCACTTTTATGGCCTGCGCCGCCAACCCGACGACTTTGGTTTCAATCTTGATCCCATGCAAGGGAGTGGAGTTCGGGCAAGCTGAAGCGTGGGTTTCGTGTTCAAGCATGGTGTTCACCAAGGGTCATGTGGTGTGCAGTTTACCCACTTTAAGGGTCCTTGATTCATATCAAGTACACACAAATCAATTTACGGCAAAGTTAAATAGGATTGGCTCGGAGTATTCATGAATTTTGCTGCTGATGGCATAACGGACGAAATGTTGCGGAAATTTGACATTTCGGGTCCGCGCTATACCTCGTTTCCCACTGCTGACCGCTTTGTCGAGGCCTTTACCGCGGATGACTATGCGCAGGCCCTGGCACAGCGCAGGCGCGGCGTCGCGACCAGGCCGCTGCCGTTGTCCCTGTACGTGCACATTCCATTTTGTGAATCGTTGTGCTACTACTGTGCCTGCAACAAAATCATTACCAAGCACCATGATCGGGCGACATCTTACCTGCGATACCTGGGGCGGGAAGTGGATTTGCACACCGAGCACATGGGTATGGGGCAGACCATCAGCCAGTTGCATCTGGGCGGCGGAACTCCGACTTTTCTGAGCGACGATGAGTTGCGCGAGCTGATGGACATGCTCAGGCGCAGCTTTACCCTGGCACCCGGGGGCGAGTACTCAATTGAGATCGATCCCCGGACTGTGGACTCGTCCCGGCTCGATACCCTGGCGCAGTTGGGTTTCAACCGCCTGAGTTTTGGTGTCCAGGACTTTGATCCGGCCGTGCAAAAGGCTGTCCACCGGATCCAGCCGTCCGAGCAGGTCTTTGCGCTGGTGGAGGCTGCGCGTGCGCGCGGGTTCGAGTCGATCAATGTCGATCTGATCTACGGTTTGCCCCGCCAGAGCCCGGAGTCGTTTGACCGCACGCTTGCGCAGATCAACCAGTTGCGGCCAGACCGCATAGCCTTGTATGCCTATGCCCATCTTCCGCAGCGCTTCAAACCGCAGCGCCGCATTGCTGCGCAGGATCTGCCCAGTGGTGCGGCCAAAGTGTCCATGCTGTCGCGTTCATTGGCGTCTTTGGGACAAGCCGGCTATGTGTATGTCGGTATGGACCACTTTGCCTTGCCAGACGATGCCCTGGCCATCGCCAAACGGCAGGGGCGTCTGCACCGCAATTTTCAGGGCTACAGCACTCAGCCCGATTGCGACCTGATTGGGCTGGGCGTCTCGTCGATCGCCCGTATCGGTGCGGTCTACAGCCAGAATGCCAAGACCATGGAAGAGTACTGCGACCACCTGGATCAGGGACGCTTTCCAGTGGTACGCGGCTTGGCCATGTCACGCGACGATCTGGTCCGGCGCGCAGTGATCATGGCGTTGCTGTGTCAGGGGCAGGTGCAGTTTGAATCGATAGAACTGGGCTACCTCGTGGAGTTTCACACCTACTTTGCCAAGGAACTGGAAGACCTGAAAGTGCTGGTTGACCAGGGTTTGGTGACCCTGGACGCCACGGGCATTCAGGTAACCGCCCAGGGCTGGTTTTTTGTGCGCGCTGTAGCCATGGTGTTCGACCGGTATTTGCAGACCGACCGCACACGGGCGCAGTTTTCCAAGATCATTTAGCATCACCCGATGCAATCTTCTCTGGCGCTAACTGCGCTGCTCATGGGCTTGGTGGGTGGACCGCACTGTGTCGCCATGTGCGGGGCAGCCTGCGCGGGCATCAGCCAGGCGGCGGGTCCGCACCAAAACTCCGCGCTGCTGACTTTTCAACTCGGACGCATCGGCGGCTATTCGATCCTGGGTGGCCTGGCGGCGGCATCGCTGCAAGGGCTGGGCTGGCTGACTGTCCAATCAGCTGCCTTGCGCCCAGTGTGGTCGCTGTTTCACGTGGCTGCAATCGTGTTGGGCTTGATGCTGCTGCTGCAGGCGCGCCAGCCTGTCTGGCTGGAGAGCGCGGCCCGCACCGTGTGGGCCCGCACGCGGTCTTTTGCGGCAAACCAGGGACGCGGCGCGCCGCTGGTGCTGGGAGTTCTGTGGGCGCTGTTGCCTTGTGGTTTGCTCTACTCGGCATTGCTGGTGGCAGCGCTGGCCGGCAGCGTAGTGGGGGGCGCCATGGTGATGGCACTCTTTGCCCTGGGTACCAGCGTGACGATGGTAGCGGGGCCGTGGTTGTGGTTGCGTCTGCGGGGATCGCCAGCAAACCCTGGTAGTGGTCAGTGGGGTATGCGTCTGGCCGGTGCCGCCTTGGCCGCCAGTTCGGGCTGGGCGCTGTGGATGGCGTTGGCGCACAACACGGCGCCCTGGTGTGTCACTCCGTAATCAGGCGTGGGCGTCGCGCACCGATTTTTCCAGCTCTGCAAACGCTTCGGTGACGTAGTCGGCCAGGCGCTCCAGGTTGGGCAGCTCGTCCGTCGCGATCAGTCCGAAGAATAGATCCCCGGCATAGCTGAAAAGCGTGATGTTGAGCAGGTTGCTGGGCGGCAGCGTGCTGATGGGGTGCATCTCTTCCATGCGAGCACCCTTGATGTACAGGTGTTCCTTCGGGCCGGGCACGTTGGAGACCAGGGTATTGCCCATGGGAGGCATCTTGTTGCTGAGCTTGAGCGTCTCGGCAATTTGTGCCACCAGGCCGGTGATGATGGTGTAGGACTCAATCGCCTCGGGCGCCACGTTGTCGACCATGGTGCGCACATTGCGCAGGCTGTAGCCGATATTGCGCAGGCGCACATAGGGGTCATCCGTGGGCGGGGATAGCTCCACCTGGATGATGCCAATCTTGTTGCCGGCTGTCTTCTCGCCCTCTTTGCGCAGGTTGACCGGCATCTGGATAGTGATCGGTTGGCGAAGCTCCACCCCCTGGTCCTGCAGGTAACGGCGCAGGGCGCCATCCAGACAGGTCAGCGCAATGTGGTTCAGTGTGGAGCGCGTGCGGGTGCGGATGGCATTGACCCGGGCCATGGAGACTCCGGCGGTCGCAAATTGCCGCCCGGACGTGACCTGGCCGGTCAGTGGCGTCCTGGCGCTGGACACAAAGGGCAGGGCGATCGCGTTCTTGGTCAGCTTGACGCTTTCCAGGAACAGCATGGTGGCCAAGCGGCCGATGCCCAGAAAGCGGCGCGTGTTGCCTGTGACCTCTTTCCAGGTCATTTGCAGCAGTTCCTGTTTGGCCTTGGCGCCACGACCGCCGTGCTTTTGCGTCCAGACCGGTGTCTGCTCCATGTCGTCGGGCGACGTGGAATAGCACTCGGCCGTCCAGCGCGCCATGGTCACGCCATCGGCATAGGCGTGGTGCATCTTCTGGTACAGCGCAAATTTGCCCTCGGGCAGACCGTCAATCACATGCACCTCCCATAGCGGGCGGCTACGGTCCAGCATGGGGGTGTGCAGTTTGGACACAAAGTCGTACAGGGCCTTGCGGTCGTTGGCGTCCTTGGGCAGCGTGTGGAAGAACACGTGCTGGTGCATGTCGATGTGGTCGGTGGCGACCCAATGCGGCATGGCGCTCATCGAGAAATTGATGACCCGGTTGAATGGTGGCTTGACGTCGCTGGCCGCCAGGTACTCCTTGTACAAATTCTTGGCAAAGGCGGCGGTCGACTTGGGTGGGCGCTTGAAGATCAACAGACCGGCCACATGCTTGGGGCTGGCCTCGGTCTCTGCGATGAAAAAGCCCAGATCGAGGAGTGACAGTTTGCTCATGTATTCTTTTCTTTGCTAAGGCCGAAGTGCGGTTTTAGGGGGCAGGCGCTGGATTGGCTCTGATGCCTGTGCGCACTGTAGGCGATGCGTCGGGATCGGTCAAATTCGCGGGGCGAAATTAGGGAGGGGGCTCGGTCAAGAAAATTTCAACTGTGGACTGGCTCGTACTTAAGCCGTTTTACACCCGGATGCCTGGAGGCAAACGGCACCCGAGGAAATTGAGTGGGTCCGAATTGGCGCTGAGTGATCAAGAAATCTGCCCGGCACTTCTGACCAGGTTGTAGTAGTTTGCGATGGATGTATCTTCAGATGGGTTTGGTACTTGGTTAATGTTTCCCATGACGCTAGCGTTCAATGTCTGCGGATACTCAGGATCGTCGTGTCTCAGCTGCTCTTTCCTAAAGACTTCTATTCGCTTCGTACGTGCTAGTTGGTCATATTGGTGAAACACTTCACTGGCCGTTACAAATTCAGAACTTCTTTGACCAGTCTTTCTGTCTAGCCTCCTGAATTGAATTTGGCAATCGGAAAAGTGAGCTTCCTTGCTTTGGTACAGCGCACGGTGATCGCCAATTTTCAGCCCTTTCCCTTCAGTTGCTAGTTTCTCGAAAGTTGGTCGACTGTAATGAAGCAGTGACGATAGAAAGAACAGGTAGAACACGTGAACCATCAAAGAATCTGGCAGCCCAGCCGCTGCGGCCTCTGAGTGTCTAAATACCTGTTGCTGTGATCGCAGATCCATTCTGAACGCGGTTGCGACAACCGCAAATGAATCGTTCACACCAGCCGGGACATTGTGAGTTTTGTCTGGGAGCCCTGTTGAATACTGGATTCGGTAGTCCCGAAAAATCGATTGCTCGAATAGCGATGTTGCGTAGCTCTCGTTGTCAGGTTCCGGTAGAACATATTCGAAAGCAAAAAACCGCTTCAAATATATGTACCCATCGAATCCGGCTCCGTAAACTGAACGTACTGATTCCGACAGTTGCTTTAAATTTGTAGACACTACAAAGCACACCCCTTTGGCATCAAACAGATGCTTTAGCCCTTCCAAGAGCCGGATCGCATAGTCTGGGCGACAGCGATCCAGTTCGTCAATGAAAACAAACATGGGTAGCGCTACCTGGGTGTTTTTACTTAAGTAGTCCAATAGATCTTCAATGGTTTCCTTGAGGGATTGAATCGCTTCCTGGCGGTCAGAGTGAGACTGCATTGCCACTTCGAAGAATTTATCCAGCGCCGCCTTTGACATTGCTGGCTGCTTTGTCTTTTCTGAGTCGGCAGACTCCTCATTCGATGCTGTGTCCACTCCAGAGCCTTCAGTAGCTGCAAAGAGATCAGTAATCTCCTTCATTGCGCCGTCAGAGTATTTGTTGGCTACGCCTTTCAAAAGCATTCCAAGTGCCGGAACAACTGCTTTGCCAGCTTGCTTAACGATTTTGGCGACGCGTCTGTTCGCTGCATCTCTTACTTTCTTTTCTACCGGCAGATGAGCGATATACGGCTGCAGACTTTTTCTGAGTTGCGCCATAAATCCTACTAGCGGATCTTCAGAGAGGTCATTTTTCCATGCGTCAAATTTGATTACCGGATGGCTGAAGCGTTCCAAATCCAGACTCCAGTGCCCTACAAAAAAAGTTTTGCCTGTTCCCCAGTCGCCGTCTAGCGCAAAGCACAGTGCACCGCCTTTGGCGTCTAGGCTCTTCGACTCATGCTTCTTGATAACAAATCGGTACAGGAAGTCGCTGCTCGCGCTGCGTTTCAGAGAGTCACCTTCCCATTGCGCTTCTTCCATGGGTGTATCCGTGGTATTCGAATTCATTTTCCCCCACTCTATTCATGTTTTGGATCGAAACCTGATCGCCGTTCAGTGATGTTAACAATGGAACGCAATCCGTTGCAGTTCGCGGCTGCTTGCGCCTCTTGTTAGAAAGATGCCAGCATCGCACGGGGTTCGGCAGAGCGTCGATCTGCGAAAATCACGTAACTACCTGATTCCACAGAAAAATGTCCGAACCAAACCCTTGGCGCATGTCCGTCGCCCCCATGTTGGATTGGACGGACAAACATTGCCGCTACTTCCACCGCCTGCTCAGCCGCCACGCCCTGTTGTACACCGAAATGGTGACCACGGGCGCGTTGATCCATGGCGATGTGGCGCGCCATTTGCGCTTCAATGCCGAAGAACACCCTGTGGCCCTGCAACTGGGTGGCAGTGAGCCAGCCGATCTGGCGCATTGCGCCAAGCTGGGCCAGGAGTGGGGGTACGACGAGATCAACCTGAACTGCGGCTGCCCCAGCGAACGCGTGCAGCGTGGGTCGTTTGGCGCCTGCCTGATGGCCGAGCCGCAATTGGTGGCCGACTGCGTCAAGGCCATGGTTGACGTGGTGGAAGTGCCGGTCACGGTCAAGCACCGCATTGGGATTGATAAGACCGAGAGCTACGAATTTGTGCGCGATTTTGTCGGCACCGTCAGCGAGGCCGGTTGCACGGTCTTCATCGTGCACGCCCGCAATGCCTGGCTCAAGGGCCTGTCGCCCAAGGCCAACCGCGAGGTGCCGCCGCTGCGCTATGCGCTGGTGCACCAGCTCAAGCGTGAGTTCCCGCAGCTGACCGTCGTCATAAACGGGGGCATCACCAGCAACCAGCAGGTGGCCGAACAACTGCAATTCGTGGACGGCGTCATGGTGGGGCGCGAGGCCTACCACAACCCCTGGATACTGAGCGAATGGGACGCCGCGTTTTACGGCGATGCACCGTCCGACATCACCCGCGAATCGGTGGAGCAGCAGATGGCGGACTACATGGCGCGCGAGGCCGCAGAGCACGGCACGCCGTGGAGCCACATTGCCCGCCACATACTGGGCCTGCGCCATGGCGTGCCGGGCTCGCGGCACTGGCGCCAGGTGTGGAGCGACCACCGCCTGAAGACTCTGCCGGCCCATGCGGTGATGGAACAAGCCCACGGGAGCGCTTTTGCCGCAGCCTGAAGTGGGTGTTGACCCGGCCCGGCAAGAGCGTATGGAGCGCTTGGCACGCCTGGCCATTTGGGGCGTACCGGCGCTGTGGGCCGTGAACTACATCGTGGCCCGGCGTGCGCCTGGCGTCATCGAACCCTATGCCCTGGCCTTGGGGCGCTGGGCCTTGGCGGGTGGCTTGCTGGCGGTCGTGGCGCGGCAGGAGTTGTGGGCGCAGCGGCGCGCCATAGCTGCCGTCTGGTACCAGTATGTGGTGCTGGGGTTTTGCGGCATGCTGGTTTGTGGGGCCTGGGTCTATATCGGCGCCAAGACCACGGTGGCGATGAACATTGCGCTGATCTACTCTGCGTCGCCTGTGTTGATCGCACTGGGCGCTGTGCTGTTTTTGGGCGAACGATTTCGCTGGTTGCAGGGGCTGGGCGTTGTGATTGCCCTGATGGGCGTGGTGCACGTCATCGTCAAAGGGCAATGGACTGCGCTCGGCAGCGTGCAATGGGTGGCAGGCGATGCCTGGATTGTGGCGGCC
>Ga0208514_100547_pt1 | contig 18499 bp, 18 predicted proteins | sample LakWasMet70_HOW9_2_FD_183900 | JGI IMG/M metagenome (GOLD analysis project Ga0208514, IMG submission 183900) | Freshwater sediment methanotrophic microbial communities from Lake Washington under simulated oxygen tension - Sediment Metagenome... | ecosystem: Environmental > Aquatic > Freshwater >...
TGGATTTACGCCACACATCGTAGCAACAGCCTGGGTTGGGCACGATAATTTTTCGCCCTTGGGTGGTGCAGAAACGGGCGGAGTTGCCGCGTTGCCAATGTGGATTGAGTTTATGAAGACCGCACTAAAAGACGTACCTGAAGTACCATTGGAAAGTCCGGAAGGTATCGTAAAAGCCTTCATTAATCCACGTACAGGGTATTTACTGTCAGCAGGCAGTCGGTCGGGTGCTTGGGAGTATTTTCAGGCAGAGCTCACGCCTGTTAAGCGTCAGCCAGTTGTTCGCGCACGTGTGGCTTCATCGAATTCAGGGAATGGCTCATCATCGTCGGCAAAACGAAGCGGTGGCGAATCAGCAACTGAAAAGCCAATTGAATCGTTATTTTAGAAGTTTTAGAAAAGCTCAAGCTAACAGCACATCAAATCATGCATTGATGTGCTTGTTATTTTGAGATCTTTGTAGCGGGTATCACATGCAGCCTTAAGGCTTCCTAAAGCAGAAGCCCAGCAAAAATTCAGCAGATAATAATTATTTGCCGTATTTTTTACGAAATTTATCGACGCGTCCAGCAGTATCAACAACGCGTTGTTTGCCTGTATAAAAAGGATGGCAAGCAGAGCAAACCTCTATCTGCAAATCTTTAGTTAATACAGAGCCAGTTACAAATGAATTGCCACAACCACAGGTTACGGTAATTTGTTTATATTGAGGATGGATTTCTGGTTTCATATCGTTTTCACATTGCCCATAATGGGTTACATACGTATTAAAGAACCCCGTATAATACGTTCATCACTACAAAATCGCAACCTAATTTACAAATATGCGCATCATCACCTTAAATGCAAACGGTATCCGCTCAGCTGAGCGTAAGGGCTTTTTTAATTGGCTGGAGCAACAAAATGCAGATTTTGTTTGTATACAAGAAACTAAAGCCCATTTAGGTCAGCTTAGTGCTGATATTTTTTGTCCAAAAGGCTTTCATTGTTTTTATAAAGACGCTGAAAAAAAAGGCTACAGTGGAGTGGCTATTTACAGCAAACACCAGCCGGATCAAATCATTACCGATGTTAACTGGGGCAACATGGATAGTGAAGGCCGCTTTATCGAAGTGCAGGTTGGCAATCTGAGCGTCATATCTTTGTACTTGCCGTCAGGATCGTCGGGTGAGTTGCGGCAAAATTTTAAATATGGCGTGATGGATTGGTTTTGGCCTTACATGCAACAATTGGCGCAAAATGGCAGGTATTATGTCATTTGTGGGGACTGGAACATTGCCCATAAAGCCATCGATTTGAAAAATTGGCGTGGAAATCAGAAAAATTCGGGGTTTTTGCCGGAAGAACGGGCTTGGCTAGATAAGGTATTTGCTGAGGGGCAGTGGTTTGATGCTTTTAGATTGATTAATCAAGAACCAGAGCAATATACCTGGTGGTCAAATCGCGGGCAAGCATGGCTAAAAAATGTGGGGTGGCGTATTGATTACCAGATTGTTGGACCTGAGTTAAAGGACAAGGTATTGAGTGCTTCAATATACAAAGATGAGCGCTTTTCGGATCATGCGCCATTAATCATGGATTACGACTTTCAGCTTTAATTCAGATTATTGTGCAGAGAGTTGCGGTTTATCTGGCGCATTCCACGGCGCAATTTTAAATAACAGCAGCATGCCAGGGATGGCGATAGCAAAGCAGAATAGAAAAAAGTTCATCCAGCCTAGGCTGTCAACTAAATACCCCGTGGTGGCGTTGGCAAAGGTTCTAGGTACGGCTGCCAAACTGGTAAACAAGGCAAATTGGGTGGCTGTGTATAGCGGATGCGTTGTTTGGGCGATATACGTTACAAATACCGCAGTACCTAGCCCTACGCCCAATGCTTCAACGCCAATAACAACGGCCAGCCAAATCAAGCTATGGCCAACCACTGCCAGCCAGGCAAATCCCAAGATGGCAATCATTTGCACCGCGCCAAAAATCCATAAGGCTCGATTAACTCCCAGTTTAATCATCCAGACGCCACCCAGTAAGCCGCCAAACACACTGGGCCAAAGTCCGGCATTTTTAGCCACTAAGCCGATTTCAGTTTTGCTAAAACCCAAATCCAGATAAAAAGGCGTTGCTAGCGATGTGGCCATGCTATCGCCCAATTTATAAAAAAAGATAAATGCCAAAATAGTCAGAGCTGTTGCCAAGCCATTTCTATGGATAAACTCATGGAAGGGTTCCACGACGGCGTCGCGCAAGGTTTTGGGTGTGCCATAACGCAGTGGTGGTTCTTTAACAAACACCGTCATTAGAATGCCAGGCAGCATAAATAGAGCAGTGATTATAAAAACGTTTTGCCATGCCATGTAATCCGCTAGTATCAGCGATAATGAGCCTGGAACCAAACCGGCAATCTTATAGGCGTTGACATGCACAACGTTACCAATTCCCAATTCCTCATCAAGAAGCAATTCACGTCGATACGCATCCAGCACGATGTCTTGAGACGCGCTAAAAAATGCCATCAAGCCAGCCAAATAAGCGATTAGCCACAGGTCCAATTTGGGATGAAGATTTCCAAATACCGGAATAGTTGCCAGTAAGCCCAGTTGGGTAATCAATAACCAACCCCTGCGCCGACCCAGTGGTGGTGTAAATCGGTCAAAAAAGGGCGCCCAGAGAAATTTCCAGGTAAACGGCAGTTGAATCAAGGCAAACAAGCCAATGGACTTTAAGTCGACATGTTCAGAGCGCAACCAGGCTGGCAATAAGCTAATTAGGATATAGAGCGGTAGCCCAGAGCTAAATCCAGTGAAAATGCAGATAAAAACCCGTTTATTAAGGATTGCTTGCTTAATATCCATGTGCTTGCCTTTAAGATTAGCTGGTCTGAGCAGACTAAGAGAAGATTGACGTGATTTGCGATGCTGGTGCAAGAAATAATAATGCTTAAACAAAATGAGCCTGTTATCGGATGGATAACAGGCTCATCAGGTAAAAAATATACTAGGTAATAGTTTATACGTCTAGCATAAGCTAAAGCCTAATGACACAAGCTTAGCCATTGATTAAATAATGAACAAGAATACTTGCTGCATAACCACCGGCAATAGCAGGTGTCCATTTCAAATGGCTAAAAAACGTGTATTTATGGTTGGATGCACCCATTAAAGCTACACCTGCCGCAGAACCAACAGACAACATTGATCCACCAACGCCAGCAGTCAAAGTAACCAACAACCACTGATACAGATCCATGTCCACGCCCATGTTCAATACAGCAAACATAACAGGAATGTTGTCAACGATAGCAGAAATAATACCCACTAAAATGTTGGCAGTGGTAGCGCCCAGGCCGGTATACATGCCGTTTGATAAAAGTTCCAAATAGCCGATATAACCTAAACCGCCAACGGCAAAAACCACACCAAAGAAGAATAACAGGGTGTCCCATTCAGCGCGGCTAACTTTCTTAAAGATGTCAAAGCCTTCTTCGCCTTCTGCTCTTTGGTACATTTTTAAGTAATAGCCATATAGCATCAGCACAGAAAGACCAGTCATCATGCCCATAAATGGCGGTAAGTGGAAAATTTGTTTAAAGCTGACGGCCGAAGCAATGGTACCTAAAAACATGGCACAAACCACGATTGCGCCGGGTTTTAATTTTACAGCTTCTTCATTAGTTGCTATAGGTTGTTCATCAGGCACAGCAAAATACATCACTGCTGCTGGAACAGCGTAATTAACTAATGACGGGATAAATAATTTAAAGAAATCAAAAAATTCAGCATAACCCGCTTGCCAAACCATTAAGGTAGTAATGTCGCCAAATGGGCAGAAAGCACCACCGGCATTGGCCGCAATTACTAAGTTAACAAAACCGATGCTAACAAATTTAGGATTATCTGCACCAACCGCCAATACAACCGCACCCACTAACAGCGCCGCTGTTAAGTTGTCAGCAACTGCGGACAGAAAGAATGTAATAATGCCGGTGATTAAAAATAATTTGCGGTAGCCGAATTGCTTTCTAACCAACCAAGAACGCAATGCTTCAAATACATTTCGTTCTGCCATTGAATTGATGTAAGTCATGGCAACTAACAAAAACAGCATTAATTCAGCATATTCTTTTAAGTCATGCTCGAATGCCGCATGCATGTCGTTGGGAGCGACGCCCGCTTGTGCCGATAGCACGGCTGCGTGAGCCCAAATAATGCCAGCAGCAAGAATGACAGGTTTAGACTTACGCATATGCGTAAATTCTTCAGTCATTACAAAGCCATAGGCAATGATGAAAATTAATACGCAATAGATACCGCGCTGGGTACCCGTTAAACCAAGGTTTTCAAATTCACTTGCGTTTGCCAGTTGGGGCAGCAGCAAGCAGAATAACAACACGAACAAAGATCGCACCACAATATCCCCCTTTACTTCTTTATATTTAATTAAAACAAGAACTCAAAACTAAGTTACTAATGGTATCACCATATAATAATTTTTGTCATTTTATAGCCCAGCGTATATGATTAAGGGATATGTTTAAAAGAATGACAGGCAATTTTAAAATTACTTATGTATCAATATAATCAAGACGACCAAACGCTCATAGACGAAAGAGTAGCGCAGTTTAGAGATCAAACTGACCGTTACTTGAAAGGTGAGTTAGGTGCTGACCAGTTTCGTGCCTTAAGGTTAAGAAACGGCCTGTATGTGCAAACCCATGCGCCTATGCTGAGAGTGGCTGGGCCGTATGGCCTAATTTCATCTAATCAACTTAGAAAGCTAGCACATATTGCGCGGACTTACGATAAAAACTACTGCCATTTTACCACTCGTCAAAATGTTCAGTTTAACTGGCCAGAACTGGAAAAAGTGCCAGATATACTTGCAGAACTTGCCAGCGTCCAGATGCACGCTATCCAGACTAGCGGCAATTGCATGCGCAATACCTCAACTGATCATCTTGCTGGCGTTTGCCCTGATGAAATCGCAGATCCGCGTCCTTATTGCGAAATAATCAGGCAATGGACAACGTTGCACCCTGAGTTTGATTATCTGCCGCGCAAATTTAAAATTGCGGTTAGCGGCGCAACCCATGATAGGGCGGCAACTCAGTTTCATGACATAGGCTTGCATCTGGTTAAAAACGCCAGTGGTGAAGTCGGGTTTAAAGTTTTTGTCGGCGGGGGATTAGGGCGTACCCCAATTATAGGTCAAGTCATCAAGCCGTTTTTAGAACAAAAACATTTGCTGTCTTATCTGGAAGCTATCTTACGCATTTATAACCTGTTTGGTCGGCGCGATAACATGTATAAAGCGCGCATCAAAATTCTGGTAAAAGAAACCGGACTGGAAAAGTTTTCTGACATGGTAGATGCAGAATGGCAGTTGATTCGTGATGGTCGTGAACTGACCTCTGAACGCGTTGAGCAGATAAAAGCACATTTTATCCCGCCTGCTTATGCGGCAGATGCCGGCTCTGACACCAGCTTTGCAGATTTGCAAGCCAAGCACCCGGCATTTGCCACGTGGGTTAAACACAATACTGCCGCGCACAAAATCCCAGGTTATCGTGCTGCTTTCGTGTCATTAAAAGCCCCCGATTCACCTCCCGGTGACATAACAGATACCCAGTTAGATGCCGTGGCAGAATTGGCAGACCGCTTTAGCTTTGGCGAAGTTAGAAGCACGCATCGACAAAATCTGATTTTTGCCGATGTTAAACAAGCTGATTTATATGACCTATGGCAAGCCTTGGAACCATTAAAACTGGCAACGCCCAATATAGGCACCGTGACCGACATGATCTGCTGTCCTGGTCTGGATTTTTGCTCCTTAGCCAACGCCAGCTCAATAGGAATCGCAAAAGAAATTAATGAAGCCTTGGATGACCTGGATTACATTCATGATATTGGCGATTTAAAAGTCAATATGTCTGGCTGTATGAATGGCTGTGCGCATCAAAGTGTCGGGCATATCGGTATTTTGGGCGTCGACAAAAAAGGCACTGAATGGTACCAGTTGACCTTAGGTGGTTCCTCTGAAAACGAAGCGGCCATCGGCGAACGCTTAGGGCCAGCAGTAGCAAAAGACGAAGTGACCAACGCCATCACAACCATCTTGGATGTGTACATCAAAAACAGACTGGCTGAAGAGTCATTTTTGGACATGGTTAAGCGGGTAGGTATCACCCCATTCAAGGAGCAAGTTTATGCAAGTCATTAAAGATAAACAAATTATAGCCAACACCTGGACTTACTTGACCGATGACGAGCCGTTACTTACTGGTGACGTTATCGTATCCGTGCAAAGATGGTTACAAGACAAATCAGCTTTATTGGCACACGAAGGAAAAATTGGCGTGCGCGTCACATCAACCGATGCCGTGGCAGATTTAGCTAATGACTTGCAACATATTGAACTGATAGAACTTAACTTTCCAGCCTTTGCCGATGGTAGATTGTTCTCCCAAGCCTGGCTATTGCGCGAACGTTATCACTATCATGGCGAAATCAGAGCAACAGGCAATTACCTGCCTGACCAGGTTTTCTACCTGTCTCGCGTTGGCGTAAACGCGTTTAGTCCGTCCAGAGTTGAAGATATAACCACCACCCTGGCTGGATTGAATACGTTTACAGTTAAATACCAACCGTCAGTTAACTAGCTTCTCTTTAATGCAAATTACGAACTAAAATTCCTAATTGCCATTACAAGCCCTCTCCAGAGGGAGAAGGTTGGGTGAGGGGAGTATGGTAAGCATAACTGCCTGATTATGTTCTGGAAATTTAGTCACTAGTTCGCATTTTAGTTTTTAACAGACGGGGTTACAGCTCGTCTGTTAAAACTTTTCTCATTAAAATTCGCTATAAACAGCTTCTGGATAAGATGAAAAGTGTTCAGAATATAGGATGGGCTGACGCAGGAAGCCCATAAGTCCCAATCAAAATGACTAACTACCGCCGGATTTACACGCCAGGAGCGACTTGGTTTTTTACCGTCAATCTCGCCCAGCGCGATAATACTACTTTATTAGTCGATAACATTGACCAACTGCGGCAGGCTTTTCGCTATGTTAAGAAACGAAGGCCTTTCAATATTAATGCCGCAGTCGTGTTGCCAGAACACTTGCATACCATCTGGACATTACCGTCCGATGATTGCCATTACTCAACCCGCTGGAGTTTGCTTAAGGCGCATTTTTCCCGCAGCCTTGATAAAGACGAGCGGATCTCGGCAAGTCGAATTAGTAAAAGAGAACGAGGAATCTGGCAACGTCGATTTTGGGCGCATTTAATAACCGACGAAAACGATTATAACCAACACATAGATTATATTCATTGGAATCCGGTAAAGCATGGTTGGGTAAAACAAGTGCAAGATTGGCCCTATTCAAGTTTTCACAAGTATGTGGAGCTTGGTGGTTATCCGCTTGATTGGGGTGGAAGCATCGGTGAAGTTGATTTGGAAGTTGGGGAATGATCAAGATGGGCTTCGTGCCTCAGCCCATCCTATGGACTATTCAAGTTTTCACAAGTATGTGGAGCTTGGTGGTTATCCGCTAGATTGGGGTGGAAGTATCGGTGAAGTTGATATGGATGCTGGGGAATGATCAAGATGGGCTTCGTGCCTCAGCCCATCCTATGGACTATGGACTGAAGCTTGCAGGTAATCAGGTAAATAAAATATGCTGACCTCTAAAAATTTGATAAATTAAGCAGAGAATCTGCTAGTAATACATCATCTTTATCAAGGTTAAGTATGTTTCATATCATTAATGGTCAGCGTGACCAATTAGAAAGAGAGTTAGTGGATGCCTTGTTTGAACCCACTTATCATCCGGATGATCATCGTAAAGTAGAGTGTTTGATCGCTAGGCTGCAATATAGGGGCGATCTCAATCTTGTTGTTTATGATGCGCCAGATTTAACTCAAGCCGCTCAAGCAACTCCTCATCAATAACCCGTAAGATGGATTCGCTTTAACGCGATACTTGCTCGTGCTGCATTTTCAAGGCCGTAAGGCGCAATAACCATCGGGCATTGCGCCATTATTCAAATTCATATTTCTTCGTCAAGGCAAAAAAAACTCGGGGCAATACGTTGCGTTATTGGCACCTTGTGTTATAGATCGGATTGCGCAATATCGTATATGCCGAAATCCCTGCTCTGTAATACGAATAGTTTGAATCGAGCAAGAAAATTTATTCGTGGATTAATCAAGCTAGAAACAACTATAACCTGGGTGAAACACCAGTTATTTTCCCCTGTGTTCCGTATCAAGTGGCATTTTTTCAATAACTAAACCCCAAAAAAAAGCCCCAACCTTTGCAATCAAAGATCGGGGCTTTTTTATTGTGAAAGCTTAATGTTTGATGATGCTAATGCCTTTTAACAAGGTTAATGCTTCATACAATGGATAATCTTTCAATTCCAGGTTTTCTTTCTCTTTATCTTGCTCAGCGGCTTTGCCTTCAGCTGCTTTGGAATTTTGCAGATGGCCTGATAAATCAGCTTCTTTAATGGGTTTAAAGTCTGCTTTATCTATAGATTCCAGTTTAACACGGCTTAATGCAATATCTGGCTCAATACCTTCGGCCTGGATAGAGCGGCCTGATGGCGTGTAATATCTGGCAGTGGTCAGTTTAACAGCAGCGCCATTGCTGGTTGGCAATATGGTTTGTACGGAGCCTTTACCGAAAGACTTTTCACCCATGATCACTGCGCGTTTTTGATCTTGTAACGCGCCGGCTACAATTTCAGATGCCGATGCAGAACCGGAGTTGATCAAAACCACCATCGCTGCGCCATCAGATATGTCATCTGGTGCGGCGTTAAAGCGCATTTCTGAATTTTCAATCCGGCCTTCGGTGTAAACGATCAAGCCACTTTTTAAGAAGGCATCACTGACTTCAACAGCTGCGTTCAATACGCCACCAGGATTGTTGCGCAAATCTAAAACCAAACCTTTCAGGTTGCCCGCATTTTCCTTTTTAAGCTGTGCGATGGCTTCTTTTAAGCCTTCACCCGTGCCGGATTGGAAGCTACTGATACGTACATAACCATAATTCTTTTCCAGAATACGACTTTTTACGCTTTTAACTTTAATGATGTCGCGAGTTAAGGTGATTTTTAATGGTGTTTCTTCGCCTTCGCGCACAATGTTTAATAAAATCGTGCTACCAGGTTTGCCTCGCATCATTTTTACGGCATCGGCCAATGTCATACCTTTAACGGGTAAGTCATCTAACCGAACAATTAAATCGCCCGCCTTAACGCCCGCTCGTTGCGCAGGAGTATCGTCAATAGGCGATACGACTTTGATAAAGCCGTTTTCCATGGTGACTTCAATACCAAGTCCGCCAAACTGGCCTGTGGTACCTTCTTTTAATTCCTGATATTCTTCGGCTACCAGATAGGCTGAATGAGGATCCAGGCCGCTTAGCATGCCGCGAATGGCGTCTTCCAATAGTTTTTTATCGGAAACCGGTTCTACATAATCCCGTTTGATCCGCCCGAAGATTTCTGTAAAGGTTCTTAAATCTTCAAATGGTAGGGCGTCACTATCTGATGCGGCTTCGGTGTTATCCTTTTCCGCAAAGACACTGCCACAGGTGCCCATAAAAACACCTAACATGATCCCTAAGGTCAAAATAAAAATATTTTTCTTTTTTAGCATGTGTCTTAAAACTCCGAATGCCCGATTTCCAAAATATTATCTACGATAAGATAATTTGCTTAATTACGTCTTTAATTTTTACACCATTCAAGCGGACTGACGGGATGGCCGTTTTTGCGTATCCCAAAATACAGTCCTGATTGGCTTCGACCACCGCTTTGACCAACTGAAGCAATAACTTCACCCGCCTTGATCGTCTCGCCTACTTTTTTATACAAACTCTGATTAAATGCGTAAAGCGTCATATAGCCATTGCCATGATTGATGATCATTAACAATCCATAGCCACGCAACCAATCGGAATAAGCTACTTTGCCGCTGGTTACTGCGCGTATTTCAGTGCCTTCATGCGCATCAATCAAAACTCCGCCAGAAACTGCGCTGTCTTCATTGCTGCCAAATTTTGCTATGGAGCGGCCTTTTGTTGGCCACGGCAATTTACCTTTGAGGGTAGCAAAATCAGTTGTGGACTGGAAATTCACCTCAGTCTTTCCAGACTCACCGTTTACATTTTCTTCTGGCTCCTGGGCATCGGCCGGTTGCTCAGATTGATCTACGGTAGCATTAGCCGCTTCTTGGGATTGCAAAGAAGCCATCAGGCTTTTTAGTTTGCTTTCTCCTTCCCTTAAACGGCTTAATTGTTGTTCGTTAGACGTGTAATCGTTGGTTAATTGTAGCAGTAATTCGTTGCGCTGTTTCCTTACGCTATCTAAATTTGATTGTTCAGTCTTCTTTTGTTGCAGATCGTTAGCTAAAAGTTCCGCTTGCTGATGTTCTTGGCTTTCTAAGTTATCCAGTTCCGCCAGCGTGCTTTGAATAGCCTTAACTTTTGCTATTCTGGCCGCATTCAAATAGTTGTAATAAGCAACAATTCTACTCGATCTTGCAGAGTCCTCCTGGTTAAGCAAGAGCTTTAGCTTTTCCCGTTTGCCAGTCGCGTAGGCCGCTTTAATTTGGGCAGACATTTCCTTTTGTTGCAGAGACAATTCATCTTGATGTTTCTGCATTTCTTGCCTTAGGTGGTCAAGAGTTTTATCCTTTTTTTTGATTTGACCTTCAAGCTGGTGTAACGTGGCCGCAATTGCTCCATACTGCTTTTCAATATCAGCCACTTGGGCTGATATTGAATTTTTTTGGACTTGAATCTGGTGTAGATTGTCCTGAACAGACTTTATGTTTGACTGTACTTTATCCAGCTCTTCAGTTTGCCCAAAAAAATTGGCATAGCAAGTAGGGGCAACACTAAAAAGTACACAGGCAAGCAGTCGTTTTCTCATTCACGGTCTAATTGGCAATAAGCAGATTTTTGCCGTTCATTTCCTTTGGTTGTTCCAAACCTAAAATCGCCAGCATGGTTGGTGCTAAATCGGACAGATTACCGTCCGCTTTTAACTTGTTAACGCCACCTACATGCACCAGTGGTACTGGATTAATGCTGTGTGCTGTTTGTGGCTCACCGTTATCGTCAACCATTTGCTCAATATTGCCGTGATCAGCAGTAATCAGCATTTGTCCATTGACTGATTTTAGCGCGTCCACAATGCGTTGCAGAGAAGCATCTATGGTTTCTACGGCCACAATGGCCGCATCAATAATTCCCGTGTGGCCGACCATGTCGCAGTTTGCATAATTGCAAATAATGACATCATATTTTCCGCCAACAATGGCTTCAACCAGATGATCGGTTACTTCAGGCGCGCTCATTTCAGGTTGCAAGTCATAAGTGCGTACTTGGGGAGATGGAACCAAAATTCTATCTTCGCCAGGAAAGGAAGTGTCGACGCCGCCATTAAAGAAAAAGGTGACGTGCGCGTATTTTTCCGTTTCCGCCAAGCGCAGTTGGGTTAGGCCTTGTGCTGATAAATATTCGCCCAAGCTGTTTTTAATATCGACGGACGGGAAAGCGATGTCGTAACCGAAATCTTGATGGTATTCGGTTAGAGTGCAAAAATAACCCGTATGCGGCGCATGGCCTCTATCAAAACCATCAAATGACGGTAGTGTAATAGCTTGTGATATTTCACGGGCACGGTCTGCTCTGAAATTCATAAACACAATGGAATCATTGGGGTCTAGTTTGACTGGGTTTTGTCCTGCTTCTACGATAGCTGTAGGCAACACAAATTCATCCGTTTCACCTCGGTCGTAAGCTTCACTTAATGCGGTTAAAGCGGAAGCAGCATGGTTTGCGGATTCGCCTTTAACAATCAAATCATAAGCGCTCTTTACGCGATCCCAGCGTTTGTCTCTATCCATAGCGTAAAAGCGACCGGTAATGGAAACAATTTTACCTACACCCAATGCGGCAAATTTTGCTTCCAACAATTCGATTGATGAGGTGGCACTTTTAGGCGGCACATCTCTGCCATCCAGAAACGCATGCACATAAAGCTTTTTTAAGCCGCGTGCTGCAGCCAGCTCAATCATTGCTACAATTTGCTCTTCATGGCTATGTACGCCGCCAGCAGAAAGCAAGCCCATGATGTGCAGGGCTTTATCATTGGCTTTTGCCAAGTCCACAGCGCGGCAGAGTACCGGATTGCTGTAGAAACTGCCGTCTTTAATGGCGTCATTAACTTTTGAGAAGTCTTGTGGCACATAACGACCGGTACCAATGTGAATATGTCCCACCTCAGAGTTGCCCATTTGGCCGTCAGGCAAACCTACTACAGTGCCTGAGCAATTTAGCAATGTCATGGGATAGTCTTGTTGCAGACTGTCCCAGCAAGGGGTTTTAGCCATAGCGATTGCATTGTTTTCTTTTTCCAGTGAGTAACCGAATCCGTCTAGGATTAGCAACACCAAAGGCTTTGGCCGATTTGACATAGTTTAAATTTCCCCTAAAAGCTAAAATGACTATTTTATTGTTCAATTACCCAAAATGATTAAAAATAATGTATCATTCTGGCGATTCACTGGTTTTTTGCTACATATAAGCAACTTATCGATATATTATTACACGAGCACCAGTTGTGTATAAATAATTATGTGCCTGTTCGTTAATATTTCAATCCGATACATCAAGCCAAGTATTTGACCTCCTTACATGGAAACTCACAAACATATATTTTTTGACGATACTGAAGTTAGCAGAGCCGCCCGCTGCTTAAAAGCAATGTCTCATCCGTTACGGTTGAAGATACTGTGTGTGCTGGGTGGTGAAATGATCAGCGTTCAAGAAATTGTTGAACAAGTTGGCACCAGCCAAAGTAATATTTCTCAACATTTAGCTATTTTAAGAGAAAAAAATATTTTGGAATGTAAAAAAGAAGCAAATCGTGTGTATTACTATATTGATGATGAACGCATTTTACACCTCATCCAGATGATGAGAGATGTTTTTTGCGCAAATCATTAAAACCATTACCCATTAACATAATAAGAATAACCCATGGATCGTTACATAGAATTTATCTTAAATCATTACGTATTGTCCTTAGCATTTGCAGTCGTTACTTTTTTATTAATCCAGGAGCTGATTGATAGTGCGTTTAAAAAGTTTAGCCTGATTTCGCCAATGCTTGCAGTAGCAAAAATGAATGAAGCCGATGTGTTAATTCTTGATGTGCGCGAGCCCGATGAGTTTACCGCACGCCACATCGAAAATGCAGTTAACACGCCATTAAATAAGCTTCCAGAGCAATTATCCAAATATGAAGCCCGCAAAGCATTGCCAATTTTTATCGTTTGTCAAACTGGAACGCGGTCACTTTCTGCTGGAAAAATTTTGACTAAGGCAGGCTTTACACAAGTGAATGTCATAACTGGCGGCATGCAGGCTTGGGAAGATGAATATAAGCTTCCTGTAAAAACATCTGGCAAACAAAAAAAATAATCAGATTAGTGCTATCTTAAGATTTTAACAACCTACCCTCAAACTACATTCAAAAAAATTATGTCAGAAGATACAAATGCTGTAGAAAAACAATTTTCTATCCAAAAAATTTACACAAAAGATATGTCTTTTGAAACGCCAAACTCCCCAAAAGTGTTTACTGAAAAATGGGAGCCAGCGGTTGATTTTAATTTAAGTACAAACGCCACAGCCTTAGAAAGTTCACTTTACGAAGTCGCTTTAACTGTGACTATCACCGTAAAAAGCGCAGAAAGCACTGCTTATTTGGTTGAAGTTATTCAGGCGGGTATCTTTGCCTTGGGTGGGTTTACAGACCAGGAGCTTGGTCCAATGTTGGGTAGTTTTTGCCCAAATATTCTTTTCCCTTACGCCAGAGAAGTTATTTCTGACTTGGTGACTAAAGGTGGTTTTCCACAATTGCTGCTTGCGCCAGTTAACTTTGACGCCTTATACGGCCAACATTTGCAACAGTTGCAAGAACAAGCGCCAGCTGGAACAGAAACTATCAATTAATTGATGCAACAAAAAATAGGTATTATTGGCGCAGGCTCCTGGGGGACTGCGCTTGCTATTTTGGCCGCCAGAAATGGTTGCCAAACCAAGTTATGGACATTTGATCCAAATCATCAGCTGGCCCTGCAAAATGACAGGCAAAACAAGCGTTATCTTCCTGATATACCATTTCCAGAAAATATAGAAATCACCAGTGATTTAGCTGAAGTTACCGCATTCAGTAACCTGGTTTTGATTGCTGTGCCTAGCCATGCTTTTAAGCAAACGTTGCTAAAGCTGAAGCCAATATCACCCGCGGATATTCAACTTGCCTGGGCAACAAAAGGCTTTAATCCGGAAGATGGCGCTTTGTTACATGAAGTACTTGCCGATATTTTTAGCCCGCAAACTCCCGCTGCAATTCTTTCTGGACCCACTTTTGCCAGAGAGGTGGCGATGAATTTGCCCACGGCAATCACTATCGCGTCAAAAAATATCGACTTTGCAGACCAGTTGGCCAGAATTTTACACGGCGGAAATTTTCGTACTTACACCAGTTCTGATTTAATCGGGGTTGAAGTTGGTGGGGCTGTTAAAAACGTACTAGCAATTGCTGCCGGTATTGCCGATGGGCTTGGTTTTGGCGCAAACACGCGGGCGGCGTTAATTACCCGTGGCCTGAATGAAATTATTCAGTTAGGTATTCGGCTGGGCGGTAAACAGGAAACATTTATGGGGCTGGCCGGCTTGGGGGATTTGATATTAACTTGCACCGATAATCAATCAAGAAACCGGCGCTTTGGTTTAGCTTTAGGTCAAGGTCAGGATAGATCAAAAGCCAGTCAAATCATCGCTCAGGAAATTGAAGGCATTTCGGCCGCGAAAGAAACCTATCTGCTAGCGCAAAAATATGCCATCGAGATGCCGATTACCGAACAAACTTACAAGGTTTTATACGAAAATCTTGATCCATTGATCGCGGTGCAAAACTTGTTATCACGCGAGCAAAAGCGAGAGCTAACATTATCTTAATCCCAAAGAACGGCTGACTCGGTTTAGCGATTAACTAAACTGAGTTATTGTTAAAGTAAGCGATACTTTTGCCCGCATACAGATCTGCAATACTATCCGATAAGCATCAAAATTCTTCAGACAGGACATACAGTCAACTTCCGCCAATAAAACCCTGTTGTCGCCAGGCTTCATAACTGATAATTGCCACGGCATTCGATAAATTCAGGCTTCTATTATTAGGCATCATCGGGATTCTTATGCGATGTTCAGGCGGAATGCTATTCATTACATCGGGCGGTAATCCTGCCGTTTCTGAGCCAAATAAAAACACATCGTCTGATTGATAGTTGTTTTTATCATAAGCCTGCTGACCTTTGGTCGTAATGGCATAAATTTTCCGGTCCCCCATCTGTATTTTAAATTCCTGGTAATTGGCGTATCTTGAGACATTGGCCAAGTCATGGTAATCCAGTCCCGCTCTGCGAAGATTTTTTTCCTCCAAATCAAAGCCTAGTGGTTCAATCAAGTGCAGGTTAAAGCCATTATTGGCTACCAGACGAATAATGTTCCCAGTATTTGGGGGCATGCGGGGTTCAAAAAGTGCAATATGGAACATGTTGATTGGTTAATAAATGCAGAAATCAAGATTAGAAGTTAGGCTATTTTAAATGATTGAAAAATAGTCAGGATGATTTGTTGTTACTGCGTAAGGCATGAGTCAATTTGAATTTCAACAATACGTTGTTAAGTGGTTAGAAAAATATCAGCTGGACGTTTGTTTCATCCATGTCGCCTGGATTCACTTGCGTGGTCTTCGGCTCCGACAATCCCTGCCGAAATGACGAATCTATTTTACAGCCCGACTTATTGAAAGGCGCTTAGTCCGATATTTTTTTGAACATCATGACAAGCCAGTTGGATTTCGTGGCTTAGTGTGCTGACGGCTGAAAATTTAGCGTATGCAAAAGCGGCCCTGGCATATAAGGTGCCCTTTGACCATCTTGCCAGAATTTCTGTTGATCTTGGTAATGCCGTGAAAAAGCTTGTCCAGATTGACCGCCAGGCATTTCCAATATGCCGTTTTCTGGATGGGAAGGCGCTAAAACCAAGCGTTCGCTTGCCCCATGCTCATTTGACATCACCTTAACACAAACACTGGCGCAACCTGAGCTTTCAAAATTACCTAGATCTAATAGTGCGCTAACATATGGCAAGCTCTTACTGAACGGGTGCTGCTGCTTGATTATGTTAACCGCTCCCCAGGTTAGCTGGTTTTGAGCTATTTCTGGATATTGCTTGTGCAAATCGGCTGCTGCCGATTGCAAGGTTGCCGAAATAAAGGCCGGCCAGTTGTCGTTATATTGCTCGGCAAGCAGACCTTTGGGGCGTTGCGTTAACAACTGGCGCAGAGGTGTTTCCATTTCCCGCCAGGCGTAACGAAAATTTGGATCGATTTCTTTACAGCGAGCAACGACTTTAGCGAATACACCTTCCGCTAATTTTTTTCTAAATTCGGTTAGCAGTGCGGCGGCCTTGCTGTCGGTCGTCATATAGCCATTCCATGATTGCAAGATTTGCTTTAGCTCCTGATTGGAGTCAGCTGAATTCAGGGCTTGTAAAGCCAGTTGTTGATAATAGTCATAAAATTCACTGCGCGTATCGAGTTGCATTTGTAGCATGTCATGTTCAGTCAAGCCATTGCCAGCTTGAAGCAATTCGGTGATGCGATGGGCGCGATAGCCTAGCGCCCAATTATGTGCAATCACATAGGGATAGTTTCGCCCCAAGGTACGGTTATTGGCAGTAACGATAAATCCTGCATCAGGATCAATTAAACGCGGTAGTTGCTCGGGGCTAATAAAACCATTCCAAGCTATTGCTGAATCAGCCCAGGATCGGCTAGCCAACCCGTTAAAGCCTTTTCGTATCGGAAATCGACCCATGTAAGTCCATCCAATATGACCGGCACGATCGGCAAACACAACATTTTGAGCAGGTCCACCGGCCTGATTGATGACGGTCATGGCTTCATTAGTTGATGTGGCTTTGTCCATGTCTAGCAAGCCCAGATCGACAGCCGCTGTTTCCAGGGCAGTCCATTTAATGGCCACAGGGTTTCCCAATAACGGTTTTGAAGAAACCGGCCCCCAAATGGTTGATCGTAATTCTACGGGTATATCTGCGCCGTCTTTTACTTTAATCACCGATGGCTGCACGCCAAAGCTGCGCCAACCTTGCGGCGTTAAATATTCTTGTGGGTTGGCGGGGTTAACTTCAAGCCTAATCAAATCCAGTAAATCAGCGGTGACATTGGTAAATCCCCACGCTACGTTCTGGTTGCCGCCTACAATCATTAGCGGTAAGCCGGGCAAGGTAACGCCGTTCAGATAGCTTTGTGCGTAACGTAACTCTGCACGATACCAAATATTCGGTGCATTTAAGCTTAAGTGCATATCATTAGCGATCATGGCGCGGCCATCTGCAGTCTTTTTGCCAGCCACGACCCAATTATTTGAACCGGCGATACTGCTGTCAGCATCAACACCCGCTTGGCTTAATTGGGTTGGCTGTGTGTGAATACTTGCCAAGGCGCTGACTGGAATGGCTTGTGCCGGACGATGCGAATCCGGTCCACCTAATAATACAGTGGCATAAGCATCGGTATCCGGTGTTAAAAACTCCACCAATTCTTTGGGTAAGGCATTTTCCATAACAGTGACCATGCGTTCATCCTGCTCTTGGCCATTCAGGATTTGAAACATGCTCAGCGCAACCAATAAGCTGTCTTCAGCGCGCCACGGTTCTGGCCGGAAATTTAGTACAAAAAATTCAAACGGTAATGTGCGCGCTTGATTAATGTAGGCGTTAACGCCGGACACATAAGCATCTAACACCTGTTTCTGATTGGATGGCAGTGCCAAAACTATGTTTTTGGCGGCCTGTTCAAACTGGTAATCGCGTTGACTTTTATCCAAATCAACTGCCTTGGCACCAAAGATTTCTGCCAATCTGCCAGCGCTTTTGCGGCGGATTAGTTCCATTTGAAACAAACGATCTCGGGCATGCAAATAGCCTAGCACTTGGTAAGCATCATTTCGATCAAGAGCAATGATAGACGGTATGCCCAGTTTATCGGCTTGAACTGAAGCGGCATGGTGTAAGCCTGGTAGCATTAACTCGCCATCTTCTGAGGCTTGAGACCAGTAAAATGAATAAAACAGAGCCATTGCAACAAGTGTTGCAGTAAGGATTATGATGCGCAGAGATTGCAATTTTTTGGATAACACAATTCAATTTCGGAATGGTTTGTAATACAAAAAATCCAATAAAAATTTGCTAAAACAGTTAGTTGGAAGCTTGGAAAAGACTATAACAGCAATTTGCGAAAAACTTAAGTCAGCCAGCATAAATTTTAGTTAACAGTAAATTAACATAACATTTTTTGGTATCGACTGTTCTTGTTTGGAATAGGCA
>Ga0208514_100551_pt1 | contig 18269 bp, 13 predicted proteins | sample LakWasMet70_HOW9_2_FD_183900 | JGI IMG/M metagenome (GOLD analysis project Ga0208514, IMG submission 183900) | Freshwater sediment methanotrophic microbial communities from Lake Washington under simulated oxygen tension - Sediment Metagenome... | ecosystem: Environmental > Aquatic > Freshwater >...
GGCGCCGAGGGCGCGATCAGACCCTCAAACTAAACTCATCCACAGCCCGCAGGCCTGCGCCTGCGGCTTCCATCCCTGGCTCACTATTGGGTCGGTACGGTGGCTCAGATTTGCATCGGCCGGGACACCCCCGGTGGAATCCTGGAACAAGTCGTCCGTCCACAACTGGGCGAGTTCACTGCTGCGTGCCCCCACTGAACAGAGACAGCAACGGTAGCCAGTACGCAGCATCCAGGCCTGCCTTGACGGTTCTTGGCAGGGTATATGCAGTGAAGAGCGGATGGTCGAAGAGGTGCTGGAGTTCTTGAAGCGTCCATGGCTCTCGCTTGGACTTGTCGCGTTTGATCGCGGTGCCTTGCAGTGGATTGACGCCGCACATCCCTTTGCGCACGGCGACAGCCAGGATTGTCGCGATGCATTGGCGAATGTTGTCCGCGGTCGTGGCTGATCGATCCTCCTCGTGGGCCCATGCCTTCAATGCGGTGACGATCATGTCGCCGTCAGCATGGGTCAATGACTCCAGCGATCGATCAGGCATGGCATCTTGAAACCAGCGGCATGAATGCTCGAACTTGTTGACTGTCTTGGTGTTGCGCTCGATTTCCAGAGCCTTCCATGCGCCGAAGGCATCCCAGATCGTGTGTGCCTTTGCAGGCGCTGTGGCGCCGACGGCGACCGGCATCTGTGGCGCTACTGGCGTCGGGACTGGCTTGCCTTCATGGCGGGCGAGGGCATCCGTCCAGGCCTCGACAGTTGCGCACATCACCGTCTGGAGATGTAGCCGGTTGTCTGCGCGGCCCCAGTCGATCAGGAAGCCGTGGGCCCTGGTGGCCGTGTCTGCAAACTTCCGCGCCTGGGTTGAGTTGCCGGCCCACAGCGTGGTCGCTGCGATGGTCTGTACCGTTGTCTGCAGGTCGTGCAGTCGGGCCAGCATCAGCGGTTTTCGCTCGCTGATGGGTCTGGATGAGTCACGGTGGGCGGGGGGGAGGTCAGCGAAATGAGTTGTCGGGCAAATTTCCTCAAGTGCTTCGCAGAGGGCAAATAGGCGAGTGTCGTCCCAGCGCATTGCCGCATCTGCTGACAAGACATCATGGCGGATGCGACCACAAATGAAGTGCAGGAGTTCCGGCGTTAGGGCTTCGATTCGTTCGGGGTGCAGTTGACGGCGCTGAGTGGCGAATCGCTCAAGCCATTCATGCTCAAGGGCAGCGGCCTTTCTGTTGGCTTCCGTCAGGTCCTCTGTCGCGAGCGAACAGCGGCATGCCCAGCCACATTTGTACAGGTGCCCGAGGTCTTTCGGGGGCTTGATGTGCCAATGCCAGAAACGCGAGCCGCTGCGACGGTGGACGCCTTTTGATCTCTTCATGTCGCCTTGTTTAAGTTCAGGGCGGGCCATGAGAGAACACAGGGAAGTTACACAGTCAGAAGCTCGGAACCATCGCTAAGCCCTTGATTCCCCTGGGCTGGCCTGGGGTAGGGCGCTGATGGCGGAGAGGGCGGGATTCGAACCCGCGGTGGGGATTAGCCCACACACGCTTTCCAGGCGTGCGACTTAAACCGCTCATCCACCTCTCCGAAGCCCGCCATCATAGCGCAGATTTCTGGGCCTTCTGCAAAATTCAGGGCTTGGGCGTGACCTTGTGCATCAGTGCCATCGCCGTGCCTATCAGGCCCGAGACCTCGCTCATATTGCCTGGCACGATCATGGTGTTGTTCTTTTGGGCCAGCTGGGCATAGGCATCCACGGCCTTCTCGGCCACCTTGAGCTGCACCGCCTGCTCGCCGCCGGGCTGCTGGATGGCGGCGGCGATCTTGCGGATGGCGTCGCTGGTGGCATCGGCCACTGTGGTGATGGCGGCGGCCGCGCCCAGGGCCTTGTTGATCTCGGCCTGTTTTTCGCCCTCGGAACGGGCAATCGCGGCCTCGCGTTCGCCGGTGGCGATATTGATCTGCTCCTGGCGACGGCCCTCGGAGGCGGCGATGAGGGCGCGCTTCTCGCGCTCGGCGGTGATCTGCGCCTGCATGCTGTGCAGGATGGCGGGCGGTGGGGTCAGATCCTTGATTTCATAGCGCAAGACCTTCACACCCCAGTTGAGCGCGGCCTCGTCGAGCGCCTGCACCACCGAGCTGTTGATGGCGTCGCGCTCCTCGAAGGTGCGGTCCAGCTCCATGCGGCCGATCACCGAGCGCAGCGTGGTCTGGGCCAGTTGTGTGATGGCGACGATGTAGTTGCTGGAGCCATAGCTGGCACGCATCGGGTCGGTGACCTGGAAATAGAGGATGCCGTCTACCGTCAGCTGGGTGTTGTCCTTGGTGATGCAGACCTGGCTGGGCACGTCGAGCGGAAACTCCTTGAGCGAATGCTTGTAGGCCAGGCGGTCCACGAAGGGCACCAGGAAGTTCAGCCCCGGCGCCAGCGTGCCGTGGTACTTGCCCAGGCGCTCCACCACCCAGGCGTTCTGTTGCGGGACGACCTTGATCGACTGCATCACGAAGATGACGGCCGCGGCCAGGATGACCAGTGCGATGACTTCCATTGCTTGTTCCCCTCGTTTGGTGTTCTGGATGATCGATCAGTGGCTGGCTTCGGCCGCATCCACCAGCAGGCAGGCGCCGTCGATGCCTCGTATCACATGGCGCCCGGCGCCGGGCTGGCCGTTGCCGGTATAGCGCACCTGCCACTCGGCGCCGCGGTATTTGACCTTGGCGGTGCGTTCGGCACCCCAGTGGCTCACATGCACGGACTGGCCGATATCGATGTTGATGTCCGGGTTCGCCGACGCGGGCGGCTGTGCCCGGCGTTGCTTCAGCTGGCGCACATGCCAAAGGCTCACGGCCGTGCCTCCCACCAGGGCGGCGGCCAGCATCTGCGCCGTGCCGCCTAGGCCCAGATGCGCCGCCAGGGCAGCGGCGGCGGCCCCCAGGGCCAGCATCAGCAGGTAGAAGGTGCCGGTGGCCAGCTCCACGGCAATCAGCCCACCGCAGGCGATCCACCAAAAGGTGGCTTGATTCATGTCCATGTCACCCTCTCTCGTTCATGATGTGATTTGAGTGTACGGGGCGGCAGCCGTCCTGTTTGTGCGACAAAGCGCCATTGCCTCTTGCGCTGTCAGTCCCTGGCCCTACACTTCGCGCCTTTCAATTTCTTGCCCTGTTCCCGGAGGCAACCTCATGCTGCGTTTCCGCTTCCCCATCGTCATCATCGACGAGGACTACCGCTCCGAGAACACCTCGGGATTGGGCATTCGCGCCCTGGCCGATGCGATCCAGAAAGAGGGCTTCGAGGTGCTGGGTGTCACCAGCTACGGCGACCTGAGCCAGTTCGCCCAGCAGCAAAGCCGCGCCAGCGCCTTCATCCTGTCGATCGACGACGAGGAATTCACGCCCGGCCCCGAGCTGGACCCGGCGGTGCTGAACCTGCGCAAGTTCATCGAAGAGATCCGCTTCAAGAACGCCGACATCCCGATCTACGTCTATGGCGAGACGCGCACCTCCCAGCACCTGCCCAACGACGTGTTGCGCGAGCTGCATGGCTTTATCCATATGTTCGAGGACACGCCGGAGTTCGTGGCGCGTCACATCATCCGTGAGGCCAAGAGCTATCTCGACGGCCTGGCGCCGCCCTTCTTCAAGGCGCTGATGGACTATGCGCAGGACGGCTCCTACTCCTGGCATTGCCCGGGTCACTCGGGTGGCGTGGCCTTCCTGAAGAGCCCGGTGGGCCAGATGTTCCACCAGTTCTTCGGCGAGAACATGCTGCGCGCCGACGTCTGCAATGCCGTGGAAGAGCTGGGCCAGCTGCTGGATCACACCGGCCCGGTGGCCGCCTCGGAGAAGAATGCCGCGCGCATCTTCAATGCCGACCATTGCTTCTTCGTCACCAACGGCACCTCCACCTCGAACAAGATGGTCTGGCACCACACGGTGGCGCCCGGTGACGTGGTGGTGGTGGATCGCAACTGCCACAAGAGCATCCTGCACAGCATCATCATGACCGGCGCCGTGCCGGTCTTCATGACGCCGACGCGCAACCACTACGGCATCATCGGTCCGATCCCCGAGAGCGAGTTCTCACCCGAGAACATCCGCAAGAAGATTGCCAAGAACCCGCTGCTCAAGGGTGTGGACGCCAAGAAGGTCAAGCCGCGCATCATGACGCTGACGCAGAGCACCTATGACGGCGTGCTCTACAACACCGAGACCATCAAGAGCAAGCTGGACGGCTGGATCGACACCCTGCATTTCGACGAAGCCTGGCTGCCGCATGCGGCCTTCCACAACTTCTACGGCTCCTATCACTCGATGGGCAAGAACCGGCCGCGCCCCAAGACGGCGATGGTCTATGCCACGCAGTCGACCCACAAGCTGCTGGCCGGCCTTTCGCAGGCCTCCCAGGTGCTGGTGCAGGACTCGCAGAACGTCAAGCTGGACAAGCATCTGTTCAACGAGGCCTATCTGATGCACACCTCCACCAGCCCGCAATACTCCATCATCGCCAGCTGCGATGTGGCGGCGGCCATGATGGAGCCACCCGGCGGTACCGCCCTGGTGGAAGAGAGCATCAGCGAGGCACTGGACTTCCGCCGTGCCATGCGCAAGGTGGACGAAGAGTACGGGCAGGACTGGTGGTTCAAGGTCTGGGGCCCGGACAAGCTGGTGGAGGAGGGCTATGGCAAGCCGGCCGACTGGACGCTGAAGGCGAATGCCAAGTGGCATGGCTTCGGTAATATCGCCGCCGGCTTCAATATGCTGGACCCGATCAAGTCCACCATCATCACGCCCGGCCTGGACATGAGCGGCAAGTTTGCCAAGACCGGTATTCCGGCCAGCATCGTCACCAAATTCCTGGCCGAACATGGCGTGGTGGTGGAGAAGACGGGCCTGTACTCCTTCTTCATCCTGTTCACCATTGGCATCACCAAGGGCCGCTGGAACACCTTGCTGACCGCGCTGCAGCAGTTCAAGGACGACTACGACAAGAACGCGCCGCTCTGGCGCATCCTGCCGGAGTTCTGTGCCGCCCAGCCGCGCTACGAGCGCATGGGCCTGCGCGACCTTTGCCAGAGCATCCACGAGGCCTATGCCAAGGGCGATATCGCGCGTCTGACCACCGAGGTCTATTTGTCCGAGCTTGAGCCGGCCATGAAGCCCAGCGACGCCTATGCCCATATCGCGCATCGCCGTACCGAACGGGTGGCGATTGACAAGCTGGAAGGGCGCGTCACAACCTCGCTGTTGACGCCTTACCCGCCGGGCATCCCGCTGCTGATCCCGGGCGAGCGCTTCAACAAGAAGATCGTGGACTACCTCAAGTTCACGCGCGAGTTCAACGCCAAGTTCCCCGGCTTCGCCACCGATGTGCATGGGCTGGTGGAGGAGAAGGGCGACGATGGCAAGTCGAGCTACTTCGTGGACTGCGTTGCCTGAGGCACGTGTCTGGCAAATAAAAAACGGGACCCGCGGGTCCCGTTTTCGTTGCGGCTAGCGCGCTGCGAGCTTGCTCAGACCGCCTCGTCCGTCAGCGCCACATGGCTGAAGCCGCCATCCACGTACATGATCTCGGAGCTGACGCCCGCGGCCAGGTCCGAGAGCAGGAAGGCCGCGACGTTGCCGACGTCATCGATGGTGATGTTGCGGCGGATCGGGGTGTTGGCGGCGAAGTGGGTGAGCAGCTTGCCGAAGTCCTTGATGCCCGAGGCGGCCAGGGTCTTGATCGGGCCGGCGGAGAGGCCATTCACCCGCACCTGGCGCTTGCCCATCGAGTAGGCCAGGTAGCGCACGCTGGCTTCCAGCGAGGCCTTGGCCAGGCCCATGGTGTTGTAGTTGGGTACATAGCGCTCGGCGCCCAGGTAGGAGAGCGTCAGCAGCGAGGCGCCAGGGCGCAGGCGCGAGACCGCCGCTTTGGCCATGGCCGGGAAGCTGTAGGCCGAGATGTCGTGGGCGATGCGATAGTTTTCGCGCGACAGGCCTTCCAGGAAGTCGCCGGCAATCGCTTCGCGCGGCGCGAAACCAATGGAATGCACAAAGCCGTCAAACTCGGGCCAGGTTTCACCCAGCTGGGCGAACATGGCATCGATTTGCTCGTCGCTGGAAACATCGCAATCGAATATGAGCTTGGAATCAAATTCGGCCGCGAATTCGGTGATGCGGTCCTTGAAGCGTTCGCCGACGTAGCTGAAAGCCAGTTCGGCGCCCTCGCGGTGGCAAGCCTTGGCAATGCCGTAAGCGATGGATCGGTTGGACAGCACGCCCGTGATCAGCAGTCGCTTGCCTGCGAGAAATCCCATGTCTGCTCCTTGGTATCAATGTTCAAATCAGCGCAGGATTCTCGCACGCCAGGCGTTTTGGGCAAGCCGGGTTCTTGCGGGCACGGTGCTTGCATAGTACAATCCTGGCTTCGCTGAAAAGTGAACGGTGGGCGGATTCATCCAGCCCATTTTTTTTGCTTGAGCGTTCCCGTTACCTTCATACACGCCCCGAGAGAGCCTAGACACGCCGCGCATGACAAATTGGCAAGCTGCTGTAGAGAAAACCGTGACCGGACTTGGTTACGACCTGGTGGACTGCGAACGCAGTGCCGGGGGCTTGCTGCGCGTGTACATCGACAAGCTGGCGGATCAGGCAGCGCTGGGCGAGTTGATCAGTGTGGATGACTGTGAGCGCGTGACGCGCCAGTTGCAATACGTGCTGGAAGTGGAAAACGCCAGCTACGAGCGTCTCGAGGTCTCTTCCCCCGGCCTCGACCGGCCGCTGAAGAAGCCGGCTGACTATGCACGCTTCGCCGGCCAGGAGGTGCAGGTCACCCTGCGCGTGGCCTTCCAGGGGCGCAAGAAATACAAGGGTGAGCTCTCGGCGGAGGGCGAGGGCTGGCGACTTGTCTTCAACGACGGCAAGGGCGACCAGGCATTGGATTTTTCCCTTGAGGAAGTGCGCGAGGCGCGTCTGGTGCCCGCGGTGAATTTCAAGGGGCGTGCAGCCAAGCCGGATGGCGTGGCTGCACCGAAGGCGGGCAAAGCTGCAAAGCCCAAAAAGCAGAGCAATGCCAAAGCCAGGCAGCAGCTGGATGATCCAGCGGCTGCGGACAAGGATGACAAGGTTGACGGAGGTCTCGATCAATGAACCGCGAACTGTTGATGTTGGTGGATGCCATCTCTCGCGAAAAGAGCGTGGAGCGCGATGTCGTGTTCGGCGCAGTGGAAGCCGCATTGGCTTCGGCCACGAAGAAGCTGTATGGCGGCGAGGTGGACATTCGCGTCTCGATTGACCGTGACTCCGGCGAGTACGAAACCTTCCGCCGCTGGCATGTGGTGCCCAACGAGGCCGGCCTGCAGAACCCCGACTCCGAGATCCTGCTGTTCGAAGCGCAGGAGCAGATCGCCGACATCGAGGTCGAAGACCATATCGAGGAATCGGTGGAGTCGGTGCCTATCGGCCGTATCGGCGCCCAGGCCGCCAAGCAGGTGATCCTGCAGAAGATCCGCGACGCCGAGCGCGAGCAGCTGTTGAACGACTTCATGTCGCGCGGCGAGAAGATCTTCATGGGTACGGTGAAGCGCCTGGACAAGGGCGACATCATTGCCGAATCGGGCCGTGTCGAAGGTCGCCTCAAGCGCACCGAGATGATCGCCAAGGAAAACCTGCGCACCGGCGACCGCGTGCGTGCCGTGATCCTGGGCGTCGACCCGACCCAGCGCGGCCCGCAAATCATGCTCTCGCGCTCTTCGCCCGAGTTCATGAAGGAGCTGTTCGCCCAGGAAGTGCCCGAGATCGAGCAGGGCCTCTTGGAGATCAAGAGCTGCGCCCGCGATGCCGGCAGCCGCGCCAAGATCGCCGTGCTCTCGCATGACAAGCGTGTCGATCCGATCGGCACCTGCGTGGGTGTGCGCGGCTCGCGTGTCAACGGCGTCACCAACGAGCTCGCCGGCGAGCGTGTGGACATCGTGCTGTGGTCGGAAGACCCGGCCCAATTCGTCATCGGCGCGCTGGCACCTGCGAACGTGCAGTCCATCGTGGTGGACGAAGAGCGCCATGCCATGGATGTGGTGGTGGACGAGGAAAACCTCGCCATCGCGATCGGCCGTGGCGGTCAGAACGTGCGCTTGGCTTCCGAGCTCACCGGCTGGCGCATCAACATCATGTCGGCCGAGGAATCGGCCGTCAAACAGGCTCAGGAGTCTGAGTCGGTCCGCAAGCTCTTCGTCGACAAGCTCGACGTGGATGCCGAAGTGGCCGACATCCTGATCGCCGAAGGGTTCACCAGCCTGGAAGAAGTGGCCTATGTGCCCATGCAGGAGATGCTGGAAATCGAGGCCTTCGACGAGGACACGGTCAACGAGTTGCGCACCCGGGCAAAGGATGCGCTGCTGACCATGGAAATTGCCCGTGAAGAAAGTGTCGAGGAGGTCTCCCAGGACCTGCGCGATCTGGAAGGCGTGACGCCCGAACTGGTCGCCAAGCTCGCCGACGGCAATATCCATACACGCGACGACTTGGCCGATCTGGCCGTCGACGAACTCGTTGAACTGGCCGGCATGGACGAGGCTGACGCCCGCGCCATGATCATGAAGGCCCGCGAACATTGGTTCACCGCCTGATGGGCGCCATGAACACCACTGTACGCACAGCAGATTAGCAAGCTTAAGGATTCCACAATGGCTGTGACCACCGTCGCCCAGTTCGCTGCAGAGCTACAAAGGCCTGCAAGCACGCTGCTTGAGCAGCTGCAAGCTGCGGGCGTCAAGAAGGCGTCCACCGAAGACGCCCTCAATGAGACCGATAAAGAACGGTTGCTGGACTACCTGCGCACGGCGCATGGCACGACCGGCGCCGATCGCAAGAAGATCACGCTGACGCGCAAGTCGACCAGCGAGATCAAGCAGGCCGATGCCAGCGGCAAGGCCCGCACCATCCAGGTCGAGGTGCGCAAGAAGCGCACCTTCGTCAAGCGTGACGATGCCAGCGGCATGGACGAGGCCAGCGCGCAAGCGGCCGAGGAAGCCGAGCTGCAGCGTCGCCAGGAGGAGGCCCAGGCGCATGCCGAGGCCCTGCGCGCCCAGGAAGAAGAGCTGGCCGCCCGTGTGCGTGAACGCGAAGAGCAGGAGCGCCTGGCCCGCGAGGCCGAGGAACTGCGCCGTCAGGAACGTCTGCAGGCCGAGGCCCGCGCCGCCGAACAAGCCGAGAAGGATGCGGCCGACAAGGCCGCCGCTGAAGCCGCTGCCAAGGTGGCCGCCAAGCAGGATGCCCAGGCCGCTTCGCGCGCCGCTGCCGCCGCCACCAACAAGGCGCTGGCCGCCGGTGGCCGCCGTACCGCCCCGGTCGCCGCTGCCCCGGCCCCGGTCGCCGAGCCTGCACCCGCCCCGGCCGCCGCTGCCCCGGCACCCGTCGCCGAGCCTGCCCCCGCCCCCGTGGCCGCAGCGCCCGTGGCGCCGGCCGCTCCGGTGGAACCGCCCAAGCCGCAGCTGCGCGTCATCAAGGCCGTCGATGTCGGCGCCGAAGAAAAGCAAAAGCAGGTCGATCTGGAGCGCCGCCGCAAGGCTGCCGAGGCCGAGGCAGCCGCCATCCGCGCGATGATGAATGCACCCAAGAAGGTGCTGGTCGCGAAGAAGGAAGAGCCCAAGCCCGAGCCCGCCAAGGAAATCAAGGGCACCATCCACAAGAAGCCTGGCACCCCTGGCGCACCGGCCACCGCCGCGACCGCAGGTGCCGGTGCCAAGCCTGGCGACAAGAAGTCGGTCAAGAGCGAGAAGCTCTCGTCATCCTGGGCCGATGACGCCGCCAAGAAGCGCGGCCTCAAGACCATTGGCGCGGGTGCCCCCACGGGTGCTCGTCCGGCCGCTGGCTGGCGCGCGCCCAAGGGTGGCACGGCGGGCCGCCGTGGCGACCGCAATGACCGTGGTGGTCAGCCATCGAACTACGTGGCGCCGAGCGAGCCGGTGGTGCAAGAGGTGCATGTGCCCGAGACCATCTCGGTGGCCGACCTCGCGCACAAGATGTCGATCAAGGCATCCGAGCTCATCAAGCAGTTGATGAAGCTGGGCCAGATGGTCACCATCAACCAGCAGCTGGACCAGGAAACCGCCATGATCTTGGTGGAAGAAGTGGGCCACAAGGCCTTTGCGGCCAAGCTGGACGATCCCGATGCCTTCCTGGAAGAAGAGGGCGCCGCAGCCGAGCAGCAGCACGAGATGCTGCCGCGCGCACCGGTGGTCACCGTCATGGGTCACGTCGACCACGGCAAGACCTCGCTGCTGGACTACATCCGCCGTGCCCGCGTGGCCGCGGGTGAAGCGGGTGGCATCACGCAGCACATCGGCGCTTACCACGTCGACACGCCGCGTGGCATGATCACCTTCCTCGACACCCCCGGCCACGCGGCCTTCACGCAGATGCGTGCCCGCGGCGCCAAGGCCACCGACCTGGTGATCCTGGTGGTGGCGGCGGACGACGGTGTGATGCCCCAGACCAAGGAAGCCATCCACCACGCCAAGGCGGCCGGCGTGCCCCTGGTCGTGGCGATGAACAAGATCGACAAGCCCGGTGCCAACCTGGAACGCCTGAAGAGCGAGCTGGTGGCCGAGGAAGTCGTGCCGGAAGAGTTCGGTGGCGATTCGCCCTTTGTGCCGGTTTCGGCCAAGACGGGCGAGGGCATCGACGCGCTGCTGGAGCAGGTGCTGCTGCAGGCCGAAGTGCTGGAGCTCACCGCGCCGGTGGAATCCATGGCCAAGGGCCTGGTGATCGAAGCCAAGCTGGACAAGGGCCGCGGCCCGGTGGCCACGGTGCTGGTGCAGTCCGGTACCCTGAAGCGCGGCGACGTGGTGCTGGCCGGTTCGACCTATGGCCGCGTGCGCGCCATGCTGGACGAAGACGGCAAGGCCTGTACCGAGGCCGGTCCGTCGATCCCGGTGGAAATCCAGGGTCTGACCGAAGTACCGCAGGCCGGTGATGAATTCATGGTGCTGAGCGATGAGCGCCGCGCCCGTGAAATCGCCACCTTCCGTTCCGGCAAGTACCGTGACGTCAAGCTGGCCAAGCAGCAGGCCGCCAAGCTGGAGAACATGTTCGAGAACATGGGCTCGGGCGATGTGCAGACCCTGCCGCTGATCATCAAGGCCGATGTGCAAGGCTCGCAGGAAGCGCTGGCCTCATCGCTGCTCAAGCTCTCGACCGACGAGGTCAAGGTGCAGATCGTGCACGCCGCGGTGGGTGGCATCAGCGAGTCGGACGTCAATCTGGCGATCGCCTCCAAGGCCGTCATCATCGGCTTCAACACGCGTGCCGACGTGCTGGCCCGCAAGCTGGCCGAGGGCAATGCGGTCGACATCCGCTACTACAACATCATCTACGACGCCGTGGACGAGGTGAAGGCAGCGATGGCCGGCATGCTGGCCCCCGAGCAGCGCGAAGAGGCGCTGGGCACGGCAGAGATCCGCGTGGTCTTCGTGGCCTCCAAGATCGGCACGGTGGCCGGTTCCATGGTCACCTCGGGCCTGGTGCGCCGTGGTGCCAAGTTCCGCCTGCTGCGCGACAACATCGTCATCTACACCGGCGAGGTCGATTCGGTCCGCCGCGAGAAGGACGACGTCAAGGAAGTCAAGGAAGGCTTCGAGTGCGGTATCAAGCTCAAGAACTACAGCGACATCGCCGAGGGCGACCAGCTGGAATTCTTCGAGATCAAGGAAGTCGCCCGAACGCTGTAAGGCGGAGTTGGCCTCATCCCCAAACCCCGCCTTCGAAACAGAAGGCGGGGTTTGTATTTGGAGTAGCAGATGCGACATAAACGAGCGATACCCAACCGGTCCTTCCGGATCTCGGACCAGATCCAGCGCGATCTGGCCGAGCTGATCCGCGAGCTCAAGGACCCGCGCGTGGGCATGGCCACGATCAACGCCGTGGAAGTCACGCCTGACTACGCCCATGCCAAGGTGTTCTTCTCGGTGCTGATCGGCGACCCGGCCGAGTCCGAGCTGGCGCTCAACGAGGCGGCAGGTTTTCTGCGCAACGGCCTCTTCAAGCGCCTGCAGATCCACACCGTGCCGACCCTGCACTTCCATTACGACCGCACCATCGAACGTGCGGCCGAGCTGAGCTCGCTGATTTCCAAGGCCAACGCCACGCGCGCCCTGGACGACGAAGACCAGACCAACGACTGAAGACCAAGCCGCCCGTGAACGCCCCCAAACCCCAGCGCCAGAGAATCCAGCGCCGTGCCCTGCACGGTGTGCTGCTTCTCGACAAGCCGCTGGGCCTGTCCAGCAACGACGCGCTGCAGAAAGCCAAATGGCTGCTGCGGGCGGAAAAGGCCGGCCATACCGGCACGCTGGACCCGCTGGCCACGGGGCTGCTGCCACTGTGCTTTGGGGCTGCCACCAAGTTCAGCCAGGTCAGCCTGGATGCCGACAAGGCCTACGAGGCCACGCTCCGGCTGGGCCAGACCACCACCACCGGCGACGGCGAGGGCGAGCTGCTGGAGACGCGCGAGGTGGCAGTCACCCGCGCTCAGATCGAGGCGGCCTGTGCCCAGTTCACCGGCCTGATCTCGCAAGTGCCACCGATGTACTCGGCGCTCAAGCACGAAGGCAAGGCGCTCTACGACTATGCCCGTCAGGGCATCGAGATCGAGCGTCCGGCGCGCCAGGTCACCATACACAGCATTGACATCCTCGACTGGCAAGCTGAGCAGCTGACGATCGCGGTGCGCTGTTCCAAGGGCACCTACATCCGCACCCTGGGCGAAGACATCGGTCGCGTGCTGGGTTGTGGTGCGCACCTCAGCGCGCTGCGCCGCACTTCCAGTGGGCCGGTGACGCTGGATGGCGCCATCAGCCTGGATGCGCTCGCCGCGATGACAGAGGCCGAACGCGAAGACCTGCTGCGCCCGCCGGACGCCTTGCTGGCGGACTGGCCGGAGCAGCGTCTGGATGCTGCCGAGGCTGCCCGCTTTCTATCCGGTCTGCGGCGACGCGTTGCCGCCGCAGATGTGAGCCAGGTGAAGGTCTACGGGCCCGAACCCCAGGCCTTTCTGGGCAGCGCACATATCAAGGCCGGCGAGCTGATCGCCGACCGCCTGCTCAGCCCGCAGGAAGTCCAGGCCTTGCTTGGCGCCGAAGTCGCGGCCTGACGTACCAGTTCTGAAGTGAGTTTTTATGAGCATCCAAATCCGTAACATCGCCATCATCGCCCACGTGGACCATGGCAAGACCACCCTGGTGGATCAGCTGCTGCGCCAGTCCGGCACCTTCCGTGAGAACGAGAAGGTCGCCGAGCGCGTGATGGACAACAACGACATCGAAAAGGAACGTGGCATCACGATCCTGTCGAAGAATTGCGCGGTGTCCTGGAAGGGCACCCACGTCAACATCGTCGACACCCCCGGCCACGCCGACTTCGGCGGTGAAGTGGAGCGCGTGCTCTCGATGGTGGACTCGGTGCTGCTGCTGGTGGATGCCGTCGAAGGCCCGATGCCGCAGACCCGCTTCGTCACCAAGAAGGCGCTGGCCCTGGGCCTCAAGCCCATCGTGGTGGTGAACAAGGTGGACCGCCCCGGTGCGCGCCCCGACTACGTCATCAACGCCACTTTCGACCTGTTCGACAAGCTCGGCGCGACCGAAGAACAGCTGGACTTCCCGGTGGTCTATGCCTCCGGCCTGAACGGCTGGGCCACGCTCACCGAGGGCGAGACCGGCACCGACATGGCGCCGCTGTTCGACACCGTGCTGCGCCACGTGCCGCCGCACGAGGGCGATATCGGCGGCCCGCTGCAGCTGCAGATCTGCTCGCTGGACTACTCCACCTTCGTGGGCCGCATCGGCATTGGCCGCATCACCAGCGGCAGCCTCAAGCCCATGCAGGATGTGCTGATGTACGCCGGCCCCGACAGCACGCCCAAGAAGTGCCGCGTCAACCAGGTTCTGAAGTTCGAAGGCCTGGAGCGTCGCCAGGCCGAGCTGGCCCTGGCCGGTGACATCGTGCTGGTGAACGGCATCGAGGAGATCGGCATCGGCGTGACGCTGACCGCCATCGACAACCCCGTGCCCCTGCCCATGCTCAAGGTCGACGAACCGACCCTGACCATGAACTTCTGCGTCAACAACAGCCCGCTGGCCGGCCGTGAAGGCAAGTTCGTCACCAGCCGCCAGATCTGGGACCGTCTGCAGAAAGAGCTGCAGGCCAATGTGGCGCTGCGCGTCAAGGAAACCGACGAAGACGGCATCTTCGAGGTCTCGGGCCGTGGCGAACTGCACCTCACCATCCTGCTGGAAAACATGCGCCGTGAGGGCTACGAGCTGGCCGTCTCGAAGCCGCGCGTGGTGTTCCACGATGTCGGTGGCGAGCGTCACGAGCCGATCGAAATGGTCACCGCCGACGTCGAGGAAGCCCACCAGGGTGGCGTGATGCAGGCCCTGGGTCTGCGCAAGGGCGAGCTGGTGAACATGGAACCGGACGGCCGTGGCCGCGTGCGCCTCGAGTACCGCATCCCGGCGCGTGGCCTGATCGGCTTCCAGAACGAATTCCTGAACCTGACGCGCGGCACCGGCCTGATCTCCAACATCTTCGACGGCTACGAAGCCCACAAGGGTGAGATCGAAAGCCGCAAGAACGGCGTGCTGATCAGCCAGGACAACGGCGAAATCGTCACCTACGCGCTCGGCAAGCTGGACGACCGCGGTCGCATGTTCGTGAAGGCCGGCGACCCGGTCTACGAAGGCATGATCGTGGGCATGCACAACCGCGACAACGACCTGATCGTCAACGCGGTGCGCGCCAAGCAGCTCACCAACTTCCGCGTCTCGGGCAAGGAAGATGCGATCAAGATTACCCCGCCGATCGAGCTCTCGCTCGAGTACGCGGTGGAGTTCATCGAGGACGACGAGCTGGTCGAGATCACGCCCAAGAGCATCCGCCTGCGCAAGCGCCACCTGATCGAGCACGAGCGCAAGAAGTTCGCGCGCGAAAACTCCGGGGCCTGATGAGCCACCGGCGCGCCGTTCTCCTGATGCTGCTGATCACCCTGCTGTGGAGCACGGCAGGGGTGGTCTCTCGCCATCTGGAAGCGGCGCGCAGCTTCGAGGTCACCTTCTGGCGCAGCGGCTTCAACGCGCTGGCGCTGCTGGCGGCCCTGGGGCTGATGCGCGGCCGCGCGCTCTGGGGGCAGGTCTTGCGCGCGCCGCGCAAGGTCTGGGCCTCGGGCCTGTGCTGGGCGGTGATGTACACCGCCTTCATGCTGGCGCTCACCATGACCAGCGTGGCCAATGTGCTGGTCACCATGGCGCTGGGGCCGCTGCTGACGGCGCTGTTCGCGCGCCTGTTCCTGCACCACCGCCTGCCGGCGCGCACCTGGGCCGCCATCCTGCTGGGCAGCGCCGGCATCGCCTGGATGTTCGGCCACGGGTTGCAGGGCGGCCTCGCCAGCCTGGCCGGCATGGGCGTGGCCCTGGGCGTGCCGCTGGCCGCGGCGACCAACTGGACCCTGTTGCAGCACGACAGCAAGCAAAAAGACGGTGACGAGCGCAGCGACATGCTGCTGGCGGTGCTGCTGGGCGCGCTGATTTCGGCCGCCTGCACCTTGCCGTTGGCCTGGCCCCTGGTGGCCTCCCCGCATGACCTGACCCTGCTGGCCGGCCTCGGCGTGTTCCAGCTGGCCCTGCCTTGCCTGCTGGTGGTGCGCCTCGCGCGCGTGCTCTCGGGGCCGGAGCTGGCCCTGCTGGGCCTGCTGGAAGTGATCTTCGGCGTGCTGTGGGCCTGGCTGGGTGCTGGGGAAGCCCCGTCTTCCGCCGCCCTGGTGGGCGGTGCTATGGTGCTGGCAGCCCTGGCAGGCAATGAACTGCTGGGCTGGCGTGTGCGCCCGTCGGCCACGCCACTGACCCATTAACAATCATTAGCAAACAAGCTTTCCGTTGTTGGAGTTGTCCCGCATGCCCGCCGCCGCTGCTCTTCCCCCGCTGCAATCCGATGGCCAGATCCTGGCCGAAGTGAACGGTTGCCTGGGTCTCATCACGCTGAACCGCGCGCCGGCGCTGAACGCGCTGTCGCTGGCGATGATCCGCGACATCACCGCCTTGCTGAAGGCCTGGGCGGCGACGCCGGCGATCCAGGCGGTGGTGGTGCTGGGGGCGGGGCGCGAAGGCAAGCCCGCGGCCTTCTGCGCCGGCGGCGACATCCGCTTTTTCCACCAGGCCGCGCTCGCGGGTGACAACGCGCTGGAAGACTTCTTCACCGAGGAATACGCGCTCAACCACCTGATCCACCATTACCCCAAGCCCTATATCGCCCTGATGGATGGGGTGGTGATGGGCGGCGGCATGGGCATCAGCCAGGGCGCCAAGCTGCGCGTGCTGACCGAGCACTCCAAGCTGGCCATGCCCGAGACCAATATCGGCCTGTTCCCCGATGTCGGCGGCGGCTGGTTCCTCTCGCAATGCCCCGGCCATGTGGGCGAATGGCTGGCCCTGACCGGCCAGCCGATCGCCGCCGGCGATGCCATCGAGCTGGGCCTGGGCGACGTGTTCGTGCAGAGCAGCGACCTGCCCGCCATCATCCAGGCCTATCGCCAGGGCGAGCAGCACAGTGCCGAGCATGTGGTGGCCACGGTGATGGAGCGTGCCGACCTGGCGCCCGCGCCCGACCATCTGGAGTTGCGCCCGCGCATCGACGAGCATTTCTCCAAGCCCACGGTGGCCGCGATCATGGCCTCGCTGGCCGCCGCCGACGATGCCTGGGCCCAGCACACCCATGCCACCCTGCTGAAGCGCTCGCCGCTGATGCTGGCGGTGACGCTGGAGCAACTGCGCCGCGCGCGTCGCATGGCCAGCCTGGCCGAGGACCTGCGCATGGAGCGCGATCTGGTGCACCGCTGTTTCCACCTGCGCCCCGGCGCCGCCAGCGAGACGGTGGAGGGCGTGCGCGCCCTGGCGGTGGACAAAGACCACGCGCCGCGCTGGAACCCGGCCAGCATCGCCGAAGTCACGCCGGCCATGGTGCAAGCCTATTTCGAAAGCCCCTGGGCGGCCGATCAGCATCCCTTGCGCCAACTGGCATGACCTGACCCCCGCGGCGGACCATAATCGCATCACCCTCCCACAAGGAGCATTGATGCCCTCCGATATCGAGATCGCCCAAGCGGCGACGCTGCGCAAGATCCTGCCCCTGGCCCACGAGCGCCTGGGCCTGCCCGAGGACAGCCTGGTCCCCTATGGCCATTACAAGGCCAAGCTGAGCCTGGCGCATATCGCCGGCCTGCAGGACCGGCCCGACGGCCATCTGGTGCTGGTCACCGCCATCACCCCCACGCCGCCCGGCGAGGGCAAGACCACCACCACGGTGGGCCTGGGCGATGCGCTCGGCCAGATCGGCAAGCACGCCATGGTGTGCCTGCGCGAGCCCTCGCTGGGCCCCTGCTTCGGCATGAAGGGCGGCGCCGCGGGCGGCGGCCACGCCCAGGTGGTGCCGATGGAGGACATCAACCTCCACTTCACCGGCGACTTCCACGCCATCGGCCTGGCGCACAACCTGCTCTCGGCGCTGATCGACAACCATGTCCACCACGGCAATGCGCTCGGGCTGGACGTGCGCCGCATCACGTGGCGGCGCGTGGTCGACATGAACGACCGCGCGCTGCGCCAGATCACCGTGGCGCTGGGCGGGCCGGGCAATGGCTACCCGCGCGAGGACGGCTACGACATCGTGGTGGCCTCGGAGGTGATGGCGATCCTGTGCCTCGCCACCTCGCTGGCCGATCTGAAGCGCCGCCTGGGCAATATCGTGGTGGGCTATACCGCCGCCAAGCAGCCGGTGCGCGCGCGCGATCTGAAGGCCGATGGCGCGATGGCGGCCTTGCTCAAGGATGCGCTGGCGCCGAATCTGGTGCAGACCATGGAGGGCACGCCGGCCTTCGTGCATGGCGGCCCCTTCGCCAATATCGCGCATGGCTGCAACTCGCTGATCGCCACCCGCACGGCGCTCAAGCTGGCCGACTATGTGGTCACCGAGGCGGGCTTCGGCGCCGACCTGGGGGCCGAGAAGTTCATCGACATCAAGTGCCGCAAGGGTGGGCTCAAGCCCGCCTGTGCGGTGCTGGTGGCCACCGTGCGCGCCATCAAGCACCATGGCGGCAGCGGCCTCGAGGGCGTGGCCGCGCTGGAGGCCGGCATGGCCAATCTGCGCCGCCATGTGGAGAACGTGCAGCAGCACCTGGGCTTGCCCACCGTGGTGGCGATCAACCAGTTCACGCAGGACACGCCGCAGGAGCTGGCGGCGATCGCCCGGGCCTGCGC
>Ga0208514_100552_pt1 | contig 18248 bp, 8 predicted proteins | sample LakWasMet70_HOW9_2_FD_183900 | JGI IMG/M metagenome (GOLD analysis project Ga0208514, IMG submission 183900) | Freshwater sediment methanotrophic microbial communities from Lake Washington under simulated oxygen tension - Sediment Metagenome... | ecosystem: Environmental > Aquatic > Freshwater >...
ACCGACGTCAAGGTGATCGTGCTGACCGGCGCCGGCGGCAACTTCTGCTCGGGCGGCGATGTGCATGAAATCATCGGTCCGCTGACCAAAATGGCCATGCCCGAACTGCTGGAGTTCACGCGCATGACCGGCGACCTGGTCAAGGCCATGCGCCTGTGCCCGCAGCCCATCGTCGCCGCCATCGACGGCATCTGCGCCGGCGCCGGCGCCATGATGGCCCTGGCCGCCGACATGCGCCTGGGCACGGCGCAAGCCAAAACCGCTTTCCTGTTCACGCGCGTGGGCCTGGCCGGCGCCGACATGGGCGCCTGCGCGCTGCTGCCGCGGCTGATCGGCCAGGGACGTGCGTCCGAGCTGCTGTTCACCGGCCGCGCCATGACGGCGGCCGAAGGCCTGCAGTGGGGATTCTTCAACGCGTTGCACGAGCCGGCCGAGCTGCTGGGCAAAGCGCAGGCGCTGGCCGCCGACTTGGCCGCCGGCCCGACCTTTGCGCACGGCATGACCAAAACCATGCTGCACCAGGAATGGGCCATGACCCTGGACCAGGCGATCGAAGCGGAAGCCCAGGCGCAGGCGATCTGCATGCAGACGAAAGACTTCACGCGCGCCTACGAAGCCTTTGCCAGCAAACAGAAACCGGTGTTTCAGGGAGACTGATGTGAAAGCCGATACCCGACATCTGGTCCTGCCATTTTTTGACGACGCGCACCGCACCCTGGGCGAGCAACTCGCGGCCTGGACGCCGGCGCAGCAAGTTGATGAAAGTGACGACAGACGCGCCTGCAAGCAGTGGGTACGCCTGCTCGGCGACGCCGGCTGGCTGCGCTATTGCGTGCCCGCCAGCGCCGGCGGGGCGATGGACAAGCTCGATTCGCGCGCGCTGGTGATCCTGCGCGAAACTTTGGCCTTTCATTCCCCGCTGGCCGACTTTGCGTTTGCGATGCAGGGCTTGGGCAGCGGCGCCATCACGCTGGCCGGCACGCCGGCGCAGCAGGCCGCCTACCTGCCCGCGGTGGCGCGTGGCGAAAAAATCGCGGCCTTTGCGCTGAGCGAACCCGACGCAGGCTCGGACGCGGGCGCCATGACGACCAGCGCCGATACTTCCGATGGTGGCTGGGCGCTCAACGGCAGCAAGACCTGGATCAGCAACGGCGACATCGCCGACTTTTACGTGACCTTCGCCAAGACCGACCGCGAAGCCGGCACTCGTGGCATCACGGCCTTCATCGTGGACGCCGGCAACCCCGGCCTGGACAGCAGCGAACACATCGCGGTGATGGCACCGCATCCGCTGGCCACGCTGAAATTTGCCCATTGCAGGGTGTCCGGCGAGGCGCAACTGGGCGCTCTCAACGGCGGCTTCAAACTGGCCATGCAGACGCTGGACATCTTCCGCGCCTCAGTCGCCGCCGCCGCGCTCGGCATGGCGCGCCGCGCACTGTTCGAGGCGGTGCGTTTCTCGCGCGAACGCAAGATGTTCGGCCAGACCCTGGCCGACTTCCAGCTCACGCAGGCCAAGATCGGCGAGATGGCGGCGCTGATCGATGCCGCCGCCCTGCTCACTTACCGCGCCGCCTGGTTGCGCGATGACAGCGAAGCCAGCGGCGCCGGTAAACGCATCACCGCCGAGGCCGCCATGGCGAAGATGACCGCGACGGAAAACGCCCAGCGCGTGATCGACATGGCGCTGCAGATGCACGGCGGCCTGGGCGTGAAGGTCGGCACCAAGGTCGAAAGCCTGTACCGCGACATCCGCTCGCTGCGCATCTACGAAGGTGCAACCGAAGTCCAGCAACTGATCATTGGCAAGGCGGTATTGCAATCATGAGCACCCCCTCTCACCCCTCCGTCCAGACCGACCGCTTCGTGCACGATCGCCTGCCGCCGCCAGACCAGTGGCCGCAGATGCGTTACGACTTGCCCGAGTTGCAGATTCCCGCGCAGGCCAACCTGGTGGACGTGCTGTTCGAGCGTGCTGACAAGCGCGGCCTGTCGGACCGACCTTTCCTGCGCTCCGACAAGATCATCCTGAGTTATGCCGACGCCCACGAACGCGTCAAGCACATCGCCCAGGTGCTGACCGAAGACCTGCAACTGGTGCCCGGTAACCGCGTATTGCTGCGCGGCGGCAACACCATAGGCATGGCGCTGGCCTGGCTGGGGGTGGTCAAGGCCGGGCTGGTGGCCGTGGCCACCATGCCGCTGCTGCGCGCCAAGGAACTCGGTGAAATCATCGCCAAGTCCCAGGCCACGGTGGCGCTGTGTGATGCCGGCTTGCTGGCCGAGCTGCAGGCCGCCCGCGACCTGGACCCGACACTCACGACCATCGTCCCTTTCAACCTGAACGAGCCCGGTTCGCTCGCCGTGCGTGCCGCCGGCAAGGACGGCCAGTTCGCGCCCTGCCGGACCTCGGCCGACGACATCGCGATGATGGCCTTCACCTCCGGCACCACCGGCACGCCGAAGGCGGCCGTGCACACGCACCGCGACGTGCTCGCCGCCTGCGAGGCCTGGCCGCGCCATGTGCTCCAGGCCACGCCGGACGACATCGTGATGGGCTCGCCTCCGCTGGCCTTCACCTTCGGTTTGGGCGGCATGCTGGTCTTTCCAATGTGGGCGGGCGCCTCGGTGTATTACCCCGGCATCCCCTACACCCCGGAAGCCATGGTCAAGCTCATCAACGAAGTGGGCGCCACCATCTGCTACACCGCGCCCACCTTCTACCGCCAGATGGCGGCCTTTGCAAAGCAGCACGGCGTGCCGACGCTGCGCATCTGCGTCAGCGCAGGTGAAGGCCTGCCCGATGCCACGCGCCAGCTCTGGAAGGACGCGACCGGCATCGAGATGACCGACGGCATAGGCGCCACCGAAATATTCCACATCTTCATTTCCGCTGCACCGGCGGATGTGCGCCGCGGCGCCATCGGCAAGGTGGTGCCCGGCTACACCGCCAAGGTGGTCGATGACGAAGGCCGGGAAGTGCCGCGCGGCACCATCGGCAAGCTGGCGGTCATCGGGCCCACCGGCTGTCGCTACCTGGACGATGCGCGCCAGGCGAACTATGTGAAAAACGGCTGGAACTACCCGGGCGACGCCTTCCTGCAGGACGCCGACGGCTACTTCTTCTTCCAGTCCAGGGCCGACGACATGATCATCACCTCGGGCTACAACGTGGGTGGCCCCGAAGTGGAAGATGCCCTGCTCAAGCATCCGGCGGTGGCCGAATGCGGCGTGATCGGTGAGTCCGACGACGAGCGCGGCATGGTCGTCAAGGCCTTTGTCGTGCTCAAGCCCGGCCAGGAAGCCGGGGAGGCCATGACCCGGCTGCTGCAGGACCACGTGAAAGCCACACTGGCGCCGTTCAAGTACCCGCGTCGGATTGAGTTCGTGAGCAGCCTGCCGCGCACGGAGACCGGAAAACTCCAGCGCTTCAAGCTGCGCCAGCCCTGAGACAGACATGAAATTCACCACCCAAAAGCTGATCCGCTTTCACCACTGCGACCCGGCCGGCATTGTTTTCTACCCGCAGTTCTACTACCTGCTGCATGAGGCGCAGGAAGATTTTCTGGCCCACATCGGTTTTCCCGAGCACGAGATGATTGCCGGCGGCTTGGGCGTGCCCATCGTGGACATGAAGACCGAGTTTCTCGGTATGTGCCGCTATGGTGACGAGGTCAACATCGAGCTCAGCCTGACCCGGCTGGGCCACACCAGCATCGGCATGCACTATGAAATTCATAGCGCATCGCGCAATCAGGAAGCGGGCCAGACCCTTAAATTACGTGCAGACTCGGTGGTCGTCTGCGCCGAAATCCCCAACGGCAAGGCTTTGCGCATTCCTGACGGATGGCGCGAAGCGATGCTGCCCTATCTGCACACCCCACTGGAAGACAAGTCATGATGAAACTATTGCAGCCGGACGGCTGGGCGGCACCCAGAGGGTATGCCAATGGCGTGATGGCCAGAGGCGCACTGATTTTTGTAGGCGGACAAATTGGCTGGAATGCCCGGCAGCAGTTCGAGAGCGATGACTTCATCGTCCAGACCCGCCAAGCCCTGCAAAACATCCTGGCCGTGCTGCAGGCCGGCGGCGCGGGGCCGGAGCACATGGTGCGCATGACCTGGTACGTGGTGGACCGCGTGGAATACATCGCGCGGCTCAAGGAGCTGGGCACGGTGTACCGCGAGGTGATGGGCAAAAACTTTCCGGCCATGACCTGTGTGGAAGTCTCCGCCCTGGTGGAAGAGCGCGCCCGCATCGAAATTGAAGTGACGGCCGTCCTGCCAGACTGAGCCGGTGACTCCTGCCGCCCGAAGCAGGCAAGGACGCAGGCCTGGCCACTGTGTTCCAGGGCTTTTCTGGCATAAGATGGAACCGGATTGGCGGCATCGACGCCGACGTCTCTGGAGATCTACATGACCCCCCTCCGACCCACACCCACCAGGCTTGCATTTCATGGCTGATCAGACATCCGGTTTCAAGCAGATCACGCCCGAGCCCGAATTCGGCCTGGCCGAAGCCCAGCGGAGAATGCAGCAGCAGCTGATGGAAATGACCGGGGTGGCCCAATCTGTCTTCCACCTGGACACCCAGCAGCTCAGCTGGAACCCGCGCGCTTATCAGTTGTTCGGCATGCCTGCGGGCACCCCCATGACGCTGGAAGCAGCGATGGGCCTGGTTTATCCGGACGACCTGGATCTGCTGGTCCGGGCGCGCGACCAGTTGCGCAAGACCCCGGGGGCCATCGAACTGGACTACCGCGTCATCCGCCCCGATGGCGGCCTGGTGGACGTGCATGCCCTGCTCTATCTGGAGTCCGATGCCCAAGGCCGGCCGCTGGCCTATATCGAAATGAGCCTGGACGTCACCGAGCGCAAGCGGGTGGAAAACGCCCTGCTCCAGTCCGCGCGCCTGTGCCGGGCACTGGACCAGGTTGCCACCGATGGGTACTGGGAACAGCCCGCCTCTGCACAAGGCGCCAGCCCGGCAGACACACTGTCGGCGCCCCTGCAGAGCCCCAAGGCCGCCAGCCAGGGCCTGCAGCGAAAAATGCGGGTGCTGTATGTGGAGGACAACATGTACAACCTCATGCTGTTCGATGACGTGATGCGGACACGCGAAGACGTCGAGGTCCGCATGGCCCAAAACGGTGCCCAGGGCTTTGAGGTGGCCGGCAGCTGGCTGCCTGATGTGCTGGTGCTCGATGGTCGCCTGCCGGACACCCATGGGATCGACCTGCTCAAGCGCATGCGGGAGATCCCGGGCCTGCGGGCAACGCCGGCCTTCATGTGTTCGGCCGACACCCAGCCTGAGCACAAGATTCTTGCCGAGCAGGCAGGATTTGCCGGTTACTGGACCAAGCCAGTGGATTTTGACAAGGTGTTCGACGAGCTCGACCGGGTGGCAGCCGATACCGATTTGAACTGAGGCCTTTTTTGCGCATGCACCAACCGGCGCCTTCGCATCCGCCCCAGCTGAATAGCCACCCGTCGGCGGGTGACTCCGGAAATTACTGGATGCCCTGCACCGGCGTCACGGAGCTCTCGCGCACGATCAGCCAGCGGTCGCCCACCCGCTCCCACTGCAGGGTTTTGGTCACCACATCACGGTAGTTGGCCGAGCGGTAGGTCTGCCGGAAGGTTGCCGTTGCATGGGTAGCGTCGGGCGTGGCGACCGACAGTTCGCTCACTTCCACAGAAATATCAACAGCGCGGCCCAGAACCGCCTTGCGCTTTTCTTTCCAGGCGTCCCGGTTACCCTCGTTGGATGGCACGAAGCCGGGCGCATAAAAGCCAAGGTAAGCATCCACATCCCGCCTGGACCAGGCCGCGCGCCAGCCTTCCAGGGCATTGCTGATCTCGCTGCTGCTGCCAGCCTCTGGCATCGCCGCCGGTGCGGTCGCCGCAACAGGCGCCGGTTTGGGCGCTACCGAGGGTGTCGGCGGCATCGCGGGCCTGGCGGCTGGCGCAGACGCCAGGGCCTGCTGCGCGGCACGCTCGCGTGCATTGGCCAGGGCGGTCTGCTGCTCCAGCGTCCGCCGGAGTTCGCTGCTCCCGGAATCAGCGGGCGGTGCTGCCGGTGCAGGCAGTGGCGCAACCGGAGTGGCCGGTTTGACCGGTGTCACCACCGGTGCAGGGACTGGCGCTGGACGCCCGCCCGCGGGGGGCAAAGGCGTCGCGGCGGGTGCAAAAACCTCCTGCATCGCGCGCTCGCGCGCGTTGAACAGGGCAGTCTCCTTCACCTGATCGGCAGCTCGCTGGATCAAGGCGCCCTTGTCCACCACATACACGTTGACAGGCTCGGCCGGGCAGTGCTGCGAAGCGTCTTCACCGTCGTTCCACTGGTCCAGCCCGGGGAAGCCGCCGGTCTCGATTCTGGACAGTTCCAGGGCTGCCAACAGCGTCCCCAGACCCGCCTGCGTTCTGGCGTAAGCGATGTTGAGGTCCTGCTCGGAGTTGGCCACCGCACGCTTGGCCTGGAAAAGTTCGTTTTCAGTATCCAGCAAATCCAGAAGCGTGCGCTGACCGATGTCAAATTGCTGGCGGTAGGCATTGCGCGCTTTCTCGACAGACACCTTGTTCTGGTCAAGATAGCCCAGTTGCTCCTTGAGCTTGCGCGCATCGTTGTAAGCGATCAGCAGCGTCTGCCGGATGTCGCGACAGGTCTTGTCGCGCAAGTCCTTGGCCACATTGAGCTGCTCGGCAAACTGTCGCTCCCGCGCCCGGTCGCCGAAGCCGTTGAAAAGGTTCCAGGTCATGATCACTTCAGCCACGGTGGCGTCGGTATTGCCCGTGACACCGTTCAGGTTGGCACCCTGCTCGCGGCGCAAACGCAGATCAAAACGCGGCTGATAAGCACCACTGCGGGAGGCCAGCGCGGCATTGGAAGCGCGCACGTTTTCAATCGATGCACGCAAGGCACCATTGCGCTGCTGCGCGCTGCGCAGGGCACCGGACGCGTCCTCCGGAATATCCCGCATCAGCGGCGCAGGCACCGGCATGTCCCGGGTTGGCATCAGGCCCACAATGCGCTGAAAACGCGCCGTGGTGTCATGCAAATTGGATGTCTCGGTCAGCAGGTTGGCCTCGGCCATGGCCAAGCGAGCGGAGATCTGCTCCAGATCGACGGCCCGCGCCACTTTGGCCTTGACGCGGCGCTCTGTCTGGTCGAAAACCGAGCGGTGCTGGACAAAATTGTCCTCGGCCAGACGCAAGAGTTCCCGGTAACGCAAGACATCGTAATAGGCCTTCACCGCCTCGAGCGCCACACTCTCCGACGTGTCGAAAAACTCGAACAGACGCACCAGACGGGCATGGTCAAGCCGCTTGACGTCGTTACGCGTGGCAAAGCCGTCATAAAGCAGCTGGGTGATGGTCAGGGACGCCGAATTGCGGTCGAAGCGCGTACCCACCGTGGCCGCAGCGTTGCGCCGCTCCGCGCCGCTGCCGGCGGCAAGATCGACCTTGGGCAACAAGGCACCGGCGCCGGAATCACGCTCGCCGTCGGCGGCCTTGATGGTGTGCCAGCGCGCGAGAACTTCGGGATTGTTCAGCACCGCATTCTGTGCGGCTTCCTTGAGCGTCAACGGCTTGCCTGTTGCCTGGGCAAACGCCGTAACCGGAAACACAAGCGCCAGGACGCCAGACCCAATACCGGCAAGCATCAGCGCGGCCAGGGTGTTTTTCAGGCGGCAGGGCACAGTGATGCACTGTCCATGCGAAAAAATGCCAGCCACAAGAGGGGCCAGCATGGACTCTCGCAAGTTCATGCGATCCACGGCTTCGCCGTTACACTGACAGAAACCGACATGCAGGCAATGGCCGCCGGGGTCAGCATGGCAAAGCTTCTGGGTTGCTTTTCTGGCATCTTCTTTCTTACTCTTTGCTACAAAGGGACGCGCATTGTGCAGACTGCGGAATGATCTGGAGATGAACCTGAGCAATGGAAAATCATTCGAAATCAGGTTAACAAATCACCGTTAGTTACTGTTTTATATAGATATTTTCATGTTAACGCAGGATTTTCCCAAGATCAATTAATATCCGGGCGAATTTCACCACTGCGGCGAAAACGAAACACTTGAAGCACCTTCCCAAAGCCGCCCTGATTGTCGTGCTGCTCGTTCTCGGGGCGCTGAAGGTTGCCGCCGTTGATTTTGACCGTATGCAAAGCGTCCTGACCCAGCGCTTTGGACCCAACGCCCGCGAATCATTCCGCGACTGGCAGAAACTCCTGCAGACCAGCGCGGACCAGGCGGCACCGGCCCAGCTCAGGCGGGTCAACGACTTTTACAACCGCCGCATCAGGTTCGGGGAAGACCAGCCCATCTGGGGGCAAAGCGACTATTGGGCCACCCCGATGGAAACCCTGGGCAAAGGCGCGGGCGACTGTGAAGACTTTGCCATTGCCAAGTATTTCACGCTGCTGCTGCTCAACGTTCCTGACGAGAAATTGCGCCTGATCTATGTGCAGGCCCGACTGGGCGGCGTCAACAGCAGCATCACCCAGGCCCACATGGTGCTGGCCTATTACCCGTCCCCCGAGGCCGAACCCCTGATTCTCGACAACCTGATTGATGACTTGCTGCCTGCCTCGCGTCGCCCGGATCTGCAGCCAGTGTTCAGCTTCAACAGCCAGGGACTCTGGCAAGGGGCCTCTGGCGCACGAGGCGCCGGAGGCCCTACCAACCTGACCCGGTGGCAGGAATTGCTCAGACGCGCGCGCGCCGAAGGTTTTGATTGAATTCACTTAGAAACCGCTATAAAGAACTGTTCCGAGGGGAATCTTCCATGTCGATGTACCGCCAAATGTGGCTCGCAATCATTCTCAGCACGCTGCTGGCACTGCTGGGTGGCCTGCTGGCGTCCACGCTGAATGCCCGAAGCTACCTGACGGAGCAGCTCAGCGCAAAAAACACCGACAACGCTACCGCGCTGGCACTGGCGCTGAGCCAGCAGCGTGCTGATGCGGTCATGGTGGAATTGACGGTTTCAGCCCTGTTCGACAGCGGCCACTATGCCCTGATACGCGTTGTAGACCCTCTTGGAAAAACCATTGTCGAGCGGGTCGCACCGGCCACGGCACGCACCGTACCAGACTGGTTTGTAAGGGCGCTGCCGCTGAACGCAACACCCGGACAGGCGCAGATCAGCAACGGCTGGACCCAACTTGGCACCCTGACCCTTGTCAGCGAGAGCCATTTCGCCTACCTGGCGCTGTGGAAAAGCGTCGTGCAACTGATAGTCGCCCTCGGCCTGTCAGGACTGCTCGGCGGTTTCCTGGGGGCCATGATCCTGCGGCGCCTTCACGAACCGCTGCAGCGGGTCATCAAGCAGGCCAGCGATATCAGCGAACGCCGCTTTGTGCTGATTGATGTGCCGCAAGTACCAGAACTCCGACAACTTGCCCTGGCCATGAACAGCACGGTCACCCGCCTCAAGACCATGTTTGCCGAAGAAGCGCAACGCCTGGAGGTTCTGCGCATCAGCGCCAATTACGACCCGCTCACGGGCCTGGCCAACCGGACCTTCTTTCTGACCCAGTTGCTGGACTCTCTCGACACCGAGGATACGGCCGGCAGCACGCTGCTGCTGGTGCGTCTGGCCAATTATTCCCGGCATCAACAGCGGCTGGGAACGCCGGCTGTCAATGAGCTCCTGAAAGCCTTCGCATCGGTGCTTGACCAGCACGCCGCGCAGGTCCACGCCGTGGCCGCACGCATCGGGGAATCCGATTTTGCACTGCTGGTGCCAGGCCCGACCGGTGCGCACGATGTGGCCCGCAAGCTGCTGGCGGGGCTGGTGGAAGCGAGCGCGCCCTTGACCGGAAGTGGGCCTGCTGCCTACATAGGCATGGGCAAGTTGCAGCACGGGCAGGACATGGCGGGTTTGATGGCGCAGGTCTCGGGCGCACTCGTGGCCGCCGAGGCGACAGGCGACAACACCATCCGCGAGGCTGGCGGTGACGCTCCCACCGAAGATGACCATCAAACAGCAGCCCTGATCAGACACGCCCTTGCGGGCGGCCAGGTCCGACAACTTTCGTTCCCCGTCCTTGACCTGAAGGGACATCTCGTTCACCGGGACTGCACAACGGAACTGATGCTGGATGGCACACAAGACTGGCAGCCCACCCGGCACTTCCGGCAGGTAGGCGAGGCTTTTCAACTGATGCCGCTGATGGATCTGTCGGCCATCCGGCTGGCGCTTGGAAAACTGGGCAACGAGCCGGGCCTGGCCGGCCTGGCAGTCAGCCTGTCGGCCCTCTCCGTCAGCGACAAAGATTTTCGGTCGCATTTGCTGGACATGCTCAGGAACAACCAGGAAGCGGCCCGTCGCCTGCGGCTGGAGGTGCCGGAAGCTGCGGCCGTCCAGCACCTCAACAGTTTTCGCGAATTCGTCGCCGACATCAGAAAAGCTGGTAGCCGGGTGGGACTGGGCCAATTTGGCCGGCATTTCAGCCAGGTCGACGCGTTGCACGATCTCGGGCTCGATTTCCTGAAGGTCGACTCCAGCTTTGTCCGGGGCCTGCAGCACAGCACTGCCAACCAGCTTTTCCTCAAGAGCGTGGCAAGCGTGGCCCACAAAATGGGCATGCAGGTTTATGCCGACGGCGTGATCGACCGCGCAGAACTGGCAGCCCTGGAAGGGGCGGGCTTCGACGGGGTATCCGGGCCCGCTGTCAAGGACCCCACCTGACAAGCACCAAGCCACCGCCCTGAAAAGAAGCCGCCGGATCAAAAAGGATACAGCGGCTTCTTTTTGTCAGCGACCGGGCGCGTCAGTCTGTATTGAGTTTGCCTCTGGTCAGCAAGTCCTGAATCACCTGCTGGTCGGTGGTGTACACGCCAATCATGTCGACACCGGACAGCACAATCCTCTGATCAACGGCGCCCAGCACGGTCGCCGAGGGCGCGCCCACGGCGTGCGGATCGCTGGAGAAGCCGCCTGTGCTGCTGATGTGGACAATCGTGTCAGCACCCGACTTTTCGAAGTGCAGGAAATTCGCCAGATTGTCCTGCCCCAGCAGGGTGCCGGCGGCCTCGCCGACCAGCAGGTCGCGCAAGTCCAGCACATCGCCGCCTGCAGACCGGGCTGCCAGGCCAAAGTCGGTGATGGTGTCGGTTACGGGTGCACCAGCGGTACCTCCGTCGTTCAGTTCCCAGGCGAAGATGTCTGAGCCCAATCCACCCGTCAGATTGTCAGCGCCTTGACCGCCCACAATCAGGTCGCGGCCGTCGCCTCCGTTCAGAATGTCGGCGCCTGCGCCGCCATCCAGCCGGTCATCACCTGCGCCACCACTCAAAGTATCGATGCCGTCGTTGCCAAAAGCAAAGTCGGAGTTGGCGGTCAGGGCCGATGTGTTGTTGCCGCTGGTTCCTTCGTAGGCGCTGGAGATGCTGACAAGATTCAGAACCTGATCGATCTGATGAACGCCCTTGGTGGCGGTGACATCAATCATCGCCGATTGCGCTGCCGTAATACCCGTCACGGTCAATGGTCCGCTGAAGCTCCACGTCGAGATATCGACCGATTGCGTGACCCCGGTGGTAATGGTGGCGCTGTGGCCGGCGTTGTCGCTGATCACCCAGCCAGTCTGCAGCCCGGACACCGTGAGCGTGTCAAAAGCGCGCGCCGTGATCTCCAACTTGAAGGCACTGCCATCATTGGCAATACCGACATCGTGGTGATTGATTTCGGTATTCCAGATGGAGCGCACCTGCTCATTGGTCAGAACACTGTCGTAAATGCGCAGATCATCGATGCCCGCATTGAGGTATTTGTCGTTGACTACTTTGCGATCAAAATTCCCCTCGACGCCGTTGGTAAAGCCGATGCCGAACACGTTGGTAATGGTTCCGGCCAGGCCGCCAGCAGTGACCGTGCTCTCCAACACACCATCCACCCACAACTGGGTTTGGCCAGTGGTCGCATTCCGGGTCATCGCGACAAAGTGCCATGTTCCGTCAGAAATAATGGAGGTGCTCTTGGCACCCGCGGTGTCGCCGACGTTCAGACCAATGCGGCCATTGTTGTCGAGCCAGCCCCACTGGGCATCGTTGACCTGGCCGTCTTGCTCTGAGCCAATGACGCTGGGTCGATTCCAGCCGACATCGGTACCGGCAAACTGGGCAGCATCGGTCGAGAGCTTCTGCGTCGTGTTGATCCAGAAGCTGATGGTGGCGGAGCCGGTGATGGGATCGAGTTCAGCCGGATCCACCGAGAGCGACGCACCTTTGCCGTCGAACTGTATGGCGGTCTCTGACGTACCGGCGTGGCCGGTAATCCACGTTGGCGTCGCATTGCCATTGGTGGTGTTCGCGTCTGAAAGGGTGCCAATGATATTCCGGTATTCGTTGAGCGCAGGGACGCCAAAACCTTCATCAAACGTCCACTGGCCGACTGGCCGCACCTGAAGAATGGGGGCGCTGTCGAGGTCGAGAATGGTGGCTGTTCCTACGGCGATCGAATTGATCACCGGGCCGGAAGACACCGTGGCCGTCAGCGTGAAGCTCTCCGACCCTTCGATACTTCCATCGACGGTGGTGGTGGTGCGCACCAGAACACTGGTCTTGCCTGACGACACAACCATGCTGCCGGTGTAGTCCGCCCAGGTGGTACCGCCATTGACCGAGTACTGCAAGCTCGCGCCATAGTCGGTACCGGTCGCCGTGCCGTTGGTGGTTTGCAGGGTGACCGTGACGTCGCTGGCCGTTTGTGCACCAAGCCGGATATCGAACATGGCGTAGTCACCTTCGACGATGGTGGTGTCATTGACCACCGCCATCAACGGCGGATTGCCGGATGACATGCCCTGCTGGAAGATATGGAAGGTCAGCGTTTGCGAGCTGCTTGCGGTCGCGCCATTCAGGCTCTCCGTCGATGTCGCGGTCACGCCCAGATCGACACGGCCGGAGTAATCTTCAGGGAACATCAAAAAGGCCGTGGAGAGTGCACTGTAGGGAATCGTCACCTGGCCATTGACCGGGCTGTACGTGGTTGCCCCGGACACGATGCGCGATCCGCCAGGCATGTTGGTGATCACCAGAGAAAGCGCCTCAGAGCCATCAGCATCCACCAGAGCCGCCGTGATTTCCCCCGCAAGGGCGATACGCGTCACGTTGCCGATGTTATTGACATAGGTGTTGTTGACCGAGTTGTAGTTGTCCTGCATGGCACCCTGGGCTTCCACCAGACGGATGTCGTCAAAGTAGCCGCCCACGCCGTTGCCTGTCTCCGGCGAGGTGGTCTGGATCGTGATGGTGTGGTTCCCCGTCGTCGTGAAGTTGAATCCTGTGCGCACCGCCTGCCAGACCAGCGCAGAATTGGCGGCCCCCGCTGTGTAGGTGCCAACCACCACGCCATCGACCAGCACCTGGAAGCCGGTATTGGCGGTTGGCGCCGCATCGGGTGCGTAATTCAGGCTCAACTGATAGACATTGGTGATATCAGTCACATTGATGGTTCGGGTAATGGCCGGCGTCTGGTAGTTGGGGCTGGGCACTGTGCCGTTAACCGCATTGTCCAGATGCAGGAACACGCTCTGTGCATCGCCACCCGTGCTGCTGCCCAGCATGCCGGCAGCCGTGTAAAGGGTGGCGTTGTTCGAGTTGAGGATCTGGTCGCCGTCGGCATTGAAATAGAACTGGCTGACCTGGGTACCGCCCGAGCTGCCCACCGTGTCCGCAACTGCCGGGGTCGTGAGTGACCATCCTTCAATCGGCGCGGTCCCCTTGGCGTGCGTGGCATTGTTGGTGTCGTTTGCCGTTGCAGTCAGGGGGCCTACCGATTCCCAGGTGGTATTGAAAACCTGCGTGAACGAGTTGCCCACCGACAAGGTCGGCGCATCTGCCACCGCCGTGGTGTTGATCGTGGCGACTACACTGGTGCTGTTGGCACTCGAATTGTCGGTCGCGAAGAAGTTGAAGGTCGTGCTGCCTGCCCATTGGGTGGTGGGCTTGAAGTACAGGGTCAGGCTGTCACCCGTGGCGGCGTAAGCCGTACTGGCGGTCACGGCCACCGTCATTCCCGCATCGGTATACAGCGTACCGTTGGCAGGCAAGCTGCTCAGGGTGAAGGTGCTGATCGTGCCGTTCGGATCGATCGCGGTCAACGTGACCGGAATGCCGCCAGCAGCATCTTCGTTGCCGGTGGCACTGGCCGCAGAGGCTATCGGCGCCGCAGAGGTAGCGATATTGATCGCCGCATTGGCCGTGTTACTGACCAAGGCGCCATCTGTCACGGTGACGGTGAAGGCTCTGGCCGTCGGGTTAGCCGCCCCATTGAGGTTGTTGAACCGGATGGCGCTGAGCGCCGTTTGGTAGTCGGCTGCAGAGGCAGAGCCCGACAAGGTCACGATGTTGCTATTGGCCCCGGAGATCACTGCCGAGATACCGCCGGGCAGGCTGCCCACCGACAACACGTCGCCGGCATACCAGTTAGTCAAAGTGACGGTGGCGCTGGTCATGTTGGCGCTGTCCGCGTCAGAGATCACGCGGTCAATGTCGGCGATGGCGACGGCGGTGGACGAAGGCCCGCTGCGCACAAAGTAGGTCGAAAAACCCGTGCCAGCAGCGCTGCCGTCCAGATCCAGCGTGGGTGCATCGTTCACGGCGGTCACATTGACGGTGGTGGTCGCCACGTTGCTGTTGACCAGACCGTCGTTCACCACCACCGTGATGCTGCGCGGTGTTGTGCTGGGGTTGTCAGAGCTGTTGGCGTAGGTGATCGCCCGCAGAGCCACCTTGTAGTCTGCCACCGAGGCTGCGCCCGTGAGCGTCAGGATATTGCTGTTCGGTCCGGACAGCGTGTAGCTGATGCCTGCGGGAATGGAGCCTATGGCCAGCACGTCGCCCGCCTGCCAGTTGGTCAGGGTCACGGTGGCGCTGGCCAGATTGGTCGCGTCGTCCGTCAACACCTGGTCCGAGTCGGTGATCTGCACCCCGACGCCGTTTTCGGTGTAGGCGGCTACAAAACCGGTGCCGCCCGAGCTGGCATCAAGATCAAGCTCTGGCGCGTCATTGACGGCGGTGATGTTGAGCGTGACGGTGTCCACGTCGGTCAGGGTACCGCCGCTGCCGGTATTGCCCAGGTCGCTGGTGGTAACGGTCAGGACGACCGTGCCATTTGCATTGAGGGCTGTGGTGTAGTTGACACCGCTGCCTGCAATAAAGCTGTTGATGTTCGCCTGTGTACCAGACAGCACCAAAGTACCAGTACCCGAACCCGAGACTGTCACCCCACCACCGGTGGTTGCGGCCAATGTGCCTGCAGGTACACCCAGCGTGACGTTGACGGTACTGCCGCTGGCGTCTACATCGCTGATGCTGATACCCGTGATGGCCGATGCCACATCTTCGGTCACAGCAATCGAGCCGGGCACGGTGTTGACTGGTGCGTCGTTGACGGCACTGACGGTCACATTGGCGGTTGCGGTTTCAGTCACGCCACCTGAGGTTACGGTGTAAGTGAAGGATGTAGGACCGTTGAAGTTGCTGCTCGGCGTGAAGAGCAATTGGCCGCTCACATTCAAGGCCACCGTTCCGTTGGTCACCGCCACTGCAGCGCCGCCAGCGGTGATCGCCAGCCCATCAACAGCAGTGATCAGTTTTCCGGCATTGGCAAAGGTGTCATTCGTCAGCACGGTGAAGGTGCCTACGGTGTCTTCAGCGGTACTCACGGTGTCGTTACTGATATCGGCCACCGCAGCCACGGAAATATTGACGGTATCCACATCGGTCAGCACACCGCCGCCCGTGTTGCCACCGTCATTGGTGGTCATGGTCAGCGTCGCAGCACCGTTGTAATCGGCCGTCGGCACGTAATTGACCGTTGCGGCCAAAGTCGCATTGATCTGCGCCACGGTGCCCGTCAGGGTCACAGTGTCTGTGCCACTGCCGGAAATACTGGCCGTACCGCCGCTGACTGTGAGCGTGCCATTGGTCACCGCCAGCGTCACGGTTACGCTGCTGGCATTGGCATCTATGTCGGCAACCGACAGCCCGGTGATCGCTTTGGTCGTGTCTTCGTTGGTCGTTTGCAGCGCACCTGGCACTGTATTGGTGGGCGCATCGTTGACGGCCACCAATGTCACCGTTGAAGCAATGGACAGCGTGGTGGTGTCCACACCGCCGTTGGCTGTACCGCCACTGTCCATGACCTGTGTCAGTGTGAAGACGCGGTTGCCGGCGCTAGGGTTGTCCACACTGGTGTTCTGGTAGGTGATGCCATCCACCAGCGCCTGCGCCGCCGCACCCGACAGGGTTCCGCCTGTGAGTACCACCGTGGCGGTACCGCCACTGACGGTGGCCGTAAAGCTCAAACCGTTGGTGGTGGTGGTCCCGGAGTTGGTCGCTCCCAGGGTAATGGTGCGTCCGTCAACCACGATCGACTCATTCGCGCCGTTGAGCAAGCCCGTCACGGTGAAGGTCAGGCCCGTGATATTCTGGCCGCCCTCTACCGCGCTGACCGCAGCACCACTGAACACCGACACCGCAGCCGACTGCGTGGAGCCCGTGCCTTCCGTGAAGGTGGGCGCCACAGCCGTGGCCGTCAAGGTCGGCGCGCTGTTGACGAAGGTGACACTGATGGACACCGTATCGGTGGTCGTCGAGAACGGCGTGGTACCGCCGTTGGTGCTGACATCCACCTTGGTGGCCGCCGCACCGGAAGTCTGGTCCCAGGCACGCAGGGTCAGCCCGGAAGAAACCGTGCCGCTGAAATTGGTGTCGGGCTGGAAGTAAACCCGTGTAGTGGCATCAGAAGCCAGCAACAAGGCGCTGCTGTTACTCACAGCACCAACAGCCAGCCAGGTGGTGCCACCGTTGGTCGAGAAGTACCAGGTGCCGTTGGTGTCGTCGGTGGCGGTGATGGCTACGCCCCTGACCGCGCTACCATCTGCCGCGTCGGTGATACCCCCCACGAGCGTGGAAACCAGATTGCCGACAGCGCCTACCGGTGAGGCTGCGTTCTGACTCATGTTGGTCAAAGTCAACGAAGGAGTATTGTCCAGCAAGGGCGCATCGTTGACAGGGTTGACGATGATGCTTGCGGTGACGGTGCCGCCACTTGCGGCTCCGGCGTAGGCCCTGAAGTCGAAGGCAACGGTCCCGTTTGCATTGGGTGCGGGTATGAAATACAGCGTCAAGCTGTTTCCCGTTGCAGGGTAGCCGGTGTTCAGCGCGACGGGGCCCGAACCGTTTGCATTTAGCCATAGCGTCCCTTCAGTAACCGGGTCTGGAAGCGCGTTTCGGAGTTGAAAGGTCGTAATGGCCGTGTCATCAACCCCCGTGAGAACGATAGGAATGTAGGCCGCATCCTCATCACCCGTGGCGCCAGAGGCGAGAGTTATGGGAACCGTGGTATTGGAGACGGTAATGGCCGTGGTAGCAATGTTGCTGCCGAGGGGCACGCCCAATGTATCAAATACTTGAATACTGACAGTCCGCGTGAGGCCCGAGGTGCTGGTGGAATCAAACGTAACCGCCCTCAACGCGGCTTCATAGTCTGCAAGTGTGGCTGTTTGACCTGCTCTGGTTGAGATGGTTATCCCAGCTGCGGAATAGGTAGTAACGGAGAACTTCGTTGTGTCGAAGTTGTTAAAGGCAAGGAAGTCCGTGCCTTGGCGGTTACCGGTAATGACGATGGTGGCACTACCAATGTTGGTGGTGTCCGCATCGGTGATGCTGACGTCGGCATCAACAACTGCTACGGCCGCTCTTGAGCCCGCTCTGAAATACGTCGTCGCATGGGTGTAATTCGCGGCGCTGGCATTCAAATCCAATACGGTTGCATCATTGTTGACGGCGACCGTCACATTCGAGGCAACTGACAATGCCGTTGTATTGACGCCGCCGTTGGCCGTACCGCCGCTGTCCTGAATCTGTGTCAGGGTAAACGTCCGCACACCGGCTGTCGGGTCGTCCCGGTTGGTGTTTTGATAGGTGATGCCATTGACCAGCGTTTGAGCCTGTGCAGGTGTCAGCGAAGTACCGGTCAAGGTGATGGTGGCCGTACCCGCACTCACCGTGGACGTGTAAGTGAGGCCATTGGTCGCCGTCCAGCCTGCAATGTTGGCCCCCAGACTGATGGTACGACCATCTACCACGATGGTTTCAGTGGCCCCGTCCAGCAAACCGCCGACTGTGAAGGTCAGGCTGGTTATGGTCTGGGCCGCTTCAATGGTGCCAATAGCAGCCGTACTGAACACCGATACCGCCGCGGCCTGGACATTCTGTACGGCGGTTTCG